>OFFF01000302.1_pt1 | contig 39248 bp, 30 predicted proteins | sample 1521301 | NCBI WGS metagenome assembly OFFF01 (sample SAMEA3504101, study PRJEB24116) | mouse gut metagenome | biome: mouse gut; feature: mouse-associated habitat; material: faeces | place: Denmark | collected 2011
GGTACGACATCCCGGCCCTGGCCCCACAGCTCACCGAGCATGTGGAACTGGGCGGTATCTCTCTCTATGTGTGGCCGCAAAAATATTTTGAGTAAAACTACCCCTAACCTCGATTTGCCCGGTAAAATTCAGGTCACAGCAAACGGAGGGGAATGAAACCCACGGATGAAGGTGCCTTTGGTCAAGCCTATTATATCTCGAATTCCCGGAATTCGTCCTGGATTTCCTCGTCCGGAACCCCTCCCTTGGCCATCTCAAAGCTGTTGTCCCCGAGAATCTCCGAGACAGTCTTCCGGGGATTCTGATGCAGGATGTTGATCAGCTCTATGAAGTCCCGGATGATTTCCCGGGGCGTGATATGGGTCTGGGCCCCTACCCGGTTATATTCCACCGTCAGGAAATAGACCAGTTCCTCGTGGCCCAGGATTGGTTCATAATTGTAGAGCTGGGCGTGGATGTTCTGCAGCTTCTCCACCAGGATGTACATCTCCTCCTGGTTCAGCATCTGAAGGCGGATGATGGGCGCGGAGAGGTCTTTCACGTCATCGGTAGCGAAATGTCCCTCCGCCAGACGGGAGCGCAGCGCCTCGTAGCTGAACACGCCCTTGTACTTGTCCTCGATGCACTGAGGGGTGCCTCCCATCAGGAAGCCGATGTGCCTGGCCTTTCCCTGGAGGACATCATTGTACATGGTGAGGATTTTCTCGTAATTGTTGGCCCGGGTGATGGAATTGGGTATCTTGAAGATATTGACCAGCTCGTCCACGATGACCAGCATCCCCTTGTATCCCGCGCCCACCAGGAACGCGGCGAAGATTTTCAGGAAATCGTACCAGGTCTCGTCCGTCACGATGAAATTGATGCCCAGATCCTCTTTGGCCTCTTTTCTGGTGGGATATTCTCCGCGGAACCATCTCAGCACGTTGGACTTCAGGGCGGCGTCATCCTCTTTGTAGGCTTTCCAGTAGAGGATCACCGCCCTGGCGAACTCGAAACCGTTCACCATTCCCTCCAGGGAACCTGCCACTTCGTAAATCCGGCGCTCCACTTCCCTGTCGAAAGCGGATTGGCTGTTTTTCAAGGATTGATCCCCTTCTATGGACTGTCTTTCTTCCATGGATTGCACTTTTTCCATGTTTTCCATGGATTGCATCTTTCCCGCGGAAAAGCCTGCCTCCGCAGAATGCGTCTTTTCCATGTCTTCCGACATGAAGCTGGTTTTCACGGCGGTCTGGATGCCGGATATCCATTTCTCCAGTATCAGGGGAAGGGCGCCGCCGTCCGGCTTGGATTTGGTGGACAGGTTCTTGATCAGTTCTTTATAGGTCGCCAGGCCCTGCCCCTTTGTCCCGGCGAACCTTCTCTCCGGCGAAAGGTCTGCGTCCACCACGGCAAAACCTTTGGCGGTGGCATAGTTGCGGATGGTCTGGAGCAGAAAGCTCTTGCCGCTGCCGTATTTGCCCACGATGAAGCGGAAGGACGCGCCGCCCTCCCCTATCATCTCTATATCATGCAGAATCGCATCGATTTCCTGTGTACGGCCTACCGTGATATATTCCAGCCCCGCCCTGGGCACCACGCCGCCCTTCAGGGCATTGATCAGGATATTCGCGATTCTCGTCGGTACCTGCTTGGTCATATCGTCTCCACCATTCCCTTCACTTGCTCTATATAGTCATCGTAAATCGTGAATTCATCGTCCAGAAGGCTGTCGCCGATGCAGTCCATGGACTTCTCGTTGATGCCGTCCATCAGGACTTCCAGCATGATGCCGTGTGCGTCTGCGAATTGCTTTATGTTCGTCTCGCCGTTTATCGCCAGTGCCAGGGCTTCTTTCTCCGTGTCCGTCAGAAGGTCATTCAACGCTTCCCATGGATTCGGTTCCGCTTCTTGACAGGGGGCCGAATCCGTTTTCCTGGAATCGAATTCTTCTATATTAGATGCCGGCAAATCGGCTTCCTCAGAATCGACTGTCGTAATACCAGCATCCAACTTCCTTTCGTCCAGTGCCGAACTGTTCTGTACTCCCCATGACACGGATTCTGATACAACCTCCTGCTCCGGCACCACCAGCTTCTCCTGGGTCGCCAGCGACTCTTCGCGAATCCTGTCAAGGGCGCTCCGGTCTACCCGCACCACCGTCCTGGTGGCCTCCCTGTAGAATTCCGTCACGGCTTGCGCAATCACCGTTTCCAGAGAGATTCCCGCCTTTCGCAGTTCATCTGCCATCATAGGGCTTAAGCTGTTCATATTGGCCGTGAGCTTGTGACGGTATTTTGTCAGGCTCCGCAGAACAGATTCCATCTGCTTGAACGCATACCCCAGCAACTGCTTCCCGCTTTCCGTGGTGATGGACGTGCTGAAAGTCCACTGGTTCCCGGCGCATAGATAAATCTCCTTCTCAGACAGCACCACCCGCCTGTCCGCCTGCTGCAGCGCCGGGTAGAACAGCGCTTCCTTGAAAGGCAGCCAGGCGGCCATATGCTTCGCGGGCTGAAAAATGGACTTGTCCAGGTCCATCCGGTTTTCCGCAAATGCCTGCTGCAGCCTGGCGTATGTGAACGCAAAGCACTCCCGCACCATATCTTTTCTGTCATCCGTGTAGAAGCCGGATTTCCGGATGTCGTACTTGGAAATCGCGCAGCATAAATCGAACCTGTCCTCTGGATTGGACAGATTGGGAAACTGTGCGGCAAGTCCGTTCTCTTCAATGAACTGGTGAAAAGAAACTGGCAGTTCATAATAAATATGATAATCCTTCAGCCATTTCAGAACATATTTGTCGATGGACTGATCATAGACCCTATAGGCATCCCAGAAAAGCATCAGTCTTTCCAGTCCTTCTCCCGGGCTCTCGACACCTATATTGTTCAGCAGTTCATAAATATACAAATAAGCGTACGAAAGCGAGGTCTGCTGGATGTTCCCCTGCCGTACCTGTGTGCGCCAGGTGAAATATGTCCGCAGCTGCCCGTATCCCATCATCTGGTAATTGGGATAATACGCGGAATACGGAAGCATGTCCTCATATTCATCCTCAAAATCCTTCATGAACATGCCCTGGCGGTAGAAAATCCCGGAATTTTCCTGTTGAATTCGCCTGTCGTAAAATTTTGTGTTGCTGAAATACAGGCTGCGGCTCTCCCTTGCGATGTCCCGCATCCGGTTGAAGACCTCCCGCACCTCGTCCCGCTCCTGGGGCGGCTCCTCGATTTTGGCGGGCTTCAGGACGAACCGGCCCACTCCCGGCATGGGACAGGAATCGTACTCGATTTCATAATAGGGCGCTTCCTCGCGGACAGTCTGTCTTGGCGGCTGTGTTGAAGCAGCGGCCTCCGATGGCCGTACCGGTTCTAACGGCAACGGCTGCAGATGTGGCTGTGGGCTTGGTCGCGGGTTTGGCTGTGGGTTCGGCTGTGGGTTCGGTCTCGGGTTCGGTCTTGAGTTTTGCCGCGGCAAAGGAAGGGGCTGAGCGGCGACTGTCTCCTCCTGCCCCTGTATCTGCTCAAATATCTGAAACGCATCGTAGTCTTTATCGTATTTCCCCATATCATCCTCCAGCGCGGCTGAAATCGGAACCGGCTTCCAAATTCTTGAGTATAAGCTACCGTCAAATTATCTCCGTCAATCCTTTCAAGAAGCTTATTTACATATCCGGTAAAGGCACTTTTCTTGACTGAAACATCGAAGGAATAATCCTCCTGAACTTCATCTCCCAGCAGGAAACACAGAAATTCCCAGGCTCCTTCCTTCTTGTCAGAACCGGAGCTGATTGCGACCGGCTCGCCTGTTGCCAGTGCATGGCAGCCATCGTCAAACATCCATCCAGCCAGCACCAGCCCCTCGTTTTCCAAATTCGTCCAGGGCATCCCGTTCCGCATCATCCGCCGCCTACCTCTCCCGTTCTGCCATTGCCAGGGAGCGGAATTCACCGCCCCCAAAAAGACTAGGTGATGCAGTCTGCGTCTTCAGATAACGGTATGGCGGCAGCCGTATGGCTCTATGCGCGGAACCCCTCATATATATGGTTCAGCAGCGTGCCCTCGGGATCGCACCCGTACTCCCAGAACATGATGCCGCCCAGCCCTTTTTCCTTTACATAGTCCGTCTTAGCCCGAAGGCTCTCTCCATCGTCATAGCTGATGAAGCAGTTTCCGTCAAAAAGATACGGCGCTTTGCCCGCATCGTCCCAATAACGCCTGAAGCCGTTCTTGTCTATGTAGCTCTCAGCAAGCTCCCCGTATCCCGGGCCGCCTGTGCCCACCGTCCCGGCTTCCCGGCCCAGGCCGTCTCCGCCGCCTTTCACTTCCCTCCAGACCCTGGCGTAAAAGGGGACGCCCACTATCAGCTTCTCTGCTGGCACGCCCGCCTCCTGGAACACCTTCACCGCCTTGTCCACGCATACGTCGAACAGGTTCGTGGTCCCGGGATACAGGGAGGCATGGTGCCCGGTGACCTTGACGAATCCGCCCTGTAGGTCATAGGTCATCAGCTGCACATAGTCCAGATACTCCTGGGCCTTCGCCATGTCCGTGTGCAGCGTGAAATAGGTGTCCCCGCCTGCGGCGATGGTGAGCATCCTGCCATTTCCCAGGGCGTCCAGCTCCTGGCGCAGCTTCGCCAGGAACAGGGTGAAATTCTCCTTGTCCCGGAGGTCGGCCGCGATTCCCGCTACGGCGAAGCAGGGGTACTCCCAGTCGATATCTATGCCGTCCAGCTTATGGGCCGCCACCAGGGCCGCCGCGCTCTTTGCCGCCTTCTCCCGGGTGCTCTCCGTCATGGCAGCCTGGGAGAATCCGTCCGCGCTCCAGCCGCCAACGGAAAGGATGACCTTGATCTCCGGATGGATTTTCCGGATGCGTTCCAGCTTCGCCTCTGTGCCGGCGCTTTCCGCCCATACCACTTCGTTGTCCCGGATGTGGCCGAAGGCGATGTTGATCACATCCAGCTTCCGGATGTCCTCCTCCCTCATTTTACCCAGGTCTCTCGTCCCTACATAACCAATCACTTTCTTTTTGCCCATAACATCCAATCTCCTCTCCGATTTTTCTGTGCAATTTGTCATGATTTCCTATATTATACTTAACATCAATCTCATCACTTGTCAAGTATGCTTAAGACCGGCTGAATTTGCCGCCCTGTTTCGGACGAGCATACATGGCCGGCGCTGTAATCCGCTGTGGTGCCAGCAGCTTTGTTGCAGTTTTCCGCAGATTTTAACCATATGCAGGTAAATTACCGGGGCACCCCGGCAAAATGTCGTAAAAAAGAATTGCATGTACCTGTATTTTTTGTTATAATGATAAAAATTTATAAGACAGGAGTTAACATCATGAAGCAATCTTTTCACATTCCACTTCCGGCTGTCGATTTCGCCCCGCCCCGCTATGTGTGCCCCCGGGTCGTCAAGCCTTTCGTGCTGGACGGACGGCTGGACAAAGATTTCTGGGCGGACGTCCCTTTCACGGATGATTTCCTTGATATCGAAGGGGATCATATGCCCACGCCCCGCTTCCGCACCCGGGTGAAAATGCAGTGGGACGACGAGAATCTCTATATCGGGGCTGTCCTTGAGGGCAACGAAATCTGGGCTCATCAGACAGAGCGGGACTGCGTCATTTTCCAGGATAACGACTTCGAGATTTTCATCGATCCCGATTCGGACACCCATGTCTACATCGAGTTCGAGATGAACGCCAGGAACACTGTCTGGGACCTGCTGCTGAGCAAGCCCTACAGAGACAACGGCAAGGCCATCAACGGATACGACATCCATGGCCTCCAGACCGCCGTACATATCGACGGGAAGCTCAATGAAGTCAACAGCGAGAACCAGCGCTGGTCGGTGGAGGTCGTCATCCCCTTTGCCGAAATCGGATCCTGCTCTTACGGGAACGCATCCCCGAAGGACGGCGATTTCTACCGCGTCAATTTCTCCAGAGTCCAGTGGAAAGCGGACGAAAAGGACGGTGCCTGGGCAAAGCGCATCAACCCGGAGACCGATGCTCCCTATCCGGAGGACAACTGGGTATGGGCTCCTACCGGGGTGATCAATATCCATTATCCGGAATTGTGGGGCTATGTCTTCTTCTCGGACGGCAGCAGGGACAGCTCTTCCTACCAGATACCCGAGGACGAGAAAATCAAATGGGAGCTGCGCAAGCTGTATTACGCCCAACAGATGCACTGGGACATCCACGGATGCTTCACCGATTCCCTGGATACCCTGAAAGACCTGCTGGCGGCTCACAGCCCGAAGCACGCCCACACGGTCTCACCCGCCGACTACACGATCGCGGCATCAGCCCATCAATTCGAAATCAGCTGCAGCAACCAGGCCGGGGACGGCGTGATTTCCATCTTCGCCGACGGCAAGGTGTGCAGCTACAAATGACGCCTTTTCACCGCTGACCGATATACGGTTCCTTATGGCAGGAAGTCCTCTGAAAGGATTTCCTGCCATGTCTTTGCCCTCTATTCTTTCACCAGACGGGCCAGCACGTCCACGCATCCCACATTGTAGCCGCTGACGCACCACAGGCTCTCCCTGCTTCCCTGGGTCACGCAGATGTAGGGCAGGTTCTTGATGGATACCTGGGTGAGTTTCTCCAGTTCAGGAAGAACAGCCTCGAAGTCCCCATACCATATCTTCATGTCCGGATAGTCCGCCGTCACCTTCTTCAGGGTGGGATCCGCCAGCCCCTGGGAATTCTGCAGGATCAGGTTCAGCCTGCATTTGGGGAAGCCGTTCATCTTCTTTATCTCCAGCAGTTCATTGAACACATGTTCAGTAGGCTCCTTGCCCGGCTCGCCGAAGATCAGGATCCCTGTCTCCTCCCCGCATACGGCGCTGCTGTCCACGGACTTGCCCTCCCTGTCCTTCACGGTGAACGCAGGTAGTCCGGTGCGGTGCATCAAATCCTCTTTCTTCAGCTGGATGCACTCCAGTTCGAAAGTCGCTTCCTCCCCCTCGCGGATATGGAAAATGAGGCTCCTCCCCAGCACATCGCCTGTACTGGTGCGGTCGCTGGTGACGATGCGGTACTCTCCCGGCGCCAGCTTTACGGTCATGGCATCCCCCTGGAATTTATGCTCCCAGAGATGCAGCGTGCAGTAGCTGCCGTCCTCCTGACGCCTGCCGACGGTGAACTGGCTGTAGTAATCCGGCTTCTTTTCCTCATGATTGGTCAGGACCAGGGTTCCGCTCTTCTCGAATTCCCTATGCACATACCGGAAGCTGCCGTCCATGTAATACTGGGGCTCCATGTAGACACGGTCAAAACGTGCAGGGATTCCGAAGGAGCGCAGCACGGCGATGAACAGGATTGCCCGGGATACCGGTGTGGCAGCCTTCATCTCACAGGCGCTCTTGGGGACGGAGTAGATGGTGTGATACTCCTTCTCCGGATAGAAGCCAATCTCCTTCTCCAGGCAGTTCCACAGGGCCATGGGATCCTCCCTGATCTCCTCTGCGCGCCCGGCAAAGCGCTCCCTGAGATAAGCGCGGTAAGGCGTGGCCGTCTCGTGGTGAATGCGCTGGGCCAGCAGGTTCCAGGTGAAGACTTCCTCCGGGTATTCGTCCCGGAAATCGAAAGCAGACAGTGCGTCCGCCAGGACTTCCTCCGTGATGTCCCTGCAGTCCTTCTGGGAAATCACGCCCAGGAGCATATCCTTTTCTGCTTTTCCGATATTGGGATAGTCTTTCTCCAGGAAACTTCGGATCTCCGCGAAATTCCCCTTGGACTGCTCCAATACTTTTGCTGTATTTTTGTAGTCTTTCCACTGCTCCGCAAAGGCTTCGTCGTAATAGCTGTCCAGCCTGGCCTGGCGAATCCGCGCGCCCTCTTCGTTCCTTTTGTCCTGATAAGCCGCTTGCTCCGGCGTCATGTCCACGGAGGACACCACTGCCGATTCCGGTGCCACCAGATGGTAGGAAGTCCAGCCCTCCGGCGTCGTTTCCCCGAAGACAATCTCCGCTTCCTGGCTTTCCCTCACATTGGCGAAGACGGACATGGATTTTCCCTCATACAGGACGTGCAGATGTATGCTCCCCTGGCCCATGGAAAGGCGGCAGACCCCCTCCGCGTCCGTGTCCAGCACAGCCACCGGGAAAAATTCCGCGGAATTGATGATTTCAAAGCGCACCGTCGCACCTGCCAGAGGCCTGCCGTCCTTATCCTTTACTTTCAAGGTGAACGGAACCGTGCGGGCATACCGCTTCCCCTGGTTCACCAGGGCGCAGCAACCGTCCTGCTCTGTGATTTCCTCTACGCCCTCTTCCAGGTTGCCGAACACCCTTGTGTGCGCAATCATCGCGCGGGAGGCGGCATAGGGGAACCAGCCGTTGTTCATGACAGGCTGGGGCTCACAGGCTCCGGTGTAGAACCAGCCATCCTCGCAGAAGATCTCCACCCAGGCATGGTTGTCGTCGCTGTGGCTCCACCGGGGCACATACACCTGCCTTGCGGGGATTCCTACGCTGCGCAGGACGGATGTGAGGAACGTGGACTCCTCTCCGCAGCGGCCGAAGCCTCCCCGGTATACTGTCATAGGAGAAGCGGTCCTGAGGGACGTGGAACGGTAGGTGGCCTGCTCATAGCACCAGTTGTTGAGCTCCAGAGCCGCCTCCTTGCGGTTCATCCCCTTCACACGGTCTATTGTTTTGTCATAAAAGAATCTGCGGCATTCCGTGATATCCTCGGAATTGATACGGTGGGACAGCACATATTGGAAGAAGTACGCTTCGGACACGCCCTCCAGGAACGGGGAATGCTCCAGCAGGAACGCGCCGTGGCCGGCATAGCTTCGGATGACTTCAAAGCTGTAGGCGCCTACGTCGCTCAGGGGCATGTAGGCGTACAGATACTGCGCCAGCAGCTTCTCCGGCTCCTCCAGAGACTCCACGCCGGCGGTGATCTCCTCTTTCCTCTCGGCAAAAAACGCGGTCGCCGCGTCATAGTCGCTCCGGATGCGATTCTTGATTTCTTCTGAGAATGTTATTTTGTACTTGCTCATATTCTTTCTGTCTCGCTTTCTTCTTGCATATTTTTTGTTTCTTTTTTTCCACGCCAAGCAGCCGGGACAGATGCCCTGCTTTTTCACGCAAGGCATCGCCCCGGCTTTGCTCAATCCATAGGAAACCTGCGGGGAATCCTTCCCCTTGCAAAAGCCATGATCATCTAAACTGTCACCTGATTTATTGTTTTTGCTTCAGCTCATGAATCCAGTACGCCAGGCATCCCGCCGCGCTGCATGATGGGGGTCTTCTCGAAGCGGGATTCGATGGGTACGATTCGCTTTTCTTTCCCACTGGTGGCAAAACCTTCCATAATCTCCAGCACATGATAGGTCATGTCCGCGTTGGCCCTGGGCTTTCTGCCGGAAGAGATGGCCTTCGCCGCGTCCGCAAGGCCAAGGGCGCGGCTGTTGTCCTTATAGGAGAATGCCAGAGGAATCTCCTGCGCAGTGCCGTGTTCAGGACGGAGCAGCTTCACCGGGCCGCCGAATCCGTTGGGGTCGGGCACATACAGGGTGCCTTCCGAGCCGTAAATCTCCAGGCGGGCCTGGCTCTCATAGTACACATCAAAGGTGGTGAACAGGGTGCCGATGACGCCGCTCTCGAAGGACATGGTGCCCGCATAGTAAGTGGGAACGTCCACATCTATGGTCTCGCCGAAATGCTCCTTGCTGGTGATAAGGCGCCGGGGGAAGGAGGATTTCGTCATGGCGAACACCTCGCTCACATTGCCCAGCAGATTGACCAGGGCGGTCAAATAGTAGGGGCCCATATCGAACATGGGGCCGCCGCCGTATTTATAGTAGAACTCCGGATCCGGGTGCCAGGATTCATGTCCATGGCAGATCATGAACCCGGCGGCTCCCAGGGGCGTCCCGATATAGCCGTCCTCTATCAGCTTTCTACAGGTCTGGATTCCTGCCCCCAGGAAGGTGTCGGGGGCTCCGCCCAGCATCAGGCCTTTTTCTTTGCTCAGCGCCAGGAGTTCCCTGCCCTCCTGCAGGGACGCTCCCAGGGGCTTCTCGGAATACACATGCTTCCCGGCGTTCAGGGCCGCCTTGGACACTTCATAGTGCTCATAGGGGCGCGTCAGATTCAGGACGATGTCTACCTCAGGGTCATCGAACAGCTCATACATATCCTTGTAAAGCTTGGGGATATTGTATTTCTCCACAGCGTTCTCCGCCCGCTCACGAATCAGGTCGCAGACACCGATGATTTCTATCTCTTTGAAAGTGTTCGTGATGTTTTCCAGATAGATTCCGCTGATGGCACCGATTCCCACAATGCCGATTTTCGTTGTCTTCATAAAAACCTCCTATTTCGGTTCCGCATCCCCATCAATACATTTTCGCATTGTTCTCAAAGCGTTCTGTGGTCAGACCGCGCTCCTGGGCCAGGGCCTTTCCTTCGGCGGCCCAGAGCATCCCTCTGCGCATCAGCTCCTGGGCATTGGGGGACTTGTCGAACACGTCGTCGTGATGTCCCAGGGAGCAGTAGAACACTCTGCCGTTCCCCCAGTATTTCGTCCAGGCCACAGGCATGTCGATGGGCTTGTTGGATATGTGATAGTAATGTACCAGCGGGAATCTGGTGCTGGCCAACACCTCTATGGACGGATCCACATGTAGATAATAGTGCTCGCTGCACACCTGGAAGTCATCCAGTCCCTCCGTGATGGGGCTGGCTCCGTGATGGATGTTCACCGTGTACTCTATGCCGTCTCCGCCGGGATGGCTCACCCACTGGCCGCCCGTGATGAACTGCCACTCGGTGTTCTGGCGGAAGGAATCGCACATGCCGCCGTGGCAGCCCGCGATTCCTGCGCCCTTGCCAATGGCTTTCGAGATGTTCTGGGTGTACTCCCAGGGAAGGTCGCCGCCCGTCCAGCAGGGCACGAACAAATCGTACTCCAGCAGCTTCTCCCCGTCCGCCAGGCAGTCCAGCGTGTCCGAAATCTCCACGGCAAACCCTTCCGCTTCCAACAGGCGTCCAAAGCGTGCAGCTACCAGCTGGGGCTCGTGACCGTCCCATCCGCCCTGAAAAATCAAAGCTTTCTTCATATTGCCCTCCTTCTATATCTAAATCTACCCAATCTTCTTTCCTGATTCCCTGCTTCTCGCTGACTGCATCTGCCCCTTTGCGGGCAATCAGATATCACAGGCAGCCGCGCCGCCATGTTTGTTGATTTCAAACAGCAGATCGATCAGCTTCATGACGCGCAGACATTGCTCCGGTTTCACAATCAGCTCCTGAGTCCCCTCGATAGCTCCGACCACATTCTTGTAATAATCAGCCCAGTCCGTCTTCACTTCAGGCAGCTCCAGAACTTGCTGGGTGTGGGCCGGGCGGGGCGCCATAGTCCTGGTAGGGCCTGCAGCGGTATAGACGATGTCATCTGCCCAGGCCATCTCCTCGGCGTTTTCCGCCAGCTTCACAATCCGGCCGTTGCATTCCCAGTCCTCCACCACCATAGTGCCGTCCGTGCAGGACACATGCCACCTGGGATGGTTGATGAAGCAGTTGGTGGAGAATTCCAGCAGCGCGGACACGCCGGCCTCAAACTTCAGGAACACCTTCACATTGTCGTCCACCTCACCGGAGAAGACAGTCTCCAGATGGCAGGACGCGGAGACCACTTTCCCCGGAATCATGTCCAGCAGCTGATCCAGCAGATGGACGCCCCAGTCCAGCAGCATGCCACCGCCGTTCTCGCGATAGCCACGCCAGCCGTGCATGGAGCCCCGGGAGCCCTGCACCCTGGTCTCGATGAAATAGGGCTTACCGATGGTGCCCTCCTCCAGCGCTTTCCGGACGATTCTGTAGTCCCTGTCCCAGCGCCTGTTCTGGTGCACCGTGAATATCTTTCCGGTCTCTTTGGACACGGCAATCACCTCTTCCAGTTCTGCCGCGTTCATGGTCACGGGCTTCTCGCAGATGACATTCTTCCCGGCCCTCATGCAGGCGATGGAGTAATCCTTGTGGAAGTTGTTGGGGACGGCGATGGTCACCAGGTCCACTTCCTTATCCGCCAGCAGTTCTTCCGCGCTCTCGTAGGCATACAGGCCCTTCTGCTTCATGCCCTCCCGCACTTCGGGGCGGATATCATAGGCTCCCTTGACGGTGAAGTCCGGGAAGTTCTCCCTAATCATGCTGTGATGCCATCCGGCCATGCCGCCATACCCGATGAATGCAATTACATGTTTCATGTCAATTCCTCGCTTTCTGCTTTTTTATCGTGCCCGCTTCACATTATCCGCATTTTCTATGCTTTCTTTTTCTGATTAATTATTGCGTTTTCCGCTCATTCGTCACCGCAAATGCCAATCTATGGCTTTTTGTTCCCGTATTGCTTCTTGCAGAAGATTTTCCCGGCATTTTCGCCTTTTTCCCGGCTGATTTCCTCTGCGTTTTTTGCAGTTTTTGCCTGTTTCTTCTGTGGGCCTCTCTTTTCGTTCTGCTTATTTGTGGATATTTTATCATATATAAACCGGAATGTCCAACGTACAGCGCAACAAAAACCACTCATTTATTGCTGTCCACAACACTGACCCAGGACTCCGGAAGGCTCCGTCCGCCACCTGATTGCACCTGTTTTATTGTTTGTTGACATTGTAGCATGCGCAGGCTATAATAACAACCATATCGCGCAGCAAAAATACCATAGGAATTGCCGGAAAATAGCTGATACAACTTCTTTAGAGAAAAGCCCGGAAATACAAGGAAAACAGCTTTAAACTCGTATCAGTCATTTGTAGACACTTCCTTATTGTCACGGGAGGGATTCCTTATGATTGTCCCGTTCTATGAATATGGCCACAACCAGCTGTCCGCCTCTTCCGGCCATCAGCTCCACTTCCCGCTCCATCTGCACAATTGTCCGGAAATGATCCTGATTCGCGCCGGTTCCATGAGGGCTCAGATAGGCGACCGGGAATACACGCTCCAGGCCGGGGATCTGGCCATCATCCTGCCCAACATAACCCACTCTTACCATACGCTGACCTCACCGGAGGAGACCTTGCTCGACCTGATCATCTGCGGCCACAATCCCCAGTCCGCCCTGCCCCGTCAGCTGGCGGGCCGCATATTGACCGAGCCGGTCAAACCGATTGCTTCCTATCATCCCGATGTGGCCTACGCTTTCAGCGCCCTGCTGTCGGAGGCAGGCAACACAGACAGCGCCCCCATCGTTTCCGCTTATCTTCAGATACTCTGGCACCGTCTCCTGCCTTCACTGGATACCGCGGATGCCATGACGCCCACCACGTCCAACCTGGCCGCCACCCTGATCACCTATGTGACAGAGCGGTTCCGCTCCCCGCTCTCCCTGGATTCCCTGTCCAGAGAACTGGGCGTGTCCCGCTTCCACATCTCCCGCATCTTCACCCAGGTGCTCCACACCGGCTTCTATGAATATGTCAATGCCCTGCGGATCAATTATGCCAAGGAACTGCTGCTGGACAGCGAATACAAGATTCTGGATATCGCGGAGATGTCAGGTTTCCAAAGCCAGCAGACCTTCAACCGCATTTTCCGCGACTTCTGCGGCATGCCCCCTTCCGCATACAGAAAGCAGCATTGAAAACAGGTGCCTCCGCCTGCTAAGCCAGGCTCGCGATTTCAGAATCCCGGAAATCCTCTGCGCGATGGGCAGAAGGAAACAGAGCGGATACATGCATGCAGCCTATGTCCGCTCTGCTTTTCTTTGTTTTGCCTCAGTTACCCGCCAGGAGCACTACATAACCGCTATGCTTTTCAGGGATACCTCGCCTCTGGCAGCCGTTATCTTGACCACAAGCCTGTCTATCTTGTCCCCGCTGTCATCCAGCAGCCTGTTCTGATCCGCAAAGGGGTCTGTCAGGGCGCAGATTCTCCGGTTCCCGATTGTAGTGCCCTGGAAAAGCGGGAACTGGCCTCCGCTGGCGGAGACGGCTTCTATGCGGAAAGTCTCCACCCTCTGCCCCGCGGCAATGTCCTCCCGCAGCTCCACGTACTTGATCCTGGAGACAGGACTGGCAAGGGTCACCACATATTCCGGCTGGGTAGGACGGCTTGTATCTTTCTTCTCTACCACAGCCTCCAGGGGATGGCCCAGCTCCTGGTCCAGCAGCTCCCGCAGCTCCTTCAGGCGTGCCACGTCCCGCTGGTCCAGCAGGCCGTCCCGGTTGGGCGGTATGTTCAGGTTCAGGCAGGCATTGCCCCCCACAGAGCTTAAGTAAATCTGGAAAAGCTTCTTCAGGGACTTCGGCTCCTCCTCCTGATGCCAGAACCAGCCAGGACGGATGGAAGTGTCTATCTCTGCCGGCGTGAACGCCAGGCCCCTGGAGTAAAGGATATTGGGCATGCTGCCCACATAGCTGTCCGTATTGTACAGATAGGACAGGTCGCCCTCTTCCGCCAGAGGACCTGGGCCTGTCTGCACCTCGCTGTATGGACACAGTTCTCCGGGCACCACGCACCACTCGGCAAAACGGCCGATTCCCGCCTCGTTGCCGCACCAGCGCACATCAGGCCCCTTGTCAAAGAAGACCACTGCCTCCGGCTGGTGCTTCCTGATCAGGGCGACGTAACGGTCGAAATCATATTCCTGCTTCTTTCCGTTGGGCCCCTCGCCGCAGGCGCCGTCGAACCAGACGCAGAACAGCTTTCCGTAGCCCGTGAGCAGCTCCTCCAGCTGATTGCAATAGTAGTCATTGTACTCCGGCGTGCCGTAATAGGCGCTGTTCCTGTCCCAGGGGGAAAGGTAGACCCCGAAGCGCAGGCCCTCTTCCGCGCAGGCTTTGGCGGCCTCGCCCACCACGTCCCTGGCGACAGGGGAATTCTTCACGCTGTGCTCCGTGTACCTGGATGGCCACAGGCAGAATCCGTCATGGTGCTTTGCCGTCAGCACCATCCCCTTCATCCCGGCCTCTTTCAGGGTCTTCGCCCACTGTCGGCAGTCCAGCTTCACAGGGTTGAAGACGGACTCCGGCTCTGTGCCCTGGCCCCACTCCCTGTCCGTGAAGGTATTCACCCCGAAATGAATGAACGCGTAGAAGTTCGTGTCGAACCACGCGAGCTGCCGCCCGGAGGGCACCACATTTGCCGCCTCCTTCAAGAAATCGATCATTTCCAATTGCCTCCTGTCATGTCTTGCATTCTATATTGCAGATCTAAGTTCCCAGTCTATCTCATGAACAGGAAAAACGCAATGTTTTTTCCAATCAAAAATATGGAGATTACGGCCTGTCTGTCATTTCCACGCTATTAGACATCAGCCCGATGCAGATACACATACCCGGCAACAGCAGATCCGAGAATCAGGAACACCGCCGACAGGCCGCACCGCAGAAAGTCCAGGCTGAAGATCCTGCCGGACACCAGGAAGCCGGCAAGAGATTCTTCATGATGTTTGTATATTCTTTTCCTCCTTGAGGTGGAAATAATTTCCGAGTTCTACTGTAAATTACAGTACTTCCTCCACGTCCCCCGCAGATACCGCCCCGCGAAGCAGCAGACCCGGAAGATCCAGTCCACCGCCATGGCAATCCACACGCCTACGGCCCCCATCCCCATATGGACGCCGAACACAAGGCTCAGCCCGATGCGGAAAGTGACCATGGAAAAAATCGCGGTTGTCATGGTGTATTTTACGTCATTGCAGGCCCGGAGCATATTGGGCAGCACAAAGGACGCGGGCCAGAGCAGAATCGCAAGGCCGTCATGTATCATCACAAGGACATAAGCCAGCTCCGTGGCCTCCGCCCCCCAGGCCGTAAAGCCCCAGAATCGGGTGCAGGAACAGCAGGATCAGGCTGTTCATCACCGCCGTGGCGGCGTATGTGATCAGCAGCAGCTTTTTCGTATAGTATTTCACCTGCGCCAGATCTCCCGCCCCCACACATTGGCCTATCACAGTGATCATGGCCAGGTTCATGCCCTGCCCGATGATACAGCCCATGCTGTCCAGGCTGTTCGCCACGCCGTTGGCGGCGATCTGCACCGTGCCGAAGCCCGCTATGATGCTCACCACGATTACGCGGCCCAGCTGGAAAATGCCGTTTTCGATGCCGCTTGGAATGCCGATGTAGAGGATTTTCCGGATGACAGGCCATTCGAACCGAAACCGCTCCCTGCCCAGATGTATCAGGTGATCAGGGTTCCTTAAAAGGACATAGAGACAAAGCCCCGCCACCGCCCTGGAGATCAGAGACGGCACCGCCACGCCTGCCACGCCCATTTTCAGGCCGAAGACGCAGATGGCATTGCCTCCCACGTTGATGATGTTCATGAGCATGGACACCTTCAGGGTAATCTGAGAATTCCCCATGGAGCGGAACAGCGCCGCGCAGGCATTATAGACCGCCAGGAACGGAAAGGAAAGCGCCGAGATGATCAGATAGACGATGGCATTCCGCATCACGTCCTCCTCTATCTTTCCGAAAAACAGATTCAAAATGAACCTATGGCCGATGATCACCAGCAGGGAGACCAGCACCGTTATCAGAGCGTTGATCCAGAGGAGCTGCTTCGCCGACCGGCAGGCCTCCTCCGGTTTGTTCGCCCCCACGAACTGGCTGGCGACCACCGCGCCCCCGGTGGCCAGAGCCGCCAACACAGCGATGACCAGGTTGTTGAACATGTCCACCAGCGACACCCCGGACACCGCAGCCTCGCCCACGGATGAGATCATCATCGTATCCGCCATGCCCACCGTGATGGCGAGAGCCTGCTCCATGATCAGCGGGACAATCAGTTTTTTCAAATCCTTGTTGGTGAATATCATAGATACCTTTTTCCTCCGTGCTGCCTTTGTTCGTCATTATGTCGAGTATAGCATCCATCCACCTTATCGTCAATGATGTCCGCGGCAGGCCTGGTCAGATTTTGCCAGCCGGATGGTACCTGCGAGGAGAATTTATTTCTTAGCTTTGCAAACTTACTCCTTGACGCTGCGTCCGGGAAAAGGTTATGATAGAGAGAACAGATATAAAGCTTGGAAAAACTGCCTTGGAGCTTATCTGAAATGTACGGATCGTACAAATAAGAAGGAGAAAAACATATGGAACGGTACTATCAGAAAGAAATCGAGACCGCGGACCGGGAGCAGATCCTGGCATGGCAGAACGAGCGCCTGATCAGACAGGTGCGCCATGTGTGGGACAATGTGCCCTACTACCGTGCAAAAATGGAGGAAAAAGGCCTCTCCCCTGAGGACATCAAGAGCGTGGAGGATCTGCGCAAGCTGCCTTTCCTGACCAAGGACGACCTGCGAGACGCCTATCCTTACGGCCTGCTGGCCAGGCCCCTGAAAGACTGCGTCCGCATCCAGTCCACATCGGGCACCACAGGGCGCAGGGTGGTGGCATTTTACACCCAGCATGACATCGACCTGTGGGAGGATTGCTGCGCCCGCGCCATCATGGCTGCCGGAGGCACCGAGGAGGATGTGTGCCACGTGAGCTACGGCTACGGCCTTTTCACCGGCGGTCCCGGCCTGAACGGAGGCAGCCATAAAGTAGGCTGTCTGACTCTCCCCATGTCGTCGGGCAACACGGACCGCCAGCTGCAGTTCATGGTGGACCTGGGTTCTACCATCCTCTGCTGCACTCCTTCTTACGCCGCTTTTCTGGCTGAGAGCATCCACGAGCGGGGACTGCGGGACAAAATCAAGCTGAAAGCCGGAATCTTCGGAGCCGAGGCCTGGAGCGAGGAGATGCGCCAGGACATCCAGAACAAGCTGGGCATCAAGGCCTACGATATCTACGGGCTCACGGAGACCAGCGGCCCCGGCGTCGCTTTCGAGTGCAGCCAGCAGACGGGCATGCACATCAATGAAGACCACTTCATCGCCGAGATCATCGACCCGGATACCGGGGAAGTCCTTCCCGAGGGCAGCAAGGGCGAGCTGGTGTTCACTTCCATCACCAAAGAAGCTTTCCCCCTTCTGCGCTACCGCACCAGGGACATCTGCGTGCTCACCAGGGAGAAATGCTCCTGCGGCCGCACCCATGTGAAGATGAGCAAGCCTATGGGCAGAAGCGACGACATGCTTATCGTCAAGGGTGTCAATGTCTTCCCGTCCCAGATTGAGACTGTGCTCCTGGAGCAGGGATATCCGGCCAATTATCAGATCATCGTGGACCGCGTCAACAACTCCGATACGCTGGAGGTGATGGTGGAGATGTCGCCGGAGCACTTCTCCGATAACCTGGGCGAGATCACGAATATGGAAAAAGCCCTGGTGGCGGCCCTCAAGGCCATGCTGGGCATCTACGCCAAGGTGCGCCTGGTGGCTCCTAAGTCCATCGCCAGGAGCGAGGGCAAGGCAGTGCGCGTCATTGACAAGCGGAAAATTTAAGAGAGGGAGGACAAAGATATGACCATATCTCAGATTTCGGTATTTCTGGAAAACAAAGCGGGACAGCTGGCGGATATCACGGGGATTCTGTCGGAGAAGCAGGTGAACATGCGGGCGATCAGCATCGCGGAGACCGCGGATTACGGCATCCTGCGGCTTATCGTGGACGATGCGCCGAAAGCCTCCTCCATTCTCCTGGAGCAGGGCTTCATCCTGACCATGACGCCTGTGGTGGGCGTGGAGGTTCCGGATACGCCCGGCGGCTTGAGCAAGGTGCTCGGCATCATTTCCCGGGCGGGAATCGATATTGAGTACATGTACTCTGTCTTTGGGCAGAAAGACGGACAGGCATGTATGATATTCCGTGTAGCGGATGCGGACGGGCTGACGGCGCTTCTCGCGGAGAACGGCATCGCCACCATCGCCGGAGAGGATCTGGGCGTGCATTAAGCAAAGACAAAGTCGGGAGGGCATCCGGGGATTTCCCCAGGTGCCCTCCTCTGCTTCGTTTTCGGCTATTTAGGAATTGTCGGAAAATAACTGCTGCAATTGCTTCAGGCAAAAGCCCGGAAATACAATAAAAATTGCCATAAACTTGCAGCAGTTATTTGTAGACAATTCCTTATACTGCCTAACGATTTCACTTGCCGTGAAGCCAGACTGCATATCGCTGACTGGTTCAATCGCATGATTACATTGGGCAGCATGCGCTGTCCTATTGCCCGAAGAAATAAACTTCCCCGATACAAACATTCAAACACCGCAAGAGTGTTTGTCTCCTGCTTCGCAGAAGCGGGGTATTTGCCCCAACCTCACTTCGTCCGGTGCCGGTTTACGCGATGCAAGCATCGGGGAATGTACCCACTATGCCTCAAATTCTGCAGCAACTTCCCGCAATATCGCCTGGCTCGCTCCGGGGATCCTGCCGAGATGGTCCGGGCCTACATTCAGCAGGTAATTGATGCCCATCCCGTTCAGCTTCTTTTTGATTGCGCGAATCTCCTTCGCGTCCTTCCAGTTCTGATCCCAGACGCAGTATCCCCAGCTGTCGTTCATGGTAGCCGCGGTCTCGTAGAGGCCGTAAGGCGAGGGCTTCAGGCCGCCTATGGCATTGTAGTCAACTGTGTTTGGATTCGCTTCATCTTCTGCCGGAAGGGAATCCGGGATTTCATTGTCCCCCAGCGACACATAGTCATATGCGCCGTTTCCGAGACGGGAGTTGATCAGGCAGTCCGGCTGGTATTTTTTCACCAGTTCAAACAGCTCCCGGCTCTGGGCATCCTTGATCGTCATGGGCACATCGAACCAAATCAGACAGAGTTCCCCATAGCCGCGGAGGATTTCCTCCACCTGAGGCTTGATCTTATTCTCAAAGCAGATGTCGAAGTTCTTGCCGGCATTGTCCGGGAAATCCCACTCATTGCACCAGGCCTTTCCCGAACAGGGGATGTGGCCGGAGAGATACCCGCCGCCGTGCTCCTCATGCCAGTCCAGATCCTGGGAGTAGTACAACCCGAATTTCAGGCCGTGCTTGTAACAGGCTTCGGAAAGCTCGCCAATGACATCCCTGCCGAAAGGAGTCGCATCCACCACGTTGAATCCGTCCACCCTGGAGCGGAACATGGCGAACCCGTCGTGATGCTTGCTCGTGATGACAAAATATTTCATGCCGCATTCCTTTGCGAAGCGGATCCATTCGCCGGCATCGAAATAAACCGGATTGAACGCTTTCGCAAGCTTCTCATAGGCGGCAATGGGGATGCACTGGTTGGATTGAATCCACTCCGCGTAGCTGCTGCTCCTGCGGCCATCCCACTCTCCGCCCAGCAGAGAATAGAGCCCCCAGTGCACCATCATGCCGTACTGCGCCTCTTTGAACCATTTTCTCATGTCCATTTTCTTTAGGAATTGTCGGAAAATAACTGATGCAACTTGTTTAGGAGAAAGCCCAGAAATACAACGAAAACGGCTATAAACTCGCATCAGTTATTTGTAGACAATTCCTTACCTCCTGGGGAAATCCTTTTGCTTGCTGACAGCTATTGCCTGAAACCGCTTTTCTGCTCCTGTTCAATGCACCTCAACGCAATCAGTACCACAAACCTGAAAGCGAGAACGCAATTTTCTTTCATTATAATATGCCTTTCCCTAAAAAGCAACGATTCTTTTACGATCCTCGCCCCTCCTGCCTTCGTCTCGTAATCAAAATGCCGGCGGAGAGCGCCGAGACATCAGGAAAGTCTCGACGTCCAGGAATAGAAAGGATAAAGGGAGAATCCCTCCGCCGCGGCAAATCCCAGCATCAGCATCGCCAGCGGAACCAGCAAAAGCAGCGCTGCCAGGAAATAAGCCCCCAGCGGCTCCCTGCGCCAGGCGGACAGGCCCAACACCGCAAGAGCCGCCATAACCAGGACTACAGCCTGCGACAGGGCAGCCGCCAGGAGGAATCCCCAAATCGGCAGCGCCGAGGCAACTCCACTGCAGCAGGGAAGATTCCCCGCCCCAAAGGAAAGCCCCCTGAAAGGGTATGTCATGCCGATCCGCGCCATCCTGCATGCAAAGGGCACCAAAGAGACCACCGCTGCCGACGCCCCGCACAGACAGGCCTTGTACAGCAACACCTTCCGCTTTCCGGTCCGGGTGCTCCCCAGCAGGTTCCAGGCGCCTCCTGTGTCCTCCATGGCCGCCGCGTTTCCGAAAGCCAGGATGACGCCGCAGCAGAGCAGAATCAGGTCGATCAGTGTTCCCTCCCCTTTCACGCCAAACAGGTAGAGGTATCCCGTGTCATAGACAAAATTCCCTCCCGGACGCGTCGGCAGCCCTTCCCCGCTAATCCGCCGGTACTGCTCCCACGCCCGCAGAAAGGCGGGATAGAAAGCCGTCACGGCATTATATTTCGCTTTCAAATCCTCCCCGGCCCTTTCATCCATCTCTCCCCGGGAAACCATCTCCTGGATTTGACTAATCTGGTCAAAAGCTTCCTGATAGCGGGCCTGTTCGGACAGGAGCAGCTGCTCCTTCTCTTCCGTCAATTCCCCCTCCAGCCGCAGCATCATGTCCTGGTAATAGGCTTCCTGGACGGAGAGGTAATAGTTCTGCCCCCATTCCCGGTATCCTGCCAGGAGCCCGAAGGCAAGCAGCGCCAGCGCCGCCCTGTTGGCAATCATGATTTTGTAGCACTCGTGCCGCAGCAGCCCTGCATGGGGGCGGAAAAAGGAAATCGCCGGCAGCCTGCCGTCCCTGAGGGCCAGCTTTTCCCCTTTGATAAAGAACCACAGGCTTCCCGCCGTCCCCGCTGCCGCCAGAAGGAACAGCAGTCCCCAGGTCAGGAGCCGCTGGGGGACAGGGTGCCCAAACAAGTCGAAGTTCAGGTATCCCCCATAATAGTGCTCCGTCTTCAGAATCCCCATCAGGTTCAGATATTTGTACAGGTTCCATCGGGAAGCCCCGGGGATAGCCGTGTACAGGATATTGCTGACGCCGCAGAACAGAATCCCCACTCCGTAAGGCAGATAAATCGTCTCCGCCGCCATGCAGACCGCCGCCAGCAAAGCTCCGAATCCGAATGCCGCCAGCCCTTTCGTCAACACGGACAGCACCAGATAAGCCCGGATGCTGACAGGCAGACAGCTCTCCCGGAAAGCCGCCACCGACTGAAGGGCCGCGCCCAGGTCCCCATATCCCACCGTCACGCCGTAGAAAAGAAGATTCACTCCGTACAACACCGCCGCCATGCCCACACAGTGCAGGAAAAGCGCGGTCAGCTTGGCCCCCATGCTCCTCCCCATCCCGTACCTGGTGCTTTTGGTGATGTAAAAGAGCCTTTTTTCCTTCTCTTCCAGAATCAGATCCCCCACAGCCAGGAATACGGACAACAGCAGAAAAATATCCGTCCATACGTTATTCATAGCGCCAATCAGGCCCTTGCCGGGCATCCATCGGATTCTTTCATCCGAGAGCCCGGCGTAGTCCTCCGCGCTTTTCTTCACGTTCCTGGCGGAGAAAGACGCCTCTTCCTCTCCGCCGGCCGTCCCGCCGAAGATGCCGATGCCGCCCAGGACAGAGCCCCTCTCCTGCACGGACTGCAGATACGCCCCATAGCCCGCGGTCTTCTCCCACTCCTCGTACAGCTCCTCTATCAGGCTCTGTTCCTGCCAGAAAGAATCCGTGAACGTCAGGTAGTCGCCCCTTTGGTACCGCTCATAGCAGGCCTCGAACACGCCGGGGGCGCTTTTCATGGCCTGGACCGCCAGCCTGTCCCCCATCTCGTTTCCCATGCCCTGCAGCATCAGGACATCCTGCACCAGCGCCATTCCGTCCATGGTTTCTTTCAGTCCGGTGACATAGGCCTGCTTTTCCGCCTCCGACATGGCTGAAATCTGCTTTTGAAAAGCCTTGTAGGCGGACAGGCCGGCTTTCCCCTCAGCCGGCAGGGTGGTATACCACATGAGGAACAGCTCCAGCAGAAGCAACAGCAGGCAGGACAGCCGGAACCGCCTCTTTCCCCAAAGTTTCTCCAGTTCAAAGCCCGTCAGACGAAACATGCCGCTCCTCCTCTCCGAAAATCTGCAGATAGACCTCCTCCAGCCCTTTCGCGCCGCTGTATTTCCCGCAGAGCGCCTCCACGCTGCCCCGGTCCACCAGACGGCCTGCTTTCAGCAGCAGAATCTCCGCCGCGATGGGCTCGATGTCCGAGACCACATGGGTGGACACCAGGATGATGCGGTCTCCGGAAAGAGCCCGGATCTGCTCCCGGATACGCACCCGCTCCCTGGGATCCAGCCCTGCGGTGGGCTCGTCCAGGATGACGCACCTGGGATTCCCCAGCACGGCCTGGGCGATCAGCACCCGCTGCTTCATCCCGCCGGAGTAGGCGCTGACCGGGCGCTTCCGCTCGTCCCACAGGTTCACGAACCGCAGCACCCGCTCCAGCTCCGCGGGCTGCTCCTTTCCGGGAATCCCTTTCAGGGCGGCCATATAGGACAGGAAACGCATGCCGGAAAAATGCTCGTACATGCCCTGCTGCTGGGGCGCATAGCCCAGAATGCTCCGGTAGGCCGCGCCCAGGGCTCTGATCTCCTTTCCCTCCCATCTGACCTGGCCGCCCGTGGGACGCAGATTGCCGGAAATGATGTTCATGAGGGTGGATTTCCCCGCCCCGTTGGGCCCCAGGAGCCCATAGACGCCGGGCTCCAGGGCCAGGCTGACCTGATCCAGGGCCAGCTTGTCCTTATATCGTTTTGTGATTTGACTGATTTCCAGCATTGCCATGGCTATTCTCCCTTTCCGGTCATGTTGATTTTGCGGAAATTGGCATTGCCCGCGAACAGATCCTCCTGGGAGATCAGGCCGTACTGGTAGCGAGTGATTTCATAGGAGCCGTCGCCGTTGTCTATATAATCGTAGTCATAAACCGTCAGGACCTCAGCGTCCAGCACGGCGCGGAATTCCAGGCTCCAGCCCAGGCTTTGGTTCACCAGAGAGGAATGGCTGACTTCACCCGTATTTACATCGATGAAGTCAAAGGTACGGTCGCCGCGGCCGCTGTCGCAGCGGAGCTTATCTCCTATCCTGTCATAAAGATAGCTGCTCCCCTCCCGTCTGCACAGCTCTTTCTCCGCCCCGGTGCGCAGGTCCAGACTGGTGACGCTGCCGTCAGTGTTGGAGGCGAAGATCATATTCTTATCCGCCAGGGTGTAATTTCCGGTTTTGTTGTCCTGGCGGAAGCGGATTTCCAGCTGAGGATTATCCAGCGCCACCGTGGCGAACACTGTCTGGGAGTTCTCATACAGATCCTTGTAACCATCGTCAGAGAAGATTTCTTCGCCGGAAACCTCTCTTCCGTAATCTATCCCTTTCAGCACAAGCGTTCTGTCATAGCAGCCCGCCAGCCTCCAGGAAACAGAGCTGTCAAAGTCCAGGGAGCAGACTTCCTGTTCCTGCCCTGAGGACAGGTCCAGATGCACCAGTTTCCGCTCCGCGGAGTTGAAGTAGGTGCCCTCGCTGCCCTGTTCCGAGGTCAGCTTCTTGGTCACCACATAGATGCCGCTGTCGTCCCCCATCACCAGGTCCTCCAGCGTCAGAGAGGGGTCGAACATATGGACCGTCTCACGCCCGGTGCCGTCCAGATTGGCCCGGTAAAGGACGGCGGCGCTGCCCTCGGTATCAGAGGACTGGGAGCCAAGCACGTCTGCGCTGAAAGAGGCTGCCATGGAACCGTCATCGTCCTGCCTTTTGCTCAGCAAATACAGGGAATCCTGCCATGTGAAGAGAAGCGTGGAGCCGATGTAAAAGCTGTCGTAGGGCAAGACTGCCGTACAGTCCACGGAATCATGACTGCATCCCGCATTGCTGCACAGATACACCTCCTGCAGCGCCTGAAAGTCCATATACATCAGATGGAGACCGTAATTTCCGTCGGACAGCTTCGTCGGCTCAAAGGTATAGTAATAGTAGCCGTCTTTTGTGTGGCACCCTTCATCATTCTGGGTGGCCAGGAGCTGCAGACCGCCGGTTCCGCCTGCAGCGCTGTCCTGGGATGTCCGCTCGACTTCACCGAAATCCGCCTGCGCCGTTCCGGCAGCGCCATTCGTGCCGGCAGCGCCTTCTGCTCCGGCGGTGTCTGTCCCCACAGCGCCTTCCGCTCCGGCCTGGCTGTTTTCCTGTCCGCCCGCCGCCTGGGAGTCGCTCCCGCCGCAGGCGGTCAGGGAAAGGACTATGCTTGCTGATAGTAAGACTGCGATTGTTTTTTTCATGAGAAAAGACCTCCTTATGTTCTGCGTTTGATTTTGCATAAGGAGAGCATAATGGAAAAAAGTCAAATTTTTGTCAAAGAATATGGGGATGCTATATTAAGATTTGTTTATATATGTGCAGCGATGAAAAATCCTGGGCAGAACCCGGATAAACGGGCATGACCGCCCAGATGAGACGGCCGCTTTCCATCCAGCCGGAAAGCGGCACCACACCTAAGCTAAGCCCATTCCTGACAGGGTCATACTGTGATTCTATTGTTTTTCCAGTGGAATGCTTTTCTTACTTGCGCTTTCACAGTATAGCATGCGGCTCTCTGATTTCGCGTGATTCCTTAAAGGGTTCCGCGAATTGAAACCCGTCCCGCTCCATTTGTTCATAGCACCTGGCCACCGTCTCCCTCTTCAGATAACCGACAGATTTATTTCAACCATTCCCCCATGGGGCGCGGCGTTCCTAATCTCCAGACTGCCGCCGTGCTTTTCGCAGAGCACACGGCTGACGGCAAGGCCCATTCCCAGATGCCCCGCCTCTCCGGTGGGCAGGAATGCTTTCTTTCGTTTCTGTAGGATTTCGTCCGAAAAGCCGTCTCCGTCATCGGTCACTGCAATCTGCAGCATGTACCCGGAAAGCACAAAATCCACAGATATGGTATTTTGTGCAAATCTGGTCGCATTTTCAAATACATTCTCCAGAATCCGGTGCAGAATGACGATGTCCGCTTTCACTGTCTTCTCCGGATTCCCGTCTGCGTTTCCAGCCCTGTCTCGGTAGGCCTTGGGGCCTGTTTTCTGCGCGGCTTCCTGTCTTCTACTGCCCTCGTCAGGGCGGCTGCTATCGGAACGGGTTTTGGGGACTGCCTTTTGCGCGGCATTCTGCCATCTGCCGCCCGCGTCCGGGCGGCCGCCATTGGAACGGGCTTTTGGAGAGCCCTCCTGCTCCAGGCCGCTTTCCGGCAGCGCACAGGTCACATGCAGCGCGATTCCGGCACCGGCGGCCATCACTTCCAAGTCCTCCCGGATGCTCTCCACCAGCTTCCTGACAGGAATCTCTTCCCGGTGGATTTCCATGTCCTCCAGCTGGTTCAGCTCCCGCACCGATTCGGTGTATTGTTCCAGTCTCTTTGCCGCCAGGTTCAGATTCCCTGCGATGCGCTCTGCCTTTTCCGGGCTGATCTTCCCGGCGGGCAGGTTCATCTGGAGATATTCCGTGTACCCTTCGATGATCGCGATGGGATTGCGCAGGTCATGGGCGATGGATGCCTGCATCAGCCTGCGCTGTTCCAGCATGTTCCACAGGGTCCGGTTGTTTTCGGCCAGCTGTCCCCGCATGGCCTCGAAAGAGCGGCATAGGCCGCCCATCTCGTCCCCACAGGCATATTCCAGAGAAAAATCCAGGTTCTGGGCGGCGATTTCCTCAGTGGCGTCAGACAGGAGCTTTATGGGCAGGGCAAGCCTTTTTTTGTAAAAATAGAAGCCGCAAAGCAGAATGCCGCCAACGGACAGCACTGCCGGAACGATGACCATGGCCGCGCCGCAGAACTGATATGCCAGTTTCCGCTTAGGCGTCAGCGTATCGTAGCCCAGCTCCAGTTTCTGGATGGAATAGGTGGCATCCAGCATGATTTCGTTCGTCTCGATTCTGGCGGCATCGGGGCCTTCTGTCACTTCAGACCGTGCCTTCACAGTTACATCGTCCTCCACTGTCACAGATCCCACCGCCTCCGTGACGATTCCCGGCAGCTTCGATTCCTCGCCGAATGTCAGCAGATGAGACTCGCTGGTCTGGGTGCCGTCTTCCAACGTATACTCGATTGTCAGGTATGCGGCGTTGGCATCCGGCAGCAAATACCGGCGAAAGGCCGCACAGCCCGCAATGACCAGCCCGGAGAGGAGCGCCACGACACAGAATGTGCCGAAGACGGTGAGCATGAAGAAGCCGCGGAGGGAGATGTCCCGGCTCGCGGCTTTTCCCCGGGTGTGCCTGTTTTTAGGTTGGCGGCCTGTTTGCCGGTGTTTTTCGGAATCTCCTGAGGTTGTCATCTGCCTGTCTTTCATATCATATTCCACCTTTATGTTCCGGGCAGCGTCGACTTTATCTGCCCAAATCCGCTCACCCCCAGTAAACGCAACGTTTCCATGGACTATAGCCCTTCTTCCTATGGAAAGCCCTTCTTCCTATGGAAAGTCCTTCTTCCATTTGTAGCCAACGCCCCAGACTGTTTCGATATAGTCCAGCCCTGTGACCTCTCTCAGCCTTGCCCTGATTTTCCGGACGTACTCTTTTATGACATTGCTGTCACCTTCCGCATCATATCCCCACACCATTTCATAAATCCGCTCTTTGTCAAAGACCTGGTTGGCATTGGTCATAAGGAACGCAATCAAATCGAATTCCCGTTTGGAAAAGGCGATTTCCTGTCCATTCCAGGAAACCAGACGCTGCGACAGATTCACTATCAGCCCATTGGAAGTCAGCACCGAGGGCCTGCTTCTGCTGCGCTCGTCCCGGCGCAGATGGGCGGCTACCCGCGCCGACAGCTCGCCCAGGCTGAACGGCTTGGTAATGTAGTCATCCCCGCCGTACTGGAGCCCGTTGATTTTATCCTGTTCGGTAATCCGCGCGGTCAAGAACAGGATGGGACAGGCAATATGGCTGCGTATGTTCCTGCACAGCTCCAGCCCGTCCATCCCCGGCATGTTGATGTCCAGAATGATCAGGTCAGGCTGCTTTGGCAGCAGAGAGATCGCTTCTCCCGCGCTGTTAGCCGCCATTGTCTCATAACCGCAGTCCTGTAGGTGGTCGGTCAGAAGTTCAGTCATCATCTTTTCATCGTCTACAATCAGGATTTTATATGCCATTGCCGCCACTCCTCCGCTGTTTCATGCAGAACAGATTCTCTCCGATGCAGCATCTCGCTTTGCCTTTCCTATCCGGCTGACTGCCTTGCTCCGTAAGCATACGGGCTATCCTGGTCAGGCCGTTCGGAAACTGTATATCTGTTCTACCACGAAAGCAGTCTCCTCGTCAATGACGAATTTTTATGTCCATTTCATTCCCGGAGATTCCTCTGTCAGTCGGAACCTCCATCCGCTTCCCCGCAGGTCCAAGCGTCACCTCTTTGAAAGGGGCAGATACATCCATTTTTCATAGCGTTCCACCGCTTTCTGGTGGATAGAACTGGGAACGCCCACCTTATTTCCCACTTCCTCTATCCGCCCATGCCTTACCTCACATCTGGTGTCATTAATTATGAATTCCCTGCTGGTATCGACTCCTAATTCATTCAGGAATTCCAGCATCATCGGCGTGCTGACCGCCGCACGATGCAGCGCCGAAAACGCCTGCTGGTCGCCGAAACTGATCAGTGTGCTCAAGCCAAACGCAAATGAACCAGCATTTTGGTAATCCTCCGCCGTTCCCTTTCCATAGCTGTCAATCCTGACCCTATCCCTTTCCACCGTGAACTTATAGCCATTGCCAAATGAAAAGACATTTCCCACACCTATGCTCAGCCGATTCCTGACAGGGTCATAGCCTGTGGGATGTGTGGTCTTATATGGATGGTCCAGTCTGCCAAAAACATTTATTTCCTCCTGCGTATATCTTACTGCCGCGTTGACGGTGAACACTTTCTCTCCATTGATGGAAAAGATGCACGTAGTTGCGTCAGCCATCTCCGAAGTGATTTCGATTTCATCCCCCTGCAGCGTATCCAGCACATTTTTTCCCAGCCCCATCTCCTCCATCAGGCTGACCATCTTTTTGATGCCGCTTTTCCGCTGCTGGTCAAAACCATTCAGCGAATGGGAATCCCTGCCGTCCAGGTCATCGTTAAAATACTCTGCAAATTCGTCGCGCAGACCGTCTTTTGTCGATAGTTTCCCTGTTTTCATGTTGTAAATATAGGAATTTACGCTTCCTACTCCGCTAATGCCCATTTTTTCCTCCATTCAGCTGTATTCGCTCTCATTATCATCCGTTGGTTACCTTTTTTGATTTACTGTGGTCAGTCTGCCGCCCGATAAGCCCAGCACTTCATCAGCACAGGACGCAACCTTGTGGGAGTGCGTGACAAGGATGACGCAGCGGTTCTCATTCCTGACAAGGCCTGAAAGGAGCGCCATGATCCCGTCCTGTGTGCTTTCGTCCAGATTTCCCGTGGGCTCGTCCGCGATCAGGATATCCGGGTTGTGGGACAACGCCCTTGCTATGCCTGTCCGCTGCTGTTCTCCGCCGGACAGCTTCCCTGTCTTCCTGTCTGCGGTCTCCCGGTCGATGCCGACTTTTTCCAAAAGCCTGTATGCGGCCGCCTTTTTGTCGCCGCTTTTATGGCCGCTCAAATGCATGGCCAGGACGACATTTTCCACAGCGGAAGCGCCCGGCAGCAGATTATAGCTTTGAAAAATCACGCCGATGCTCTGCGCCCTGTATCTGTCCTTGTTTATGCTCTTCAAATCCTGGCCGTTATAGAAGATCGCTCCCTGTGTACACACGTCAAGCCCGGAAATCAGGGAGAGCAGCGTGGTTTTGCCAGCGCCGGATTTTCCGATAATGGCATACATCTTCCCCGCCTGAAAATCCGCAGTGATGCCGCGCAGTACAGGCGGCCCGGATTTTTCATAGGCGTAAGACAGGTTATCCAGATGCAATATACTCATGTTATCACCTCCTTTCCGATGGACGTTCCTTGATTGCTTTTTACTCAGTATATCGGAGAAAAACGGTTTTTTCTGATGGCCATTGGAATAAATCGTAGCCAAAATGGCACCAACCGACAGGTCAGGCCTGATAGGACAGGGACTGCATCCGGCAAGAAGTGCTGTCAGAAAATCGCAGCATTTCCGGACAGCCCTTTGAGGGGTATCAGCGGATGAAGTTCGTCCGGCAGGGCGCTTCCTTCTCCGGAAGACCGTAAGTATCCTTCCCCAGGGCGATGCTCTTCATCAGGAAGGACATGTTCCTGGCCAGGGTCCGCATGGTCTGCAGCCCCTCCCCGTCCTGGGCCGCCTGTCCCGGTTCCCTGCCGTGGATGCTGTTTCAAATTTGCTATTGATATTTCTTAGCCGGACTTTCCCCACAGGATTTTCATAGGCTCGTATCTTGTGATATAGAAAATCCCCGCCACATTCGTAAGCAGGCCCAGCGCCAGCGAAATCATGGCGATAAGCACAATGCTTTCCGGGGCCAGGACGATCTCCACTTCCTGGAGGGCGGACACAGTTTCCTTTGCGCCTGCCGTACTGGAAAGAATGTCCCCGAAGTCCGGCTGCGGCTGTTGTTCCACGAGATTGGCCTGCTCCTCCATGATTGCGTCGGATATGGGCTGGGCGATCACGCTGCCCACACCGAAACCGATGCACAGGCAAAGCGCCATGACGCAGACGGATTCGCAGATGAGCCCAAACGCCACTTTCCCCTTTGGCATGCCCATTGCCCGGAGTACGCCGATTTCGTATTTTCTTTCCCGGACGCCCAGCATGGACAGCAGGATCAAGACCAGGCAGCCTACCGACAGAATCACTGCAAGGAAAGCGGCGGAAATGTTCTTCAGGCTCTCAACGGGTTTGACGATATTGTTATAGCTTGCCGCGTCTACATTGACATTGTAGACTTCGTCCAGCCCGTTTTCCCGCAGATAGCTTTCAAATGCAGGAGCCAGGTCAGGGCTTTTCAAATAGTAGACCGCAGTTACATAAAGTCCCTGGATACTGTGTTCTTCCAGCGTGGAAAAGCTGGTGAGGATTTCGTTGCGCCGATTGGTGACCGCCCAGTCACTGCCATCAGGCTGCGGCGTGGTAATATCCAGATAGATTCCGCAGACGGTCAGATGGAGCGGCCCTACCTCCGTGCTGTTCACATCTTGCAAGTCAAAGCTGTCGCCCAGGTTCAGGCCGTTCAAATCCGCAAAATCCCGGCTCACCATGCACTCGCCGGGAGCGGCGAACAAGCTGCCCTCATCAAGCTCACGGAGCCCACGGGCAAAGTCCTCCATCAGGGAACTGTCAGAATAGCCCAGGACAGTCGTATTAGGCGCTTGTCTTCGTGGCTGTGTATCATGGGCGTTCAATCCTGTAAAGCTATTCCAGGCGTCCGAAGCAAGGCTTCTTTCTTCTCCACCCTGGTCCAATCCAATGAGCCCGTCGCCATAGGTTTGGCGCGAGCCCTGAAAGAGCGTGTTTCTTACAGCGTCAGATTTGGAAAAGGCGATGTATTGTTCTGTGGTGATTTCTGGATTACGGTACATACCGTCCTCGTCAGGCTCCGTGAGCGCCAGCAGCTTTCTTAAATCGGGCGTAAAATACACACTTGCGCCGAAGCGGTCGGAATAATCATCAATGACCGCCGCTGTGGTGAAATGTATCATGGCCGATACCGTGACTGCCAGGAAGCTGATGGTCAGCACGGCGCCGATCAGCAGGTACCGCCCTTTGTTTCGCGCTATATTTTTGAGCGCGTGTCCTATCAAATACATAAAAACCTCCTGTATGCGTTATGGAAAGCCCCGCGGCCGGCTTTCTGGATACAGTCTATCAGAAGCAATGTTAATCCTGTGTAAAGGCCGGGAAGACGATCTTGAATTTTGAGCCGCAGCCCTCCTTGCTGTCTACCCATACGAATCCGCCGCACAGCTCCGCCACATGGCGGACAAGGCTTAGCCCTATGCCGTATCCGTCTTTCTTTCGGCTCCCGATCCGATAGCGGCTTTCAAAAATCTTCTCCTGCTGTTCCATGCGGATGCCAATCCCCTGATCCTCAACAGAGACATAGGGACATCCCTTTTGTGTGCCCACATATACCGTGACAGGCTTGTCCGCCCCGTATTTGATTGCGTTTTCAATCAAATTCGATACCGCCCGATACACCATCAGTTCATGGGCCCTAATATACAGAGCGGCGTCCTCGTCAAAATCGAAGGACAGATTCCTGTAAACTCTTTTGTATTCGTCTGCCGCCATTCCGCAGACAAGGCACAAATCCACTTTTTCCAGCTTACTTTCATTTGCGGACAGGGTAAGGATATCGTCAAGGCTTTTTACCATACGGTCCAGCTGCGCTGTCGCCCGTTCTCCCACAGCAGGGCATTCGTTCTGTATCATAGCCCGCAGCAGCGCAAGGGCGTTTTTCTGCTCATGGGAAATATATGAGCTTAGATTTTCAAAATCCGCGTACAGGCCGGCAATCTCCTTCTGCGCTTCCCGAAAGGCAGTCTCAATATCGGAAAGCTCCTTTGGAAAAGCGATATCTGCAGGATTTGTTTTCTCTCTGACATTCTTGAGACTGTTCGCTGTTTCTTCAATGGGCTTTACGATTCTACGGGTCAGCATATGGGCGAACACGAAAGACAGCAGCAGAGAAATCACAAAGGCAGTCAATGTGGCATGAACAATCACCGCCATATAATAGGGGGCCAAAAAACTGTGGAGCTCCTGTTCTGTAACGACGCGCCGGTCAAGCTCTCCCCACGGTATGTTAAGACCCTGTTCGGTGATGCTTACGCCGTCAACGGATACATAATAGCCCCGCATCTGCTCCGGCACATCGATTCTGATGTTCACGAGGAAGAGGGCCGCGGCAAGGATGAACACGACAATCAGGCACAGGGAGTACAGCATGACAAAATTTTGAAACTTTATCTTTCTGAATCGTTCCATAGGCAATACCCCTTTCCCTTTATTGTTATCAGCAGGTTTTGGCCACTGGCTGCCAGCAGTTTTCTGCGGAGGTTTGAGATGTGCACCCGCAGCACCGAGGAAAACAGGTCAAACTCCTCATTGTATGTGTGCTCTATGATGTCCTCATTGGACACGATTTCCGGGTGGCGCTCCGCAAGATACAAAAGAATGTCAAATTCTTTTGGCGACAGCGGGATTGCTTCCTTTCCCCACATTGCCGTCTGTATGGCCGGATCAATCGACAAACTGCCAATCATGATCGTAGGATTTGTCCGTCCGTAAAATCTGCGGACAACAGCACGGATCCGGGAAGTCAATTCTATAAAGTCAAAAGGCTTGACGATGTAGTCATCTGCGCCCAGATCAAGGCCAGCGGCCCTTTCCCTTGCGGCGTCCCTTGCCGATACGATCAGGACAGGCATATTCCGCCCATTGCTCCGCAAAAATGACAGTATCGCAAGCCCGTCTTTGTCCGGCAGATTCAAGTCCAGGAGAACGGCGTCATAGTCCGTCACATACGCCTTTTCTTCTCCGGCAAGCCCTGTATTGGCAATATCAATCGAAAACCCTGCCGCTCTAAGCCTGTTTTCATTTCGGCGGCAAGCTGTTTATCATCCTCAATCACTAAAAGCCTCATTTCGCCCCTCCTATGACAGTTCCGCGTCTGCCCCGCCCGGCCCCCGGACATGTGCTGGTGGTGTGCTGGGCAGATGCTGTTTTATACTGCATAACGCCAGAATTTACCATACTGCACTGGTTAAACGTATATGGCTGGCGTTATGTAGTCGAGTTGCTCGGAAATTTTATAGTAAACGACTTTAATATCTTTACTTTGGTTTCATTCAAAGCAAGAATAATTATGACGTTTACTATCACTGTTAAGCAGTATAAATCAGTTATCGACATTTCCTGGCTGGACTTATACGGGATTCTTTCTTGAATACCATGATTCCATGCGCCCTGGCGCGTCTGGAATCAGAAGTAGTCACATGCCTTTCCGGGTCAACTTTATGCCATGAGCACAGTCGCGCTCACGGGCATGGATGGACATAGCACGGATGGCCGTCCAGCCGTTCCACGCCTTGAATCAGGTCATTGTATCATAATCAATGTTTATCTAATGTTAAGACAGTCCATTGAGTAAAATGGCCGCCTTTTATGCATCTGCCTCCTATCTAAACGGCATTTATATTGCATAACGCTGAATCAATGTCATTAAGTTAATAGCGAACTGTCTGAAATGGTTAGAGTCTTATTATGAGGTCTAAACCATTTTTTGTGTCTTTTAAAAAAGGGGTTGACAAATCCCCTGGAATGTGCGGCCGCTCTCGCTACTGATTGAATTTAAGAGGCAGCGAGAGCGGCCCTTGGATTAAGACATTTCAACATTCTTTATCCAGGGAGGTACATATCATATGCCGCACAACAAAATCAAAAATGCCTTTTTATCTGCCGTGAATTCTGTTATCGCTCATCCGGAACAGTTTGCTGTTAATCCGGAAAAGGATTTTACCCGACAGCGGAAAATCACACCCGACACCCTTATCTCATTTCTTGTCTCTAAAGGATCCTCTTCTGCCAGGGTGGAGATGCTGGACTTTTGGGGGATAAACCAGGAAATGCCTTCCCTTCCCGCACTGAACCAGCAGCGTGCGAAGCTCAAGCCCGAAGCGATGGAAGCTGTCCTTGCGGGATTCAACGATTCCGTCAGCAGGCAGGCGGGGTTCCCCGCCACAGACGACGGATACCGCTATCTGGCCGCTGACGGCTCAACCACCACTTTTTTCAGCAGCCCGAAACTGGCTCCCCCACAGTATTTCTGCGCCCCCGGACACTCCGCCAGCGGCGTCTACAGCATACATATTAATGCCTTTTTTGACCTGGATGCACACATCTATACGGACGCCATCCTCCAGCCTGTGCATGAAAAAAACGAATTTGGCGCATTCTGTGACATCGTGGACCGGCACGGGACTCTCCCCGGCAGGAAGAATGTCTACATTGGCGACAGGGGCTACTGCTCCTACAACAACATGGCCCATGTGGTGGAACAGGGACAGTATTTTCTCTTTCGCACAAAGGGTATCCATTCCAAAGGCCTGGTCGGAAATTTTGAATTCCCGGAAACACAATCCTTTGATATTGCCGTGACTGTCACACTGACGCGGAGCCATTCCCGGAAAATCCCTGTCCCCCCGGGAACCTACAGACGTTTCATTGACCGGGCATCCGCCTTTGATTTTATCGAATATGGCTCCCTTGGCACATACACGCTTACTTTCCGTATCGTCAGGTTTCCCATCAGCGATGATTCCTGCGAATGTATCGTGACGAATCTTCCAAGGCAAGAATTTCCTCCGGAAAAGCTCAAGACCCTCTACCACAGGAGATGGACGATTGAATCCTCGTTCCGCAAGCTGAAATATACGATCGGTCTGAGCAACTATCATTCTTACAAGCCAGAGTATGTCAAACAGGAAATATGGGCAAACCTTATTGCATACAACATAACGGAAATGCTGGTCAGCTGTGCCGTCATCGAAAAGAAGGAAACCAAACATGAGTACAAAGTGAATTTTACCATGGCTGCCCATATTTGCAGGGTCTTTCTCCGTCCGTCCACGGAGAAAGACCAGTGCAACGTGATGCTTTTGCTGCAGAAAGAACTAATCCCCATACGGAACGAACGCCAATATCCAAGACTGCAGACAGCCCATTTCCGTAAGCCACGGTACTTTATCTATAGGGCAGCCTAAGCATCTATATCATCATACCATTTTTTTAGGCAGATGGGAAGTCTGTCTATTTGGCATGCAACAAATGTGTCTGTGACCGGCAACATTAGCTTATGTGGAAGCCGGGCATCCTTTTTCGCCATCTTTCCCGCAGTATGCCTTATGCTGCTGGTGCTAACTTAATGACATTGTTTCAGGTGTTATTATTTGAACGAGTATATATTTCATGTAACTGACTAATTATTTTCATGTGAATGAACATTATTCATTGACATTTCAAAAAAGAGTGCTATACTAATTGATGGAAAGGAGGTCAAACCATGAACACCATAAAAGAAAACTCGAAAGTTGCATTTAATCAGCAGGCCGCTACTTATGATAAAGATATTAAGGGCCAGCACGCCCGCTCTCTTTATCTCGTCCTTCTGGAAAAGCTGTCGCACATTCCGTTTCAATCTGCCCTCGATTTGGGATGCGGGACTGGTGAAATGCTAAAGCTCATTTTGCAGAAAGATCCCCATAAAGAATTGTGCGGCATCGATCTATCAGAGGAAATGCTTGCTGTTGCGAAATCGAAACTCCCGGAACAAGTCAAGCTACTGTTGGGGGACAGCGAGGTACTCCCTTTCCCGGACAACGCCTTTGATGTTGTGTACTGCAACGACTCTTTTCATCATTATCCTGCACCGCAAAATGTATTAAGAGAAGTAAACCGAGTATTGAAGCCGGGCGGCACTTTCCTGATGGGAGATTGCTGGCAACCCTTTGTAGGTCGCGTGATAATGAATTTTTATATGCGTCATAGCAAAGAGGGGGATGTGAAGATTTACTCCGAAGCAGAACTCGTTTCCATGCTTTCAGCATATTTTCATAATGTATCATGGGAGCAGGTTGGTAACACGGCTTGTATTGCTATGTGCGAAAAATGATTGATATTCACTCATTGATTTTTTAGAGTGGGCGTGCTATTATAGAAAGAAAGGAGGCTCAGACTATGCGGGTTACAAAGGAGCCGGAAGTACGCAAGCAAGAAATTTTAGATACTGCACTCAAATTGTTCGGGGAAAATGGATATGAAAAGACCTCGATTACAGATATAGCAAAAGCAATCGGTGTGGCACAGGGTCTATGCTATCGCTATTTTCCGTCTAAAGAGGCGCTGTTTGACAGCGCGATTGAACAATATGCGGATGTCCTGGTGGAGCAGTTTGTCGGTGCTGAAAAGGACAATCACAAGACTTTGCGGCAGATCATTGAAGATATGCCTGCCACTATGGAAGAACGGGACACAAAATATTATTCAGTCTTTCACGGCGCAGAAAACAAGAAATTCCACGATCAGCTTTCTCTCAAAGTTTGCGAGAAGCTGGTTCCACTTGTAGAAAAATTATTGCTACGAGCTCGGCAAAAAGACGAAATCCAGTTTGACGATATTCAGGCCGCTGCGATGTTCTGCGTATATGGACAGCTTGGTATCCTGCTGGCAGACGATTTGACACAAGAAGATAAGTCGAAAAGGATTCGTGAATTTCTTATATTTGCACTTCATCTTTGAAACAGTCCCCCGCTTTGGGGCGGGGGATTTTCAAGAAGCAAACAATGAATAGTTTTCATTCAACAATGGAGGCGTACAATGGATGACCCATCACGCTTTACAAGCATAAATGAGTATTACACTTTCATTTATGCCATAAGCTACATGATGTTAGTAGAGCTTGGTATATGGATTTACAATTTCAAAGGTTGGCTGAAAAGGCCGGACAAGAAAAACAATGATTATGGAACAATTCTGATTGTAATGCTGGGGTGTTGGGGGAGTTTTTATTTCAGCACCTATTTCAGAAGCCAACAGTTTATACAGATAGCCGGAGAAATACTTTTACCCCATATTTTTTACTATGTGGGTATAGCTTTTATTCTTGTAGGTACAACTCTGCGCGCTGTTGCTGTCTGGAGCCTAAGATATTCTTTCACACTTTCCGTCAAAACGGGCGGCAATCAACGGTTAGTCACAACTGGCGTTTACCGATATATTAGAAATCCTGCTTATGCCGGAACAATGTTAAGTATGCTCGGAAATGCCTTTTGCTTTCGCTCTGTTTTTTCTCCGCTATTGGTCTTGCTCATTTTGGCGATCTGTTATGGAATAAGAATTAAGGTGGAAGAAAAAGCATTATATGAACGCTTTGGAGAAGAATTTAAGAATTATTGTTTCCGTTCGTGGAGATTGTTCCCACTAATATGGTAATTGGCTACCGCTCTGGTAGCCCTACATTATAGCTTACTTATGAATGTTATTCATTCAATAAAGAAAGGAAGTTTTTATCATGCCAACAAAAATTGATTTTATAGGCGGGAATACGAAGCGTTGCCTTATGGCGATGGCGCTTCCGATGATTGCCGCCATGTTCCTCAATATGATGTATAACCTTGTAGACAGCCTGTGGATCGGAAATTTGCTCGGAGAAACGGCTTATGCCGCCTTGACAAATTCCACTCCTATCATTCTGATCTTAACCTCTGTTGCGATGGGGGCAACTAATGGTGTATCAATTTTGATCTCTCAGGCGATTGGCGCAAAGAACAAGGAAAAAACAGAGAGTTTGATTTCCACATCGTTCTGCGTGGCAGTAGTTTTCTCCCTCCTTGTAACTATTCTGCTTGAGGCTTTTCTTCCGGGAGTTTTGAAAGCTCTGAACACCCCGGCTGAAACCTATGATATGGCATACAGCTACTTGGCGATCTATATCCTCGGATATTTGGCGGTCTACCTCTATCTTTATTTCACCGCTGTTTTGAGGAGCTTTGGCAATTCTATGTTTCAAGCCGTAGCCATGCTGGTGTCAACAATTTTGAACGCGATCCTCGATCCTATTTTTATCCACTTCATCGGATTTCACGGTGCGGCGATTGCTACCTTGCTTTCTCAAGTGATCTGTCTGGCGTTCATGTTGATTTATCTGAAAAAGAAGAAATTGTTTGCATTCAAAATCTCTGCGTTTGATAAAAATGATGTATTGCCACTCATTCAAAAAGCAATTCCCTCGGTTATTCAGCAGAGTATTCCGGCCATCAGCACGACTTTCCTTACTGCACTTGTTAGTACATATAGCGTCACTGCAATAGCGGCTTATGGGGTAACAGGAAAACTGGAAACCATCCTGTTTTATCCGGCGATGGCATTGAACATGGTCTTAACTACCATTATCGGACAATGTGTCGGCGGCGCACGTTATGACCGGGCCAAAGATTATTTGAAGTGTGCATTGGGGTACGGCTGTGGTCTGCTTGTAATTCTTTCTGTTTTGGTGGTCGGGTTTTCAAAACAGCTTTCCGGCCTATTCGTCAAGAGCGATGCTGTGGCGGCTATTGTCGGAACTTATTTTCTGATTGTCAGTGTCGGGTACATTCTGAATACGGTTACAAACTGCTATCTTGGTGCCCTTAACGGTATGGGAAAACCTTCAAAGAGTATGTTCCTGATGATTTTTTATTACATTGTGGTTCGGATGCCCCTGGCCTACTTACTTTCCTATCTTGGCTTTGGACTAAATGGAATTTGGGTTGCGGTTCTGGTCAGTCATGTGGTGGCCAGTGTTGCCGCTGGCATCTCTGGAACTATTGCTTTCAAAAAGCGGACAAGTACAACCTAAGTCAGTTTTATTAGGCGAATGCAACTGTCCGGCGGCGGTAAAGAAAAAAACCGTCATTGAGACCGTTGGGTT
>OFFF01000305.1_pt1 | contig 39142 bp, 29 predicted proteins | sample 1521301 | NCBI WGS metagenome assembly OFFF01 (sample SAMEA3504101, study PRJEB24116) | mouse gut metagenome | biome: mouse gut; feature: mouse-associated habitat; material: faeces | place: Denmark | collected 2011
TACCAGGGTGTGTTACGGACTTTCACCGATTAGATTGCGCCCATACTGGGCGCACACAAAAAAACAGCCCCGGAAAAACCGAGACTGTTGTTCGTTTTGCTTGAATCGTTTCTATTAAATCATGCTGTTCCACAAATCCCCTGAGGAATAGTTGTAAGAATATGCCCCCACGCTGTTGTATGTATTTGCTTTCTGTGCTTCATACTGTGCGTGGTAATTGATCTGAGACGCTTTTGCGGATACCTGGTACAAATAGGAATTACTGCCCTGGAACAAGGCTTTCACATCCTGCATATCTGCCTTTTTAAACGCTTCTTCATCAATGGATAAAGTTTTATCTTTTTCATTTATCTGGATTCCTATGGCAGAGAGCGCTTCTGCATTCTTTTTCGTATAATCGGTCATAGACGCTGCCGACGCGCGGATTGCCATTACATTGGAACCTTCCGTACTCTTTACCAGGCTGTTATACTGCTTTACATAAGAAGAAACCGCCTTGTAAATTGCATCCGTATTATACCCGGTCGTCTTGTTCCCGTCTTTGTCGGTTGTCGTTACCTTGTTAAATACGGATTTGCTACCCTGTGTTAAGAGCACATCTGCCGCATCGGTCAATTTCTCCGAATCCGACTCAACCGTCGCCAGCTTAGAAGCCGGTTCTTTTGACGTAGAAGTATTTCCCTTCGATGTGGAGGTATCCTGCAACGGTTTCGATGTCGGAAGAGAAGTATCGTAAGTTCTCGAAATTGTCCCCGTCGGCGACCAGTAATTGTACGTCCTTTTTGTAGAACCAGCCGCTTTACTGCCTGCAGATGATTTCGTATCACTGTCCATATCCACACGATCCAGAGAATAATACGAATTCAAAAGTTTGTGATAGGAACCGTTCCGAATACTTGCATAATCCGAATAGCTGAAACCGCCGACCATACCCATACCGGAAAATGCATTGCCCCTGGAATTATTGACCAAATTAGAATTCATACTGGAAAACAATCCCCCTACTGTTCTGGAATTTGCTGAAATTGTAATTGACATATGATCACTCCTTTGATTGGATGCCCTGACCTCCCTGTCCGGACATTGTTTGAAATATTCCTATGTAAATATTACCAAAAAAACCTTCTCATTTCAAGAGCGGAACCCAATTCCATTTCGTCAATTTAAACAAAGAAATTCAGAATCCAACAGGTTCTTTCGTCACATTTACAATAAGTTTTATATTTGTTCATATTCTGTTCACAAATAACTGCTATAGTTAAATTGTTCCAAAAATAACTTAATTCGTTTATAAACTATTATTACTGATAAATTTCTTCATAATGGCCTCGGTATCCAAAGGATACCGAGGCACTCCTCATTTTTAGGCTGTTATCACTGACCAATGAACCCTTCGGTCAGTTATATGCCCTCTGCATGGCGTGACCGATAAACACCTGCCCGTTTCTTCCGTATCCGACCGTCTTACCTACCATGCTGTGATCTTCTTTCAACTGTTCTCTCGTTTCTGCTAAAATCTGTCCGAATTCTTTCTGTCCGCCGGACTTTCTCTCCTCCTGTCTGGGCTGTGAAGTAGCGTCAGACATTGCGGCGATAGTCATCACTGATGAAACCCGAAAATATCCCTCATATCCGTATGCGGCAAATCCCTCCCTGGATGCATATTTTTATTGGTTCACTTTATATATCGTCAGATAATTTTGCTTTCCTTACCTCAATTCTATATTTTCTTTAAAATTTTTTTCCGTTCCAATGATCGTCGATGCCATCCCATTTCCATTGATTGGAATCTTTGGAATAGGATGAAACAGCCAAATACTGGTACTGGCTGACTGTTTTTAAAGCGTCGTAAACATAACGCAGAGGAATCCAGGTCCGGTTATTCTCCGGATCTCCGGGTTCCGCCAAAAATACCGTATCCGTATCCTCCTGATACCTCCAGATATTCACATAATGTCCCGGCGTATCTTTCCAGAATGCCGTATCATTCGCACTGCTGACCAGAACGATCGCAGATTCGGAATGTTTCATCTGTTCCTGAAACTTTTCATATGTCTTTGGCTTATGATAAATTCTGCAGTCAAATCCTGCCGCAGATAATGTCGTCTTCATATCTTCCCAGCCGATCGCGCCGCTCTCTTCCGTTGGATAATACCGGGACACTTGCGTTGCAAATTCATACATATCCCAGGGAGAACACTCATATTCTGTCAGCGTACTGTAAATATTTGCCATACAGCAAAGCCCGCACCCAAATCCGCCGAACGAATTATACTGAACGATTTTTTCACACCAGTCGCCGGACCAGGGCAGGCCCTCCCGATATGCCCTAGGACCCTGTAAGAATGTATATACTCCGCCTGCCCTCTCCTGCGGTGTGATCGAAACAACCTTCAAATCAGAAGCAATCACTCCTTCGTCAAAAATAGTTTCTTGAAAACTTCTGACTACTCCCGCATTCGGCATTCCGATAAGCGGGGAAGTGATCAAAGAAGCATCGTTTCCTTTTTTTCTGCCGTCGATTTCCGCAGACGCGCCAAAGAACAGTACCGCAGCGAACCATCCCAGTACAAGCGCTCCAACCGTTCTGTTTCTTATTCCTATCCTATACATTGATCTCTGCTTTTACGCCGAGCAGCTCTTGATTGGCATCCAGAACGGGGCGAATCTGTGTTTCTAAAAACTGTTCTACCTGCCGCTTAGAACGTCCGGTATATTTTGCCGGATCCATAGAAGCCTGCAGTTCTTCCAGTGTCAAATGGAACGCCGGGTCTGCCGCGATCAATTCCAGCAGATTATTTTCTTTTCCTTCCTGCTTGACATGCGCACCTGCCTCCATGGAAAGCTTCCGGATTTTTTCATGCAGCTCCTGACGGTCGCCGCCCTTTTTTACCGCATCCATCATGATGTTTTCCGTCGCCATAAACGGAAGCTCCGCCATTAGATGTTTTGTAATGACTTTTTCATATACGACAAGCCCGTCTACTACGTTTAAACATAAATCTAAAATGCCGTCCGCCGCCAGAAACGCTTCCGGAATACTCAGACGTTTATTTGCAGAGTCGTCCAGCGTCCGCTCAAACCACTGCGTCGCAGAAGTCACTGCCGGATTTAGTGCGTCAACCATGACATACCGTGCCAGAGAGCCAATCCGCTCACTCCGCATAGGATTCCTTTTGTACGCCATTGCCGACGAACCGATCTGATTTTTCTCAAACGGCTCCTCTACTTCTTTTAAGTGCTGCAGCAGACGGATATCGTTCGACATCTTATATGCGCTGGCTGCAATTCCTGCCAATACATTGACAACTCTTGTGTCTACCTTTCTGGAATACGTCTGTCCCGATACGGCATAACACGATTCAAACCCCATTTTTTCTGCAATCATAGGATCGATCTTATCCACCGTTTCATTGTCTCCGTCAAACAATTCCAAAAAGCTTGCCTGCGTTCCCGTCGTCCCTTTGGAACCCAGAAGCTTTAAACTTTTTGCCACATAGTCCAAATCTTCCAGATCCATCAGAAATTCCTGCAGCCAGAGTGTGGCGCGCTTTCCCACCGTTGTCGGCTGTGCGGGCTGGAAATGGGTAAATCCAAGCGTCGGAAGCGCTTTATACGTTTCGGCAAATTCTGCCAGTTCTGCCATTACGTTGACCAGTTTTTTTCTGGTCAGTTTCAATGCCTCCGCCATCACGATGATATCGGTATTGTCCCCGACATAACACGAAGTTGCTCCCAAATGGATAATGCCTTTTGCTGCAGGACACTGTACGCCGTAGGCATATACATGGGACATCACGTCGTGGCGGACCAATTTTTCCCTCTCCTGCGCAACTTCAAAATTGATATCGTCCTGGTGTGCCTTTAATTCGGCGATCTGTTCATCCGTAATTTCAAGTCCCAGCTCCTGTTCTGTTTCTGCCAATGCGATCCAAAGTTTTCTCCAGGTTTTAAATTTCATCTCCGGCGAAAAAATATACTGCATTTCTTTACTTGCATATCTCTGGGACAGAGGACTTTGATATCTGTCTGTACTCATTCTTTTTCTCCTTTTGCTCTCTTGCTCTTATCTCATCTGGTTGCTGTCAGTAAGTCATACGCTTCCTGATATTTGGCGATTGTTTTTTCCACAACTGCATCCGGAAGCGTATAATCGCTGTCCGGATTTGCTTTTAACCAATCCCTGACAAACTGCTTATCAAACGACGGCTGGGATTTACCCGGTTCATATCCTTTCAGCGGCCAGAATCTGGAACTGTCAGGCGTCAGCATTTCGTCGCCCAATACGACAATTCCGTTTTCATCCAGTCCGAATTCAAATTTCGTATCTGCAATGATAATTCCCCTGCTCCACGCATATTCCGCGCATTTTTTGTACAGGGCAATCGTATAGTCCTTAATCTTTCCGGCATATTCCGCTCCTTTGCCCGGATGAACCTTCTCTAAAATCTCCACACTTTCTTCAAAAGTGATATGTTCGTCATGCAGCCCGATCTCGGCTTTTGTCGTCGGCGTATAGATTGGTTCCGGCAGACGGTCGGATTCTTTTAACCCTTCCGGCAGGCGGATACCGCAGACGGTTCCATCTTTCTGATAGCTTTCCCAGCCGCTGCCGGTAATATAACCTCTGACGATACATTCAATCGGAAGCATATTCAGTTTCCTGCATTTCATGCTTCTACCCGCAAAACGCCCGTTTCTAAAATACTCCGGCATATCTACAGCCTCAATGGACAGCATATGATTCGGTACGATATCTTTTGTAAAGTCAAACCAAAACTTCGACATTTTTGTCAAAACTACGCCCTTTTGCGTAATTTCATTCTTCAAAATATGGTCGAATGCCGATATTCTGTCTGTCGCCGTAATAATCATGCAATCGCCCGCATCATATACTTCCCGTACTTTTCCCTCTTTGACCGGTTTCCATTCTAAATTTCCCATATAGTCCTCCTATTATCCGATAATTCCAATGGTTTTCTGCTTTTCTGACGCAAATTCACACAGAAAACGACCGCCGATTCCAACTGTCGATTTCCAATTATTTGCTGTATTAGTATATAACAGCATCTTACGCAAAGTCAATGCGTTTCCATAAGATTGCGTTTCTGACAGACGCCGATACTTCCTGTTCACTTCATGTCCAGAAACCTCCGCTGCACGGCAAGCGGAAATTTAAAACTGCCCGGCTCCGGAATTTCTCCCGAAACCAGGCAGTTTCTCATGTACTTATGATTTTTTATAATCTACCCAGCGCATTTCCATCGGCGCCAGTTCCAGCTTTCCGACCAGTTCTCCGTTTACATATAAATCCGTATCTCTTGCTTCTTCCGCATTATTGATCACTGCGATCTTTCCGGTCTTTTCAAATACGGCAAGTTCCGTATCCATATTGCTGACATAGAACTTCTTCATTTCCGCTTCTTCTCCCGCCGCATAGTAGATGGCGCGAAGCAGAATCCTGCAGTTCTGCGGGGAATACGGAAGTCCTGCAAAATAAACGCTGTGTCCCTTTCCATACGTATTGACTACCAGCTGGCTGTATTCGCCGTCTTTGGAAAGGATCTGATAATTCTCGCCCTGTGCATAAATACGGCTCATGCCCTCGCCGAAATCAATCTCTCCTTCGATATCCTCCAGAATAAAATGATCCGGATTTAACTCATTATACTTGTCCGTACTCAGGGAATACGTCATTTCACGGTCAACGCCCAATACGTCGCTTAACTGGAAATAACGTCCCTGGAACTGATATGCCGTCGGCTCTCCGACACCGATAAACCCGCCCCCGTTATCTACAAACGCACGGATTGCGGTTACGATTTCCTCGTCGATCCAATTCGCATCCCCGCTGAACGCCGTATATGCGTCGCCGAAATTGAGAATTACTTTAATGTCTTCGGAAATTCCGTTTTTAATATCGTCAAATCCGATAAACTCCACATCGAACGGCATTCCGCTTAAACACTCCAGTACGCCGGTATAGGAATAAATTTCTCTGTGCCAGATGGAATGATGTACCTGGTTGGACATCCATCCGCGCAGCGGTCCCCAGCAGCTTAACACAGCCACTTTAAACGGAGCCGTATATGCGCTTACCCCCTGCATGTTTTCATGAATCAGGCGGAATTCGTTTACGACAAATTGAATTGCGTCGATAAAACCGTCCCACTCGGCTGCCAGTTTTAAATATCCGCCGTATCCGATGCGGTCCAGCGGAGAACGGAGGATCGCACGCCTTACTTTTAACCAGTTCACCTGCGCCTCTTTGATCGGATCTCCCCCTTCGCAGAATACATCCGGGAAGAAATACGGCAGCAGGCGCCCTTCCGTATAGGTTACGCCTTTGATATCGGAAACCATACGCATCGTCACGCCGTCACCTACGGATCCTACAACGGCATCCAGTCCGATATTCGCAAAATATTTGCCGAACGGCTCCGTTCCGATCCAATGGTCTCCGACAAACATCATCGCTTCTTTTCCGTAGGAATGCACGATATCTACAATTTCTTTGGCAAGTTTGCTGACTTCTATCTGCTGAAATTCAATGTAATCCAGAAATTCTTTGCTGGGCGCACGGAAAATAGAATTGTGATATCCCTGGTCTACGATAAATTCCGGACGGAATTTATAACCTGCCCATTTTTCAAACTGTTCCAGAATATAAGGACTGACGCTTGCGCTGTATCCGAACCAATCCACGTATTTTTCACGCTTTTTATCGTCAAATGTCAGCGTAAACTGGTGGAAAAACGTTGTGAAACGCACAACATTGATGTCCGGATTCTCTTCACACCAGCGTTTCAGTTTCTCTTTGACATGCTGCTGCGTCTTGGGCAGGCGTACGTCAAATGTAATCTGATGCGGCGCGTCTTTCCAGTCGTTCGTAATAAAATTGAACATATGCACCGGATCCCAGATTAAAAATGCCAGAAAACTTACTGTATATTCATGGTACGGAATCGTCATAATTTCTACTTCGCCGGCCGCTTCGTCATAGTCCCACCGGTCTGTCGGCACTACTTCTCCCGTTGTACGGTCGATGACCTCCCACCAGCGTTTCGGATCATGTATCGTATTGACTTTTAACTGTTCTCTATGAAAACCTCTCATCAGCTCGATCCGCAGCATCTTTCCTCTTGCGGTTACACGGTCGCTGATCAGATATTCCTGCTGCACTTCGTCCGGATTCGCTTCTGCCCACTCATTATCCTTTCTTGTCGTATAATAGGTGGCATACTTTTTCGCATCCTGGGAAAGCAAGGCATCCGGAAATGTCGTTCCGTCGCAGTCCCGCAATGCATCTGCACCCAGCAGCTCTTTCAACCGTATTGTCTCCTCCACCATATCTACGTCGGTTGGGAGTGTCAATCTTCCCTTTTGTTCCATAATTTCCTCCTGTTTCTTAAAAATTCCATGCGTAATACATGCCTTTAGTATATCCGTCCGACAGGCCGAATGCAAGACTTTTTTCTGCCATAATCTAGCGTTCTTCTTTTGCGGCGATTTCGTTTTGGTTCTTATAGATGGAATCGGCAGGAATCACGCCGCGGACCATAGACAACGGATAAATATTCGTATGCCTGCCGACTACGGTTCCGGGATTTAACACGGAATTACAGCCGACTTCCACATAATCTCCCAGCATTGCGCCGAATTTTTTCAGTCCTGTTTCTGCTTTCTTCCCATTCCCTTTTACCACAACGAGCGTTTTATCCGATTTTACATTGGAAGTAATCGAGCCTGCCCCCATATGGGATTTATAACCCAAAACAGAATCTCCCACATAATTATAATGGGGAACCTGAACCGAATTAAAAAGAATGACGTTTTTTAATTCGGCAGAGTTTCCTACCACGCATTTTTTGCCTACCACCGCGCTTCCGCGGATAAATGCACAATGACGGATTTCGGCTTCCTCGTCAATGATCAGCGGTCCGTTTAAACAGGCGCTGTCTGCCACTTTGGCGCTTTTTGCCACCCAGACGTCTTCTCCCCGTTTCTCGTATACCTCAGGATCTAAGGAAGGCCCCGCTTTACGGATAAAATCGCTGATTTCGCTTAACGCTTCCCATGGATATTCCACGCGCTCCAATAATTCGGCGGCAATCGTTTCCTCTAACTGATACAAATTTCTCACTCTGCACTGTTCCATGATCACTTCTCCTTTTTACCACATATTGAATTCTATGAACGTTTCTCGTTTTTATAATATCCGGACGCCTTGTCAAAATATTCCTGCAGAAGATACCGGTTATTCAGATTTAACACCCCGTTCGTCCGGCTTTGGATAAATTTCGTCAGTTTTTCCATATACTCTTCTTCCGTAATGCTTCCTTCTGCCACATACGTAAGACCTTTTTCCCAACTCGCGGTAAGCTCCGGATTCAACAGCGACTTGATCGACATAAAAACAACGTCGTAAATCATTTCTCCCATTAACGTAGGCGTAATGACCTGTGTCTTTTTATTCAGCGCCAGATATTTGTTTCCAACCAGTTTTTTTAATATCTCTGCCCGCGTCGCGCTTGTGCCGATTCCGCTGCCTTTGATCTGAGACCGCAGCTCTTCATCCTCGATCAGCTGCCCCGCGTTTTCCATTGCAAGAATCATGGAACCGGAATTATACCGCTTGGGCGGAGATGTTTCGCCCTCTTTGATCTCATAACCTTCCAGCGGAAGCAAATCGTTCTTTTTTAACGTCAGAATATGTTCCAAAAGCTCTTTATCGCAGGTCTCTTTGTCTTTTCCCGGCTCTTTCTTCTTCTGAAACGAATACTGCATGATTTTTAAGTATCCCTCTTCCGCAAGCACTTTAAACGCGGCAAAAAACTGTTCTTTTTCTGCCGCCATGGCTGTAAGGCTGATTTTACGGTAAACCGCCGGCGGATAGAACACGGCAAGAAACCGCCGTACAATCGCTTCATAGACGTTGACGGCGCGGGGATTGAGCGCTTTTAACGCGCCTATCCCCTGTCCGGTCGGAATGATGGCATAATGATCGGTAATCTGCTTATCGTTCACGTAGCGCGTCTTCGCAATGTTTTTATATGCGCCGTTTTCTAAAATTTCTTCCGCAAACAAACGCATACCCGGAATATTTTTTAATCCCTCTATATTTTTTGAAATTTCCTTTGCAACCGCAGTAGAGAGCACTCTTGCGTCCGTACGCGGATAGGTGACAAGTTTTTTTTCATACAGCTCCTGTACGACGGCAAGCGTTTCATCCGGACTGATTTTAAAAAATTTGGAACAGTCATTCTGCAGTTCCGCAAGATTATATAACAGCGGCGCATGTTTCGTCTCTTTCTTCTTTTCCACTTTTTCTGTCAAAAGCGGCTGTCCGGACAGGAAATCAATCAGCTCTTTCGCTGTTTCTTCTTTTAAAAATCCGTTTTCTTTATAAAGTTCTTTGGACTGGAAATAACGAGATTTGGGATTAACTCTCCATTCGGCGCCGATCATTTTTTGATGAAACCTGATATTTGCGATGACACGATAAAAGGGCGTTTTTACAAAATTCCGGATTTCCCGTTCCCTTCGCACGACCATACCGAGAACACAGGTCATCACGCGCCCGACAGAAATGACCGTATATTTTTCATGCAGATAATCTGCAATTGCATCTCCGTATTTTAATGTTAAGAGCCTGGAAAAATTGATACCCATCAGATAATCTTCTTTTGCCCTAAGATATGCGCTTTTTGCGATGTTGTCATATTCCGAGAGATCTTTGGCCTCCCGGATGCCGCGCAGGATTTCTTCTTCTGTCTGCGAATCGATCCAGACGCGTTTTCTCTGCTTCCCCTCTACGCCCGCCATCTGTTCCACCAGGCGGTAGATATATTCTCCCTCCCGTCCAGAGTCTGTACAGACGTAAATCGTATCGATGTCTTTCCTGTTTAACAGTTCTTTTACAATCTGAAACTGGTTTGCAGCCGTCCCGATGATTTCATATTTGAACTGTGCGGGAATAAACGGCAGCGTCGATAAACTCCATCTTTTGTACTTGATATCATACGCATCCGGGTAGCTCATTGTCACAAGGTGTCCCACACACCAGGTAACTACCGCCTGCTCCCCTTCTTTGTATCCGTTATAGCTTCTCATATCCATGTGCAGCGCTTTCGCAAACTCCCGTGCAACGCTTGGTTTTTCTGCTATAAACAATGCTTTTGCCATAAATAAATATCCTCTGTCTATAAATCTGCCAAATCGATCAGCGTAATCCGGTCATCTTTTTTGGCCAATTCTTTCAGTTTGTCGTCAAATGAACTGCCGGAAAATAAAAAATAATGCTTTGCCCCAATGCGCGCTTTTTTCATCAGTTCTTCCAACTCATCCAAATGCGGCCGTGTCAGCCCCTCTTGTGACCACCGGCAGATTCCCACGATATTTTCACGCACGGAATTTTGCGCGATAATGTCGATATTTCCCTGTTTTCCGATCCAGGTTCCCAGTTTATGAATTTGAATCGGAAGTTTCTTCGCCCGATTCATCAGTTTGATATATTCCATACATACCTGCCGAAAATAATATTCCAGATACGAATCCAGTGCCCCGGCAATATGCATCTCATAGAACGTTTCCGGCGTATACAGGTACAAATCCGACAGATTTGGAAATACAAAACGAAACCAGAAATGCAGCAGCGTATTTTTAATCTGGTAAATACCTTTCTGCGCATTCTCCCAGCCCCCGGTTTCAAAAGAGACAACCTTTTCCACAACTTCAAATTCCATCAAATGTTTCAGGTAAACGCTGACCTTGGCCCTGGAATATCCCGTATATTTATGCAGTTCATTTAGCTTCTGGCATCCGCCCGCCATCGCCGTCAATATGGTATTATACACAGACAGCTCGCGAAGCTCCGTCCGAAGATAATGCTCCGCTTCTAAAAACAGGCCGGAATTCGGAGAAAGAATATTGCCGCAGATATTTTCTTTGAGGGATTTTTTGCCGTCCCACTCCTTTAAATACGCCGGAATCCCGCCGATTACCCCAAAAATTTCAATGCATTCGCGCACGGAATTTTCCGGAAAAGAGCGCACGATATCAATAAACGTCATTTCCTGGATTTTATGTATGACGTCGATTTCATAGAACGCTTTTCCTAAAACCGCCGTCATTTTATGCTCTACAAACACCAGAGAGGAACTGCAGAGCAGGATCATAACCGAACCGTCTTCGGATTTATTTCGCTTCAGCCTCAGTATATTTTCCAGAAACACCGAATTTTTCTTCATCAGATGTTCAAATTCATCCAATACCACAACCAATTTGCTTTGGCCGCTGCTCTTCATCTTTTCAAAATAAATGCGGTAATCCTTTTCTTCCGAATCCAGATGAAATTGTTTTTCTACTTTTTTCGCAAACCGCATTTCCTGTTCTTCATCCGACACTTCGCATGCCCGGTAATAGAAAAATTCTTTCCCTTTCAGGAAATTACGGATGTACAATTCTTTTCCGCAGCCTTCCCTTCCGTAAAAAACCACAAGCTGATTTCCCGGCTGTTTATAATTGTTATTCAGCTCTTTTAATGCCGCTGTTTTTTGTATCATGCCTACCTCCGTTGGCGTAATGGAAACGCCGTATTGTTAAAGCTGAAAACAAAGCCTGCCAGCTTTTTAACCCATATTCTGCCGCGCCACCAAATGTTCCGCACCGTATTTTTTCCGAAGCGCAGGTTTTTCAATCTTTCCGGTGGCATTTCTCGGAACTTCCGCAAAAATAATCTTCTTGGGACGTTTGTACCTCGGCAGTTTTTTGCAGAACTCGTCGATCTCTTCTTCGGTACACTCCATTCCGCCTTTTACGGAAATGATCGCGCCGGTAATTTCTCCCAGCCTCTCGTCCGGCAGCCCGATCACTGCCACATCCTGTACTTTTTCGTATGCGCTTAAGAAATTCTCAATCTGAACCGGATAAATATTTTCACCGCCGCTGACAATCACGTCTTTTTTGCGGTCTACCAGAAAATAAAATCCGTCTTCATCCATCTTTGCCATATCTCCCGTGTACAGCCAGCCGTCTTTTATCGTCTCTGCCGTAGCCTGCGGATCGTTGTAATAACACGTCATCACACCGGGTCCTTTCACGCAGAGTTCTCCGACGTCTCCCTGCGGCAGCTCGTTTCCGTTTTCGTCTACGATTTTACACTTCCAACGCCAGCCGGGAACGCCGATCGCACCTACCTTATGGATATTCTCGATCCCCAGGTGTACGCAGCCGGGTCCTGTCGATTCCGACAAACCGTAATTCGTATCATATAAATGATTCGGAAAATATTCTTTCCAGTGTTTGATCAGTGACGGAGGAACGGGCTGTGCGCCGATATGCATCAGTCTCCACTGATCCAGTTGATAGTCCGAAAGCTTCAGGTCTCCCTGATCCAGCGCAACAAGAATATCCTGCGCCCACGGAACCAAAAGCCAGACAATCGTACATTGTTCTTTTGAAACGGCATCCAAAATAATTTCCGGCGTCGTCCCTTTTAATAAGACGGCTCTGCTGCCTGCGCATAAGCTCCCCATCCAGTGAAATTTTGCGCCTGTATGGTAAAGGGGCGGAATGCACAAAAACACGTCGTTCCGGTCTGTCAGATGATGCCTCTGCTCCATCTGCGCTGCCTGCAGAAGACTTTCATGGTTATGTAAAATCGCTTTTGGAAATCCCGTTGTTCCGGACGAAAAATAAATAGCGGCATCGTCTTCATCCTCTAAACGTACCAGCGGCGCCTGGCTGGAACAGTCCGCTACCAGCTCCGGATAGCTTTCTGCAAACGTCGGACACCCGTCGCCGACATAGATCAGCAAACGTCCCTTGCCAAGCTCTTCTTCTATAGATTCTATCCTTCCGATAAATTCCGGTCCGAAAAAGAGAACATGCACCTGTGCCAGATCTGCGCAGTATTTGATCTCATCCGCAGAAAAACGGAAATTAAACGGGACGGCAATCGCCCCCGTTTTTAAAATCCCGAAATAAATCGGAAGCCATTCCAAGCAGTTGAACATCAAAATCGCCACGCGGTCTCCTTTTTGGATTCCGCGGCCAAGCAGCATATTTGCCACGCGATTGGCTTTTTCGTCAAAAATACTCCAGGTAATCTCCCTGCGGTACGGAACCGCCGAAGTCTGCTGCACCAGGTCGTATTCCTTCCAGGTTGTTTTTCTCGTGTCTTTTACCAGCGGATTTAACTCCACCAGCGCGACCTCGTCACTGTATAATTTGTGGTTCCTCTCCAGTAAATCTGTTACAGGCATACTTTTAATTCTCCTTTTCCTTATTTTTGTCATACGATAACATAGAAAATCCTGCAGGATTAATCTGTTGCCGTACGGCAAAAAGATATTCGTAATGAAACGTTTTGCACTTCTAAAGTTTAAATTTCTAAAGTAACAACGTGAAATCAATCCTCTTTTCAGTCCTGTGTTCCATTCTATCATACAATTGAACAATTGGAAAGATTTCTTTCAAATTTCAAAACGTACGAAAAAGCAGAACGCCATAATAAAACAGCAGACATTTTATGATCGAATCTGAGACAAAATATGCGGATCCTTTATCTTTGTATCCTCCGCAAACAGCCTAGACGCCCCCTGCTCTTTTCTTTGATTGTATTTGTTTACAAGCAGTTCTGTCAGCTGCGTTAAAAGCTCCCGCAGCGTTTTGGGCTGTTGTTTCAGAACAAACGGTACGGGCGCAAGATCTTTGGCTGTTTGCTTTCCCCGTTTTCTAATCCTTTGATTCTTTTATTTTACAGGGTATCAAAAGGATTTTCAAGAATGGATTGGCTCTTCTTAGACAATGAAAAATGACCGTCTCCTTATGACGGTCACTTACAGAAAGCGCATATTCTAAAATCAAATTCTTACCTGCGAAATATATTCTTTTCCATCTACAATCTGCATGTTCCTTCTCCACCACTCTATCCGGCACCCTTTTCAGGTCTCCCCTTTTAGCACAAACTCCATAACGACGGGATTATGGTCGGAATATAAAAATTCCTCGTCCAGATTTTCTGCCTCTGCGCTTACATTGTCCGATACGAGAAATCCGTCCACGATCACCGTATACGTCACGCCTTCCTCATACGGCATGTCCGCGCCCCGGCAGGTTGGAACTTCCTCTGCATTTTCTGCCTTTACAAACCGAAAGCCTTCCGCCAGATCCTGATCGAAAAGCTGGTATACCCATTGGGGCGTTTTTTGCTCAGAGGGGAAATTTTCGATCGACCCTGCAATATCATGATTAAAATCCCCGCCCGCTATGACATAATTTCCCTTTTCACGCTCTTCTTTTAAAACTTCATTTAGCCGCGCAAGCTGTTTTGCCCGAATCTTCCCGCCTTCGTCGTATGCGCTCAGATGCACCTGAATCAAAACAAGTTCATTTCCTCCTTCCACCGGAAGCCTGCTGATGAGAAAGCAGCGGTCCAGATCTGTGAATTTCGTAAAAAACGCATCGCTGACCGGAAACTGCCGTCTGATATTTTCCGAAATGCGGTATTTGGAAAACGTCATCATGCCCGCTTCCACAGAGCCATGCGGCTCTGAGAACGGATAAAACAGATACGCGCTGTGAAAATTATTTGCAAATACACAGGCGTAATCGGAAAGCCCTTCTTCCAGCGCCGCTCTCTGATTGACCTGATAGCTTCTGGTGGCTTTTTCATCCACTTCCTGCACAAACATAAAATCCGCCTTCTGCCGCTGCAAAACGGAAAGGCTGCCCGCCGTATTCTTTTCTTCTGCTTCCTTTGAAACCGCCCTAGCATGCATTCCCGCCGTTTTCGTGCCGTCTTTCATCTCTCCCGTATCCATAAAAAACGAATAATCCGCCGAATACGCGCCAAAACCTATGTTATAAGTCATGATACGGTACGGCGTATCCGGTTTGGCCCGTTCCTGTGTTTGATTTTTTGTCTCCACTTTCATAAAATCTTCGATTCTGTAATACTGCGCCTGCATATAAAGGACATATCCCAAAATTACGGCAGCCAAAAGAAGCACAATGCCCAGGAAACATATTCCGATCTTTTTTATCATCCTGATTTCATCCTTTTCCAACATTCTACACCGACGGCAGTCTTGTCACACATTCCCGTTCCGCCACATAAATAGGAAAATCATTCCCGGTATACGGGCAGTCCCCCATCGTAATCTCCAGGCGTACTGTCTCATATGCAAGCTCCGGAAAATTATTTTCTTTACTTAAATGCCCCAGCATCACCGCTCGAAATTGATCGTGTAAAATCTTTCCTAAAAGCTGTCCGCAGAGTTCATTCGACAAATGTCCCCTATCTCCGAAAATTCTCTGTTTCAGAAAATAAGGATACGGACCCGTCTGAAGCATATTGACATCATGATTGGCTTCCAGCAAAAGTAGATGCAGCCCCCTTAAATGTTCAATGATCTCATGGTCAAACCTGCCAAGATCGGTCACGACAGCAGCCGACGTCCCATTGCTTCTGATCTTATACGCAACCGGGTCAGCCGCATCATGGGAAATCCGAATGGGTATGATTTCCAGATCGCCGATCCGAAACGTCTCGTTGGGAACGATCGTATGAAATAAATCCGGATCGATCGAACCGACCGTCTTTGTATGTAACACCGCCTGTTTCGTTCCTTCCGTCGCATAAATGGGGATGCTGTACTTTCTGGCAAGCACACCGATGCCGCTGATATGGTCGATATGTTCATGCGTGACCAAAATCGCCTTCATCTCGGACGTCTTGTGACCCAGCTCCTGCAATCCCCGCTCAATTCTTCTGCCGCTGATGCCCGCATCGATCAGCAAATGGCTCCTGCCGTCGCCCGCCATAACGCAATTTCCGCTGCTTCCGCTTGCTATACTGCATAATTCCATCGCTCTACTTCTCTTCCCAATAAATTTCAATCGTATCGCCGTTATGCAGCGGACGCGTATATTCTGCGTATTCTCCGTTTACTTTGATTACGATCAGTCTTCCTTTTGACGCCGTCAGGTCAAAATCAATAAAATCAAAAATATCCACAAAGATAAAACTATCTTTTCCGGTAAGATTGACCGGAGAGCCGTTCACCCAAACTTCCATGCCGTCGCCGTCATCCAAAGGCTCCCTTCTGCCTGCCGGCTGCATCCCTTCGGCGTGCCTAATCGATTCTTCTGCGCTTTCCTGCGGTACGCCCGCTTCTTCCGGTTCCTCTGTTTCTTCCGGTTTTGCCTGATCCTCTGCTTCTGCTTCCTGTTCTTGTATCTCTTCTTCCAAAAGCTCGTCTTCTTCCTCTGCTTCCCAGGATTTTTCCGTCCATTCCACCGTAACGCCTGCATAAATACGCGTATCGCTGTCCGCAGGGCTGTGGTCTACCGTCACAATCCAGTCTTCGTTTGGCTGAATATCCATATACTCCATCAACTGCTGCAACGTATAGTAATCCCTCGTCTTAATTTCGTCGCCTTCCGCAATCTGATAGGAAGACGGCACAATCTCTCCGTTTGCCTCAATCAGTTTCGGACAAGTCACCGTCTGTCCGTTGACCTGAAAACCGATCGTTTCCTCCACATATTCGGCGATATCTGCAACCGTGATTTCCGCCGGTTTTCCTTCTGTCGAAGGCTCAATCGTAATGTAGCTGTTTGCCGTCAGCGGCGCATTGAGATTCGTCAATGTATCGTTTACTTTTACAACCGCAGGTTCTCCGGCTTCTCCTCTTGCAATCCTCGGGCTTCCGTTGACCGTAAAATTAATTTCTTTCCCGCGGCGCGGAAACAGGGAACTGTTTGGAAATCCTGCCTGAAGCGCGGCGTCTACAATTGTCAGCCTGTTATTGTCATATAATTTAATCCGTTCTCCGTTAAAATGAACCAGCATAAAACTGTTTTTCTGCGCACAGTAATTCAGGCAGATACCCACCGGCGTCACCAGCAGCGGATCTTTTCTGATTTCCGGCTGCTCAAACGTCACCGACTGCAGCACTTCTTCTCCGCGCAGCGCCACACGCTCATAGGGAAGCTTTAACTTGTCTGCCAGAAGCTTGTCAAATCCATGAATTTTTCCGCCTCCGCCGACGATAAAGACGGCTTTGACGCTTCTCTCTCCGTTTAATTCCAGAATCTTATCTGCAATATCGGAAGCGACCGTATTGACCATTCCGTCTGTCAATTCCCATATTTCCTCTGCCGGAATCGTATGTTTCAGCAGCATAATATCCGTATATTCGATTTCCGTCCCGGTTGTAGAATCCAGTTTCATACGCTCTGCCGTCTGAAAATCTACCAGATAATTCTGTGCGATCAGTTCCGTAATCTCGTCCCCGGCAAGCGGGATCATGCCGTACGCGATGATGCTGCCGTCTCTTGTGACACAGATATCAGAAGTTCCGGCACCGATATCGACCAGAGCAATATTCAACATCCGGTAATTTTCCGGAATCGCAATATCCATTGCCGCAATCGGCTCTAACGTCAGATTCGCAACGGTAAGTCCCGCCATTGCAACCGCTGCATATAAACCATCAATCACGTCTTCTGGCAGGAATGTAACGATAATATCCTCTGCGACTTTCTCTGCCTTATGTCCCTCCAAATTGGAAAATACCTCGTCGTTTAAGTAATATTTTACAACGGAATAACCGACACAGTAAAATTTGTAATTCGTATCGTTCTCATCCTTTAAGATTTCCTGCGCTTTTTCTATGCCCAGCAGATCCAGCGTATGAACGTCTTCGGCAGAAACAACCGACTCCGCCTCATAGTTTTGTTCCACATTTGTCGTCACGGTTTTTAATACGCGCCCGGCTGCGGCAATGCAGACAGACGTAAGCGTCTGGCCCGTCTCGTTTTCCAGCGCCTCTTTTACAGCCCTAATCGTGCCTGACACCCTGCCGATATCATGGATCTGCCCGTCCAGCATCGCACGTGTTTCATGCTCTTTGGAATACTGCGCCATCACGATAAATTCTTTTCCGATTTTGTATCCGACGGTTCCTACGACATTCCGTGTTCCGATGTCCAGTCCGAATACCAATTCGCCCCCGATTTCTCTCTTCTCCATCTTTTCATCTCCTTAAACATCTTTTTTCGGTTCCAAGCGCGCAAACGCCGCTTTGACCTGACGGCAGGCCTCTTCCAGAGAACCGTTGTTGTCGATCACAATACTGCAGTGTGTTCTGTATGCTTCCTCCGAAAGCTGGTTTGCAAATACCGCGTCTATTTTTTCGTCGGAATATCCACGGGTTTCTTTTAACCGTATACGGCGGTTTTTCTCTGAAGTATCGATCAGCCAAAGCTCGTCGCAGATCTTGCCGTATCCCTCTTCAATCAGCAGCGCCGCTTCTAAAATCAAATATGAAATTGTTCCCGCGGCGCGTTCCGCTTCTGCAATTCTTATAATTTCCCGCTTAACGGCAGGATGCACAATGCGGTTTAATTGCTCAAGCTTTTGTTTGTCCCGGAAAATCATTTCCGAAACCTTAACGGGATCCAAACCGCCGGACGAAAGAAACATATCTTCGCCGCTAAACAGTTCCCGAATCTTGGGAAAGCAGATCCCGTCCGGCTGCATCAGCTGATGCGCAAGTTCGTCCGCTAAAATGATACGCGCCGGATATTCCTTTTCTATAAAATGCAGAATCTCTGATTTTCCGGCTCCGATTCCTCCTGTAATCCCAATAAATCTCATAGTTCCACCTATTTCGCCTCATACCAGTTTGTTCCGGTATGCATATCGATTTCTAAATTGACCGACATCCTGGCGGCTCCCTGCATCTCTTCCAGCAAAATCTTCTTTACTTCTTCCAGTTCTTCTGACTTTGCCTCTACCAAAAGCTCGTCGTGCACCTGCAGGATCAGCCTGGATTTCATTCCTTCCGCCGCCAGGCGGTCATGCACGCGTATCATTGCAATCTTAATGATATCCGCCGCCGTTCCCTGAATCGGCGCGTTCATTGCCACGCGTTCCCCGAACGAACGCTGCATAAAATTACCGGATGAGAGTTCCGGCAGCGGTCTGCGGCGCAAAAACAGCGTCAGGGAATACCCTTTTTCCTTTGCCTGCGCCACCAGCCCGTCCAAAAAGGATTTGATCTTCGGATAGGAATCAAAATACCTCTCGATATATTCCGCCGCTTCTTTTTTACTGATACTCAGGTCCTGGCTTAATCCAAACGAACTGATCCCGTACACAATTCCAAAATTTACGGCTTTTGCATTGCGTCTCTGTAAATCCGTCACTTCGTCAAACGGAACGTGAAAAACCTGAGACGCCGTGATCCGGTGAATATCCTCCGCCTGCCGATACGCCTCGATCAACTGCTCGTCCCCCGACATATGGGCAAGCACGCGAAGCTCGATCTGAGAATAATCCGCATCGACAAAAACGCATCCTTCTGCCGGTGAAAAAACTTTCCGAATCAGGCGTCCCTGCTCCATCCGAATCGGAATATTCTGCAGATTCGGATCTGCGCTGCTGATTCTTCCGGTCGCCGTAATCGTCTGATGGAATGTGCTGTGAATCCGGCCCGTTTCATCGATCACATTTGCCAGACCGTCTGCGTAGGTAGACTTTAGCTTTGCAAGCTGCCTGTATTCTAAAATTTCCGCCACCAGCGGATACTCCGGCGCAAGCTTGTCAAGTACGTCCGCCGCCGTGGAATATCCGGTCTTCGTCTTTTTTCCGTAAGGCATATTTAGTTTTTCAAATAAGATCACGCCAAGCTGCTTGGGAGAATTGATATTAAATTCTTCTCCCGCTTTTTCATATATGCTCTGCGTCAGTTCACAAATCCGCTCCTGCAAACCTTTTCCGTAATCGGCAAGCGCCTGCTTATCTGCCGCAATCCCCGCCTGCTCCATATCTGCCAGCACATAGGCCAGCGGCAGTTCCATTTCCCGATACAGCGTATCCATATCCGCTTTTTTTAAGGATGCTTCCAACACTTCTTTTGCTGAAAACGCAGTATACGCCATATAACAGACGCATTTCAAACATTCGTCCGGCGTCTCTTCCATCGCCGCTGCAAAGCTCCTTTTTCCAAGAAAATCTTCTCTGGAAGGAATCATCAGATTCAGGTAATCCTTTGCAATGTCTTCATATTCATAGCCGTTCTTTAACGGATTGAGCAGATACGCCGCAATTGTGCAGTCAAACAGCCTTTCCCTAAGCGCCGCATCATTGGTCGGAAGCGAAAAGAATTTCACCATCGCTTTTAAATCCAGAAAAGAAATCTCCGTCGATTGGATCAGATCCAGAAGTCTCCCCTTTAAATACTCTTCTGTCAGCAATCCCGTCACCGGCAGAAAAGCCGTATCTTCTTTTCCGAAACAGACTGCAGCGCCGAGCAGTGTCCCCTGATCCGCTGCGGGAACGATACTTAAACTTCCCGCCGCTTTTGCTTTTGTCAGATACGCGTCTGCCTGCGCAAAATCCTCTATGCTGCGGAAACTCTCCTCCACGCCGTTCTTTTGCACATCCGTCTGAAAACGGCTTAAGATCTGTTTCAAATCCAGACGTTTACAAAGCAGGTACGCTTCTTTTGTATAGAGATTTTCGAGTTTTGCAGCTTCTAACGAATAATCGATCGGGACATTGGTATCGATCGCCGCCAGTTTTTTGGACAAAACGGCAAGATCGTAGCCTTCTCTCAGCTTTTCTTTTGCCCGGTTCGGTTTGATCTCTTCTAAATGTTCATATGCATTCTCTATACTGCCGTAAGCCGCGATCAGATTCGTCGCCGTTTTTTCACCGATGCCCGGTACGCCCGGAATATTATCCGACGCATCCCCCATCAGCGCTTTGACATCAATAAACTCTTTCGGCGTGACCTGATATCTGTTTTTCACGTCGCCCGCATAATAATCTTCGATTTCCGTTCCCGTCCGTTTTGTCTTTGGAATCCTGATCTTAACCTGCTCCGTAGCCAGCTGCAGCAGATCCCGGTCTCCGGACACCAGTGAAACGGAGAGTCCCGCTTCTTCTGCCCGTCCGGCAAGCGTTCCTAAGATATCGTCGGCTTCATAGCCTTCCCGTTCCACTATGACAACACCCATTGCCGTAAGCATTTCTTTCATCAAAGGAACCTGCTGGCGCAGTTCCTCGGCCATCGGTTTTCTGGTTCCCTTATATTCCGCATACATGCGATGCCGAAACGTAGGCGCATGCACGTCAAAAGCAACCGTCAGATAATCCGGCTGCTCCTCGTCTATAATTTTAAATAAAATATTCAAAAACCCGTACACGGCATTGGTATGCACGCCTTCTGCATTTGTCAGATCCGGAATCCCAAAAAACGCCCGGTTTAAAATACTGTGTCCGTCGATCAATACTAATTTTTTCATAGTTCCCTCGTGTATCCTTTCAGCCATTCCGCTTCTTCTTCCGTCAGAAACGGAGCAAGCATCTTATATACCTTTTGATGATATGCATTCAACTGCATCTTTTCTCTTTCGGTCAATTCCGACGCATCTACCGCGTCTAAGTCAATCGGAGCATAGGTGATAGTTTCAAAACACAAAAACTGTCCGTATTCGGTTTCTTCCGCTTTTTGACATAACAGTTCGTTTTCGATGCGGATGCCGTATGCGCCTTCCAGATAAATACCGGGCTCGTCCGTCGTCACCATGCCTTCTTTTAATACGGTCAGATCTTCGGCACCTTCCCGCTGCTTATAGCGAAACGCATTCGGTCCTTCGTGCACATTCAAAAGATAGCCGACGCCGTGTCCCGTGCCGCAGCGGTAATCCAGTCCCAGGTCCCAGATCGGTTTCCTTGCCAGCACATCTAACTGGGTTCCTTTTACGCCCTGCAAAAATTTCGCCGACGCCAGATTTAAATTTCCACGCACAACCGCCGTAAAATGCCGTTTCATCTCTTTTGTAACCGCTCCCAGCGCAAACGTCCTTGTAATGTCTGTCGTCCCTTCCAGATAATGCCCTCCGGAATCCACCAGCAGAAATCCTTCCGGCTTCAAACGCGCGTTTGTCTCTTTCGACGCCGCATAATGCATCATGGCGGCATGTTCTCCGTACGCACAGATCGTATCAAAACTGACGTCTAAAAAATGTTCCTGTTCCTGCCGCCGTTTCAGCAGATACTCCGAAGCGGAAATCTCTGTGATCTCTTCGGACGCGACCCGCGTTTTCAGCCAATACATAAATTTTGTAAACGCCACGCCGTCCTTGATATGGGCGCGTTTGATATGCTCTGTCTCTACGGGATTTTTTACGGCTTTCTGCCATTCGGACGGATTGTGCCCAGGAATTACCTGCACGCCTTTGGGAATCGACGCCGCCAGTTTCATATTGAGAGTTTCCCCGTCATAGAGCACGGCGCCTGCGTTCAGTGAAGCAATGTAAGCATCGATCGCCTCGTAAGGACGGGTCGCCACATGATTTTCTTCTAAATACGCCCTCTGCTCTTTGGTTATCATTTCTTCCCGTAAAAACCAGATACACTCCCGCATGGTAACCGCAAGATACGATAACACCACCGGAACATGGGTAATATCATTCCCCCGTACATTTAAAATCCATGCAATATCGCAAAGAGACGACAGCAGATGCACATCTGCCCCCGCTTCTTTCATCTCGTTTCGGATATCCGCCAGTTTATCGGCTGTACTTTTTCCGGAATACTGCTCCGATAAGATAAAAAAGGGAGCGCATGGCATCTTCGGCCGATCTGTCCAAAACGCCTCCGTCAAATCACCCTGCATCCAGAGCGTTCCCTTTTTTTCCACGGCTGTTTTACGGTAAGCTTCCCCCGTCTTTGCACTGACGGTTCTGCCGTCAAAACCGATACAGCCGCCCATCGGCAGACGTTTTTGTACAAACTCCCGGACGGAAGGCACGCCCGCTTCTCCCATGCGCATAAGAGAAATCCCGCTGCCGGAAAGTTCGCGCTTTGCCTGAATAAAATATCTTCCGTCCGTCCAAAGATACGCCTCGTCCGGCAAAATAACCGCCGTGCCTGCGGAACCGGTAAATCCGGTCAGGTATTCTCTTGTTTTAAAATACGCTCCGATATACTCGGAACCGTGAAAATCTGACGAAGAAACCACATAGAGGTCTATGCCGCGCTTTGCCATTTCCGCGCGAAGCGCAGCTAACCGCGCTTGGATAGAATCAGACATCCTCATTCTCCTCGTAAAATTCAAAAAACTTCGTATCCAGTTCCGGATACGAACGTTTCAGGGAAATCGGCTTTCCGCTGCGGTTTAAGAAACAATGCTCGCTGACCGCCAGCGTCCTTAATTCTCCTGTCTTTTTATCGGTCATCCGGTATTCCATTTTCATTTTAATCCCATTGTATTCCGCAATCTTTGCCTCGATCACTACCGTATCGTCAAAATGTACCATACTTTTATATTCACAGGATACGGAAAGCACGGGACTGATGATCTCCATTCCCTCCATTCCCTTATAAGAAAGACCGATCTGTTCCATCAGATCCATCCTCGCTTCTTCCATCCAGCGTATATAATTGGAATGGTGGATGATTCCCATCTGGTCCGTCTCATAATACTTTGCATGATGCTCGTAGGGCCTGATATGAATCGGTCCTGCCTGTCCGTAAATCTGCAATTCTCTTTCTGCCATACATCATTACCTCCTCTTACAGCCGATTGAAAAACGATGTTTTTCTTATTATGTCACAGTGTTTCCGGAATTTCAATCCTGAATCTGGTATACGAGCCTTCCTCGCTCTCCGCCGAAATCCGATATCCCAATTTTTCCACAATTCTGGCTGTCATATACAATCCCATTCCCGTAGATTTGTATTTTCCGTTGTGGTGGCTGCTGCCGGTATAGCCCTTTTCAAAAATCCGGCGGATATCGCACGCTTGGATGCCCTCCCCGTGATCCTCCACAAAAAGGACAAGCGATGTTTCGCTGCGTTTACTCCAAATCTTTAAGACGGGATCTTCTGCAGAGTATTTTACGGCGTTGCCGATCAGCTGATCCAGAATATAGACAAACCAGTTTTTATCCGTATAAATCATGCAATCTTCGACCTGCAGTTCTAAGCGGAAATGATTTCTGATCAAAAAAAACTGATGGTTCTTTACAGACGTTTTCACGCAGTCCGTAAGGCTGACCCGTTTGATTTGAATGTCGAACAGGCTGCTTTGTATTTTACATCCCAGCAGCGCGTCTTTTAACCGGGTATTGATCCGCTCAAGCTGTTCTTTCATCGCAACGCGCAGACTGCCGTCTTCGATTTTTTCATTCATCAAAAGACAGGCGGAAAGGGGAATTTTGACTTCATGGCACCATTTGGCAATATAATCCTGCAGATCACTATTTAATTCCATCTGTTCCCTCAGCTGTTCCGTCAATACGGATACGTCATGTTCGGCAATTTCATAATGTTCCAGCCCCAAAAACTCCCGGTAAATCAGCCCGTTTGACTTTAGAAGCTCTTCTTTTTGGTTCTTTACTTTTTTCCATCTGAAATAATCGATTCCTATATGGGTCAGCATACAGACAAACAGTAAAAGATCCAGATATGCCAGATATGCGCAATCGGCATTCGGAACCAAAAAGATAAAATAAAGATTATAAGAAGCGCAGAGGAAAATAAGAAAAAAAATGTACGTTTTCTGCCGTTTGAGATAAGTCATTCGATATAATATCCCTGTCCTTTCTTCGTAAGAATCAATTCGTCCGAACAAAACGCTTTCAGCTTATGCCGCAGCCTGCAGATCAACGTTGTCAGCGTTCCGTCTGAAACAAACTCATCCATGCCCCAGAGCGCCGTCATCAATTCCTCTCTCGTTACCACGCCGGGTCTTTGCTCCAACAGTTTTGACATGATTTTTTGTTCCGATCCGGTGAACTCCAGCTTTCTTCCGCAAAAAGACAAACAGGAGGTATCCGGATCAAACGAAAGTTCCGGCGCTACATACACGGGTGTTTGGATTTTATATTGATACGTCCTTCTTACGACTGCTTCGATTTTGGCCTTTAACAGTTCTAAGTGAAACGGTTTTTCTACAAAATCGTCTCCGCCCTGGGCAATCGCCATGATCTTATCCTTTTCATCGTCGCGGCTGCTGATAAAAAGAATCGGAACATGTGAACTCTCACGGATTTTCCTGCACCAGTAAAATCCGTCAAACCAGGGAAGATTAATATCCATCAAAATCAACTGGGGGCAGCATGCACGAACCTCTGCCGCAATATCCCGAAAACGCTCTGCCGCCACCGCACGATATCCCCATTTTTCCAAAAACTGCCGGATTTCATCGGCCAATGCCGCATCATCTTCCACGATAAAAATTGTAACTTCTGTATCCAAATTGTCTCACCTCTGTCTACGGATTTTGTACGGTTACGGTCTGATACGGAATCACAATGCCGTTCTTTTGAAATTCTGTCACGAGAGCCGCACGGATATCGCTGCACGCCTGAAAACTGTCGTCCAGATTTTCCGTCCAGACGGTTGTTTTTAACAGGATGCCGTTTTGCGTAAATCCTTTGATAAAGACTTTATTTTCCGCGGTGTTTAACGTCATCTCATGTTCGATGCATATATTCTGCATACACTGTTTTGCCTTCTCAATATCGGTATCATAAGCGACTTCGATTTCCATAAAATTCCCGATATTTCCGGTATAATTTGTATTCGTAATCACGGCGGCGTCCATCACCGAATTGGGTACGATACAGCTCTCTCCATTAAACTGGCGGATGATTGTATGCCGTATGGTGATATCTTTTACAATTCCTTCCGCAATTACGCTGCTTCCCTGAACCACCCGGATCTTTTCGTCTACATTATACGGCTTGGACAGCGACACAGAAATCCCGCTGATTACATTGGACAATGCCTGCTGCGCGGCAAACGTGGCAATCGCAATAAATAACGAACTGCTCTGCAGCAGCGTCTTGCTGATATCCTTTGTCACTTCAAACTGCTGTGCCAAACTGTAGAGAACCACAATGACAATAAATACTTTGACAATACTTTTTGTAAATCGAAGATGGACCGAATTGTGCTTTTTTGCCATCAGATGAAACATCAGGCTTACAATCCTGTTTAACATCAATTCTGCAAGAATAAATAACCCGATTTTTATATATACATTCATAAGATCTTTCTCTCCGCCGACAGGCACTATTTTTGATTTAATTCCCGCAGCCCCGGCAGCAGATGAACGGTAATCGAACGATTCTTCAGGTCCACTTCCCTGACACACTGACGGATTGCCGGGACTAACAAATCGGACGCTTCCGGACGGCGGATCACATAGATATCATTGGCGCCTGTCTGAATGACATCCGCAACTTTTCCCAACGCTTCTCCCTCGTCCGACACCGCGCAAAGACCGATCAGATCCGCAATAAAATATTCGTTTTCACCGAGAGGCACCGCCTGTTCCCTTGTCACATACAACTCTGCTTTCCGAAGTTTTTCGACGTCATTGATATGGTCAAATCCTTTCATCTTTAAAATGACCATATTCTTAAAAAACCTGACCGTTTCGATTTCCACGGTTTTCTTTTCTGTTTTGGTATCTAAAATCACTGCATCCAGATCCAAAAAGCGCTTCGCATCATCCGTCGTAGGAAATACTTTCACTTCTCCCCGCAGTCCATGCGTATTCGTGATAATGCCTACTTTTAATAAATCGTCCATATAAACCTCACATTCTTTTTCTACCATCCTATCATAAACAAACAAAGATTGCAAAAAATACGGCCATGCAACCTGACATTGCACAGCCATATACATACTCGAATCTTTTGATGTATTATTTCAGCGGATATTTTTCTGTCAGGTTCTTTACAATTGCCTTCGCATCTTCGGCTCTTGCCTCTCCTTCTTTGATCATCATGGCAATTGCCTCTGCGATCTGATCCATATCCTCTGTATTGAATCCCCTGGAAGTCACTGCCGGCGTTCCGATACGGATACCGCTGGTCACAAACGGAGATTTCGGGTCATTTGGAATCGTATTTTTATTGCAGGTAATATTGACAGAATCCAGAAGTTTTTCCGTTTCTTTTCCTGTTAAGCCATAAGCCGTCAGATCTACCAGCATCAAGTGATTGTCGGTTCCGCCGGAAACGATCTGAATCCCGCGCTCCTGCAGGCCTTTGCACAGCGCCTGTGCATTTGCAGCTACATTTTTCTGATATTCTTTAAATTCCGGCTGCAGCGCTTCTTTGAAACATACTGCTTTTGCCGCGATCACATGCATCAGCGGACCTCCCTGAATCCCCGGGAAGATTGCTTTGTTAAAATTATATTTATCCGCAGCTTCCTGATTGCATAAGATCATGCCGCCCCTTGGTCCGCGCAGCGTCTTATGGGTAGTCGTCGTTACAACGTCAGCATAAGGAATCGGACTTTCGTGCACGCCCGCCGCAACCAGTCCGGCAATATGCGCCATGTCCACCATCAAAACGGCGCCGCATGCGTCTGCAATTTCGCGGAATTTTTTAAAGTCAATCGCTCTGGCATATGCGCTTGCGCCTGCTATAATCATTTTCGGCCTGCATTCCATTGCGATTTCCATTACGTTATCGTAATCGATGAATCCCTCGTCATTGACGCCGTACGGTACGATATGGAAATAACTTCCCGAAAAGTTCACCGGACTGCCATGCGTCAAATGTCCGCCGTGATCCAGATTCATGCCCATAACCGTATCGCCCGGTTTTAAAATAGCGAACTGAACCGCCATATTCGCCTGCGCACCGGAGTGCGGCTGTACATTGACATAATCGCAGCCGAACAATTCTTTTGCGCGCTCCTTTGCCAGCTCTTCCACCACGTCCACGCATTCGCATCCGCCGTAATAGCGTTTGCCCGGATATCCTTCCGCATATTTGTTTGTCATCACACTGCCCATAGCAGACATCACTGCCGGGCTGACCCAGTTTTCCGATGCGATCAGCTCAATATGGCTGCTCTGCCGTTTAAATTCCGCAGTAATTGCATCTGCAACTTCACGATCGACTGCCTGAATATCTTCTAATGTATACATATCCTATCCTTCCTCCATATGTTTTTCTACGTTTCCAATGACTTATTATACTGGACTTGCCAATTCATTTCAACCGTAATTATCGTTTCCTTCTATCTGTTTATATAATTCCAAGCAATTTTCTGCAGAGTTTTTCTTTCTCTTTCGGCTGGCTGCTGTTTTCAAACAGGATCGTCCCTTTTTCTGTCCCGGACCGAAGCAGCCCCGCAGCGGCAATCCTCCGCTTTGTCTCCCTTGCCGTTCCGGGTCCTCCTTCAAACAGCGTGACATCCTCTCCCAGCACATGCGTAAGCTCCCTGCTGACAAACGGATAATGCGTACATCCCAAGACCACGGCATCCAGTTTCTGCTTCTCAAACGGTTCAAACAAACGCGCCAGAAACTGCTCCAGTTCTTCTCCGTGAATATCCCCATGTTCGATATATTCCATCAATCCCGGGCAAGGAAGCGGTATGATATGCGCCGTCCCCATATACCGTTCCATTAAATTGTGGAATTTCTCTTCCCGGATCGTCATAGGCGTCGCCATTACAACGACATTCGGATGCTTTTTAAAAAGCGCCGCCGGTTTTAGGGCCGGTTCAATACCGATGACCGGCACAGCCGGATATTTCTGCCTTAAAAAACGAACGGCAGCGCTTGTCGCAGTATTGCAGGCGACAACGACCGCTTTCGCCCCTTCTGCAATCAGACGGTCGACATGAGAAACCGTCAGACTGCGCACCTGCTCTAAGCTCTTCGTACCATAGGGCGCGTTTGCCGAATCTCCGTAATACCGGTAATTTTCATTCGGCATCTCTTCCAATAACGCCCGAAGCACGCTGATTCCCCCCACGCCGGAATCAAAGACTGCGATCGGATCTTCATTTTTATTTCTGTTTCCAGGCATACGCCGTTTCCTTTCTCATTTTTTTAAATATGGCATTCCTTTCTGGAACGCATTGTGATATACTATTCCGGAAAGGAGGCTTATTACATATGGCAACGCAAAAAGCAGAATCATTATTCGAGCATTCCGAGTCCGTCTGCAAAGAATGCCGCCGCAATCTTCCGCCAGACTATCCAGGCGAGGTCTGCCCCGCATGTAAGGAACGCATTCTCTTTTCCCAGGTGAAAGATTTTATCCGAGAAAATGACGTAACGGAATTTGACGTTTCCAAGCATTTTGACATTCCCCTTTTCAAAGTAAAGGGATGGATCCGCGAAGGCAGAATCGAATATAAGGATCTCGATAAACCGACGGTTAAAACACTGCACTGCCAAAAATGCGGCAAAGATATTACATTTGGTTCCCTGTGTACCGAATGTCTGCGTAAATCAAATATTACCGGAAGCGCCGCTTTTTCATCCGGAAGCGACGAAGAAGAAAAATTCCGGTTTCTTCAAAAATAATACGAATATTTTAATAATACGAAAATCATTGATTTTCGTATTATTTATTTTAAAAATCCGCCGATGATCTGCGCTTCCGCTTCTGCTTCCGTTAATCCCAGCGTCATAAGCTTGATCAATTGCTCTCCCGCGATCTTGCCGATCGCCGCTTCATGAATCAGTCCCGCATCCACATGATTTGCCGTAAGAGACGGACTTGCCGTTACAACGGCGTCGTCCATAATAATTGCGTCGCATTCACTGTGCCCGGCACAGGATGCATTGCCGTTGATTTTTGAGAAAAATTCCTGTTTGGAGGCATCTCTTGCCACCGAACGGGAAATCACGTTGGCGCTGCAGTTTTCTCCGTTTAAATCCACTTCAAATTCCGTTCTCGCATATTGCGATCCGTGCGTCATAATTTTTTCCCGCACCTCTAAACTTGCTCCTGCTTTTAATTCTCCTCTTGTAATACGGTTCGTTGAATCGATTCCTTTGATCTGCGTCGTTTCCATTTCCATACGGGCATTTTCTTCACAATAGACGACGGTCACGGGATTCATGATATTTTCACCGTTTCCGTCGCCTTCTCCATAATGCTTTTCTATATAGCGTACGGTCGCGTTTTTCCCCACATAAAATGTATGAACTCCGTCGTGTTTGGACGTGTCTGTCCCGCAGTTATGAATCCCGCAGCCGGCAATGATCGTCACATCCGAATCCTCTCCGATATAAAAATCGTTATATACCATCTCCTGATACCCGCTCTCACTCAAAATAACCGGAATATGCACGCTTTCTTTTTTTGTCCCCGGCTTAATGCAGATATCGATCCCCTGCCTGTCCTCTTTTGTAATAATATCAATATTGGCAGTCGTATTCCTGCCCGCCATTTTTCCGTTGGAACGGATATTATAAGCGCCTGCCGGAACTTCATGCAGTCCGGCTACCTGCTCTAACATGTTCTGTTCTATTTTATCCATCACTGCCTCCTTCTTCTGCTTTCGTAATTTTTACTGTGCTTTTCCCGTCAGCGCACTGCAGGCTCCTTCCGTATTTAAAAGCTTCGGCATGACCTCTTCCCTGCTGCCGGATGCCGAAACCAGACCGTCCGAAATTAAAATGATGCGGTCTGCGATATTTAAAATCCTCTCCTGATGCGAAATGATTAAGATCATACCGTTAATCTCTTTACGCATCCGCTCAAACACATGGATCAGGCTGTTAAAACTCCAAAGATCGATTCCCGCTTCCGGTTCGTCAAAAATCGAAAGCTTCGTACCCCTTGCGGTGATCATTGCAATTTCGATGCGCTTTAATTCTCCACCGGAAAGGCTACCGTTGATCTCCCTGTCGATATACTCTTTTGCACATAAACCTACTTCCGAAAGGATGTCGCAAATCTCGGACACACGCATCGTGCGTCCCGCCGCAAGGGAAACCAGGTCTTTGACCGTAAGCCCCTTAAAATGAACTGGCTGCTGGAACGCATAGCTGATCCCTGCCTTCGCCCGTTCCGTAATACTCATTCCCGTAATATCCGTACCGTCTAATATAATCTGTCCCGACGTCGGTTTTATAATACCCGCAATAATTTTCGCTAAAGTGGATTTTCCGCCGCCGTTGGGTCCTGTGACCGCCACAAAATGATCGTCGATCGTAAGACTGATATTCTTTAAGATCTCACGGCTCTCCCGATCCTCTTCCACTTCGTAGGATATATTTCTTAATTCTAACATTGATAACCTCCCTGCAAGTCCTCAAATACAAAATCAAACACAATGCAGCAGCTATCCTCCCTGCAAGCAGATGAATCCCGCTGCCATTAGATTATAGCACACATTCAAAATTATGCAACTTTGCATCATTTTCCGGTGTCCTGGCCATCCGTTTCAAAAATTCCAGAAAAATAACGGCGGTCTGTTGTTTTAAGCCGCCGCTGTATGGTTATATTACACGCCCTTTATTTTTCCGCACCACACGGATACGAATACGGCCCAAAACATTTTTCACTCGTTACCGTTTGATAAAACCGATATCCTCCCGAAAGATGTATGCAGTCAAAACCTTTCTGTCTCAAAATCCGGCATGCCAGATAGCTTCTTACGCCGGACTGGCACATCACATATACCCGTTTATGAAGATCAATCTCATGGATATGATCCCTGAGGCTGTCAACCGGAATATTCACAAATCCGTCCGCATGGCCTTTTTGATATTCTGCTTCTGTTCTGACATCGAGCAAGAACACACTGCCGTCCCGCGGAAGTTTAGATACCTCATCCCAGTGAAATTGTTTTATTTTTCCGGATGCCAGATTTTCGATCATAAATCCCGCCATATTTACCGGATCCTTTGCGGAGGAATACGGCGGCGCATAAGCAAGATCCAGATCTTTCAAAAGATCGGCACGCATTCCGGCGCAAATGGCGGCTGCCAAAACATCCAGTCGTTTATCCACCCCTTCATAACCGACGATCTGAGCGCCGAGCAGGCGAAGCGTATCTTTTTCAAACAGCACTTTCATCGCCATTGTTTTTGCCCCCGGATAATACTCTGCATGAGACGGCGGGAACAGAACAATTTTATCATAAGATATGTTCCCCTCTTTCGCCGCCTTCTCCGTCAGTCCCGTACAGGCAGCGGTCATATCAAAAATCTTGATCACAGAAGAACCCATGGAACCTTGGTAATGACTGTCACCGCCGCAGATATTATCTGCCGCGATACGCCCCTGTTTATTGGCCGGTCCTGCAAGTGATATAACGGCATCTCTGCCAGATACGCTGTGGCTAACCATAACCGCGTCCCCTACCGCATAGATTTCTGGCACGGATGTCTCCATTTTATCATTGACTGCAATACTCCCTTTGATCCCAAGCTGAATCCCGGCCTTCTCAGCAATATCCGTATCCGGGCTTACTCCAATCGCAAGAACTGCCAGATCCGCCCGGATCGGTTCCTCATTCTGCAGCCGGACCTCTATGGCATTCTCCCGTTCTTCAAACCCGGTTACATTGCTTCCCAGCTTCAGCGCAATGCCCTTTTCTCTCATTTTCGCATGTACAAAAGCTGCCATATCGTAATCCAGCGTATTCATCAGCTGGTCCGGACGCTGTACGATGGTAACGGCGATCCCCATTTCCATAAGATTTTCCGCCATTTCCAGTCCGATATAACCGCCGCCTGCCAAAACCGCCGTTTTCGGTACGTTCTCCTCGATAAATTTACGGATACGCAGCGTATCCTCTACGGTACGCAGAGAAAACAGCCTGCTGCTGTCTATTCCGGGAATATCCGGTTGTACGGGTTTTGCCCCTGGAGAAAGCAGCAGCTTGTCATAGCTTTCTTCATACACCCTTCCCGTTTCCAATTCATGGACCGTAACCGTTTTCCGATCCGGATTTATCGCCGTTGCCTCATGTCTGGTCCTAACGTCGATGCAAAACCGTTTTCGAAATTTTTCGGGCGTCTGCAGCGTCAACGCCTCCCTGCTGCGGATCCTGCCGCCAATATAGTAAGGCAGACCGCAATTTGCATAGGAAACGTATCCGGAACGTTCCAAAATAATCACCTGCGCCGTTTCCTCCAGACGTCGAATACGCGCTGCAGCCGTTGCTCCGCCTGCAACACCGCCTATGATCACTACTTTCATATTCTTTTCCTCCCGCATCCACTGTTATCCGTCCTAATCCTCTATACCGCATCAAACACGGATAACGCCTGAATTCCCATTCATCTTTGTTTCCGACTTATGACGATAATATAATACCTCAAACATCCTGAAAATTCAAGATACGATCGGCAGCCGGCAGTACCCAAACGATACTGCCGGCTGCCGATATCTTACTTTCCCTTCGCTCCCGCAAGCTCTGCCAGGCGCTTATATTTTTCTTCCGCATCCTTCTTCGCCTGTTCAAACAGCTCTCTGGCTCGCGTCGGATTGCTTCTCGCAAGCGCGCTGTAGCGCACCTCTCCGTTTAAGAAATCAAAGAACTCGCCTTTTGGCTCCCTGCTGTCTAAATGGAACGTCGGCTCTTCCATTGCCCCGATCGCCGGCTGGTAACGAAACAGGTGGAAATACCCGGACTGCACCGCAAGCTTTTCTTCCTCCTGCGCCATCTGCATGCCCGACTTGATTCCCTGGTTAATACAGGGCGCATAGGCTAAGATCAATGACGGTCCCGGATACGCCTCCGCTTCCGTAATGGCGCGGACACACTGATTATAATCGGCGCCCATCGCAATCTGTGCGACATAGACATAGCCGTAGCTCATGGCGATCGCCGCCAGATCTTTCTTTTTTATATCTTTTCCGCCTGCCGCAAACTGCGCGATCGCGCCAAGCGGCGTCGACTTAGACGCCTGTCCGCCCGTATTGGAATACACTTCCGTGTCAAACACAAAAATATTGATATCCCTGCCGCTTGCAAGCACATGGTCGAGTCCGCCGAATCCGATATCGTACGCCCAGCCGTCGCCGCCGAAAATCCACTTGGATTTTTTCGACAGAAACTGTTTCTGCTCCAGAATTTCTCCCGAAAGCTTACAGTCGCACTCCAGCAACGCTCCTGTCAGCGCTTCTGCCGCTTTCTGGTTTTCCCTTCCGTTGTCATACGTTTCCAGCCATCCTTCTGCCGCCCGCTTCACCGCCTGCACATTTGTCTGCCCGGCGATTTCTTCCACCTTCTGCTTTAAGCTCTTCCGGATCGCCTCTTCGCTTAAGAGCATCCCGTAGCCAAACTCCGCCGCATCTTCAAACAGCGAATTGGACCATGCCGGACCGTGGCCTTTTTCATTGACGGTATACGGCGTGGCGGGAGAGGAATTGCCCCAGATCGAAGAACAGCCCGTCGCGTTTGCAATATACATCCGATCGCCAAACAGCTGCGTCAGCAGCTTGGCGTACGCCGTTTCCCCGCATCCGGGACATGCGCCGTGAAACTCCAGCAGGGGCTGCAAAAACTGGCTTCCTTTTACGCTGGCGGGACCAAACGTCTCCACCAGATCTTCTTTTTTGGAGAGCGTACGCCCATAATCAAAATACTGCTGCATCTCATAATGCTGTTCCGTCGGCTCCATCACCAGCGCTTTTTCTTTCGCCGGACAGCATGCCGCGCATGTGCCGCATCCGGTACAATCCAAAACGGATACGGTAATCGAAAACTGATACGCTTCTTTTTTGGGCATATCCTTGCTTGCCATGCCCGCTGGAGCTTTCTGTCTCTCTTCCCGGTCCATCACCGCCGGACGGATAACCGCATGAGGACAGACATACGAACAGATATTGCACTCGATGCAGTGTTCCGGTATCCAGTTTGGAATGCGGACTGCAATATCGCGCTTTTCAAATGCCGCCGTTCCAGAAGGCGTGGCTCCGCTTGCATAATCCAGAAAACAGGAAACCGGAAGCTTATTGCCCTCAAACGCGTTGACCGGCCGCTGAATCTGATTGATATAATCGGTCTGGCATTCGTTTCTCCCTTTGATTTCTTTGCCAAATAAATTCTCACTTTCACAATTTGCCCAGTCTGCGGGAACCTCCACTTTCACCGCTCCCTGCATGCCGGCGTCAATCGCGGCGCAGTTTTTGGCAACGACGTCGTCTCCCTTTCTGCCGTACGTCTTTTTCACCGCGTCTTTTAACAGCGCAACGATCTCCTCTTCCGGCAGTATTTTCGTCAGCTTAAAAAACGCCGCCTGCAAAATCGTATTGATCCTGGTCGGGCCCATGCCGGTCTCCATACCGATTTTCACGCCGTCAATCACATAAAACTGAATCTGATGTTCGGCAAGATAACGCTTCATCTGTCCCGGCAGATGCTCTCCGATCTTTGCCGCATCCCATGCGCAGTTCAACAGAAACGTTCCGCCGAAAACCAGATCCTGCACCATATTGTATTTCCAGACGTAAGAGGGATTGTGGCATGCCACAAAATTCGCTTTCTGCACAAGATACGTCGACTGAATCGGCTTTTTCCCAAAGCGCAGATGCGAAACCGTAAGGCCGCCCGATTTTTTGGAATCGTAATCAAAATACGCCTGCGCATATAAATCCGTATGGTCGCCGATGATCTTAATGGAGTTTTTGTTGGCGCCTACCGTTCCGTCCGCGCCAAGTCCCCAGAACTTGCAGCTGTAGATTTCACTTGCCGCAGAATGCGGCATGTCGATTTCCTCCAGGGAAAGCCCTGTTACGTCATCGCGGATTCCGATCGTAAATTCTTCTTTTTCTCTGTTTGCAAACACAGCCAGAATCTGCCCCGGCGTCGTATCCTTGGAACTGATGCCGTACCGTCCGCGAAAGACGCGTACCGTTTCAAATTTCGTTCCTTTGAGCACGGAAACGACGTCCAGATACAGCGGCTCTCCCGGCGCGCCCGGTTCTTTCGTCCGGTCAAGGACCGTCACCTGCTTTACCGTATCCGGCAGGCAGCGCAAAAAGGACGCCGCATAAAACGGACGGTACAGGCGCACTTTCACAAGCCCGACTTTTCGGTCTGCGCAGGAAAGCGCACCGCCTTCTGCCTGCGCGCGTTCCATCGTCTCTTCGATCGTCTCACAGACAGACCCCATAGCGACGATCACATGCTCGGCGTCCGGCGCGCCGCAGTAGTTAAACAGGTGATAGTCCGTGCCGATTTTCTCATTGATCTTTGCAAAATAAGACTCCACAAGCCCCGGAATGGCTTCGTAATGCCGGTTTGCCGCTTCTCTGACCTGAAAAAACGTATCCGGATTCTGCGCCTGTCCCCACTGGAACGGCCGCTCCGGATTCAGCGCGTTTTCGCGGAATTTCCGCAGGGAATCCATCGGAAAGAGATCGCGCAGGTCTTCCTCGCTCCAGACGGAAATCTTCTGAATTTCATGCGACGTCCGGAAGCCGTCAAAAAAGCTGATAAACGGAACTCTTCCTTCTACGGCCGCCCCGTGCGCCGCCGGAGATAAATCCATCACCTCCTGCACCGAAGACGCGCATAAAATCGCCGCGCCCGTCTGCCTGCAGGCATATACGTCGGAATGGTCTCCAAAAATGCTCAGCGCATGCGTCGCAATACTGCGCGCCGCCACATGAAAGACGCCCGGAAGCCCCTCTCCTGCAATTTTATAAAGATTGGGAATCATCAAAAGCAGCCCCTGCGACGCGGTAAACGTCGTCGAAAGCGCGCCCGCTGCAAGCGCGCCGTGCACGGCTCCCGCCGCGCCCGCCTCCGACTGCATTTCGGAAATCTCCACCGTATTTCCAAACAGATTCTTTTTGCCCTCCGAAGCCCAGACTTCTGTTACTTCCGCCATAACGGACGAAGGCGTGATCGGATAAATTGCCGCGACGTCCGTGTACGCATACGCGACATGCGCCGCCGCATGGTTGCCGTCCATTGTTGCCATTTTTCGCTCCATATGAAACATCCTCTTTTCTGTTTTTTGATAGGATTTCCATTTTTTATAAAATTATCCGCAAAAATTGCCCGCTTTGGAGCGAAAAGGGCATTTCTTTGTATGCAAACGATTCTCTTCTTTCCCCCTGTTACATCTGATGCCTGACCACGCGATATTCGTCCCCGTTTTTAAAATAAGGACAGGATTTATATTTACGGCTCAGAAACCGCGCCATATCGTCCTCGTCCATATTGACCGAGCAATAATACTCCTCCGTATCTTCATCGTACGCATTGTACGCGCAGTAATCGCATTCCATTGTGTTCTCCTCCTATCGATTCCTTAAAATTTCCGTCGGTTTTTGCACTATGATCTTTGCCGAAACATACAGCGCCGCGCCTATAACTGCAAGAAACATAACGGATAAAGAAATCACCGCGTTCTCCCATACGGACGCATGCTGCAGCGCAATCGGTCCCGGCACATCCTTATGGATTTCAAATGTGTTTGTCGACATATCAAATACCGCGGTATAATCTTCCTCTTTTTCCGAAGAAGAAAACCACGTTTCTACCGCATCCTTTGTTTTTTCCGTTACCGGTACAAAAACCGATCCTGCCAGAAGAAACGCAGATGCCGCGATCATCCCGCATTCCAATGCAATCTGCATAAAAATCGTACGTTTTTTTGTCCCGACCGAAACCAGTATGCCGATTTCATAACTTCTGCCGCGAATCCACATAGACAATACCAGGCACAAAATCAACAGGGTTCCCGCAAACAAAATCACAAGAAACGCCGTAAACAGTTTTCGGACAAAGAGCAGCGGACCGGCAGCCGATCGGTAGTCCGTATCGTCATATTCAATATCATAAAGACTCCAGTCCACCGAATCGACTGCAAGGATCTGCTCTTTTACGCCGGAGAGAAGATCCGGATCGTTTACATAAATCTTTGCATTGCCCACATGCTCCGCTGCCTTTCCTAAAAGAATCCCCTGCAGCAGGCCGTGTTGTTTATGATATTCCATGCTGGACCACGCAGCGATTTCCCTATCGCAAAAGACCATATTTTCCATAATCATATCCTCGTTTGTGGTTTCCGGCGAATACACCTGTTTAAAATTCATCCGGTAAATGCCCACGATTTCAAACTCCATAGCACTTCCATACAATTCCGCCGTGACAAAATCATAATTTCTTGCAGAAATCGTATCCCCCACGCAAAGCCCGTTCTTCTTTGCAATCCGTTCTGAAATGACCGCCTTTTTTTTATCCGTCCGTTCCACATTCCTGCCCTCTGTAATGGTAAGCGCGCCGTTTAAAAAGGACGGCTCCCATTTCCCTTCATAAACCGGATGAAACGTCAGGGATTTGGTTTGCAGGCGTCCGGATGCCTGCAGGTTTTGAATCGTTTCTTCCTCTTCCCTGCTCTTGGGTTCCCCATAATACCCCTCCTGCAGCGAAGCAGCCCAATTGCCCGGTACCGATTCCAGTCCGGTATACAGAGTATCCCCGCTGCCTTGGATATAATATCCGTCGACTCCCGGAATATCCAGTATTTTCTCCAGTTTTTCCCAGGTAAAAATTTCCTTTTTGGCAATTGAGACTTCCTGTCCATTTTCGTTTTCTGTAATGTCATAAAATTCGTTCCGGTCTACCGGCTTTACCGTTATGTCAATACTGCTGGTTAAACTCTTTTTTATATCTTCACACGCCAGATCCGCTCCCATACGAACCGAACCCCCGACCAAAAGAAACAAGCCTGCCGCAAACAGAAGAACAAACAAAATCCCGCTCCTTAACTTTTTCCTGACCAGATACAGCCACGCCCTCTTACATACTCCCATACGCGCCTCCCATCCAAGCTTCTGAAACTCTTAACCACAGAACGACTTCTTATCTGTTATTATGCTATAATTTCCGGCTTTTGGAAACAAAATCCTATGATTTTCTATAAAAAAATGTAACAGTTCAGCCATGCGATTGACCTAACGGGTATTACACCGGCTAAAATATAGCCGGTGTGCCCATAAATAACATTTTTATATTTTCTATAATCCCCATTTTCCTTTTCTTAAGGGTTTCTATGACTGTCATAATGGAACAGTACATTTCACTGCCGCTTTCCTTGCGAAAACCTCCAGCCATTTTCTGGCGATTTTTTGCTTTCCGTAAATCTCGTTCCGAAATATTGTCATCAAAGGGCACGGAAAAATCATGCAAGAATAAAAGATGGTTATGACTGTATTTATCCATACGGTTAAGTAATGTCTTTTCCTCTTTTTTCGCATATTTATGTCTGGTCGTTTTATTTTCTGCCTCTCCTTTTCGTATCAGGGAAAAATATTTTTCTTCATATTCCCTTAGGATTGCAGGCGGAAATGATGGGAACCCCTGCCCTAGTAATTCTTT
>OFFF01000309.1_pt1 | contig 38919 bp, 39 predicted proteins | sample 1521301 | NCBI WGS metagenome assembly OFFF01 (sample SAMEA3504101, study PRJEB24116) | mouse gut metagenome | biome: mouse gut; feature: mouse-associated habitat; material: faeces | place: Denmark | collected 2011
AGAAAGAGATCACGCAGGTGGATAAATCCCTGAATGACCTTCCGGCATATTCCGGGATGTATGGCGCAGACAAGGCGGTTGCGTCTGCGGTGGAGAACTGCAGCAAAGAGGAGCAGGGTTTTGTATATGACATCATCCGGCAGAACTTCCTTATCGGGAACAGCGGTTCCATGACGGAGGAAGAACGGCAGGCAAACATCTCCCTTGGCATGAAGAAAGCGGAATATGCAGCAGAGAATTTTATCCCTGAAGACAGCAGGAAATCATTTTTGGAAGCAATGGAATCCATTGCCAAGCTTGCAAGTGCCGGAAAAGCCGACAACAACGGGAACATGGACTATGGAATTGCAAAAAACAGGTATCTTGGGCATGGCAGCGGTCTTGTCCGAACCACAAGCGCAATTGACATGATGCGGACAATGGACAAAGACGCATATTCCGAATACCAGAAGGTGAAAAAAAACGATGATAGTGGTCTCAGTTCATTAAAATACCTTACAAACTGGTATACGGACGCAGTGAATAAAAATCCTTCGATGGTAGATAAATATGAAAAACAGTCGAAAGAATATGTAGAGAAAAATGTGAAAGACCGAAAGCTGGATACTACCTTTGCAGACATTAAAACAGAGAATAAAGAGGCTTTCCTTAATAGTCTGAAAGCATTCCAAAACAGTAATCCGAATTTCTTTACATCCATTATAAACCGTGAGCTTACTTCAAAGTTTTGGATAGTTTAGACGCTTCTGATTTTACCTAATTCCGCAAAGGTGCATAAAATTTTGCACCCTGCGGAATGTTTCGGTTTGTGATGAGCATGGACAATTCTGACCGACAGATAAATTGTAAGATTAAAAATGATTGGAGAATTTGATAAATGGGTATCAACGGCATTGGCGTAACAGGTTATCCGACAATCGGATATACAACAAAGAATACTGAAACTGTGGCTGAGGGATTTACGGAAATTGTGGCTGAAAAAGCGACACAGAATGAAAAGCCGGACTACGATGAAAAAGCCTTTGAATCTGTGGGTGCGAATGCACCGGAAGAAGTAAAACAGGCATGGATGGAGGCGGCAAAGGAAGTAAGTGCGAACGGTCTTGGGCTCAGGAAGAATGGTATGTTGAGCCATATATCACAAATGATGGTGCAAAGATGTAATAAAATGCTGAAAGGTGAAACGGACAATACGGATATTTTGGGAAACACAGTGGAATCTGCAATCCAAGCAACAAAACAGGCACTGTATGACTTGGAGCACCCGAAGGCATATGTACCGAAAAGCATAGAGGTTCAACAGGCACAGCTTAAAGAAAAGGCATTTTATACAGCGTTTTTGGAAAAACTGGAAAACTGCTTATAAAAAAAGTTATGATGATTTACCGCTGATAAATACAGAGATAGATTATGAGCAAAACTTAAAAATCTACCTCTGTATTTTATTGCAGTAAATCACAACAATCAGGAATGAAGGAAAAAGGGAAGTTTTATCTCGCTCCTCTGCCCTTGCTGTGAACGCTGTGTTTTTTCTTTTGCTCTTCTGCTATTGTTTTTTGATAATTCTGTAACCTGTCATGCAAAGTATCTTTTGGAGTTTTCATTCCATAAGCTTCTTCCCATTTAGCATCGTTTTCCTGATAATCAGCATAGGCGCTTCTGCTCACGCCGTATGCCCGATAAAAATCGTGGACTGTCTGATAACCATAGCGTTTTACAATACCCGACAATCCTTTTTTCAAGAGGTCAACACGTTCATTTGCCCTGTCAAGTTTACCCTGCAATTCCTTTTTCTTGGTAAGTTTGGCTATGCCTTTCAGGTTATTGATTTCCTCTTCTATGGCATTGCGTTCCCGTTCTGCGTCAAATATAATTCCGTTCTGTTTGGATAATTCAATATATATTTTATGCAGCTTGGGATACGCTGCCGCATCTGCGGGCATGGCAGGTCTTGGCGGTGGCTGTTCCGATATTTTTTGCGGCATTTCAGGTGCCGCTTTGGTTTCGGTTTCTTTTGGCGGCGTGACAGATGCATATTTAGGTTCTGTATGGAGAATTTTTTCCGACAGTTCCACTGCTTTTTTCATTACCTTAGAAACCAAGAGCACCAGTGCGGCAATGGCTGTGGAAATAATACTGCTGAAAAGTTCCGGCTTACTGCCAAACAGCCGGAAGGATTCCTTCATGCGGTCTGTGATATATTCCTGCTTTATCTGTCGTATCTCTGTTTCCGTTACGCCGCTGACAATCGCCCTGTCAACCTCCTGATTCCAACGCATACGCTTTTCATTATCCGTCTGTATCTGTTCCGCTTTCGGGTTATTTTTCCCTATCTTCTTGGTGGCAAGGTACAGACCATTGCTGTCAAAAACGTGCAGTTTTTCTTTATCGTCTTTTATGAGGGCATTGATAAGGTCAGTGTAAAAATGTTTTACCTCGTCCACAAAGCTGTCCTGCTTAAACAGCCTGTCTTTGGGTGTAAAGAGATTGCGCTCATAGACCTCGCCCTTCTTCACAATCCTGCACCCTTTGCGGATTTCCCCATTTTCATCAAGTATTTCTTTTTTGGTGCGGACGTGTTTCCCCTGCTCATTATAGAACATATTTCTCGACGCCGTTTTTTCTATGGGTTCGGGCAGCCGCCTTCTCTCTGAAAAAATGAGGTGGATATGGTAGTTCGTTTTCCGCTTGTTATGATGCAGCGCCGAAACGCACTCCACACCGTATTTTTCTTTAAACCGTTCTGTAAACAACTGTAACAGCTTATCCGGCTCATAGAGGTCTGGAAAAGATTCGGGAAGGGCAATGATAAATTCCCTAGCCTCAATGCATTTTCCCTCTGTGCCGCTTTTCTGAAATTCCTGCTGGCTGCATTTTGCAAGCTCCGTCCAATAATGCCGGTCTGTTGTTTCATAAACTGCATACAGGTTTTCCTGTTTCGCATGGCTGGATATATAAGTTATCCTGCCCCTGACATCAGGCAGCTTGCCCATGCGTATAAATGAATGTCTTGGTATTGTGCCTTGTCCTCCCTCCTGCAGATGGATGCGGAGTAGGAAAAGCGGCGGTATCCCAAAAGCGGAAGCATTTGCAAGGTCAGCTCTGCTGACCTCTGCCCCCTGCAAGGGCGAAATTCCCATTGCATAAACGCAGTTTGTGCAATGGGTGTATTTCGCTCTCAAACGCCGAGGGCTTAAAAAAAGAAAAATCCCTCCTAAAATGTCTGGATTGAGACTGTAAAAAATACTGCAATGATAGTAAAAAATGATGTCATCTGCATTTGAGTGATAGCAAAAATTGATACCATATATGATAGTAAAAATTGATATATCTGCCTTTAGATGATAGCAAAAAGTAATATCACATATGATAGTGAAAATGCTGCTATGACAGTCGCAACACCATTATCTGAAATATCAGTTGATTTTTTTTACTGAAAATAGGAAAATCAGTTTGTTTTTACAGCCGCTTTACATCACATTGGGAATACCGTTCAAAACATCAGTTGACTTTTTCAACTGAAAATACAGAAATCAGTTGATTTTTTAGGTCCACTCACATGAAATGGACTGATTTTTTCAACTTACTTTCTGCTTTTCCCAAAATTTCCGCTTGTACCGGAAGGAAGCACATGATATAATCTATTTGCGTGTAGGTATATCATGGCTTCGGTCTGATACATACCATTGGGCGGTTTCCTCGGAAGCCGCCTTTTATACTGCTGATTTTCTTGTAACTGTTTTTACATCATTCTTATCCCGCAGGTCTTTTCCCTCGTTCACTTCCATGAACTTTTCCAAGATGTCGCTTTTGATAAGTACCTTTCTTCCGACTCTGATAACTGGAAGCTTGTTCCATTCCACAAGTTTTCTGAGGGTATTTCTCCCAACACCCGTATAGTCGGCAGCTTCTTCTATGGACAGTGCGATTTTCGTTCCGGTCATTGGTTCACCTCCTTTCTAATTGCATAACGCAATTTTGATAGTATGAATACTATAACGCTTTTATATCTTCTTGTCAAGCGTTATGATAATTTAAAAATTATTTTAAAATTGCATATTGCATTATCAACTTTCCTGTGGTATAGTATGAACATACCGACAAAGGAGGCAACGCCTCCTAAAGAACAGGAGGCGTATCAGCATGAAAGATAAGGAATTACGCAAGTTAATCGGTAGCAGGGCAAAACAGCGGAGGGTTGAGTTGGGATTAAATCAGCCTTATGTCGCAGAGAAGATGGGGGTAGCCACTTCCACAATCGTGCGCTATGAGGCGGGTACAATCGACAACACAAAGAAACTGGTCTTGGAAGGTCTGTCAGAAGCCCTCCATGTATCCGTGGAGTGGTTAAAGGGAGAAACAGAGGAATACCAGACAGACATTACGGATAAAAGGGAATTGTTGATTCGTGATGCAATGTCCTCCATTCTCGAAAAGCTGCCTTATGACATGGAACAGGCAGAATCGGACTTTTCAAAAGATATACTGCTGCTGATGTTAAGGGAGTATGAATTGTTCGTAGATTCTTTTCAGTCTGCCTGTAAGAATTTCAAGGACAATGCGGAAAATGCCGCACTCGCCCAGACGATGGGGTTTGAATCAAATAAGGAATATAACGAGATTATGTTCCTTCGGGAAATCACCCACACTGTAAATATGTTTAATGACATGGGCGACATTGTAAGGCTCTATTCCAAAAATCCCGAAACAGCCACCGTAAGGCTTGCAAATCTTCTTTCTATGGTATCGGGGGAAGAATCCGAATCGGTATAGCGGAACAATCGGAGTTATGATATACTTACACGCAGAAAGCATTTCATCAGTTCCGATTGCCCATTATCGAAAGGAGAACGATCATGGCAAAAGGTTCTGTAAGGAAAAAAGGAAAGAAATGGTACTACCGCTTTTATGTTGAGGACGCAAGCGGGAATTTGGTACAAAAAGAATGTGCAGGAACAGAGAGCAAAAGCGAAACGGAAAAGCTGTTAAGGCAGGCAATGGAGGATTACGAAAGCAGGAAATTCATTGCAAAGGCAGACAATATCACGCTTGGGCAGTTGCTTGACACATGGGCGGAGGAAGAATTAAAGACTGGGACACTTAGTAATGGCACTGTCGGTACTTATTTGCAGGCAATCAACCGCATCAAGCAGCACCCTGTAAGCAGACGGAAACTCAAAACGGTCACTTCGGGGCATTTACAGCAGTTTATGGATATCATGTCTTTTGGCGGTACTGTCGAAGATTTTGTTTCCAAAGGGTACTCCAAAGACTATGTGAGGTCATTTTCCGCAGTATTACAACAGTCGTTCCGTTTTGCGGTATTTCCAAAACAGTACATTACATTCAATCCCATGCAGTATGTGGTTATGAGGCATAAAAAGGACGATATGGACTTGTTTGCAGAGGAAACGGACACTGATAACGGCAAGGTCAAGCCGCTTTCGTTTGAGCAGTACCAAAGGCTGATTGCACAGCTTGGCAAGCGGAGCAAAGATGCAATCCTGCCTGTACAGATAGCCTATTTCACAGGTCTAAGGCTTGGGGAAGTGGCAGGGCTGACTTGGCAGGACATCAATCTTGAGGAACAATATCTGACAGTCCGCAGGAGTGTCCGTTACAACGGAGCTACCCATAAACACGAAATCGGCTCTACAAAAAGGAAGAAAGTGCGGATTGTTGATTTTGGCAATGCCCTCGCTGACATCTTGAAGAAAGCAAGGAAACAGCAGCTTAAAAACCGTATGCAGTATGGAGAACTCTACCACAGAAATTTCTACAGAGAAGTTACGGAGAAAAATCGGGTGCATTATGAGTATTATAACTTGGGAATGACGGAAGATGCGCCGGAGGATTATACGGAAATCTCCTTTGTATGCATTAGGGAAGATGGCTGTCTTGAACTTCCTGCCACCGTAGAAACAGCCTGCCGGACAGCGGCAAGGAAAGTACCGGAATTAGAAGGTTTCCACTTCCACACATTGAGACACACCTATACAACAAACCTGTTATCAAACGGGGCGCAGCCAAAAGATGTGCAGGAGCTTTTAGGACACTCGGACGTAAGCACTACCATGAATGTCTATGCACACGCCACAAGAGAGGCAAAGCGGGATTCTGCAAAACTCTTGGATAAGGTTGTGGGAATGGATTAAAAATTGAATATTGAAACTTTCCCTTGTAGCTTGCTCATAAGGGCAAAAACAAGGGAAAAGAATACATATTTTGAGGTTGCATATGTCGTAAAGCCTTGGAAATAGGGGGAAGTTAAATCAGTTAATAGATAAATCGGAATTTATATGTATGGGACAGGGAGGGAGTAAAAATGATTCAGCCGATTTTTGCTTGTATAGACCCCTATAAGGCAGCAGAGGAATTTGCTGCTGTTGGGTGGAATATCGATTTTTCGCAGCCTTGGGAGAGTGGTGACCCTTTGGTGGGGGTGTCACTTTGCGGCAACTCTGTCCTGCTTGGTATCACGGAGGGATATGTTCCTGACAATCAGCTTTCACATATTGGGTGTGGAGTTGAAATCTACATGACCGTACCTGGTGGACAGCTCAAGCAGATATATGAGAACCATTTGGTGCTGAAACCAACTGCGCTGATGGTTCAGCCGTGGGGCGATACGGCATTTGAGGTCAAAATCAGTGGATATCAGTTTATGATTGCCGCTGTAAATTCCAGTTTATCAGGCTGTTGAAGTGCCAAGTCAAGACCACCGGCTTAGCCTGGGCGGGGGCGTGGTCGGGTAGTAAAATCTGTGGACGACACCGCCCTTGTGGGTGTAGTCGTGGGTCATTCCGTCAAACTCGTTTGTGATTTTCTCCTCCGCCTGGTAAGCGGCGGCGGCAACAGCGGATTTGCCCTTGCCGCGGGATATGACTTTGATACTGAAATGATAAGTTCATCACTCCATTCGTTGGAATCCGTCATCTTCTTTCCGGGCTACGGTCTTGCCGGGAACCGTTTGTTCCTTTTTGGGAGCAATTCCTCTCAGAAATCCCCGCACCCACTCTGCTCACAATAACCGGATACACGGAGTCTTCCCCTGCGGAGAGAAACCGTAATTGCCCCGGAACGGGCTGTCTGCACAATATGGGTGCCTGAGTCTTCCAGCCGCTGCAGCAGTTCCTCGTGGGGATGTCCGTAACGGTTGTCCCGGCCGCTGGAAATCACGGTAACCGCCGGAGCCACCTGATCCAGAAATGCCGCCGGAGTGGAATTCCGGGACCCGTGATGCGCCGCCTTCAGCACCGTTACCTTACGGATCTCCCTCCTTTGCAGCTCTTCCAGAAACATGCTTTCCCCCTTTTCCTGCACATCCCCGGTGAGAAGCAAAGACCAGCCCTGTCCGGAAACACTGTCGGAAAATTCTGCCAGAAAACACTGGGAATAGCCGTTCACATCCCCGGCACCGAATCCGTAAGCAGGATGCAGGCAGGTAAAACGTGCCCCTTTGCATTCCCAGCCATCCCCGGCCCCCAGATACCCCACCGGAACGGGCCTGTCCCGGCCGTATTGTTCTGCTGCCTGTATCAGTTTTCCCCACTGTTCCTCCCGCGCGCCCTCCTCTATGGCAGGCAGCAGAAGCTGTCCCACAGTGATGGAATGATCCCCGCCTGTCTCCAGAAGCTCTGCCGCGCCATTCACATGGTCCGCGTCCGGATGGGAGAGAAACACCGCATCCAGTTTCCCAATGCCGCAGTATTTCAGAAAAGGAATCAATATGTATTTCCCGATCTTCTTACGGCTGGAACTGCCGCAGTCAAAAAGATAATTCCGGCCCGAGGATGTCTGTACCAGAATACAGTCCCCCTGCCCCACATCCAGAAAAATAACCCTGTTTTCCCGGGGCATTCCTATGGCAAAGAGCAGAACCGCCGCAAAGAGCACCGGCACGCTGATCCGTTTTCCCATTCTGATTCTCCCGGATATCTCCGTCCCCTCCTGCCTCTCTTTTTTGCAGTATATCCTGAGCCCAGCCGCCGCGGACAGCAGTACGTAATAGACTGCTATCTGCCATATCCGCGGACAGCCCGGATTCCACACATGGAAGGGCAGCCTGTCAAAAATACCGCAGAGTATTTCGTAACCCCTTAAGATAACATAGTCGACACAGCCCAGAATGCCCAGTCCCGGCACCAGCATGGCCAGCAGGCCGGTTATCATCATGGGTTTCATAAAGGGGATTACAAAAAGATTCAGGAAAACGGAGTACACCGGCACTTCGTAATAATAATAAAGCTGTATGGGCAGAGTCGCCAGCGTGATGGATAAACTGACAAACAGGGACTCACACAGTGACTTTCCCACATTACCCGGAACTGCCCGCAGTTCTCCTGCCAGACGCCGGAAACCTTTTTCCTTCTCTTTGCCGGGCGCAGCCCTCCCCCTGTCCTGTTCCGGAACCAGCGCCGGACTCAGAAGGGCAATCCCCAGCACAGATGTAAAAGAGAGTAGAAAACCGCTGTTTTGCAGATAATAGGGATTGCCTGCCACCATCACCGCCGCCATCACACCCAGCCCGGTGAGCATATCATAGGTTCTTCCCGCCATCTCCCCCAGCATTTTGATCCCATACATCCCGATGGCACGGCAGGCCGACACCCCGAATCCGGTCATACATCCATACCCGGACAAAAGCACGCTGCCCGCCGCTGCCGCCGGGATAACGGGCATTCCCGCTTTCCGCAGCAGTGTGTATACACTCATGCCGATGATGGTGATATGCAGGGATGAAATGGACAGAATGTGCAGAATCCCGTTTCTCTTGTATAATTCCTTCAGGTCACTGTCCAGCTCTTTTTTGTCCCCCAAAAGCAGGGCGCTCATCACCGCCGCCTCCTTTTCCGGGAAAATACGGTACAGGCGCTCCTTAAAATATAATTTCAGTTGAAACAGCGCTTCCCTCACATGCCAGTAATGTTCCCCCAGGGCCACGGGCACTGCTTTCCTGAGTCTCCCGCCCACCTTCAGGGTTCTGTAGTACAGGGCGGAATCAAATTCCCCCGGATTGGTGGCATGGGAATAGGGAGCGAATTCGCCCCGAAATGCCGCTGTGGTTCCCAGCGGAATCTCCAGCGCATTCTCCGTCTCACATATCAGATTTTCTTTTATCGGTATTGACTGCCGCGACTGCGCGGCGGAACGCCCCAGGGCGTCTGATTCCAACAGAACAACAGATTTCAGATAAACAGATTTCTCATCTTTCTGGTATACCTGGCCGGTGACCAGCAGGATCCGGTCCGCTTCCAGCCCTTCCGTACTGATATACCCCGGAGGCACCCCGTCCGCTCCCCCGGCCCCCAGCCGGAGGGCGGCAATGATTACCAGAAAAAGCGCCGCGGCAAATAAAGGTCGTCTCATCCCTGCTCCTTTCCATTCTCATCCCGAATCTCCTCCTTTGTGAAAATGATGCGCCCTTCCCGGCCCTCAGTGCAGCTTCCGGGAACCACGTTTCGCGGAAATAAACAGCAGAATTCCCGCCACTGCCCCCAGCAGCAGATAGGACTGGAACATGGGCATGAAATTGTAACTTTCACCCTTCCACACACTGAAAAAATCTTTGTTGATATATGTGACCGGCAGCAGTCTGGCCGCTGCCCGGACAACCGACGGCATATTGTCATAGGAAATTCCCATCATGCCGCCCAAAATCATCATCCCAAAATACAGCAGCATTGTCACACAATAGGTAAGGGAAAACTTCCGCAGCAGACTGGAAATCCCGTGGGCCAGACAGAACAAAATCACACTGAACGCCAGTATGCATAAGATATAAAGCAGCGCCCCCGACCATTCCGGCAGCCGGATTTCCACCAGTCCGTATCCTGCCGCGAAATAAATGGAAAAAGCCATAACCATGAATATCATCTCGGAAAGAATCCTGTTGCACATGGAAACACTTGTGCTGATACCGAATAATTCCATTCTCTGGGGAATTCCCTTTTCCAGTTCCTGGGCATTTGACACGCCGTAGCCCATAAAAATTGTGGCCATGGGAATCATCGCGCCGATTCCCAGAAATACAGAAGTACACACGTCCGCCAGGACTGTTCCCTCTGTCATTCCTCCCACCACGGCACGGGTAATGATGATCATCATCAGAATGGGCATGCCCACCCCGAAAATATGGACATAGGGATTTCCTATGGTTTTCCGAAATTCAAACAAAATCATTGGCAATGATATCAAACTGTTTTTGTGGTCTTTCCTTTTCATGCTTTCCTCCAAATCAAATATATGCTTTCACTCACCCAGTCTGTTACACGGTCCATTCTGCCCGGTTCCTCCAACTTGTTCATTTCTTTTGCTCCTGACATGCCTTGGCATTCATGTAGAGTATCTCTATATCATTGTTGCTCCGCTTATAGTTCACATCATTTTCCAGCAGAAGGCCCACGATCTGCTTTTCCTTTTCCGCACTTTCGCAGGGCACCGCAATCAGATGTTCCGGGGAGGCTATTTTATTGTATTCCGATAATATATGGTTGTTTTTTAGATTATTCCCCGCCACAATCACTGCCCGGCCGCAATATTTCCGAAAAAGCGCTTCCTTATCCCCATAGTCAACCACCCTGCCCTTATCCAGAATCAGAAGTTTGTCTGTGAGCTGGTCCAGTTCCTCATAATAATGGGATACCATCACAAAACTGGCATCTTTTCCCCTATACCATTCTGCCAGCTTTTCCACCAGTTTCTGTCTCGTCTCAAAGTCCAGCCCCGATGTCACTTCATCGTAAAATGTCAGGGCTGCCTCCTGCATCATGACCATGATGATGGTAAACCGCTGCTTTTGCCCTCCTGACAATTTACTGTATTTTTTCCGCAGACAGTCCTCAAATTCAAAAAAGGCGATCAGTTCCTGCAGTCTGGGATCCCGTGCAATTTTTGTCCCCAGGACGGCTTCCATAATATACTTTGTGGGCATGGCATCCGTGTATTCGTTAAACTGCATATGCACTGCCATCTGTCCCGGCTTCAAGTCTGTCTGAATCCTTCCCTGATAAGGCACCAGACCCAGAATGCTCTTGATCAGGGTGGTTTTTCCCGCGCCGTTGGATCCGATCACTCCCACCCGGTCTCCTTCTTCGATGGTAACAGGTTCCACTATGGAAAGTGCGGTATCCGTCCCGTATCGCACCACCAAATTCTGAATGGATAGCAACATTGTCCTGCCTCCTCCTATCTTGTTTTTCTCATGATTATTTTACCAGACCGATGTGAATTTCATATGAAGAACAAAAGAAGGTTTCCTGTAGAATGTTTCCGGACCATTATTTCTTTTCCGGAAACGCAAGCACCGCCCTGACACTATCCCTGCCGTTTGACACGGTGAGGGATATGCCCAGCTTTTTGGCATAATAAGAGGCAATATAGAGTCCCAGTCCATGGCTGTCTTTTCCCGGAACCGAACCTGCCCCGTGGTTCCCGCCCACAAAAGGTTCAAATATATGGTCCAGCAGCTCCCCTGGAATCCTGACACCGAAGTTTTCTATCCTGATTTCTTTATCCTCGCCCTCCACGGTGATCTGAATCCGGCCTCCGTCCGGTGTATATTTTACGGCATTGGACAGAAGATTATCCAGAATCTGCACCATCACAGCCTCGTCCGTATCCATGGTCAGCTTCCCGTTTTCCGTCACATCCAGGGAAAGCCGTCTGTCAGCCAGCTCCACCTGGTAGGACTGCAGGCTCTGTTCAAGCAGTCTTCCTGCGTCTTCCGGATGGATTCTGATATTTTCCGTACAGCGGTTCAGATACAAAATTTCCTCCACCATCTTCCGCATGGACAGAAGCTGCTCCTTCACCCGGGGCAGATATTCCTTTGTATCCCTGTATTTTCCAATCTCGTTTATCATCCCATCCACCAGCAAAAGGGCGGCGGCTATGGGTGTCTTCAGCTGGTGGGAAGAAGCCCTGAGAAAAACTTCCTGGCGCTTGTTTTCTTCCTCCAGTTCCTGGTTTTTCTCCTCTAATTTCTGATATCCCTTTCTGATCTGCCGGTAGAGATCATCCAGGGTATCTGCCAGCATCCGCACTTCATCTTTTTTCCCCTGCCGGTTTTCCGGAATTCTCCTGCCCGCGAAGTCATGTCCTGATTTCATCTGTTCCGCATGGGCCACCAGCTCTATGACAGGTCCCACAATTCCCCTGGAATACATCCGGGACGACAAAAGCACCACCAGAAGAATGACGGCAGCCAGCATGGGAAGGCTCTGCAGTACCACCGGCCTGATTTCGTCCGCCTCGGGCGCCACCGCGGGAAGCAGGGAAAAGACCAGACGGTTTTCGTCACATTCCACCGCAATGTAATTGGTATACCGGTTGTTGGAATCCTCTATGCTCATTTCAAAGATTACAAAATCGTCAAGATAGGAATGCATTTTCACCGACTCATGGTAAAACTCGTTTCCCATATCCCTGACATACAGCTGGCTGATACTGAAGGGCAGGGCCGTATTCTCCCGCATCGTTTCCCGGAACATCTCCATCAGTCTCTCCGCATCTTCTTCCAGTACCGCCGCATCTTCTCTCCTCACCTGCCCTGCGGAGGCCTGCTGTCTGAATCTGTCCAGGATTTCCTGCAGCCTCCGGTCCCTGACAGTGACATTCATGGAAAAAGCCTTTCCGGTGACCAGGAAGCTGTTTCCTTCCATGGGAATGTCCACGGAAATACAGGCGGTGGCATTTTTTACCCGGATGCCTTCGTATGTGTGGTTTTCCATATAAGACCGGTGCTGCTCCCGAAGCGAATTCAGATTCTGCTCCATCACATAATCCACATAAAGGGACGGCAGCATATACATAAAATAACCAGTCAGGAACAACAGCATCACTCCCGCCAATGCCATGCTGTAGCATAAATTTTTCTGTCCCAGCCGCATAAACCTGCCCTCCTTCCGGATTACCTTTCTGCCCCTTCCGCGTCAAACTGATATCCCACCCCGATGACTGTCTTGATACAGTTTACAGGCAGTTTCTTCCGGAGATTTTTCACATGGGCATCAATAATCCGGTCATTTCCGATATAGTCCTCATTAAAAATACACAAGATGAGCTGCTCTCTCGTAAACACTCTGTCCGGTTCCCTGTAAAGTGTCTGCAGCAGCAGATATTCACTGAGGGTAAGAGGCAGGCGCTCTTTCCGGTATAGGGCGCAGAAGGCCTTTTCCTGCAGCACCAGTCCCATAGCCTTCTCTTTCTCCTCTTCCGCGCCCCCTGATGTGCGGCGCAGAATCGTCTCCATGCGCTTTAACAAAATAATCGGGGAAACCGGTTTGATCACATAATCGTCCGCATAAAGATTAAACGCTTTCACCTGGGTCTGCTCATCCTCCAGGGCAGTCAGCATGATCACCGCCGTCTTTTTGTGGTTTTTATGTATGAATTCCAGCACCGCAAACCCATCTGCTCCCGGCACACAGATATCCAGCACCGCAATGTCAAATTCCTGCTCTCCCAGAAGTTCCAGTGCCCTGTCGCCCCGCTGGACCGCAGTTACCTGATATCCCGATATCAGCATATACTCCGTCAGTACTTCCCGGATGGTAGGCTCGTCCTCCAAAAATAATACTTTTGTCTCCATTTTACTTCCCCCTGAGCCGTTTTAGAGATTTTTTGGTCATTCCGCCGCTTCTGTTACGAATTAAGGACAGCACATGATCGCCAATCATGTTTTTTGTCCATTCGGCCTCTTCTGTTGTGAAATTAGGATAGTATATTATAGCATATGAAGATGAAGATCCTGTGAAGATGGCATAAATTGCCCATGACATTCTGAATGTTTTACGGATTAATTTTCCCTCGTTGTCACAATATCGAGATTGCGTTCAAAAGTATTCGTGGAAAAGGAAGATGGCACCTCTCCGTTGATGAGAATCTGCACTTTGTTGACATTGCTCAGTTCCACCAGGGAATTCACAATGGCATACACAGACACATCCGTGGACACATTGTTCACCACCGTGAGAAAATTTTCGTCCAGATTCACATAACAAATCCCATCTTTGGTAGTAATATTGACTATTTTCGTATTCGGGTTTACGGAAGGATACAGTCCCTCCACCCTTCCGCTGGGGCCCGCAATCAGTTCCTCCACCACAAAACGCTCCATCGGCGTGTTGGTGGAGTAATGCTTTTCCCGGTCTGCCGCAATCAGGTTCGCACCGTTTTCGTCTGCAAAATAAAGCCTCACCTTAGCCAGTTCATAGGTGTTGATCTCATTTCCATCATTATTGATAAACTGATCCGCATTCATCCAGCCAACGGCCCTGCCCTTGCTGTCATTGAGCGGATTTCCATCCACGGTTATGGTCACAAAGCGAATCTGCGGAATCTGGGTCAGGGTACGCACAATGGAAGCCCGCACAAGCACCTCCGTGGTTGCGGATAGTTTGTAGTAGGACTCACTCACATTAATTTCCAGCATGCCCTCCTCCAGCTTCGTGCCCAGTACTTCAAATCCCATGGAAAGGGGCGCCTTGTATTCCAGCTTCTCCGGATCCGAGGAAAGACATTTTATCAGTTCCCGCATCTGCCATTCCGGCTCAGTGGCCTGCATATTATAAGGGTGCACTTCCACCTTCGTCTCCGAATTGCTCACATAATACACCTGAAAAATATTCTCATTCTCTTTCTTCTCCTGGGCGCAGGCAGTGAGAAATACCATGCAAGAAAATAAAACCAGTATCCCGAATATCTTTTTCATACCCTGCTCCTTTGCTTCTATGCTGCAATACGGCCCGGATGCCGCTTTCCTTCGTCCCGTATGTACCCCGAAAATATCCCCTTTCCTCCCGGAAATCACAGCGGTCCGGCTGCGCCCCCGGTACCGGCCGGGTCTTTTCAGCCTCCGGCGCAAATCTTTTTCAGCCTCCGGTCACGCCGCTCAAGGGTATTTTCACCGCAAAACATGACCCTTCCCCCTCCACGCTGGTCACCGTGATGGCGCCCCTGTGCATCAGAACCGCACTTTTGGTTATGGCAAGTCCCAGACCGGTGCCTCCGATTTCCCTGGAATGGGATTTATCCACACGGTAAAACCTTTCATAAATATGTGATAATGCGTCTTCCGGTATTCCCAGTCCGGAATCACTGACTTTAAATGTGAAATACTGATGGTCCGCATCCAGCTCCACCTTTACCCAGCCATGTTCCTTATTATATTTCACGGCGTTTTCCACCAGGTTCGTCATAACCAGCGTCATTTTCACTTCATCCACCGCGGCCGTCACGGGACGCATGCTTTCAAAGACCAGCTCCACATCCTTTTTCCTTGCAAGGGGCCTTAACCGCTTGAGAATCAGTTCCGCCAGTTCATTGATATTCACGGAGGAAATATTCAGTTCATGGGCCTTCTTATCCATTTTCACCAGGGCCAGCAAATCCGTGATAATCTGATTTTCCCGGTCGATCTCCGACACAATGTCTTCCATAAACTCCCGGTACAGTTCCGCCGGCGCGTCCACCTGCACAAGAAGGGAATCTGCCAGCACCTTGATGGCTGCCATGGGAGTCTTCAATTCATGGGACACATTTTCCACAAACTCCTGCCGGGAATTGTCCAGCGCCCGCATCCGCGCCAGCAGCTGGTTGAATGCATCCACAATATGAATGGTTTCCGCGTAATCCGGCACGGAAATACTCTCGTCACTGTATCCCGCGCTCACCTCATTGATAGCCTCGGACACACGGTTAAAGGGCCGCGTCAGTATGATGGACAAAACCACTGCCATTGCCACGGCCACCACCACCATCAGGTTCTGCACCAGCACGGACTTCCGGTTCAGCACCTCCAGCGTGGCCACTATGCTCTCGTTGGAAATGCTGGTGAGCATAACCCCCACGATCTCACTGGAATCCACGGTGGCATCAATAATCGGGGTAGTCATCTCGATATATCCGTGATCCTTGTCGTAATTGGAAGTATTCACTCCCTGGAAACAACGGATGACCTCCTCGGAAATAATGGTTTTCCCTTCGCTGATGTCATAGGTATCCTTTACCACTCTCAGGCCGGAATCAATGATCATGACACGGCCCTCATACAGGTTCGAGATCATCTCCAGTTCCGCGTTGATCACGTCCCTGGACACACTGCTGCTGTAGCCTTCCGGTTTCGTATTAAAATAGTTGTTGCTGATAAGGTGATTTCCCACGATAATCAACTGGTTCTGGACATTGGAAATCCTCTGTTGGACGGAATGGTCCTCATAATTGTCCAAAATTCCGTACCGGACAATCACGCTGGGAATAAATCCCGCCGCCAGCACTATGATAAAGATGCGCGCCTGCAGGCTCCGCAAAGAAAGGAGACGCTTCAGCTCTCCGAAAATATTATTCATCATTGATATCCCCATACGCCGGAAAGCCGGACTTTCCCTCTGCCGCCCACAGGCGCGGAGTCCGGCTGTGCCGCGGAATCCATCCTGTATTATACATTCTGGAAATAGTATCCCACTCCCCATTTCGTATGTACATACTGGGGCTCGCTGGGATTGGATTCAATCTTCTCTCTCAGTCTTCTGATATGTACGTCAACGGTACGCACATCTCCCGGATAATCCGCTCCCCACACCAGGCGCAGGAGCTTTTCGCGGCTGTAAACCTTATCCGGATTCAGCATCAGCAGTTCCAGCAGCTCAAACTCTTTGGCCGTGAGACTGATCTCTTTCCCCGCAATGAAGGCCCTCCTGCTCTCACAGTCCAGACGCATGTCGCCACTTTCCACAGTTCTGGCAGACGGCATTTCCCCCATGATACGCTTCGGCTCCGTCCGGCGCATAATGGCCTTGATCCGGGCTTTTACCTCCAGAATGTTAAAGGGTTTCGTAATATAATCATCCGCCCCGTACTCCAGGCCCAGAATCTTGTCCATATCCTCCCCCTTGGCCGTGAGCATGATGATGGGCACGGCGGAAAATTCCCGGATCTGCTGGCAGACCTCAAAGCCGGTCTGCTTTGGCAGCATCACATCCAGAAGAATGATGTCATACTGATTGTTTCTGGCATATTCCAGCGCTTCCTCCCCATCATAGGCACAGTCTACCTCCATGCCCTCGTGTTCCAGGCTGAAACGGATTCCTTTCACAATCAGCTTTTCATCATCTACTACCAAAACTTTCTTCCGCGCCATCTTCAAATCCATCCTTCATTTTTACTTGACCGTGATCATGTCACGGATCTTTTCGTAAGCCGCCGTCTTGATGCCCGGTACCTTCATAATATCCTCACAGTTCTCAAAGGGACCGTTTGCCTCTCTGTAAGATATGATATCGGCCGCCTTGCCCTCACCCACTCCGGGTAAGGTACACAGGGCGGCGCTGTCTGCCGTATTGATATTCACAAGCCCCGGCTCTCCTTCCCCGGCAACAGGATTCACCGCTTCCTCCTCCGTGGGAAAATAGAGCATCTGTCCGTCTGTGACCCAGTCTGCCAGGTTCACGGCGGTGCGTCCCGCGTCTTCCCGGAAACCTCCTGCCGCCCGCAGCGCATCCTCCGCCCTGCTCCCCCCAGGAATCTCCACCACCCCCGGACTGACCACGGCTCCGCAGACATAGACGCTGATGGACTGGTCTTCCGCCGTTTCCGGGGTATGGGATTGCGGCTCTTCCTCCTTAGTCTCTCCGGGAATGATTTCCTCCTGTCCCCGGATGCCGCCCATGAAAAGATCTTCTCCCCTTTCACCGCAGCCTCCTGAAAACAGGCACACACATACCCAGCACAACACTGTCAAAAATATTCTTTTTTTCATCATAGTCCCTTTCTCTTTTTTTCAAAAGCAAAAGGGATTGCCTCTCTATGCTGATATCTTTTATTGTATCGGAATCAAAAGTTTTTTACAAGTGGCTTTTCAAAATCTTTCAAAAAATTAAGCGGTCTGCTTCTTTTATCGTTCTGTGGAAATATTTTATTCCAAAAAACATTTATTTCCACTTGAAAATTATGATGCCTGCCACTGCCAGCGCCATCCCCGCCAGCTTGCGCCATTCCCAGGGCTGTTTCTCCACGCCGAACCACCCCAGCAGTTCAATGATATAAGCCACCGCCAGCTGGGCCACCACAATCAGCATGACCGCCTTGGCGGGTCCCAGCATATCCATGCTTTTGATGACCGTATAGGTGATAAAGGCGCCTATGGCACCTCCCAGAAGCATGTATTTGGGCTGTACCTGGAACACCTGCAGGGGATTACTCCGGTCCGTGAAAAGCCAGGCGCCGAAGCAGACGGCCAGCGCCGTCAGCTGCACAAAAGCGCTGGCGGTCCAGATGCTGGAGGACTTGGTCACCTGGGTATTGAACACTCCCTGGATACTCATCAGGGCTCCTGAAATCAAAGCAATAAAAAAACCAATCATGGGTTACACCTTCCTTTCCGAGGTTTCCTCTTCAGTGTATCCCATGATTGGAAAAATATGCATGTAAGCCTTTACTGTCTCCCCGCATTTACCTGTGCGGCAATCTGATCTCCCAGTTCCTGTACAAGCGCCGTCACATCCGCGCCGTTCCAGACCCTGGAAAACAGTCCCTCCAGCTGAAGCCAGTAATTTCCCGTCTCCAGCATCTTGGGCAGGGGCACGCTGCCGGCATACTCCGTCTTGAACACCTGCAGCAGTGCATTGTCTTTTTCCGTGTTCAGGCTGGACGCCACCTTTCCCGTCATATCGTACAGGGAAGAGGCATATTCCCCTGCCAGGTAAGACGCAAAACGGTTGGCCAGCTCCCTGTGCCCGGAATAGCCGTTCACCGCCACCGCAGTGGTCACCGACATGGTGCGGCTCAGAAGTTCCTCACTGACATGGGGCAGCTTTGCGATCCCGTACGCAAAACCCAGGCTGCCTTCGGCTTCCGCCTCCTCCAGTCTCTTTACCACATCCGTGGTACCGATGGTGAAAACATACTTTCCCTGGCAGAACTCCTCCACCACGGACTCATATGCCACCGTGTCCGCTTCCATGGAGAAAAACTGGTTCAGCGCCTTGTACACTTCCAGGCACTGAATGGTCTGGGGATTATTGATGTCCACCTTCTGGGGGTCATCACCGCTGTCCCCTCCCACAATCATATAATTGCCCACCAGCCAGTAATTGTAAAAGATATCCGATACATCCCATTTCATGACGCCTTCCGCCCCCAGGGGCACATCAAAGGTATCCGCAAAATTCAGAATGTCATCTATTGTCTCCGGAACGGCCTCCCCATAATACTGCTCCGTCAGGACCGCCAGCTGTTCCTCGTCCACGGCAATCCCATCCGTGTCTTCCGGATTCTCGTCCAGCTCCCCGGCATTCAGCAGTTCCTTCATGGCTGTCTGGGATGCCCATTCCGCCAGATACGTCTCATTGTAAACCAGGGCGCTGGTTTCAAAAAACAGGGGATAGGCCACCAGTTTTCCCTGATAAGACACTGCGGAAAGCGCTGCCGGGGGAAAATTTGTTTCATTGCAGATGTTTTCCGGATCCTGGACCATTTCTGCCAGCCCCGCCAGATAGGCTTTTTCCAGGGAATCATGGCTCACCAGATACGCGTCCGGTACCTGGTCGGAACTTACGGAAGCCTGGTTCAGCGCCTCCAGGTATTCGCTGTCGGACGCCAGCACCGGAATCACCCGCACATTCTCTTTCTCTCCGAAAGAGACGGCCGCACTGTTGAGAAAATTCGTCATATTTTCATCGGAATACCAGAAATATATGGTCTCTTTTCCGGCCGACAAAGGGGTAAAGCCTTCTGTCCCTTCCGTATCCCCTGCCTCCGGAAAACCTATGAACAAAAGCGCTGCCGTCATGGCCAGTATGGCGGCGGCAGCCGTCAGTCTTTTTTTCAAATGCATACCCACTCCTTACACATCCGAATCTCACGCCTGCCCATCCGGATCGCCCTGCGTGCAGACCTGTTCCAGACAGCTGTCCAGAATGTCGGCCATCTCGTCAATATTTGCTTTCGAGATCACAAGGGATGGAAGGAAGCGAATCACATTCTGCCCCGCATTAATCAGCAGCAGCCCTTCCTCCAGGGCCCTGTCGATAATCTCCCCCACCGGACGGTCAAACACCAGTCCCTGCATCAGTCCCAGTCCCCGCCGCTCCAGAATACAGTCATACCTGTCTTTCAGCTGATCCAGACATTTTTCCAGATAGGGTGCCGTCTCCCTCACATGTTCCAGCACAGACTGGGTTTCAAACAACTCCAGCATTTTTTCCACCGCCGCGCAGGCCAGGGGATTGCCGCCGTAAGTGGTTCCGTGATCCCCTGCCCCAAGGGACCTTTCGGCCACCTTCTCCGTCATCAGAAACGCCCCCACCGGGACACCGCCGCCCAGCGCTTTCGCCGTGGTCATAATATCCGGTTTTACCCCGTAGCGCTGCCATGCGTAGAAATAGCCCGTTCGTCCCATGCCGCACTGAATCTCGTCCAGAATCAGGAGAATATCCCTCTCCTGGCAGAGGGCTTTCACTTCCTTTAAGAAAGTCTCTTCGGCGGGAATGACACCGCCCTCCCCCTGAACCGTTTCCATGATGATGGCGCAGGTTTTATCCGTCACCTGCTTCCTGACACTCTCCATGTCATTCAGATCTGCAAACCGTATATTTCCTATCATGGGTTCAAACGGCCCCCGGTACTTCTCCGTTCCGGTCACGGACAGCGCCCCGAAGGTCCTGCCATGGAAGGAATGGTTCATGGCGATGATCTCGTGATCCGTGCTGCCGTCTTTCAAAAAGGCGTATTTCCGCGCCGCCTTGATGGCTCCCTCCACGGCTTCCGCACCGGAATTGGTAAAGAACACCCGGTCCATGCCGGAAGCTGCCTTCAGCTTCTTCGCCGCATTGATGGCCGGAATATTGTAATAATAGTTGGAAGTGTGTATCAGCCTGTCGATCTGCGTCTTCAGGGCCTCGCTGTACTCCTTATTGTGGTACCCCAGGGCAAACACCCCGATTCCCGACACAAAATCCAGATATTTGATTCCTTCCAGGTCGTAGAGATAGACTCCTTCCCCCCGCTCCAGCACAATCTGATAACGATTGTAAGTGTGGAGCAGCGCCTGTTCCGCTTCTTCGATATATTCCTGCATATTCATGTTTTCCACCATTTCCGCGCTGCTTTTGCGCATATACTAGTCAGTTCCCAAATTATTCCGGTTCCCCGTCATCCACAATGGCGGTTCCGATTCCCTGCCTGGTGAAAATCTCCAGCAGCAGACAGTGGGGAATCCTGCCATCCAGAATATGGACCCGGTTTACGCCATTGCGCACTGCCGCCGTACAGTTATGCAGCTTGGGCAGCATGCCGCCTCCCACAAAGCCTCCCGAGATCAGTTCCTCGGCCTGGCTTGCGGAAATTCTGGAGATAAAACCTTTTTTCTCCTTAAAATCTTTATAAATCCCCTCAATATCCGTCAGGAACGCCAGCTTTTCCGCCTTCACCGCCCTGGCTATGGCGCAGGCCGCGTCATCCGCGTTGATATTGTAAGTCTGAAATCCGCAGTCCAGCCCGATGGGAGCCACAATGGGAAGAAAATCCTTCTCCAGAAGGTCGTAAAGTACCTTGGGATTCACTTCCGTGATCTCTCCCACATACCCGATATCCTGTCCGTCGGCATACTTTTTTTCCACCTGCAGAAGCCCGCCGTCCTTGCCGCTGACACCCACGGCCTTCACACCCAGCTCCTGCACCATGGTCACCAGGTCCTTATTGACCTTGTTGAGAACCATCTCCGCAATCTCCATGGTCTCCTCGTCCGTCACGCGCAGTCCGTTCACAAAAGAGGATTCCTTGCCCACTTTGCCCACCCAGCGGCTGATCTCCTTTCCGCCTCCGTGTACAATAATGGGCTTGAACCCCACCAGCTTTAAAAGGGTCACGTCCTTTATGACATTTTTCTGAAGTTCCTCATTGCTCATGGCGCTTCCGCCGTATTTCACCACAATAATCTTGCGGTTAAACCGCTGGATATAGGGCAGGGCCTCAATGAGGACCTCCGCCTTCTGCAGTACTTTCTCCATGTCCTTTTCCATGGTCCGTTCTTTCCTTTCCGTCCGAAACTGTCTTTGTCATTCCCCGCTCCGGAGCCTGCTTCCCCTTTTGCCCGTCTTTACGAAAAACCCCGGAATTTCAGCTCCGGTAATCCGCATTGATTCTCACATAGTCATAGCTCAGGTCACAGCCCCAGGCAACGGCTTCCTGGTCTCCCATATGCATGTCCACAAGCACCGTGACTTCCGGGCCGGAAAGAATCTGCGTGGCTTCCTCCTCGCTGTAATCGCATGCCACACCGCCGCCGTAAATCTGTATCCGCCTGTCCCCGGCCTGAAAAAACAAATCCACATTCTCCGGGTCAAACTGTGCCCCCGAATATCCCAGGGCACAGAGAATCCTGCCCCAGTTGGCGTCATGGCCGAAGATGGCCGCCTTGGTCAGGGAGGAACAGATGACGGACTTGGCCAGCTTCCTGGCATCTTCCCTGGACGCCGCGCCTGTGACCCTGGTCTCGAACAGCGCCGTGGCGCCCTCCCCGTCTCCCGCCATCTTCCTGGCCAGGAATGTGGTCACCTCATGCAGTGCCTCACAAAAGATGTGGTAGTCGGCTCCCTCCGACACAATTTCCTCATTGTCCGCAAGGCCGTTTGCCAGAATCAGCAATGTGTCATTGGTGCTGGTGTCCCCGTCCACGGAGATCATGTTGAAGGAATCCACCACATCCTCCCCCAGGGCTTTTCGCAGCATTTCTTTGGATATCTTTACGTCCGTGGTAAGAAATCCCAGCATGGTACACATATTGGGATGAATCATGCCCGAGCCCTTACACATGCCGCCCAGGGTCACGGTTTTCCCGCCGATCTCAAACGTCACGGCCACCTGTTTTTCCTTTGTATCCGTTGTCATAATGGCCTTCGCCGCATCCAGCCCGGCCTCCTGGCTGTCCGATTTCTGCGCGGCCAGTTTCCGGATTCCCTCCAGCATTCTGTCCACGGGCAGCTGCATGCCAATGACGCCGGTGGATGCCACCAGCACGGAATCCGCCGGTATTCCCAGCGCCTCTCCCGCGCACCTGCTCTCCGCCTCACAACAGTCCATCCCCGCTTTTCCCGTGCAGGCATTGGCAATGCCGGAATTGACTACCACTGCCTGGACAAAAGGGGACTCTTCCACAATTTTCCGGTCCCAGAGCACAGGGGCCGCTTTCACCACATTTGTGGTGAAGGTTCCCGCCGCCACACAGGGCACGGTGCTGTAAATCAGAGCCATGTCCTTACGGTTTGCATATTTTACTGACGCTTCCACACCTGCCGCCTGGAATCCCCTTGCCGCAGTCACGCCGCCCTCAGTCCTTTTCATGTCTTTCCTCTTTTCTCCTCTTACTTGTTAAATGCCGTGATATTGGCTTCATTCAGGGTGAAATCATAATAATTCAGATCTTCCCTCCTGGTCCAGCCGATACGGTTCCAGAAAGCGTTTCCGATATCGTTGGCCGTGAAGGCAATCAGGCTCACTTTATTGATCTGCTCCGCCTCCAGCGCCTTCATGCAGTGCACTACCATGGCTTTTCCGATACCCTTTCTGCGCCAGTCCTCCCTGACGCACACATGATACAGACTGCCCCGCCTGCCGTCATGCCCGCACAGGATTCCTCCCACGATAGTCCCCTCCCGGTCTGCCGCCACCACGCTTGTGGACGGATTCCTTTTCAGAAAGCGTTCCACCCCTTCCCTGGAATCGTCGATGCTGCGCATGGCAAATCCCCTGATGGTTCTCCACAAGGCATAAAGCCCTTCGTAATCCCCGCATGTCATTGTCCTGACGGTAAATGTCTGACTGTTCATTATTTTATCCTGTCTTTTCCTTTTTTTATAAATTTTATCCGGCAAAACAAGCATTTTTAGCTTACCATATTTTGGATACAGCGTCCAGTGTCTTTTACCGGATTTACGGCGGCCCGGAAAGGCTTTTTTCCGGCAGCCTGCCCGGTTACGGGAAGCAGGGCACTAACTCCAGCCCTTCACTTTCCTTCAGGCCAAACAGCAGGTTCATGTTCTGCACTGCCTGGCCGGCAGCGCCCTTCACCAGATTGTCCAGCGCCCCCATCATGATAATGCGCCCGGTCCTGGCATCTATGGCAAATCCGATATCCACGTAATTGCTGCCCTCCACCCACTTTGTCTCGGGGCATACGCCCTTTTCCTGCAGGCGGATAAACCTTTCCCCGCCGTAATACCGTTCATAGACTGCCTGTATTTCCTCATAAGATGGCAGGGTGCCGTCTTCTTTTCTGTTCAGATTCGCATATTCCGTCACCAGAATTCCCCTGTTCATGGGCATCAGATGAGGCGTGAAGCTGATGGTACACCTGCAGTTTCCCGCGTACCCCAGCTGCTCTTCGATCTCCGGCGTATGACGATGGCCCGCCACCCCGTAGGCCTTGATATTTTCGTTCACCTCGCAGAACAGATTGGGCACCTTCGCCCCCCGTCCGGCTCCGGATGTGCCCGATTTCGCGTCCACAATCAGGCTGTCCGGGTCTATCAGCCCCTCCTTCACCAGAGGATAGGCCGTCAGTATGGAGCAGGTGGTGTAGCATCCCGGATTCGCCACCAGCCGGGTATTCTCCGTGATCAGCCCCCGGTTGACCTCGCACAGTCCGTAGACGGCCTCCCGGATAAACCGGGGCGATTTGTGCTCTATCCCGTACCATTTTTCATAAACCGCCACGTCTTTGATACGGTAGTCCGCAGACAAATCAATGATTTTTACTTTTTCAAGAATTTCCTCCGTCAGAATTCCCGCCAGAAATCCCTGGGGTGTGGCCGTAAAAATCACATCAGCCTCCTCTGCCAGCTCCATAAGATTGTCATCCCGGCATACATCCTCCACAATCCGGAACATGTTCCGGTATACTTCATAATACTTCCGGTCAATATAGCTGCGGGAACCATACCATACAATCTCCGCCTCTTTGTGATTTGCCAGAAGACGCACAAGTTCGCCTCCCGCATATCCCGTTGCACCGATAATCCCTGCTTTTATCATCTTTCTCCCCATTTCCGCACAGCTTTTTGCGCAATGTCTTAACGGCCCGGAAAAAGGCCTCTCCTGCGCTTATTCCGGGCGGTATCTTATGTAAGTATAGCACTTTCTGCATAAATGTCCACAACTTTTTATTTTTATGCATTATTTTTTAAAAATCTGCATAATTATTCATTCATAGGACAGCTGCGCCGGCCATCCCATGTTCCCGGCCCTCTCAGACCCGGTAAAAGGAGGACCAGGCCATTCTGCCGTCCTTATCCGCAAGCTCTATCCGCACCCAGTGGTCCTGGGGCTTGATCTGGAAGGAGGCCCCGCAAACGCCCTCTCCTGCCACCGCCCGGTCCGGTTCCCAGATCCAGTCCGTGAAAAAGGCAATGCTTTTCACCGGCGTGGATGTGACATGAATCATGTTCCCTTCCCTGGCCACATGAAACAAAGGCCCCTGGGTGGCGTAAAAATCTCCCTTCCTGAGGCTTTCCAGAATGGCGTCCCGGCTCAATTCCCGGGCCTGCACCATGATCCAGGAACCGGTCTCATCTCCCTGATAGTGGTGGGCATCGTCCGCCGCCATGCAGGGCAGAAAACATCCCAGATTTGCCATGTCATCCAGAAAAATGCCGGAATACGGACGGCAGTTCCAGGGGATTCCCGATGTGGTGTTATAAATCTCACAGCCTTCCAGTCCCTTTAGTCCCATGGCTTGTTCCGCCCGGTTCATGGACCATGCCGGGTGCGCCAGAATGGCCATGCCCCCTGCCTCACGGATGCTGTCAATAATCGTCTGGGCTTTTGGCCTGGGCGTCTTCTCCAGCTGCGGCTCCCTTTCCATGCCCACTCCCACAATATGGTAAATCCCCTCTTTCAGATCCGCCCCGTTATCATACTCTGCTCCGGAAAGCATCAGAAATCCTTCCTCCTGCCAGGACTTTCCCATATGCCAGTGGTCGGTAAGCGCCAGAAAGTCATAGCCCTTCTCCCGGTAAACCGCAACCGCTTCCTCCGGCGTCTTCTGCCCGTCCGAGCAGGTGGTGTGCATGTGCAGATTCCCCTTATACCACTGTTTTCCCTCTTGATCCGTAAACATAACCGCTCCTTCCTCCTGATAATGAATCATTCCTGTCCGTGGCTTTTTACAGGACGGTGCCTCCGGGTGTCCCCGCACGCACTTTCCTGCCCCCGGACCCCAAGCGCCCAAACCGGCGTCCCATGCCCATTTGCCGTGCATAATATCATGATTACCGGCCGTCCGGCCAATTGTAACGTATTCACTATATCACATGGAATCATTTTTTCAAGAGGAAACTGTGAATGTGATTCTGATCGCCAGAGGGGATTTATCCCACAGAATCGAGTACGCCGCGCGGGGCGCGTGCTGCTTTCGCTGCTGATTTCCTTACGCGCCCCTGTTCAATCTAGTAGGGGAATGCCCTTCTCCACTACCCGCCGCGCGGGGCGCATGTTGCGTCAGCAACTATTTTCCTTACGCGCCCCTGCGCACAAAAAGAAGAGGTGCCTTACGTCTATCGGAAGGCACCTCTTACCACAAGAGCATTATGGATGTGATGGAAGGCGAAAAACCTTTCCCCCCGGGAACCGGATCCTGCCCGCTAAAGCGTTATCGTCCAAAGGAACGCAAAGCTTTTCCTACTTTTCCGTTTTCCCTAAAATCTTTAACACATAATCCGTGTATAGGCCGGCACCAATGAGAATCCCCTCCTCGTCCAGGTCATAGTTGTCCGCATGCTGGGGTTCCATGGTATCCGGCTTTTCCGGATTGCCCGTTCCCACATAGGCATATGCGCCGGGAACCCGCAGCAGATATTCCGCAAAATCATCTCCCGCCAGGGAAGGCTTTCTGGGAATCACATGCTCCTGCCCCACAATCCGGGCTGCCACGGCAGCCGCTTCCCTGCACACTTCCCCGTCATTCACCAGGGGGGATGCAAAATCTTCAAATTCCGTCTCTGCTTCCACCCCATGGGCTTTGCCCATCTCCTGCGCCATCTCCCGTATCCTGCCGTTGACAAACTTCCTGGTTTCCTGGGTAAAGCACCTGGTGGTGCCCTCAATCCGGGCATTTCCCGCAACGATATTGTAGGAATCCCCCGCCTGCAGGACGCCGATTCCCACCACCACCGTGTCCATGGGGTCCGTCTGTCTGCTGACAATGGACTGCAGGGCATTCACTATCTGGACGGCAGCGTAGAGAGCGTCCGATCCCAGGTGCGGCGTGGAAACATGGGCGCTTTTTCCCTTTACCCGAATGGTAAAATGATCCACCGATGCGTTTACCGGGCCGGCGCTTATCCCCACGCTGCCTACCGGAATATTGGAAGCCACATGTATCCCGAACACCCTGTCCACCCCTTCCAGCAGTCCCTCATTGATAAAAATCCTGGCCCCCTGGCCGAATTCCTCCCCCTGCTGGAAGAAAAGCCGGACGCATCCGTCCAGTTCTTCCTCCCGCTCCTTCAGGACCGCCGCCGCCCCCAGAAGAGCCGCCGCATGGCCATCATGCCCGCAGGCGTGCATCACCCCTTCACAGGCAGAGGCATAGGGAACCTGTTTCTTGTCCTGTATCCTGAGCGCGTCAATATCTGCCCGCAGAACAACTGTTTTTCCCTTTTTTTCCCTGCCGATTACCCCCAGGACGCCTGTTTCCCCCACCCTTCTGTGCGGGATTCCAAGAGAATCCAGTTCTTCCTCAATGCGCTTTGCAGTGCGGAATTCCTGCATACTCACCTCCGGATGCTTATGAAAGTCCCGTCTCAGGGAAATGATTTTTTCCCTCTGTTTTTCAATATATGGCTGCAGCATAGCGGCGCCTCCTTCTTCTGTTTTGCATCTCCTGCCCGGTACTTTTCCACCACGGCAGCCGGAACCCCCGGCAGAATCTGTTCCTCCTGCCTGCGGCACGCCTTCCCCTTACTTCCATGCGGGAAGATATGCCCCTTTATAGACTTCCTCCAATACTTTCTCTACTTCCGCCGTCTGGTAAGCCGCCAGGATTTTCTGATAAACTTCATTGTCTTTTTCCTCTGTCCTTGCAACCAGCACATTGATGTAGGGATTGTCGCTGCCCTCCTGCACCGTCTCCAGATAAATGGCGTTCTCCAGGGGATATAAGCCGTTGCTGACCGCATGGGAACCGTTGATGATAGCTGCCGCCACGTCCGGCAGAAGGCTGGGCGTGTTGGCGGCCTTCACTTCCACAAACTCCAGGTTCAGCGGATTGTCCGTGATGTCGGCCAGAACGGGCGTGTACCCTGCCGCCGGGTCCACCTTGATCAGGCCTGCCGCCTCCAGTACCTTCAGGGACCGTCCCCCGTTGGTGGCGTCATTGGGAATGGCAATTTTGTCCCCGTCCTTCAGTTCCCCCACATCCGAAATCTTGTCCGAATACAGCCCCAGGGGCGCAATGATGGTCTCTCCTATGGCAGTCAGTTCCAGCCCCTTATCCTGGATTTCATTGTTCAGAAATGCGTAATGCTGGAAAGAATTCAGATCGATCTCCCCATCTGCCAGCGCCTGGTTGGGTATGGCATAATCGGAAAACTTCACCAGTTCCAGCTGAATGTTTTCTTTGGCCAGGGCTTCCACCACCGGTACCCACTGTTCATTGTCCTCGCCCACCACACCCAGTTTCACCGTGACCGTACCCGGATCCCCGGACGCTTCCTCTGCTTTCGTGCCGCATCCTGCCAGTAAAGATATCCCCAGCAATGCTGCCCCCAGCAATGTGACTGTTTTTTTGACTGTCTGATTTCCTTTTCTCATGTTATTTTCCTCTCTTCTTTTTATCGTTTTTTTTGAAATGATATAATGTACGGGGCAAAAGGCATTCCTGCCCCTGTGATGCCATGTTTTTCTCAGTGACTTGTCTTCCGGATAATGAGATTGCCGATTCCCTGAAAAATCATCACCACCGCCAGCAAAATAACCACTGTCACATAGGTTACATCCGTCTGGTTCCGCTCATGCCCGTAGCGAATGGCGAAGTCTCCCAGTCCCCCTCCTCCCACGGCCCCGGCCATGGCAGTAAGCCCCATGAGGCTGATCAGTGTGATGGTGGTTCCCCTGGTCAGTGCGGGAATGCTTTCTTTCAGGTAGACCCGGAACAAAATTCCCACCGGCGAGGTTCCCATGGCCGCGGCCGCCTCCACCAGTCCGTCGTCCACCTCGGCCAGGGCCGTCTCCACCTGTCTCGCAAAAAAGGGCACGGTGCCGAAAATCAGGGGCAGTATGGCTCCCTTGGTACCGATGGCGGTCCCTGCCACCGCCCTTGTAAGGGGAATCAGGCTGGCCAGCAGAATCACGAAAGGAATGGAGCGGAACACATTGATCAGTTTGTCCAGCACATTGTATACAACAGAATTTTCAAGCACGCCTCCCCGTCTGGACGCAATCAGAATCACGCCTACCGCCAGCCCCAGCACAAAGGAAATGATTCCCGACAATCCCATCATATATAAAGTCTGTCCTGTACATTTCCACAGTTCCGGCAGCTTATCCATCACATTGGGAATCAGTTTTTCAAGTATCACTTCCATCTTTTAACACCTCCACCGAAATATTTCTGTCATTTAAGTACCGGATTGCGCCTTCCATGGCCTCCGGGGTCCCGTTTGCGATGATCACGGTTCCTCCCAGGGGCGCCTCCCCGATAATCTCTATGTTGGCAAAAATAATATTGCAGTCCAGGTCGAATTTCCGGGATATGCCGGAAATCAGGGACTCTGACACACTTTTTTCCAGATACTGCAGCTTCAGCAGTTTTTCGCCGGGAGCCAGTTTCACCACCGGGGAATCTTCCTCCAGCAGTTCATACACTTTCCGCAGCACGGACGTGGTATTGATAAAGGCTTTGGTGATAGGCTGCGCGGGATTGGCAAACACCTCAAACACTTCCCCCTCCTCCACCACATTCCCCTGGTCCATGACAGCCACCCTGTCGCAGATTTCCTTGATCACGGCCATTTCATGGGTGATCATCACTATGGTGATTCCCAGCTGGGCATTCAGCTGCTTTAACAGTTTCAGAATGGAATGGGTTGTCTGGGGATCCAGCGCGCTGGTGGCCTCGTCGCACAGCAGCACTTTCGGATCCGTGGCCAGGGCCCTGGCGATAGCCACTCTCTGCTTCTGTCCCCCGGAAAGCTGGGAGGGATAGACATTCTCCTTATCTTCCAGGTCCACCAGTTTCAGCAGCGCCCTCACTTTCTTCCGGATCTCCTCTTTGTCCCTGCCCCGTCCCCTCAGGGGATACGCAATATTCTGGAAAACCGTTCTGGATCTGAACAGGTTGAAATGCTGGAAGATCATGCCGATATCCTTCCTGGCCTCCCGCAGTTCCCGGCCGCTAAGACCGGTCAGCTCTTTCCCGGCCAGCTTCACCTTTCCCTGTTCAGGTCGTTCCAGCAGATTCATGCAGCGCACCAGGGTGGACTTCCCGGCGCCGCTGAACCCGATTATCCCGTAAATTTCGTGCTCGGCTATGTGAAGGGTCACATTTCTGACAGCCTCCACCTGACCTTCCTTCATGGTAAATGTTTTTGTGATTCCTTCCAGTGCAATCATGACCGTTCTTCCCTCCTTGGTATGATACATGCAGCGGTGTGTCTTAAACGCTTCCTGATTATGAATGCCAAAACAGCGGTGTGGACAGATATCTGTCCCCGGAGTCCGGAAGCAGGGCCAGTATCACCTTTCCCTTATTTTCCGGGCGCTTTGCCAGAATTCCCGCCGCCTTCAGGGCCGCGCCCGAAGAAATTCCCACCAGAATCCCCTCACTTACCCCCAGAGACCTGCCTTCCGCAAAAGCATCCTCATCCTCAATTGTGACAACCTCGTCATAAATTTCGGTGTTTAACACCGCAGGCACAAAATTGGCCCCGATTCCCTGTATTTTGTGCATCCCGGCAGTGCCTTTTGTCAATACCGGGCTGGAAGCAGGCTCCACGGCCACGATTCTGATATCAGGGTTTTTGCTTTTCAGATATTCTCCCACACCGGTTATGGTCCCCCCTGTGCCCACACCTGCCACAAAAATATCCACTTTTCCATCTGTCTGTTCCCAGATCTCCGGTCCCGTGGTCTCCCTGTGGATTCCGGGATTGGCCGGATTCTCAAACTGTCCCAGAATCACCGCGCCCGGTATGGCATCCCTCAGTTCTTCCGCTTTGGCTATGGCCCCCGCCATTCCTTTTGCCCCCTCCGTCAGCACCAGTTCGGCCCCGTATGCCTCCAGCAGCGTCCTTCTCTCCACACTCATGGTATCCGGCAAAGTCAATATCATATGGTATCCTTTGATGGCCGCCGCTGCGGCAAGGCCGATTCCCGTATTGCCTGATGTAGGCTCAATGACGGTGGCGCCGGGCTTTAGTATTCCTCTTTTTTCCGCGTCTTCTATCATGGCGGCTCCCACCCGGTCTTTCACCGACCCCGCCGGATTCAGGTATTCCAGCTTTGCCAGAATCACCGCATCCCCTATTCCGTTTTTTTCCATATAACGGTTCAGCTTCATCACCGGCGTCCTGCCGATCAGTTCCAGGGCGCTTTCCTTTATTTCACTCATCCTTCTCCCCTCCTGTTTTCTCATCTCAGGAATCCGCTCCCGGGGTGCACTCCCGGAAACTCTCTGTGGTCTCCCCGCGCGGGGCGCATGCAGCTTTCGCTGCTGATTTCCTTACGCGCCCCTGCGCAATCCAGTAGGGGTCCTTCTCCCCTGCCCGCCGCGCGGGGCGCTTGTTGCGTCAGCAACTATTTTCCTTATGCGCCCCTATGCAATCCAGCAGGGGTCCTTCTCCCCTGCTCGCCGCGCGCCCCGCCTGGCGGCATAATTCCAAGTGCGAAGAGTCGCACTTTGTGCACGGGCCTGCACAATCGAGTAGGGGAATGCTCTTCTCCACTACTCGCCGCGCGGGGCGCGTGCAGCTTTCGCTGCTGATTTCCTTACGCGCCCCTGCGCATAAAAAAACAGGTACCATTATGGCACCTGCTTTCACACATAAGAAAATTCTCTCTGCTGTCAGGCATCATAATGCACGAAAAAATGGACTGTATTCATCATAACAGCCTGATTGCAGCACATGTTCATTTCCATATTCGCCGCTGTCCATTTGTTCATTGCACTACACACCTTTCCCACCGCAAACCATGCGGAGATTTGCATTGATTATAATACCGTGCTTTGCATTTGTCAAGAAATTTATTTTCTTTCTTATCTTCTTTCTTATAAGATCTCTGCTTGTCATCAACTGCGGGAAATGGTATGATTGCCATAAAAGTCCCATCCACATGACCTCGCTGCCAAAGTCCTTCTTCCTTTTGGAAAATTTTCCTATTAGGAAATCTTCCTGCACGGAAACAGTTTCAGGGCAAAGTCCCGGAAAGGAATCCACCTATGGAAATACAAAGAAAACATCACAAAATATGGCACAAAAAAACACTGGCATTACTGTCCGCAGTGATACTTGCCCTGCTGTCCGGCAGCTGCGCAAAACCCGATAACGGCAGCCGGCCCCTGCGCCAGCATGGCATGGAACTTGTGGAACTATTGGCCCAAATGGCAGACAGTACGCAATACACGGAAATCATGGGCGCCGACAATCCCTCCTTTGAACCTTTGGTTCAGGGCATCGCGGAAGGCGATTATACCGCTCCTGCCGCAGTGTATGAACTGACTTTCCCGTCCATGTGGAAACTGCTGTCTGAACTGGGGGAATATGATACCCTGGACGGACTGCCGGATTCCCTGAAAGATCTGCTGGATGCCCGTAGCGCCTCCCTGCTTCTCACCCAGATGAATGCCCTGACCGGAACCAATGCCCTGGCGCTGTCTTCCCTCTATACGGCGGAAAAGATTTTTGTCAGCAGTGCCCTGGAAGAAAACACCATCTATCTGTACCTCTTTGACAGCGGATATCCCATAGCGGTCTCCTTCCAGTGCGGCGAGGACCATGCGGTCAAAGCCACTGCCATGTTTCTTCTGACAGATGGAATCAATGCGGACTCCATTGACCAGATGAAAGAGGTTCTTATGCTGTTTGCACCGGACTGCAGGATACGGCTCCTGGAAGAATAACCCCCTTTTGCGTACCGGGCAATCTCTCCCGAAACATCCTCTTCCGGCAAAGCGGGCCCCGCAGGGAAAACGCAGGGCATCCTTCCGGGAATATATCCACGGGGATTTCGCCGGATCCCAACTTTCAACTTGCTTTTCCCGGGGGAATGTTGTATAGTGTTTTTGAAAAATATACCGAAAATCATTTGACACGGAGGCTTGTGCTTTATGAAAGAAAAAGTAGTTCTCGCTTATTCCGGCGGTCTGGACACCACCGCAATCATTCCCTGGTTAAAAGAAAATTTTGATTATGAAGTCATCTGCGTGTGCGTGGACTGCGGCCAGGCAGAAGAGCTGGACGGCCTGGAGGAACGGGCCAAGTCCTGCGGCGCTTCCAAACTGTACATTGAAAATGTCATAGACGAATTCTGTGACGAATATGTGGTTCCCTGCGTTCAGGCCAATGCCATCTATGAAAACAAATATCTGCTGGGCACTTCCATGGCCAGACCCCTTATCGCAAAAAAACTGGTGGAAATCGCCCGGAAAGAAGGCGCTACCGCCATCTGCCACGGCGCCACCGGCAAGGGCAATGACCAGATCCGTTTTGAGCTGGGCATCAAGGCCCTGGCCCCCGATATCAGAATTATCGCCGCCTGGAGAAACGACAAGTGGACCATGGATTCCCGGGAGTCAGAGATCGAATACTGCAATGCCCACGGCATTCACCTTCCCTTTTCCGCAGATTCCTCCTACAGCCGCGACCGCAATATCTGGCACATCAGCCATGAAGGCCTGGAGCTGGAGGATCCTGCCAATGAACCGGATTTCGGACATCTCCTTGTGCTGGGCGTAACTCCCCAGAACGCCCCGGAAGAAGGCGAATATGTCACCATGACTTTTGAAAAAGGTGTTCCCACTTCCGTAAACGGCCAGGAAATGAAAGTATCCGATATCATCCATACCCTGAATGCCCTGGGCGGCAAACACGGCATCGGTATCATCGATATCGTGGAAAACCGTGTGGTGGGCATGAAATCCCGCGGCGTGTATGAGACACCGGGAGGAACCATCCTGATGGAGGCCCATCAGCAGCTGGAGGAACTGATTCTGGACAGGGACACCTATGCCATGAAAAAAGAGATGGGCAGCCGTTTTGCCAGCCTTGTGTATGAGGGAAAATGGTTTACCCCCCTGCGTCTGGCACAGCAGGCCTTTATCGAGGAAACCCAGAGATATGTGACCGGCGAAGTGAAGTTCAAACTTTACAAGGGCAATATCATCAAAGCCGGTACCACCTCTCCCTATTCCCTGTACAATGAGAGCATCGCTTCCTTCACCACCGGCGATCTGTATGACCACCATGACGCGGAGGGCTTTATCAATCTGTTCGGCCTCTCCAGCAAGGTGCGCGCCATGAAACTTGACAGTGTGGGCGAAAATTTATTCGGGAGCCCCGCAGACCGCTGAGTGATTTCTGCCATACTGACCGGCAGGGAAAACGGAACATATTATGACAACATTATTCACTGGATATCTGATCGGAATAAACCTGATTGGATTTGCCCTTATGGGCATGGACAAAAAAAGAGCCATCCGGGGTGCCTGGCGCATCTCGGAGGCTTCTTTGTTTACGGCAGCCTTGTTGGGAGGAGCCCTGGGCTGCACTCTGGGTATGCGCTTTTTCCATCACAAGACCAGACACTGGTATTTCTTATACGGCATGCCGGCAATCCTGATCATACAGGTATTGCTCGTACTGCTGCTCGTGACATCCCCCATCGAGATTCATGTGATGTGAGACGCCGGAGTATCAGACTGCTGAGCGCCGGTCTGTTCCTCTCCTGCGAACAGCCGGCGCTCTAAAATACAGGTATTTCAAATACAGAGTACTGGTTACAGCGTCACGATAACGCCGCCGTCATTGGCATACATGCTGCTGATGCCTGCCGTATCCAGAATGACGACATTCTTATAGGAAGCTCTTTTTTCCATCAGAGTACGTACATACTCCGCCCGCTCCGGACAGTTGCAGTGGGAGATCATGAGCGTTCTCTTCTCCGGATGCGACACGTCCGCTACGATATTGTCCGCCAGCCTGGCAAGCGCCTTGTTGATACCGATCGCCTGTCCCTTCTGCTCGATCACGCCCAGATTCCCGATCATCACCGGCTTAATATTCAACGTGGAGGCCACCAGTGCCTTAACGCCGCTGAGTCTTCCGTTCTTGCGCAGCGTCTCCAGGTTGTCCAATACAAAATAAGTACGCATTTTCCGCTTGAATACTTCTATCTTCTCCACCGTTTCCTCGAAAGACAACCCTGCTTCCTTATACCGCATGAGCCGCATAGCCAGCTGAGTCTCTCCGCAGCTGGCAGACTCTGAATCCACCACATGGATCTTCTTCTCTCCGTATTTCTCATGGTAAAGGTTCCTGCCCAGCTCCGCACTGTTATAGCTTCCGCTCAGATGAGAGGACAACGTCACCACAAACACTTCCTCCGCTTCACAGTGATAAGCTTCCATAAACTTCTCGGGGGAAGGACAGGATGATTTCGGACAGGACGGACAGGATGCCACTTTTTCCAGAAAAGTCTTCTGATCAAAGTTCTCGTCATCCTGGATCGCATAATCTCCCACCTCGATTCCAAGGGGGATGATCTGGAATCTCTCGTCTCTCTTATATTTTCCGGGTAATTCACAACAGCTGTCTACAACAATTTTATAATTCATAAGGCCTCCGCAACTATTCAATGTAGTTTTCATTACTACTTATGATAACATGAAATCTTATGTATTGTAAATAGATTTACTGCTTTTTATGTCAGCAGAAATGTTTTCTTCTTTTGCACAATTATGCTATACTAAAACATGAAGTTATACTCAGTCGCCCATAAATGCCGTTCTGAGTATAACTTCATGTCCTGGAGAATGCAAAAGCATGCCTTCTCCCCATGGCCGCTCTGAGGCAATGCGCTCTCCACCGCCGCATTGACCTTACATGGCATATGACCCTGCAAACGACTGATAACATGATATCGAGGTATCCTATGATCGCACTTAAGATAACGAATGTAAAACAATTTATGGGAAGGCTTCTGGGCGGGGAAGATTTCGACAGTTTCCTGCTGGAGGAAGCTACGATCAGCACCTATAATACCTTCCATATAGACGGACACCAAAACCGGGATTTCTATACCAGTGAAGAATGGGAAGACAGGGAACTGCTCCCCTATGAATTTACGAAGTGGCAGACCATACGCCCTGTCTGTTTCGATCTGATCAAGGGTCGCCGTACGCCTGCTTCTTTTCAGTTCGTACTGCATCTGATCCCGGAATACGTGGCTTCTATTTTGAAAAAAGGCGATACCGGCATAACGCCCCAGCAGGTCAAGGCCTTTGTGCTGAATATCCGCTACGACGGTTCCAAGACCATACTCACCACCGGAACCGCCCTCCACACCTTCCTTCCGTCCAAGGCACCTGACGCTATCTGGGACAAATCCCTCAGAAAATATCTGGACGCAAAGGGAATCCTCTACGAATCTCTGTGAGCCTACATCCGAATTCAGCTCTTCATCTTGGATCTGAACACAAGGCTCGCAAGATATCCGAAGATCAATGCCGCCGAAGTTCCTACGGCTCCCGCCTTGAAGCCTCCGGCGAACAGTCCCAGCAGCCCCTGTTCATCCACCGCTTCCCTGACGCCCTTCATCAGCACATTGCCGAACCCCAGCAGAGGAACACCCGCTCCGGCTCCTGCATACTCCTGAAAGGGCTCGTACCAGCCCAGAAAGCTGATAACGGCTCCCGTCACCACCAGCAGCACCATAATGCGCCCGGGCATCATCTTCGTCTTTTCCATCAGAATCTGTACCAGGGCGCAGATAAGTCCGCCTACCCAAAATGCATTTACATAATCCATCATTTGACCTACTCCTTTTTCTATTCAGGCGCTTCAAGTCTCTGCCAATGCTTTTCACGCACTCGGCGCACGTCCCGAGATCGCGGGCAAGAAGCATGGTGTTAGTATCTGTCAAAGACGGAAAACTATACTGTGGGGCGGCATTTTAAATAATTGTAAACAGAATCCTTCAACCCAGAACTTACTCAGGATCCTGCGTCATACCTCGGCTATGACCTCTACCTCGCACAGGACGTTCTTGGGCAGAGTCTTCACGGCAACACAGCTTCTGGCGGGATTCTCCGTGAAATATCTGGCATATACCTCATTGAATGCTGCAAAGTCGCCCATGTCCGCCAGAAAACAAGTCGTCTTTATCACTCTTGTGTAATTAGTCCCTGCTTCTGCCAGCAGAGCGCCCACATTCTTCATGACCAGCTCCGCCTGCTCCTTGATGTCTTCCCCCTCTACGTTGCCTGTAGCCGGATTGATGGGAATCTGGCCTGATGCAAACAACATCCCGTTTGAAATGATACCCTGAGAATAAGGCCCGATCGCCGCCGGCGCCTTGTCTGTAGAAACCTTACGCATACTGTTTTCCTCCTCTTTTCAAACCTTCTATCTTTTGAACTTCTGAACTCCCTCTTTTTGTTTCCTTCCCCTATTTCTTCATATCTACTTCTGGTTCGTCAAATTCTGCAGTCACATAAAAACCTCTGGCATTTTCCACGATATCCGCCACAACGCCCTCCCGGCTTTTCAGTCTGTACCGGAAAGGTATGTTTGCCGACATGGCCAGCGCAGGATCTATCACATAATAATAATTGCTGGGAAGCAGGCCCTCCGTCACCGTAATTTTCTGTCCCGTCTCCAGAAGTCCCTGCCGCTCCATCTTGAATTCCATTCTTCTCAAAGAATCAACCCGCTTTCCAAACAAAACACTAGCCTACAAAGTCTCATCAGCAGTCTCTGATGCCGCGCCGGCGCTTTCCTCTGCGGTGTCCGCCGCTTTAGCTTCATCGCGCTGTATGGTCTCCCCTGCCGCCTCACCGTTGTCTGGTGCAGTCTTCCCTGCCCCATCTTCATTGTCCGCCACGATCTCTGCCCACACAATGGAGCTGCCTGCCGGAACCTCGTTCTCTACGGACACCACCGCCGCGCCCTCTGCCACGGTCTCTGCCTCCGAATTCTGGGCCTTATCTGAGGCAGACGCCTTCACAACGATCTCCGCTCCGCAATGTACACAGTATTTGTTGTCTCTGGATACTTCCCTTCCGCAGCCAGCGCAAACGGTAATATTCTTCAGCTCCATGATCTTCTCGTTCTTGGCCTCTATCTCCGTCTTATAGGCCTGCACCTTTTCCGCCAAGCCCGCCACAAAGGAATCCTCCGGCAGGAGACCGTTGCTCAGAACATATGCCCCCACCTTTGTCTGGATGTTTCGGATATCCTGATTCAGCGCCCCGATCTCAACGTTCAGCTTTGTGACTCCCGCAACCTCCTTGCCTTTTGAAATCGCATTCTGTGTCACCTGTGCAACTTTATCGCTCCAACTCGCCATGCTTCTTACCTCTTTTCTTGGTCTATACTGTTCCTATCATAATATATGTATCCGCGGCAGCTCTTCTGCCGTCAAAACTGCAGGAGAAGATCTGCCTTGAATGCGGCCGGCTTATATATGGCACTATATCACACACAAACAATGTTTGTCAATGGAGCTGCCGGCTCCGGCATTTGCCGCCGCCATGTCTGCCGCCCGTCTATTCCATTGCTTCCAGAACCAGCCCATGGGCGATTCCCGGCACACTCATGCCTTCATTGAAGCTGGTCTTGCTCAACAAGGCCCCTGTGGGCATAAACAGCACCTTTCTCCAGTTGCCCTCGGAAAGCTGCTTCAGAATATAGGCCGACAGTGTCACCGCGC
>OFFF01000318.1_pt1 | contig 37810 bp, 36 predicted proteins | sample 1521301 | NCBI WGS metagenome assembly OFFF01 (sample SAMEA3504101, study PRJEB24116) | mouse gut metagenome | biome: mouse gut; feature: mouse-associated habitat; material: faeces | place: Denmark | collected 2011
CGTCGGCCTCCCCTTCAAAGGGGACCAGGGTATGGCCCCGCTGGAGAAACAGCCGCTCCAGGGCCTGCATGGCACCGGCGGAGGTCCTTGCGCCCTCCGCCAAGCTTCCCAGCTTCGTAAAGAGCTGCAGCGCGTCCGCCTGGCCCCCCGCGAACTGCAGGATCTGGCTCCGCAGGTCGGAAGCCTCCTGGGGTGTCAGGTCCAGCTGGTCTACCAGGGCCATGGCCTCCTGGGCCACAGCCGCCCGCAGCCCGGCCTGTACCGCGTCGGCCGTATTCCCGGCCTGCAGAACGGCCGCTTCACCCTGCCCCGCCGTCTGCCCTGCCCCGGCCGTCCCGGCCTCGGCTTCCGCGACTTCTGCCGCCATGGCCAGGAGCGTGTCCGCGGCCAAGGCCCTGCCTGCCTGCGCCGCTGCCTCCCCCGGAGACGCGCCCTCAGCCAGAGGCTGTCCGGTCTGCCCGCCTTCCAGTACATCGCCTGTTCCCGGGACAGCTTCCTCTCCCGGCGCCACTGTCCCGGCATTCTCCGTCCCCTGGGCGGCTCCCCCTTCCTGGGCGCCTCCCGCTCCGACCACATTCCCGTCTTCCTGTCCCGCTTCCCGAATCAGGGAGAGCACCTCCTGGTACAGCCTCACCGCACCGGCGACATCCCCCTCTGCCATCATGGAATCGAATACCTCCGGCAGCGCTCCCAGGATGTCCTCCATGCCCCCGGTCAGCTGATGGGTCAGGTTCCTGTAGGAGGCCATCTGGTTCACATTGGCCTCGTTCACAGGCATCTGCAGCTTGTGGAGATTGATGATATCTTCCACCGTGGCCTGGGGGAAGCTGTTGATCTCCCGGAAAATCTGCTGCAGGCTGCCCTTGTTCACGGGAAGCCCGGCAGCCATAAGCTGCTCCGTCATGTCCACGGTGGTGCGGTTCAGGGGGAGCCCCGCCATGTCCAGCGCCTTCATCACGTTCACGTCCGTGGCCACATTGGTGAAAAGGGGGCTCAGCGTAAGCGCGCTTCCGTTGTTCTTCACCTCGAAGGTCATGTTCTTCCCGATTTCGATATTCATGTTCCGGTCGACCCGGGCGTTCAGCACCATGTCCTCGGACAGCCTGATCTGTACCTCATTGCCGTTCCTGGCGATAATCTCGCCGCTGATGGTCTGTCCCGGCACCAGAGAACGGATCTGGCGGTTCATCAGCTCCGCCTGGGCTGGGGTGGGCTGGGGGGCATGCGCCGTATTGTCCGTCCGTACCTCTCCCGAAAACAGTTGTGACAGCTTCATCCGCGCTCTCCTTTCTTATCTCTGGAATCTCATATCTCTGGAATCTCATATCCCTGAAATCTCTGCATCAGACAACATGCTCAGACAATGTTCCTGATGAAGCTCCTTCTGTGTATGGGCGCAGGGCCGTATTTCCGCAGCGCCTCCATATGCTCCGCGCTGCCGTAGCCCTTATTTCCCGCAAATCCGTATTCCGGGAAAATCTTATCGTAATCCCGCATCATCCTGTCCCTGGTGACCTTGGCGATGATGCTGGCGGCGCCGATGGAGATGCTCTTGGCGTCCCCCTTGACAATGGGCACCTGGGGAATGGACACCCTGGGAATGGTCACTGCGTCGTTCAGCAGGATATCCGGCTTACAGGCCAGTCGGCCGATCGCCTCCCGCATGGCCTCATAGGTGGCCTGCAGGATGTTGATCTCGTCGATCCGCTCCGGCGAGGCATATCCCAGCCCGCAGGAGACGGCCTGCTCCATGATGATGTCATAAAGCTCCTCTCTCTTTTTTTCGGACAGTTGCTTCGAATCATTTATATATAAAATGCGGCAGCCTCTGGGGAGGATCACCGCTCCGGCCACCACAGGGCCTGCCAGCGGCCCTCTCCCCACCTCGTCTATCCCGCAGATAAAGTCGCAGGCCCCGTACTGTTCCTCGTACACCCTTATCGTCTCTATCCGCTGCCTCTCCCGCTCCAGTGCGTCAAGCCGCCTTGCCGCCGTCTCCGCCAGCTTCCGCACGCCCGCCCGCTCGTCCCGGGAATATTCCTTTACAAATTCAGGCAGCTCCTCAATGGTCGCTGCCTGAAGAATCCTCTTTATCTCAGTGGTGCTTTTCATTCCGGTTCCTTTCGTCTCTCTTGTATTGCCACGGGGCCCATGCTACTGATGCTTCAGTATGCCCAGCTTGGACAGGGGCCAGATCCGGACCCACGCCCTGCCTACAATGTCGTCGCCATGGATGTTCCCCACGCTTTCCGTGCGGCTGTCCGTGCTGTTGTTGCGGTTGTCCCCCATGACGAAGTATTCATCCTCCCCCAGGACGATCGGCTCCACCGCTATGCCCACATGCTCCGGCGCGATGACCTCTCTGCCGTAGTTCTCCGGGAGCAGCTCTCCGTTGATATAGATATTTCCCTGCAGATCGATCTGCACCGTCTCTCCGGGAAGCCCGATGATCCTCTTGATATAGTATGTATTCTTCTCCTGCTTGAATGGGAATACAATGATATCGAACCTTTTTGGGTCGCTGAAACGATAGGTGATCTTATCCACGATCAGGTTATCCCCATCGGTCAGCATGGGCTCCATGGAAGAGCCGTCCACCTCTGTCCTCTGCCCCACGAACGTGATCACCAGCCATGTCAGGCACAATACCCCTAATAGATAAGCAAGCGTGCTTATCATCTCTTTCATTACTTTGCTCATCCTCTGTTCTCCTGTTCCGGCACGGGCTGCCTTTCGGGGCGCTCCAGCGTCAGCCTCCCCAGGCGGCCGCTCCTGAAATCATCCAGCAGCAGATCTGCCGCTTTCTTCAGGTCAAGATTCTCCCCTTTCAGGAAGCATCTCCTGCATCGCGCGATGCCCTCCAGCATGACCGCCATGCTGTTGGCCTCTCCCGCATCGCTCTCCCACGAGATTCCGTACCGCCCTGTGACGGCCTCCGGGTACAGCTCCCGCAGCAGTTCCAGCAGGTCGCAGGCCAACTCTTCCATGACGATGATCTCGTCATTCATAGAACCGATAAAGGCAAGATGCATCCCCACCTCATTGTCCTCGAATTTGGGCCACAGGATGCCCGGCGTGTCCAGCAGCTCCAGGCTCTTGTTCAGCCGGATCCACTGCTTTCCCTTGGTGACCCCCGGTTTATTCCCTGTCTTGGTGCAGGCCCTGCCCGCAAAGGCATTGATGAAAGTGGACTTGCCCACATTGGGGATGCCCACCACCATGGCCCTCACCGGACGGTTGAGGATACCACGCTTCCTGTCCCTTGCGATTTTTTCGGCACAGGCCTTCTGCACCAGGCTGTTGATGGCCTTGATGCCCGCGCCGGACTTGGAGTTCACCTCCAGGGCAAAGACTCCTCTGTCTTCAAAATACCGCATCCACGCTTTGTTGCAGCCCTCATCGGCCAGGTCGGACTTGTTCAGGAGCACGATCCTGGACTTGCCCTTCCCCAGCTCGTCGATGTCCGGGTTGCGGCTGGCCAACGGCACCCTGGCATCCACCAGCTCTATGATCAAATCAATCAGTTTTATGTTTTCCTGCATCATACGCCTGGCTTTCGTCATATGACCAGGATACCATTGATAATTCATCCTACTTCACGAATCCCATGCCCTCCTCCTGATACGGGGCACGGAACCATACCTTTCCTATAATGTCGGTCTCCTTCACCGGGCCTACGTTGGCCGACCGGCTGTCCTCGCTGTTGCCGGGATTGTCCCCGATGCAGAAATATTCGCCGTTCTCCAGCGTGAACTCGTTGGCGGCTATCCCTGCGTCCACCAGCTTCTCCGTCACCCAGGGGCTCTCCTCCCCGTTCACGTACAGAATCCCGCCGCTTATCAGCACGCGGTCCCCCGGTACCGCCGTCACCCGCTTCACATAGTAATGGGCATTCTCATTGCCGTTGGGGAGGAATACTATCACATCCCCCGCCTTCGGGGAAGAAATCAGATACACAAACGAATTGATAAAAATCTGCTGTCCATTGTACAGCGTAGGCTCCATGGACACGCCCACCACGCTGGTGGACATCCCCAGGAAAACATTCAGGACCACCGCTATGAAGATGGCGGCCATGATGCCGAACAGCCAGGTGAAGACCTCCCGGACGTGGGCCGTGCTGATTGTCTTTTTCCGTTTATAAAAGCTGAGACCTCTGTTTTTCGCCATATTGCCATTCCCAATCACACAACAGAAAGCATGTCATGAAGAAAAGGACAACTACACAAGTAATTGCCCTTTTGTCTGCTTACTTTACGGCTTCTTTTACCTTTGCCTTCTTGCCGACACGGCCTCTCAGATAATTCAGCTTCGCGCGTCTGACTTTACCCTTTCTGACCACTTCGATTTTTTCCACATTGGGAGAATGTACCGGCCAGGTCTTCTCAACGCCGATGCCGTTGGATGACTTCCTGACAGTGAATGTCTCGCGGCTGCTTCCACCCTGACGCTTCAGAACGATGCCCTCGAATACCTGAATCCTTTCGCGGTTGCCCTCTTTGATCTTGCCGTATACCCTTACGGTATCGCCTACATTGAAGTCGTCAACCTGGCTTTTCAACTGCTCCGCTTCGATTTCTCTGATGATGTCACTCATAATGAGCCTCCTTTTTCAACCGGATGTTCTTAATACCTTTCGGAATCCGGCTTTGGGATTCCGCGGAACCTTCTGATGATTCCATGGTAGCAGAGGACCATCTCCTTTTTACAACATTAAAATTTTAGCACGATCATATAGTATTTGCAAGCACTTTTTCCAGCCACCAGAAAGATTTTTCGGCCTTGTAAAAGCCCAGCTTCTCCTGCAGCCTCTCCGAGGCGGCATTGCCCGCCTCCACATGCCCGTAGGGAACCCAGCCGCGCTCCAGCATGCGGTTCACCACATAGGCCTCCAGCGACGCCGCGATGCCCCTGCCGCGGAAGGGCTCCTCCACATAGAGCATTCCCAAGCTCCCCTCGTCATGGATTCCCGCGAAGCCCACCTGCCTGCCCTCCAGAAAGGCTCCGTACATGGCCCCTGCCCGGATTCGCTCCCGGACATAGCCGCAGTCCACGCCGGGGCCTCTCCCTTCATCGCAATACCATTTGCGCACATACGGCAAATCGTCCTCCGAGAGCTGCCTGATTTCCTTATGCTTCACCGGCAGCGTCTCCCTCCTGGTGTACAGCACCTGACGGAACTCGCCGGATACCCGGTACTGCCTTCCGGTCAGGATGTCCCGTAGGAAAGCCTCCGACACGAGGGCCATCCGGGCATCTGCGGGCAGCATGTCCGCCATCTTTTCGCCTGTCTCCCCGTCCAGGGCGGTCATCATGCAGATTCCGCAGCCTCTGTCATACAACAGCACCGCCGTCTCCCGTTCCCGGCGGGCCTCATAGAGAATCTCTGCCCGCCCTCTGGCAAGGCTCTCCATCATGTGGATATGATTGCGCTTCTCCCCGGAAAGCCTCCGGATCAGACGCTGTTTCTCTTCATATCTGGCGTACAGGTCGGGGCGGCGCGCGGCAGTCCGCTGCCTGGACTGCTCCAGCCTCCAAGCGGCGATTTTGCTGTGATTGCCAGACAACAGCACCTCCGGCACCCGCACCCCCTGCCATATCTCAGGCCGGGAATACTGGGGGTATTCCAGCAGATTGTTGTGGAAGCTCTCCTCTTCGGCGGACTCGCCATTGCCCAGCACGCCGGGAATCAGCCGGGCGATAGCGTCAATCATCACCATGGCCGCCAGCTCCCCGCCCGTCAGCACATAGTCCCCTATGGACACCTGATCCGTGACGACACGCTCCAGCACCCGCTCGTCAATGCCCTCATAATGGCCGCACAGGAACACCAGCTCTTCCTCTCTGGCAAAATCCGCCGCCATGTCCTGGGTAAATGGCCTGCCCTGTGGGGTCAGATAAATCGTCCTGACCCGCCGATCCCCCGCCACAGCCCTGTAGGCATCATAGACCGGCTGGGCCTGCATCAGCATCCCCGCCCCTCCTCCATAGGGATAATCGTCCACCTTTCCATGCCTGTCCAGGGTATAGTCCCTGATGTCCACAGCGTTCAGGGAGATGACGCCTTTCTCCACCGCTCTGCCTATGACGCTGGGTGCGAGCCCCTGGAGTATCATCTCCGGGAATAAAGTCAATATATGAAATTTCGTCATGTCCATTACGCTTTATCCAACAATCCTTCCAGTATATGCACCCTGACGAATCCGGCCTCCACGTCCACCTCCAGCACACATTGCTTGATGGCCGGCAGGAGCAGTTCCCTGCCGTCGGTCATTTCGATCACGTACACATCGTTGGCCCCGGTCTCCATCACGTCTTTCAGGGTGCCGATTTCCGCGCCGTCCTCATCCCGCACCGCCAGTCCGATCAGATCAGCCACGAAATACTCGTCCCGCCCCAGGCGCACTGCATCGCTCCTGGGCACCATAAGGGAAGCTTTCCGGTACCGCTGCGCTTCCTCGATGCTGTCGATTCCCTTGAACTTCAGGATGGCGAACTGCTTGAAGAACTTTACGCTTTCGATTTCAAGAACCGGGTCCGTGCTTTGCACTCCTTCCCTGGAATGCACTTTTTCCATGGCCAGCGTCACTTTCTTCAGGCGCTTGAAGCGCCTGACGTCATCCGTGGTGGGATACACCTTCACTTCCCCCTTCAGGCCGTGGGTGGAAGTAATGATTCCCACTTTAAAAAAATCCTCCATACGTTTCTCCCTGCCCGGCTGTCCAGCCTCTCTCCATATAGCCGCCTGCAGCAGCCCCTGGGGACACCGTGCCAATTGCCAATGATCCGACGCATCTCTGTCCCGGTGTGTCAATGTTCCGGTACGTCAATGTTCCGGTACGTCAGTTCCCTGTCTCATGACAGAAACAGGGGAGGAACCATCGCCTGGCCCTCCCCTCTCTGGGGAACCTGCGCTCCGTTCTGCTGCACATCCCCTTTAAACGATTTCTACATCCACGTTCTTCTTCTCCCGGAAGGACGCCGCCTTTACCACAGAGCGGATTGCCTTCGCAATCCTCCCCTGCTTGCCGATGACCTTGCCCATGTCTGAGGATGCTACATGGAGCTCAATGACCGTGCCCCTACCCTCTGTCTTCTCCGTCACGGCAACCTCTTCCGGGTTGTCAACCAACGCTTTTGCAATCACTTCCACTAATTCTTTTGAATGCATTTCTTCCTTCTCATCCATTATAAGCTACCTCCAAGAGCCAGAATTTACTTCTCGATGCCAGCAATCTTGAACAGCTTACCTACCGTTTCTGTGGGCTGCGCTCCGTTTGCCAGCCACTTCTTGGCCAACTCCTCATTGATTTTGAAAGTGCTGGGATCCGTGCTGGGATCATATGTGCCGATTTCCTCGATGAATCTGCCATCTCTGGGAGAACGGGAATCAGCTACGATGATTCTATAAAAAGGAGCCTTCTTCTGTCCCATTCTTCTCAATCTGATTTTTACTGCCATTTCTCTACCTCTTTCTGCCGTCCTGTGCGGCCCTTATGTTGAATGTTTTTATTATGAAAAGGGTGTTCCCCGCTCCTGCGGAGCCCCTGTCCATTCCTTGATGCTTCATACTCATAATCGAAATTGTCTGCCAGACAAAAGGGATAATGAAAATCCGTGCATTTTCAAACGGTTTTCAGAAAGGGAACCTGCCCTTTCCCATGCCCGGGAAACCGCCCAGCATCCCACGGCCCTTTTTGCTGCCGCCGAACTGCTTCATCATCTTCTGGCTCTGTTCAAACTGCTTGATGAACCGGTTCACCACCGCGATGTCCACGCCTGCGCCCCTGGCGATGCGATGCTTCCTCTGGGGATTCAAAAGCTTCGGGTTCCGGCGCTCCTCTTTCGTCATGGACAGGACGATGGCTTCCATCTGCCGCAGCTGCTTCTCGTCTACCAGAGACTCCAAATCGGACCCTTTGATTCCCATGCCGGGCAGCATGCTCAAAATGCTGGCCAGCCCGCCCATGTTCCGCATCTGCTTCATGCTTTCCAGGTAGTCCTCGAAATCGAACTTGCCCTTCTTCATGCGGCCGGCCATCTCACGGCTCTTGTCCTCATCCAGGTCTATGCTCTCCTGGGCCTTCTCAATCAGGGAGAGCACATCTCCCATGCCCAGGATCCTGTTGGCCATGCGGTCAGGATAGAACTGCTCCATGTCCGACAGCTTTTCGCCCATGCTGACATAGAGGATGGGCTTGCCTGTGACAGCCTTGATGGAAAGGGCTGCTCCGCCTCGGGTATCTCCGTCCATCTTGGAGAGGACCACGCCGTCGATTCCGACTTTATCGTTGAACTCCTTGGCCACGTTCACCGCGTCCTGTCCGGTCATGGCATCCACCACCAGAAGGGTCTGGTGTACGGAGACAGTCTCTTTGATCTCCTGCAGCTCCGTCATCATGTCCTCGTCTATATGCAGACGGCCCGCCGTATCCAGGATGACTACGTTATGGCCGTTCTTTTCCGCATACCGGATTGCTTCCGCGGCGATTTCCGGAGGCTTGTGATCCGTCCCCATGGCAAACACGTCCACTTCCTGCTTTTTGCCGTTGATCTGCAGCTGCTCGATGGCAGCCGGACGGTAGATGTCGCAGGCCACCAGGAGGGATTTCTTGCCCTTTGTCTTCAGCTTGCCGGCAATCTTGGCAGTAGCCGTGGTCTTGCCGGCTCCCTGAAGACCCGCCATCATGATCACGGTGATGGACTTCCCGGGCTGCATGGCAATCTCCGTGGTCTCGCTTCCCATGAGAGCTATCATTTCCTCATTGACGATTTTGATGACCATCTGGCCCGGGTTCAGGCCGTTCATCACGTCCTGTCCGATAGCCCGCTCTTCCACCGTCTTGACGAACTGCTTGACCACCCGGAAGTTCACGTCCGCTTCCAGGAGCGCCATCTTGACTTCCTTCAATGCGGCCTTTACGTCCTCTTCCGTCAGGCGTCCCTTGCTCCGCAGGTTCTTGAACACGTTCTGTAGTTTTTCTGTTAAGCTCTCAAATGCCACCTATGACTCCTTATCATGTTCTATGATTTCTATGGTAGTTGCCCAGTACCTTCTCTGCCGCCAGACGGCCGAACCGATTTCCATGTCCATCCGTCAAGCTTCCGGGGCAATTCAGAAATAAACTCTATGTTCCCAGGCTGCTGCGAAGCCAATTCTGGGATAGATTCACAGCTCCTTCAGCAGCTCCCGGGACAATGTACGGATGCCCTTCATGCGCTGACGCATCCCTTCAAAATCCCCTTCTCCGATGCACTCCTCAGCTTTCTGCGAATCTTCCGAATCCATCCTGGCAGATTCCTGTGCTTCGCATCCATAGGTCAGCCGCTCGATCTCTTCCACAGTCCTCTTCGCCTTGGCGAAGCGCTCCACCAGGTGGAGCTTGCTCTCATAATCCTGTAGAATTCTGTCGCAGCGCCTGATGAGGTCGTGCACGCCCTGTCTGCTGATTCCCCGTGACTGCGCTATCTCGCTCAGGGAAAGGTCATTGTACAGCGCGTCCTCGTAGACGCTCCTCTGATGCTCTGTCAACAGCTCCCCATAGAAATCAAATAACATTGTCTGTTCATATATCTTATCCATAACATTACCAACCTTGAGTATCTTACTACAGAAACGTAGAGGTGTCAAGTGTTTTTTCTTGTCAAACTAATGTTCGTGTTTGTTCGTCTTGTGCTGTCCTATTGTAAAAACAATGTTCTGTCCGCTTTGTTTGTTTCGTCTAATGCTGTCTGTAATTGTGACTTCAAGGGGTATTTTGTGATGAGGAATACCGGAGAGGAAATATAAAAACCTCTTGCGTCCCGTTCCTGGACATAGTACACTATAAGCATACCTCATTCATTGATAAAACACTCAATCTTTTTCATAAGATACAATAAAGTGGGATAGCTTCTGCCCTCCCATTTTATGCATCTTATATGTATTTTCATAGGAATTTCATGTGTTTGAATTATGGAAGATTCTAGCTAATTTTTATGAGAGGAGTCATTATTATGAAGAAAAGCTTTATCTGTTTGCTGTTTCTACTGATAAGCACCATGCTTATGGGATGCAGCGCTGATGCAGGAAACGGGAAAACAAAATATCGGGATATTGTCATTGAAAGGACGGATTTCCCTTATTTCAAGGGGGAGAGTCTCTACATGACGCATCTTGGAACTCAGTTTCTAGGAGAGGAGCCCATACAGCTCTGGGCGGAAAGGTATGCGGCGCAGGACAGGACCAGCAAAATCTATCAGTTGGGGCTGGATGGTAATGCAAAACTGCTGCTGGAAGGCGTCCCGGACGAATTAACACTATATGGAGAAAACCGCTGGTATTTGGATTTGGAAGGATGCTTTTATTATATGGATGGCTCAAATCTGATAAAGATGGATTCTCAGGGCAGAGAACTGTTTCGTACAAAGAACGATGCGTCCGCCGCATGGAGCATAAAGAAGATGTGCCAGGCTCCGGATAAAAAAATATATCTGTCCATTGACTCTAAAACAGGGTACCGTCTGGCAGAACTGAATGCGGATACAGGAGACATCACGATTCTGGAGCAGGTGGAAACAAGGACCGATGATATCTTCCGGAATTCCTTTTACCTGGGAGCGGGCATCAGCGGACCGGCAATATTTCAGGCAAGCATCAGGGAAGAGGATTATTACCCCATTGCCTTCAGCGCCTGGAGTCGGGGTGAAAAGATATACGGCATCTGTCCAGATCCGCTCATTTATGCCCTGGAGGCCGACAGGGACATCCTACAGAACAGTTCCGATATAAGGGGCATCACAGACGCGCTGCTTGCCTACCAGGGCGAGGCAGTGTACCTGAAAGGCATGGACTCTTCTGCTTTGCTTAGGCTGTTCCTGGAAGGTTCGGAGACCCTCTGGGGTATGATAGACTGGGAGAAAGGCACTTTTGACTTTAAAGGCGAGCTTTTTCTGGATTTACTGCAGGTCGCCCAAAGGTATGGGGATACTCCAAGCGCTCTGGGCGCTCCTGAAAATAACACGCTGTGCATTGCACAAAGAGAGGACTTTAGGGATTATTATTATGCGCCTTCTGACTCCGAACTGGAAGAACGGGGGCTGGTGCTGGCAGGATGGCTGTTTGACGATGGCTGCCATGCGTTGGCGAGTGGCGAGCCGATTGCAATCAGCTCTGGTTCTGACGTGAAGGAAGGCGCCTGGGAATTTCTGTGTTTCCTGCTGGGAGATGAAGCTCAGGAGAATTATTCCTATAATGGTTCGGTCAAGAAAAGTGTCTTTGACGGATATGCAGATAAGCTTCTTGAGAAGATTGAAGGGGATAATATAGCAACACCTATGGTGCAAGACAGAACCACCGGGGAATGGAGCTTTGCACGGATATATGAAGAAAAGGATATGGAATTCATCAAAACAGAGAAAATCCCCTATTATAAAAAGATGCTTGAGGAGGCGAGATATCTTCCCCTGCGTTCGGCGCCGATTCTCGATATCATATGCGAGGAGGCGGAGGATTATTTCAACGGGGACAAGAGCGCGGAGGAGGTAATCAAAGTAATCGAAAACAGAGTAAAGCTATATGTGAACGAAAGAAAAAGTGACTAGCGCATCATCGCATTAATAATTGAGTAATATTTGCCACCAATGCCGGACTTTCCTTTGATGCCAAGGTCCTCTGTAAGACCACGCTGCTGCGCAATGAACCGCACCAGGCTTTCAGGCTTATGTGTGTTCAGCCCGTCGCAGACAAACGTCCATGAGGCCTCTGGATCCGTCTCGACCAATGCACGCATGGCGTCCACGAAATCCTCCTCTGTGCGCGTTATTACTCGAAAATTAATGCATTGATGTACTGGCAAATCGATAGACATAGCTCTGCGCCTATAGCTTCTGGCTGAAGATGTTCTTATATCCCTCCCCATAGATTTCGGAAGCGCTGGTGATGATCGTAAAAGCCGTTGGGTCTTCCTGACGGACAATCTCCTCCAGCTTCGGTGACAGTGGCTTCTTCACCACGCACAGAATCACCTTCTTGTCCAGGCCGCTGTAAGCACCCTTTCCTGAGATATAAGTGGCGCTGATATCCAGCTCCTCCAGCAGACGGCTGACGATTGTCTCGGGGCTGTCGCTGATGATGAAGAACATCTTGGCGCCGTCCCGGCCATACAGGACCAGATCCAGCAGCACGGAATTGATGAACACCACTATCCCCGCATACAGCGCCGTATCCAGATTCTGAAATACAAAGGCCGATGCCGTCACGATGACCGCATCCGTCAGAAGGAACAGGAATCCCGTCTTCAAATGGGGAAATTTCAGCCGCAGAAGCTTTATGATGATGTCCGTCCCCCCTGTGGTGGCGCCCGCCTTGAACACAAGTCCCAGGGCCACGGCCATCAGCGTGGCCCCCACCAGAGCGGCCAGCAGCGGGTCCGCCGTGACGGCCCCCACAGGCGTCAGAAGATTGGTGAAAAAGGACGTGACCGCCGTGCAGTACAAGGTGGACAAAATGAACTTCCAGCCGAATTTCCACATTCCAATAACCAATATCGGAATATTGATGACGAACATCCAGGTGCCCGTCTCCATCCCCGCCAGCCGGTTCAGGATGATGGCGATGCCCGTGACCCCGCCCGGAGCCAGGGAATTCGGATCCAGGAACAGGCTGACTGCAACGGCATAAATCGCCGCTGCCGCCGTGATGATCCCGTAATCCATGACCCTGCGCCTGAGGGTCTTCTTTTCCTCATATTGAATTTCGTTCTTCTGCTCTTTGCTTATCATTACCCAAAACCTTCCTCACAAAACGCCCCATAGGCCAATGCAGAATCCCACCTCCAAAAGCAGACAACCCCGCTGCAAGCAACGGGGTTAAAGACCTAGCGAAAATCAACGGTGGTTCCGCATTGCCATATGTACTTTCCGCCTCAATCCGCAAGCCGAACCGACTCACGGGCAGCCTCAGCCCCCTACGTTCACCAGCTTCGGCTGATAGCCTCCCTCTTCCAGGGACTGCATGATCTGGTTCTTGTGCTCCGTGCCGAAGGCCTCCATGGTGATGCGCAGTTCCACCGCCACGTTCCGGTTCGTTGTGACGAACTGGTTGTGCTCCAATTCCACCACGTTGCCGTTGGCCTTGGCTATGATGCCCGCCACCTTGTACAGCTCGCCCGGCTTGTCAGGCAGCAGCATGGACACGGTGAACACCCTGTCCCGCATGATCAGGCCCTGCTGCACCACGGAGGACATGGTGGTCACGTCCATGTTGCCGCCGCTTAAGATGGCCACCACCTTCTTGCCTTTCACATCCATATGGCGCAGGGCAGCCACCGTCAAAAGGCCGGAATTCTCAACTACAGTCTTGTGGTTCTCTACCATGTCCAGGAAAGACACTACCAGCTCCTGATCCTCCACGGTGATGATGCCGTCCAGGTTCTTCTGGATATAGGGGAACAGCTTGCCCCCGGGCGTCTTCACCGCGGTGCCGTCCGCGATGGTGCTGACCTTCGGCAGCGTCACCACATGCCCCTCCTCCAGGGACTTCTGCATACAGTTTGCCCCGGCAGGCTCCACTCCAATCACTTTTATCTTCGGATTCAGAAGTTTTGCCAGGGTGGCCACCCCAGTGGCCAGACCGCCGCCGCCGATGGGCACCAGGATATAGTCCACCAGGGGCAGTTCCTTTACGATTTCCATGGCGATGGTTCCCTGCCCTGTGGCCACAGTCAAGTCGTCAAAAGGATGGATGAAGGTATATCCATTCTCCTCCGCCAGCTCATAGGCCTTGGCACAGGCCTCGTCATACACGTCCCCGTACAGCACCACTTCCGCCCCATAGCCCTTGGTACGGTTCACCTTCATCAGGGGCGTTGTAGTGGGCATGACGATGACCGCCTTTGCGCCGTAGGCCTTGGCCGCGTAAGCCACGCCCTGGGCATGGTTCCCGGCGGACGCTGTAATCAGCCCCTTGGCCCGCTCCTCGTCCGTGAGCGTGCTTATCTTATAATATGCCCCCCTGAGCTTGTACGCGCCCGTCAGCTGCATGTTCTCGGGCTTCAGATAGACCTTGTTCCCTGTCTGGCCGCTCAGGTACTCGCTGAACACCAGCTTCGTCTCCAACGTCACGTTCTTTACGACTTCCGATGCCTCCTCGAATTTCTCCAGCGTAAGTCCCTCTTCCAACTCCGTCTCCTCCTCCGTCACAATCTCCTCTTCCCCTGCCAGTCCGTCCCCGGCCTCTTCTTCCAGTCCGGAAAGCTCCTCCATTTCCTGCGCCTGTTCATTCATCCCCAAGCTCCTCCTTCTTCACATCAAACAAAGCGTTCACGAATTCGTCCGAGTCAAATTTCTGCAAATCGTCTATGGTCTCCCCCACGCCGATATACTTCACCGGAACGCGCAGCTCCGACTGGATGGCCACGGCGATGCCGCCCTTTGCCGTGCCGTCCATCTTCGTCAGGATGATGCCCGTCAGATCCGCCACCTCCCCGAACTCCCTGGCCTGGACCAGGGCATTCTGTCCGGTGGTGCCGTCCAGCACGATCAGATTCTCCCGGTGGGCATCCGGGAACTCCCTGTCCACGATCCGTTTCATCTTCCGCAGCTCTTCCATCAGGTTCTTCTTATTGTGCAGCCGCCCCGCCGTATCGATCAGCAGCACGTCCACGCCCCTGGCTTTGGCGGCGCTCACGGCATCAAAGACCACGCTGGCCGGATCCGCGCCCTCGTTTCCGCCCACCATGGGCACCTCCGCCCGCCTGGCCCACTCCGCCAGCTGGTCTCCGGCGGCGGCCCGGAAAGTGTCCGCGGCGGCAATCAATACCTTCCGCCCATCCTCCTTGAACTTGCCCGCCAGTTTCCCCACAGAGGTGGTCTTGCCCACGCCGTTGACGCCGATCACCATGATCACCGACTGGCGCTGCTCAAACTCATACGCGTTTTCGCCTACCCGCATCTGCTCCTTGATGCCCTCTATCAGCAGCTGCTTGCATTCGTTGGGCTCTTTGATATGCTGCTCCTTTATCTGGGCCTTCAGACGGGCGATGATCTCCGTGGTGGCGTTCACGCCGATGTCCCCCATGATCAGGATCTCCTCCAGCTCTTCGTAGAAATCATCGTCGATAGCGGAAAAGCCGCTGAACACGGAATCGATTCCCCTGACGATATTATTCCTGGTCTTCGTCAGGCCCTCCTTCAATCTGGCAAAAAAACCTTTTTTTCCCTCTGCCATGCCTCATCCCACTCCTTCCCGCTGTCCCAATCCAGATCTACAACGCACAAGACAGTCCAGATTTCTGCCCTACAGACCAAGCGTGTGTCTGCCGGGCGCCGTCAGCGCGCATAATCTTCATATCCGACTTCAGGCCGCCTCCCCATGGCGGAAAACAGTCCCCCCGAAAGAAAACTCCCCGCCTCCCGGGATTTGCGGCGCTTCACCCGATGCTTACATCTTACCATATTTAAATACTGTCCGCAATAGTCACGCTGTCAGTTCCTTATCTATCAGGTTCACGCTCACCAATGTGGACACCCCTTTCTCCTGCATGGTGATGCCGTAGAGCCTGTCCACCTGCTCCATGGTGCCCCTTCTGTGGGTGATGACGATAAACTGTGTATTTTTTGTCAGTTTATGAAGATATTTCGCAAACCTTCCCACGTTGGAATCGTCCAGGGCCGCCTCGATCTCGTCCAGCAGGCAGAAGGGCGAGGGCTTCAGGTTCTGGATGGCGAACAGCAGCGAAATGGCCGTCAGGGCCTTCTCTCCGCCGGACAGCTGCATCATGTTCTGCAGCTTCTTCCCGGGGGGCTGGGCGATGATGCGGATGCCCGCCTCCAGGATATCCTCGTCCTCTATCAGCTCCAGCGTCCCCCTGCCGCCGCCGAACAGCTCCTTGAACACCTTGTCGAACTCCCGGCAGATCTCCGCGAACTTCTCCGTGAACTGCCTGCGCATGGCGCTGTCCAGCTCCTCTATGATGCCCTCCAGGGTCTTCTCCGCCTCCACCAGGTCGTCCCGCTGTGTGGCCATGAACGTGTACCGCTCCATCAGGTTCTTGTAGTCCTCGATGGCGTTCACGTTCACGTCCCCCAGCTTCCTGATCTGATCCCGCAGGGCGGAAATCTCCTTTTTCATAGCGGGCAGGTCCGTCAGCTCCTCATCCCGCATGGCCGCGGCATCGCTGAGGGTGATCTCGTATTCGTCCCACATATAGTTAATCTGGGACTCCATGGATTCCTCCAGCTTCTCCTTCTGTGCGCCCAGGCGATAGACTTCCTTGTCCAGTGCGCTCTGGCGCTCCGACAGTTCCTCCCGCCTGGCGAAAAAGCTCTTCTGCTTAGCGGACAGCTCTTCCCTGTGGGCCGTGGCCTCCTTCAGCTTTGCTTCGGATTCGCTCTGGGCATCATAGGACGCCGCGATGGTCTCCTGCATCTTCAGAATGGTCTGCTGTCTGTCCTCCACCGTCTGGGCGTTTTCTTCCAGCGCCTGCAGAACTTCCGCCAGCTCTGCCCTGGACCGCTCGATTTCCCCGTCTATACGGTTTACATTGCTTTGCTGGAATCCCAGGGACTGACGCATCTTCTCCACTTTCAAATCCCACTCGGACACGGCCGCCAGCGCCTCCGCCTCCAGCTTCCGCTGTTCCTCCAGGGTCTGCTGGGACTGCTCGATTTCCTCCTGGGTTCTGGCCTCCAGGGCTTCGCTGGAAGCGAGGTCCGTCTGGACGGTCTCCTTGTCCCTTCTGATCTCCTGAATCTTGTCCTCAATCTCCCGCTCTTCTATGCGCAGGGAGGCCGCGCTCTCCACTTCCTCCTCCATGCGCTCCCTGGTCTGGCTGATGTTGAGCCTGGCCGTGTTCTGCTCGATGGACTTGCGCTGGATGTCGCTCTTTATGGCTTCTACGTCCACGCGCATCCGGGTTCGCCTGGCCTTGATTCCCTCAATCTCCTTCTCGGTCTCCTCCATGACGACACGGAACCTGCTCGCCTTCGTCTCCAGCTCCTCAATCTCCCGACGCCTTCCAAGGAGATTGCTGTTGTTCTTATAAGCGCCGCCGCTGATCGCGCCGCCCGGCACCAAGAGCTCCCCTTCCAGCGTGACCATCCGGAGACTGTGGTTGTATTTCCTGGCCAGCTTCACGGCGTTGTCCACGTTGTCCACCACCACGATCCGGCCCAGCAGCGAGCCTGCCACGTCCCGGTACTTATCGTCAATCCGCACCAATGTATCCGCTGTGCCGATGACCCCTTTTTCTGACAGGACTTCCGTATTCTTGAACTTCTGGTAATTCCGGATGCTGGTCAGGGGCAGGAAAGTAGCCCTTCCCAGCTTGTTGGTCTTCAGGAAGCCAATCATCTCCTTGGCGGTGTCCTCGTCCTGAGTGACGATGTTCTGGATGCTGCCCCCCAGAGCCGTCTCGATGGCAATCTCGTATTTCTTCTCCACCTGGATGATGTCCGCAACCACCCCTACGATGCCCCGGACCCTTTCCTTCTGCTCCATGACCTTCTTGACGCTGCCGCCGTAGCCCTCGTAGCGCTCGGCCAGGTTGGACAGCGCCTCCAGCCTGGACCGCTCCCTGTGGTAGGCGTTCTTCGCCTCCTGCAGGACAGCGTCCTTTTGGGTCAGCGCTTCCCGGAAGCCGCCCAGCTCCTTCTCCAGGCCGGCCTCCTGCTCCTTCAGGGCGCGTATCTCCTCCGTGACCGCCTGGAAGACCGTTTCATAGTTCCGTATGGTCTCCTCTCTGGCGGCCTCGTCGGACTTGGCCCGCAGCAGCCTTGAGCTCAGCTCAGCCCTCCGGATGTTCACCTGCTCCATCATGGTGTCGAAGCGGCCCAGCCTTGACTTGATCGTGGCCCGCCGGTTCAGCTCGCCTATGATGATATTCTTGCCGGCTTCGATGCCGGTATTCAGTTCCTCTATTCTTTTCTGGATCCCCTCCAGCTTCCTCCTGGCCTGGTCCGCCAGGGCGGTGATTTCCTCCACCTTCGCGTCCGTCTCGCCCTTTTCCGAGAGCAGGCCCTCTTTCTCCCGCTCCCTGGCAGCGATGTCCTCCTGGATTGCGCTGCGGCGGTTGTTCAGATGGGCCTCACTGCCCTTGGCGGAATTGATCTGCTCCTTCAGCACGTTCATCTCGCCTTCCAGCCGGCCCCTGGTGAGCCCTGCGTCCGTGACGGTGCCCCTGGCCTCCTCTATGGCTTTCTCTAACTGCTCCAGCTCCTCCTGGACGCGCCCGTACTCCTCCTTGATGCCCTCATAGGCCTCGCTGGCCTCCGCCAGCTCCCTTCCGGCATTGACGTGCTTTTCCTCCACTTCCTTCAGCTGTTCCCGGATGCGGGAGTTCTCCAGCAGAAATACGTTCACATCGAACCGCTTCAGCTCCTCCCTCTTGCGCAGGTACTGCCTGGCCGTCTCGGACTGGCGCTCCAGGGGGCCGATCTGCTTCTCCAGCTCCGACAGGATGTCGTTGACGCGGACCAGGTTCTGCTTCTCGTTCTCCAGCTTGGTCTGGGCGGCGGCCTTCCTGCGCTTGAACTTCACGATTCCCGCGGCCTCATCGAAAAGCTCCCTGCGCTCCTCGGGCTTGCCGCTTAGGATTTTGTCAATCTGGCCCTGGCCGATGATAGAATAGCCTTCCTTGCCGATGCCGGTGTCATAGAACAGCTCGTTCACGTCCTTCAGCCTGCAGGGGCTCCCATTGATCAGATATTCACTTTCTCCGGAACGGTAGATACGCCTTGCCACCGTCACCTCGTCAAAGTCGATGGCGAGCTGATGGTCCGCGTTGTCCAATGTGATGGCCACATAGGCGTAGCTAAGCGGTTTCCTGTTCTCTGTACCCGAGAAAATGACATCCTGCATGCTGGCCCCGCGCAGCTGCTTCACCCGCTGCTCTCCCAGGACCCAGCGGACTGCGTCTGCCACATTGCTCTTGCCGCTGCCGTTGGGTCCTACGATTCCCGTGATGCCGTTGTGGAACTGAAAATTGATTTTGTTCGCAAAAGACTTGAACCCCTGTACCTCGATACTCTTTAAATACATCCTCTATCCCTCAACAGCAGCAATGCCTTGTAGGCCGCCTGCTGCTCCGCCATTTTTTTCGTCTTTCCCTCTCCTGTCCCCAGAGTCTCGCCCTCCATGTTCACGGACACCCGGAACAGCTTGTCGTGCTCCGGCCCGCTCTCCTCCAGCAGCTCATAACTGAACGCCTTCTTCAGCTTCCCCTGAATCAGCTCCTGGAGATTGCTCTTGCTGTCATAGAACAGCTGCTTGTCCTCCAGGTCCGACAGGACGAAACGGTCGATGAAGGCCTTGGCGGGCTCCATGCCTCCGTCCAGATAAATCGCGCCGATCACAGCCTCCATGGCATCGGAGACGATGCTGTCCCGGCTGCGGCCTCCGGTGTTCTCCTCCCCTTTGCCCAGCAGCATGAACTTCCCCAGCTCCAGATCCCTGGCGCAGAAGGCCAAAGACGGTTCGCAGACCATAGATGCACGCGTCTTCGTCAATTCCCCTTCGGACATCTTCGGGTTCCCTCGGAACAAAAACTCGCTGGACACCAGTTCCAGCACCGCATCCCCCAGGAACTCCAGCCGCTCGTAATTCTGGGTCTTGCGTATCTTCTGCTCATTGGTGAAGGAGCTGTGGGTCATGGCCTGCTTCAATAGGGCCACATCCCGGAACCGATATCCAATCCGCTCTTCCAGCACTTCCACCGTATATCCATGGACGGCGCTCCTTCCCTGGAGCGAACGCCCTCCGCTTGTATCACTGTCCAACATATCTCAATCCTCTTTTCTCAGACGGGTCTGCCTCGGATTTCTCCTTTATGGACGCAAATGAGCAGCCACATAACGGACTGCTCTTATGAAAGTCCATATGAATGTCTTCTTCCTTATGGCAGGGTCCCTCAGCCCAGCACGCCTTTGATCAAATCCACAGCTTCCCTTACGGTATGAATCTTCTCCGCCTCCTCCGAAGGAATATCGATGCCGAATTCCTCCTCGATTCCCATGATAATCTGGAACACGTCCAGAGAATCTGCTCCGAGATCGTCCACAAAGGTGGAATCCATGCCGATTTCATCGGGATCCACATTCAGCACGTCCGCGATTACTTTCTTCAGTTTTTCGAGTTCCATACGTCTGCCTCCTTTCCTTAATCCTCAAGAACCAGTTGTTCTTTGATCTTTTGGTTTATTTTCTGTTCTTTGAATGCTATGCATTGCAGAATAGAATTCTTGATTTCCACGGATTTGCTGCTTCCGTGGGTCTTCACCACCAGCCCGTTGAGGCCCAGCAGCGGCGCGCCCCCGTAGGCTTCCGTGCTGAAGTCCTTCAGGGTCTGCTTCAGGGCAGGCTTCACCAGCAGGGCCCCTATCTTGCTGCGCAGGCTGCTCATCATGCCCGCCTTAATCTTCTTCACCAGGGCATCGCTGACTCCCTCCAGCATCTTCAGCACCACGTTCCCCGCAAAAGCCTCGCAGACCAGCACGTCCGCCTTGCCGAAAGGAATGTCCCTGGCTTCCACATTGCCGATGAAATTGATCTCCGGGCAGTTCTTCAGAAGGGGATAGGCCTCCTTGGTCAGTGCGTTGCCCTTCTCCTCCTCCACGCCGATGTTCACCAGCCCTACCCTGGGGTTCTTGACGCCGATGACGCTCTCCATGTAGATGCTCCCCATTCTGGCGAACTGCAGCAGCTGGGAAGGCCTTGCGTCCACGTTGGCCCCGCAGTCCAGCAGCAGGCTCACGCCTTCGATATTGGGTATGATGGGGGCCAGCGGCGGCCTCTCCACCCCTTTGATGCGGCCTACGATGACCTGCCCGCCCACCAGGACGGCGCCGGTGCTGCCCGCGGAGACAAGGGCGTCGCATTCTTCCTCTTTCACCAGATACATGCACTTCACGATAGAGGAGTCCTTCTTCCGGCGGATTGCCATCACTGGCGGCTCGCCGGTCTCTATGACCTCCGGGGCATGGACAATCTCCAGCTGCTGCGCATCGTAGCTGTATTTCTTCAGCTCCTCTTTCAGCACAGGCTCTTTGCCCGCCAGGAACACTTTCACGCGCTTGTCGGCATTTATGGCTTCCACTGCGCCCTTTACGATTTCAGCCGGCGCATTGTCGCCGCCCATAGCATCTACCGCTACATTTACCATCTCAGCCATTGGTCTCCCTTTCTATGATTCTTCTCTTATGATAATGTAATCTGAACTAAAAATCAAGGATTTTCTCGCGCAAAAAAAGAATCGCTCATAACACAAAAAAGGGGCGCTCCACAGAACGCCCTGTACACTGCAAAAGATAGGAAAAACACACAATCAGTCCACGCTTACGATCTGCTTCTTATTGTAAGAACCGCAAGCCTTGCAGACTCTGTGGGGCACCATGAGGGCGCCGCATTTGCTGCACTTCACCAGAGTGGCAGCACTCATTTTCCAGTTTGCTCTCCTCTTGTCTCTTCTGCTCTTGGAAGATTTATTCTTAGGACAAATAGACATCGTTACACCTCCTTACTCTTGTTGAAGATATCTTGTATCACTGCCATGCGAGGGTCAGGGACGAAGGTATCGCATCCGCAGTCCCTCTGATTCCGATTCTGCCCGCACACAGGGCATATCCCCCTGCAATCCTCCTTGCACAGAATCTTCATCGGCCAGTTCATCAGAATCTCATTGTGCACCAAAGTCTCCACGTCCAAATGGAAGCCGTCCATAAAGCACAAATCATCCGCTTCCGCATCTTCCGTCCCGGGAGAGACAAGCAGCCTCTCAAAACGCAAATCCAGCGCTACCGGCACATCCTTCAGGCATCTGTCGCAGCCCGCCCGGATTGTCAGCCGGGTATCCCCCGTAAGCCTGGCCCTGTCGGCACCTTCATTCCTGACCGTCAGGCGCACCGGCGACTTGGAAGCGATGGGAAAGCTTTCCGTCCCGTTCTCATAGCATGTCATCTCCAGCGGAATCTCTTCCCGGATCTCCATGCCCTCGGATGTCAATACATCAGATAAGTTCAGTAACATAGCGGCTCCTATGCATTTTCACGCAAATCCTGCCTCCTGGGAGACAGATTCGCATTGACAGTGGTCTTCTTCCCACACATTGGTTTATTATACATAGGAGCGGGCCATTTGTCAATATGATTTTGGGGACATGTGGCAATTTTTTTCAATTTTTTGTAGCAGGTCCGTCACCTTACCTGTATCCTCTTGTCCAGTTTCTGCCGGAACCCCGCCGCCTGCTCCCGGACAATGCTTCTGCGAAAGCCCGGTGCCAGCACGAATCTGTTCAAAAAAGCCTTTCATTACCACTCTTTCCTCAACAATATTTCGCAATGGCGGCATCAATCATGGCGGCACATTTCTCCACCTGGGGCATATCCTCCGGCACCAGCCCCGGCAAAGGCCTGCGCACGCCGCCCAGCTCTAACCCTTCGCGCCGCTTCATCACTTCCTTCATCACCGCGTACAGATTCCCATGGCAGCTCCCCATGGCAGAGATGATGTTGTTGGCCTCATACTGTATCTCCCTGGCGCGGTCCATCTCGCCGCTCCGGAACAGGTCCATTATCTTCAGATAGAGCTCCGGCATGACGCCGTAAGTACCGCCGATTCCGCCCTCCGCGCCTATGGCCAGACCGGAGACCAGCTGCTCGTCGGGACCGTTGAACACCATGAAATCGTCCCCGCCCTCCGCTTTGAACATCTGGATGTCCATGGCCGCCATGGAGCTGTTCTTCACCGCCCGCACCCTGGGGTTCCTGCGCATCTCCCTGAGCAGCGGCACCGTCAGGGCCACCCCCGCCAGCTGCGGAATGTTGTAGATGACAAAATCCGTATTAGGAGCCGCCGCCGATATGTCGTTCCAGTACTCTGCGATGGCATAATCGGGGAGACGGAAATAAATAGGCGGAATCGCGGCTATGGCATCCACCCCCAGGCTTTCCGCATGGGCCGCCAGGACACGGCTGTCCTTTGTATTGTTGCAGGCCACATGGGCGATGACGGTGACCTTTCCGCCCGCCGCCTTCATCACATGCTCCAATGTCAGCTTCCTGTCCTCCACGCTCTGGTAGATGCACTCTCCCGAGGAGCCGCCCACGTACAGCCCTTTCACACCCTTTTCCACCAGATGCGCCGCAAGGGCCTCCGCCCTCTCGCCGCTGACCTCTCCGTCCTCGTCATAACACGCGTAGAATGCCGGAATGATTCCCTGATATTTCTCGATATTGTTTCCCATATTCTTTCCTCCATGCCCGTCCTTCGCGGACTCTCAAACTGGGCCCCTATGACCCTACCACTGGTTTACTGCACATCGCTGACTGCCGCCGCTTCCGTCAGGCGATTTCCCGCAGACACGCGGAAGGCGATTGCCGCCCTCCGACTGCCGTATCCCTCTGGTTCCTCTTGTCCCCCGCATGTGGACATTGCTTTTTCAGAGACGATATATTATAATGGCGTAGGAATTATCGGAAAATTCCATATGCCGTCGGCACCGCAGCCGACGTATTCCCAGATTTTCAAATCTTTCCGAAAAAAGGAGCACACAGACATGGCAGAGTCCTTTCTCGATTCCCTGACAGAACGCTACAACACCCTGACCCGCTCGGAGAAGAAACTGGCCGGTCATATCTTCGCCAACGCCACAAAAGTACAATACCTGTCCATCAATTCCCTGGCGGAAGACAGCGGTGTCTCCCAGGCTACCATCACCCGGTTCTGCCGGAAAATGGGGCTCTCCGGCTACCATAACCTGAAAATCGCCCTGGCGAAATCCGACCGCGCCGCCCACTCCGGCACCACCGGCCCGGAATCCGGCCTCCCTTCGGAGGAAGAAGACGACTTAAGCGCCGTCTGCCGGAGACTGTGCGATTCCTATCAGTCATCCCTGCGGGAGACCATGGAGCAGCTCCAGCCGGATTCCTTTCGCCGCGCCGTGACGCTGCTGTCCGGCGCAAAGCACGTCTACTGCTTCGGACAGGGGGCCGGGATGGTCATGGCCCTGGAGACCGCGGCGCTCTTTTCCATGGTCTCCCAGAGCTTCGTCCACATTTCGGATTCCCATCTGCAGATGGTGCACACGGCGCTTGCCACCCCGGAGGACGTAATCCTGTTCTTCTCCTACTCCGGCTCCACCAAGGAGGTACAGGAAATCCTGAACCTGGCCAAGGAGCGCGGCGTCCCCATCCTCCTGGTGACCCACTTCAGGAATTCCCCTGCCGCCAGGCTGGCAGATACCGTGCTGCTCTGCGGCTACGACGAAAACCCCATCCAGTCCGGGTCAGTGGCGGCGAAAATGGGGCAGCTGCTGCTGATCGATTGCCTGTTCCACGCCTACTGCAGCCAGAATCCGGAGCAGTCCCTGGCCATCCGGGTGGCCGTGTCGGAAGCCGTCTCCCGGAAGCTGCTCTGAAGCCGTCTCCCGGAAACCGTTCTTGATTCCCTCCGGCCCTCTGCCCTAAATCTCCGCCAGCTGCGCTTTCTCGATGCGCCTGATGCGGGTCCGGGTCAGACAGTTCCCGTCCGTCTTGTCACCTGCACAGTAGGCCAGCAGCAAAGCGTCCTCCGTGAAATACATCGCGCAATAGCAATAGCCTCTGCTCTCGTCCCATTCGAAGGCCCTGGGCGGGGTGAAGGTCTTTCCGTTGTCCCGGCTGGCCGCAATCGCCATGGGGAACCTTCCCCCCGTGACGGGCTCCCATTTTTCGAAACGCCCGTCGTAGTTGGGGATGGGGTTCCAGATGGCGTAAATCGTCCCGTTGCTGTCACGTTTCATGCTCAGGGGGCTGTTGGGCGAAGTGAACCGCGATGGCTGGCATGCCGTCCAGCGCTCTCCCCCGTCCACGGAGAACATTTCAAACTGCCGCCCCAGATCCGTCCTGGCCCAGCCCCAGACAATGCCCGGAGCCAGCTCCAACACACCCGGCTCCTGCAATCCGCTGTAGCAATAGGACGAATACGGCAACGCGCACTTGTCCACAGGCCAATTCCACGTAGCCCCGTCGTCATCCGAGTAGAAGAACATCGCCACGGAGCGGCCGTCCATGTATCCCTCCCCCGACCGGTGACTGGCAACGGGGACGATGATTCTGCCGCTCTCCAGACGGACTACCCTGTCATTGTTCATCACGAAGAAGTCCTCCTGGGGCGTGCACACCACCCGCTCGCCCCAGGTCCTGCCGCCGTCGCTGGAACGCCTGAGGAAAATCTGGGTGCGGGCATAGGTGAGCCTGACCAGGTAGAACAGCCCCACATCGCCGTTCTGCATCATCAGCAGAGCCGGACACATCATATTGACGCCGTTCTCCCCCTCAAAAGTGAGGATGACCTTGTCCTCTCCCCAGGTCCTGCCGCCGTCCCGGGAGCGCATCAGGCTCAAATCGGCAAAGGCCTGATCCGCGCTGCTGTCCCCCCGGAATCTGCTGTACACGAACAGAATCTCTCCGTCCGCCAGCTGCAGGAATGTGCCCTCGCTGTTCCGGGGATTGTCCTCTTTGGGTCCGATGTCCGCCGTCAGCGTCCCCAACGCCACTTTTTTCATTTCATACTCCATCGCTTCTTGACCTCCTAGTCTTCCTGAACGCAAACCTTTCTTTCATTATAGGTTGATTCCCGGAAAAAAGCAATGCAAAATGAAAATCTTTTTCATTTTTCTGAATCTTTTCGCAAGCCGTTATTGACAATCCTCCCGGGATGATATATAAAAGAAATAAGATGGAACCTCAGCAAACTACGCGAAGGGAAACACGATCATGGCAAAAAACACAGCAGACATCGAAAACCTGAGAATCGCCGCAGTGGATATCGGCGGCACCTGCATCAAATCGGGTCTGTGGGAGGGCGGCTCCCTGACGGACATCCGGGAGCGGGATACCGACGCCCGCCTGGGCGCTTCCCACGTCATGGACACCGTAATGGAGATACTGGCGGAATACCGGGATTTCCAGGCCGTGGGCATCAGTACCGCCGGTCAGGTGAATACGGAGAAGGGGATGATTCGATACGCCAACGACAACATCCCCGGCTATACCGGAACCAAGGTCAGGGAACTGATTGAAAATAATTTTCATGTTCCCGCGGCGGTGCTCAACGACGTGAACAGCGCGGCCCTGGGGGAAGCCTGTTACGGCGCGGGAAAGGGATATGACGATTTCCTCTGTCTCACCTACGGCACGGGCGTGGGCGGCGCTATCGTCATAGGCGGGCAGGTCTATGTGGGCTGCGGCTTTTCCGCGGGGGAATTCGGCGGCATCGTGACCCATCCCGAGGACAGGGATCCGGCCCGGGATATGTTCAGCGGATGTTATGAACGCTACGCTTCCACCACGGCTTTGGTCCGGCTGGTGCAGGCCCGGTTCCCGGAGCTGGGCAATGGCCGGGAGATTTTCGCCCGGTTGGAGCAGCCGGAAGTGCGGGAACTGGTAAACCAATGGATCCGGGAGATCACTTACGGCCTGGTGAGCCTGGCCCATATCTTCAATCCGCCGCTGATTATCCTAGGAGGCGGCGTCATGGGGCAAAGCTATGTCATCCGGGAAGTCCGCCGGATGCTGGGAGAACAGCTCATCCCCTCTTTCCGGGACGTGGCCGTCCAGCCGGCTGCGCTGGGAAACCAGGCGGGAATGCTGGGCGCGGCCGAGACCGCCTACAGGGAATACAGAAAACGGAATATATAACGTCACTTATGTAGTCGAAACTGAAAGGAGCAGACATGGAAAACCAGAAAATAGAACAATTGCACGGCAGACTGATCGTCTCCTGCCAGGCCCTTCCCCAGGAGCCTCTCCACTCCTCTTTCATCATGGGCCGGATGGCCCTGGCGGCAAAGCAGGGCGGCGCGCTGGGCATCCGCGCCAACACAAAAGAGGATATCCTGGAAATCCAGTCCCAGGTAGACCTGCCGGTCATCGGCATCGTAAAGCGGGATTACCCGGACAGCAAAATATACATAACGCCCACCCTGAAGGAAGTACAGGAGCTCATGGAGGTGCGGCCTGAAATCATCGCCCTGGACGCCACTGACGCCGTCAGGCCCGGCGGAGTCTCCCTGGACGATTTCTTCCGGCAGCTCAAGGAGAAGTATCCGGACCAGCTGTGGATGGCGGACTGCTCCACGGTAGAGGAGGCCCTCCATGCAGACGCGCTGGGCTTTGACTTCATCGGGACGACTTTGGTGGGCTATACGGAGCAGAGCAAGGAGGACCGAATCGAGGCCAATGACTTTGAGATTCTGCGGAAGATCATCGCTTCCGTCAGACATCGGGTCATTGCGGAGGGAAATATCAATACGCCGGAGAAAGCCAGACGGGTCATCGAACTGGGCGCTTTCAGCGTAGTGGTCGGCTCCATCATCACCAGGCCGCAGCTCATCACGAAAAGCTTCGCGGACGCGCTTGCCTGAACACACAAAATCACAAAAAAGCCGAGCCGGACATGACGCTTCATCCTTCGCTGTCATGTCCGGCTCTTCCTTTGTCTTTCTTACTTTTTATCTTTCTCCCAATTTACTTTCGTGTTCCTACCGCTGCAAAGCCTATTGCGGCACAACACATATTACCTCACTTCTGCGGATTCTGTTCTACGGGCACGGCCTCCCTGGCCTGGGCCTTGAACTTGGCCACTTCCTTCATGGCCTGGCCGATGGTGATATTTGTCCCCGCTCCGGCCACGCAGCCGCCGGGGCATGCCATTCCCTCTATCAGGCAGCCGTTCTTCTTCCCGGCTTTTGCCAGGAGGAGCATCTTCCTGCATTCCGTCAGGCCTTCTGCGTGCTCGATTTTCACTTCCGTGCCGGGGTAATAGGTCTTGACGCATTCCTCGATGGCCCCCGCCACGCCGCCTGCCACGCCGTAGCCCCGGCCAGCGCCGGTGGCATCCGTCATCTCGTCCATGGCCCTAATCTCCTCCAGGAGGATTCCTTTCGCCTCGAACATCCCCGTCAGCTCCTCGAAGGTGATGACGAAGTCCACGTCAGAGCGCACCGTCCGGCGGCTGGCCTCCAGCTTCTTGGAAGCGCAGGGGCCTATGAACACCACCAGGGCTTCCGGATGCTCCTGTTTGATGATCCTGGCCGTGGCCACCATGGGGGTCAGCTCATTGCTGATCTTGTCGATGGTCTCCGGGAAAAGATGCTTCGCCATCACAGACCAGGAAGGACAGCAGGACGTCAGGGCGAATTCCTGATTCCCCGTGGCCACCTCTTTCACATAATGCTCCGCCTCCGCCATACAGCCCAAATCCGCGCCGACGGCTGTCTCGTAGACATCCGCGAAGCCAAGCTCCTTCAAGGCCGTCTTGAACATCTCCGGCGTGACCTTCGGCCCGAACTGTCCGGCAAAGGCGGGCGCTACCTGGGCGATGACCTCCCTGCCCGACTGCATGGCGCGGATCAGCTGGAATATCTGGGACTTGTCCGCTATCGCCCCGAAGGGACAGCTGACCATGCACATCCCGCAGGACACGCACATTTCATTGTCAATATAGGCGCGGCCGAACCGGTCGGACTTGATGGCGTTTACGCCGCAGGCGGCCTTGCAGGGGCGCTCCTTGTGGCAGATGGCGTCATAGGGACACACATCCTTGCATTTCCCGCACTTGATGCATTTCTCCTGGTCAATCACGGACTTGCCGTTCACCATGGAGATAGCCCCCTTGGGGCATACGCTGTGGCAAGGATGGGCTACGCAGCCCATGCAGGCGCTGGTGACTTCATAATGGTTCTCAGGGCAGGCATTGCAGGCAGAGGGGATGACCTGCATCAGCGGCGGCTCATAGTATTTCTCATCGATATCGCTCTCTTCCAGTCCCTGTGTCAAATGGCCGGGATGCTCTCTGTTCTCCGGCCGCAGGCTCATGCCCATGGCCAGGCGGATGCGCTCTCGGATAATGGCCCGGTCGCGGTATACGCTCTCCCAGTACAGGGGCTCTTCATAATCTACGATTTTGTAGGGGAGCGCCTCCATGTCATCCTTTAAATTCGTTGAGTGATATGCCAGGTTTGCCACTTCCTTAAAGACCCGTCTCCTGCGCTCCCGGACGGGAGTGTCGATTCCTCTCATGCTGCTCATGGCTGTCTGTCTCCTTTTATATGTTTCTCTCTTATAGACTGTTATCGCCTATGGCTGTTTCGATAGCAGTTTTCACAAGCTTTCTGTCCGCGCCTTTGTCCGTTTTATGCGCCGACATCCGGGAAACTCACTGATTCCGGTTCCCTGTTGGGCTTTTGCTGTGTTTCAAGTATAACATATCCCTGGCGATGGCACAAGTAACGGAAAAATATATATTGTTTAAAAAGGAACCGAAGAACTATGGGAGGCATTCGCCCTCACTTTTGGGGTCTATTCCTCTTCTAAAACCGCAATTCCCGTATATCTGCCAGGGTTTCTCCATAAGGCTTGTCTTTGCCGAAGAGGAGCGTGGTCCCAAGGACGAAGCCTTTCACACCTTTAGGGGCGTACTCCATGATTTTGTCCGCGCTGCAGGCGCCGTCCCAGTAGAGCTCGAAGTCCATGTCGTCTTTCATGGAAAGGAGCTTGGTGATTTTCTTGCCTACGTAGGGCAGGTACATCTGGCCCGCGTTGCCGGGGTTCACGGACATCACCAGGATTTTCTTGACGATGCGCAGCATCTCCATGACCGTTTCCACGGAGGTGCCGGGGTTGATGGCGATGCCGGGGACCATGCCTGCATCTATGATTCTCTGCAAGGTGGTGGAGGGATGGTATTCCGCCTCCGGGTGGATATAGACCGTGTCCCCTTTCCGCAGGTTCTGTAGGAATAAGCCTATGTTGTTGCTGGGATGTTCTATCATCAGGTGCACGTCCAGGGGTCTGGACGTGGCGCTGGCTATGTAGCGCATGTCGTTCAAGGACATGGCGAAGTTGGGGACGTAGCGGCCGTCCATGATGTCTATGTGGAAGGAGTCGATGCCGCCTTCCTCTAAGTTCTTTACTTCCTGCTCCAGGTGGCCGTAGTTGGCGCACATCATGGAGGCTGTCAATTCAAAGTTCATAGATATCTCCTTCTAGGTTCCGCCTCTACGCTTCAGGGCACCTGGAGGCGTCATTATCAGATGCAGTGCCCTTGGATTCAATCCAGAAAGTTTTTATCCGAATAGACTGTCTTGTATCTCTCTCTGTTCTTTTCAAAAAAGAAAGAGATCAGACGCTCCGAGAGGAATCCCGGATACCGGTTCCCATAACCATCCTCCCTGGTTCCGCCATGCTCCGCTACCGCAAACAGAATGGGGAACAGCCATCCGCATAATTCATCCAGCACTTCCCTGCGCATGATGAACATATTGCAGGGCGAATACAGGCTTCCCTCAAAAAATGTCTCCGCTTGTTCAGCCTCCTGCGAATCTCTCTCCCTCAGATATGCCATCATATAGTCCCAATCCACAGAATCGTGGCGCTTCTTGAAATTCTCCCTGAGGTTAGGCATCACATACAGTGGAACAGGCAGGATGACATCCACCCTGTCCGCCAGCATGCGTCCTATCCAGTCCGGCGGCAGGATAAAATGTCTGCGGTAGTGCGCCAAGCCGACAATATCTTCATCCGCATTCTTCCAAATCCAATAAAGGGCAGTCAATTCGCAGAATTGTCTGTTCTTAGTTGAAATGTTATCGCCGATGTCATCTGTGACCAGACAGCCCGGAAGACGTCTCCCGGTCAATGCCGCCCCCACCTGAATCAGCTTTTCATAAGGTTCTTCTCTGTATTGCCGCCTCAATGGAGCGTCGTGAATGGATTTCGCCACGTATACGGCCGCCGATGTCCTGTCTTCCATGGCCTTCAGATTCCCAATTTTTAGGAATTCACGTCCCCTTTCTGCGAAATGCCTTTCCATGTAAGCATTTCGCAGCTGGATGTCCAAGCCTGCATCCATTGGGATTATCTTTTCGAATCCGAAATTCCTCAGTTCTCTTGCTATTTCCTCATGATAAATTCCCCTCGTCCCTATGTAGACCGGGTATTTTGTACAAAGCCTGCCAGCCTCGAGCCTTATGACGGGAATATCCCCTATCTCTTCTGGATTGGGTTCTTCATTATTATAGAGGTACGCCTCTACGGAAAGACCGGGGTATAATGTCTGCAGATATACTGCCGTTGTCTGCGCCCTGGAGTGCGCGCCAAAAATATAAATCCTGTCTGCCATTTCAACCTTCTCCCAAACCCCTAAAACCGATTTGCGCATTCCCTGACTTTCTCCAAATACGAATGTCCATGCCGTTCATCCGGCTCCAGATAGTTCCCTTCCCCCCACTCATTCCACGCATTGAGGAAGACATACCCGTTCCCTTCCTCCCTGCTCTGCCGAAGAGCCGCCCGCAGATACCTCCCGAACTTCTCTGGAGCGGAGCCTCTGGTCACCACTGCCCTGGTGCCGCGCCTGGGAGAATCGTCATAATCCACGAATACTGTCCGGAAATGGTTCTTTTCATGGGGCGTCCTGAGCATTTCCCTGTTTATTGCATCGTATTGAATGGCTTTTACCGCAAACCAGTTCCAGAGCCATCCTCCCTTTTCTTTCGGCGCGACAGCGGATTCCGTTCCCAGCTTCTCGGATTTCGTCCGGTTCGGTTCAAAGTCAACGGATCCGTCTACCCAGATACTCTTTGCCACATGTTCCCGGCACACATTCATGGAGACGATAAACAGCCCCTGGAATCCATCTTCCCTGGCCCTTGTGTTCCAATAGCGAATCATGTCGTTGAAATGCGGGATGTTCCGCAGCCTGTAGATGAGCAGCATGGGGCGGCCTCCCTCTTTTATATATCTCCTGTCATGGAAAAAGGGGCGGAAATACGCATAGTGCCTGCTCCATTCCTCCTCCCCGCCATAGGTCTGGGGAATCAGGATTTCCTTGTTTCCTCCGGCCCCATGCCAGGTCTTCGTCCATGGCTCATTGGCCCAGGCGAAGCAGTAATGGAAGTCAATCCCCTCGTTTCCCAGCAGACGCTGCGCAGGTTTTTCCAATACAAGTCGGCCGTTGAACCAGTAATGGTAAAGGCAGAAGCCGTAGATGCCATAATTCCGGGCCAGGGAGGTCTGCCATTCCATGACGCCGTCGTCCAGCAGGTTATAGTAGTTCCCGCCCAGCGGAATTCTGGGCTGGTTATGGCCCAAAAACAGGGGCTTGCTTTTCGTTACATTAGTCCATTCCGTAAATCCTCTTCCCCATGCGTCGTTATTCTCCGGTATCTCATGAAACTGGGGCAGATAAAATGAAATTATTTTCATGTCCTCACACGCTCCATACCACTTCTTCTATTGAGACCACAGGGCAGGCCACTTTTCCTGACAGATTCTTTTTAATGGCTTCTAATGCATAATACGGGGTTACAATCACGGCATCCACTTCAGGCAGACTGTCTTCCTGGGGAGAATAGACTTCGGCAATCCTGGAAATGGAGCAGCCGGCATCCCTGTCGATGCCATAGACGATTTCCACGCCGCTTCCCGCCAAATCCTCTGTCAGGCGGTTCGCCAGCTCAGCCATGCCGTAGATTGCAATACGGCTGTAGCCCATCTCCAGAAAATATCCGGCCAGGCTCTTACCCTCGTTTTTGACTTCCAGCCAGTGGTTCAGCAGTTGGTAGTTGTCGGAAAGCTTGTTGTTGGCAGACAGCAATGCCCCTTTCTCTTTCTTATGCCTCTTCCGCAGGACAGCGCCCACGGTCAGGGCTCCCACTGCTGCCATGCCAATTATCCATTTTCCGTATTTCATCTGTTCTCACTTGTCCCTTTCTTCACCGTCTATGAGAGTCTGGGGCTGCTCCCAGATTATTTTTTCCGGCGGGATTCCCATTTCCGTCAGGGAAGAAACGATTCCCTCCGCGTTATTTCTGAACTTCACCGCTATGATAATCTTATCGAATGCCTGATTCCTCAGACACTCCACATCCTGAACCTGCAGTCCCTCCCTTTGCAGCTTCTCATACTGCCTGTCCACCCACAGGACTGCCTGTCCCGGGCGAGTCAATTCAAAGAAACGGTAAAAGGACTTTCCCACTTCACCGGCTCCGTACAGGACTACTTTGTCGTCAGGCCGGATGCTTTTGAACGGTGGGATGTAATAGGGTACCTTGTTCTTCAGGTTCAGACCCATCATATAGTTCAGACCATATATGGCGCGGTCTGCGACGAACATGTCCAATCTGGTAGACACTTCTTTCGAGTATTCCATCATATGCGGACGAACAGAGTCACAAAAAATATTAAGTTGCTCCAGATATTGATGGTCTGTACTATGGCACAAAGAGCATTCTCTTTGCCGGTAAAAATAGTACGGTATGTTAACAAACGCAACGCCCTCCGCACATATCATGCATAGAACAGCCAATGCCATATCTTCAAAATACCGAAGCCTGCAGTCCACCTCCCTATATTTCCCCTCTATAAGCTTTCTTGAAAATAATTTGTCATAGAGGTTAAGGCTAATCCCGGCTCCGCTGCTCTGTCCCAGAAACATGTTGTGCATGATATCTTTATTTTTACAATCCGCATAATAACCTGCGGCTATCACATCGCTCTCCGCGAAGCACATTCCTGTGGTATCGCTGTAGATATTCTTTTTGCAAACGGCCACTTCCGCATCATACCTTTTCAGCAGCCCATACAGCTCCTGGTACATCTGCTCCGAAATCCAGTCGTCTCCGTCAACAAAACCGATGTACTTCCCCTGAGCCTGTTCGATGCCTGCGTTCCTGGCGGCAAGGGCTCCCTGGTTCTGTTGATGGACTACAATGATGCGGGAATCCCTCTCCCTGTAAGCTTCACAAATCTCTCCTGTGCCGTCTGTGGAGCCGTCGTCTATCAGAATGATTTCCAGGTTGGGGTATGTCTGTCCCAGAATGCTGTCCAGGCATTTCCCGATATACTGTTCAACATTGTATGCAGGAACGATTACACTGATTAAGTCATCCATTCCGCCCATTTCCTCCGTTCCGTCTGTATCGTTTATTCCAGCTATGCCGCTCGTTTCAGCCTTTCTGTCCAGGGCTTATCCCAGGTAATACTTCATCAAATCTGCAATATGCTCTTCCATAGTGGGCAATTTCGGCGCATCGACCCAATACGCGCCCAATCGCTCCGGAGCCGCTACGAACGCGGACAGTTTCCTCTGAAAATCCTCCACGTCCCCGGCCCGAAAGCAGAACTCCTCCGATTTGGTCAGCTCTTTTGCCCCGCCGCAGTCGCTTGTCAGTACGGGGATTCCGTATGCTTTCATTTCAATTGCCACCTGCGGAAGATTGTCCTCCCATAGATTAGGTACGATTCCCAACTGTACATCCGTAAGTATCTTCGGCAAATCTTCATGCTGATATCCGTCATAGATTCTGATTTCTGCCATTCTCTTGCGAAGACATTCGATACGTTCTTCTATTTCCCTGTCCGTAATCCTCACCGCAAGAATCAACCCTATTTTCGCTGCCGTTTCAGGAGGCAGTTTCTCCAGCGCCTCCATCAGGAAATAGAAGCCTTTCGCCTTTCTCATATAACCCAGATAGCAGATGCGGAATGCCCCTGTTCCATAGGGGTAAGCCCCTGTTCCTCTTTGTTCTGAAGCGACTTCCGTGCCTATGTAACTGACTGCCATCTTCTCTTTCCTTACACCAAAGGCCAGCCCAATTTCCGCCGTCCTTTCCGAGACTGCCAATACCACGTCCATGTATTGGTTCAGATGGCACACATTTTCTTCCCTGAACCTTTTAAAAGCCTTTTCCAGCCGAACTCTTTTCCTCGCGGTGATTCTGCCATTCAGCTTTCGGTCATATGTTCCGCAGCCATCTTCCACAACTTTCTGTAGCTTTTCCCAAATGGGACTGATGCGCCCTTCCCGCTGCCTTCTGTAGGCAAGCCACTGGTTGAAGACCACTTTCTTTCTGTGCACGTCCCGGGGCATACAGGCAATGCAGCATGTCCCGCAGTCTTTTTCTCTGCAGTTTCCGGAATCCTCTTTCCACAGCATGACCTGGGGACAGAATGGATAATAATTATGTAGGGAGTAGAGAAACTTCATCTCCGGAAATTCCCTCTTAAGCGCAAGCATTCCCAGGGACAGGCCCTCCAGATTCTGGAAATGCACGATGTCAAACTTTTCCTTTTCCAGGAACTGTCTTACTACTTTTTTCAATTCTTTATCTTCGTAAATCATCCAGGGATAGGGAAAGCTCAAATGGGCCGAGGAAAGCACGGGGGAATTCACGATTTGAAAGCTTTTGCAGGCATCTCCGAACATGTTTTCTACGGATTCGATAAAGGTACCTTTTCTGCTCAAGTCATAGGCTCTGCCAGAGCTGAGGAAATAAACTTCCCAGTCCTTACGCGCAGACAGATGCCTGACTAGATTCCTTGTATACACGGACACCCCGCCGCCCTTATTTTCTTTCTCATCGAATGCTATCCAGTTATAAATCAGAATCTTCTTCATATCATTTTTCAGTAAAAAGGCTTCCTCCCCTTTTCTCCAGTTCCCACATATAATAATTCTCTACGATATCAATTCTGTCCACTTTGTGGGAGTATTGTATTGTCCCCAAATCCACGATGGGGCTTTTCATCACAGGATGCCCCAGCACTTCCCTTAATTCGGCTTTCGGCGTGATTCCATCCGGCTCCATCATGCTGATTTGGGCAAATTCTTCCGCCGTGTAGGTTCCCCAGTTGAGAATTTTCGTAAAGAAGACTTCGTCTACTCCAAGCGCCTCCCCCCATTGCACAAAAGGAACCATTTCCTGGTAATTTTCCCTCTGTACGACGAAATTCATCCGGAAATAGCTAAGTTTCCCACTCTTCTTAAGGGCTGCTGCAAACTCCATATTTTTTCTTAAAATATCAAAATTTCCGTTTCTGCGGATGCTTTCATATGTCTGCTTTGCGGCCGCGTCTATGGATACCGTCAGCATGATTTTGCCGGTCTTATGCTTTATAAAACTTTCCCAATTGGCAGGCGTGAACAGCATGCCGTTTGACAGCAGCCTGATATATTGGGGATTGCAATCCGGAGATTCATATATCTCCCGATAGGCCGGGCTTGCAAATACTTCCCCGTCCCCCGCCAGGATAAGGAATCTGCATGCGGGAAGATAGTCTTTCTTTATTTTATCCGTGACCCTGTTGACCTTCTCCAGTTCCTCCCCCTTTGCAAAGCATACTTCCCTGCGGCAGGTGACACAGGAAAGGTTGCAGGAGGCATCATGCCCCAAAGACAGTACTTCGGGTGCGGGCGTCATGCTTCTGTACAGCCTTTCCAAACCGCTTTCCTCAGTCTCCCGCTTTTCCACAAACAGCGGGCACATGGTCTTGTCGCAAAAGGAGTATGTCCTGTTTTCCGTTGACAGGCACATGATTTTATGTACTGCAGAATTCCAGATTTCACTGACACTCTTTTCCATGATGTTGTCCAGGTTCTGCTTTACAAAGGTGGTGCAGCAGCATCTTGTGTCCCCCTCACGCAGTATCTCCAGATGGTTCAGCATTGTCCGGCAATCCAGATTATAGCAGGCCCGGTCAAAGATCGTCTGTCTGAGCATATGGGAAGGCTGTCCAAGGATTTTTTGATAGCTCACGAAATCCTCTCCCTGTCTCAGCCCCAGAGCCTGTAGCTGGGCACGGATATCCCCGTCCTTTGTCACTGCGATGATGATGAAATATTCTTTCCAGTCTGCCACCTGATTGGGCTGCAATACGGGAATCCCCCGGAATGTGTCCGCGGACTTATGGTTGTCGAAATATGCCGAAAGCTTATACCATTGATTCCACTTTGCAAAAGCGTCCGCTATCTGCCCGGTTCCCCACACCGCAATCTTCCGCTCCGCTGGAATATAGATATCATCCAGGCCGGTGAAGAAGTCTTCCTCATAAAGGTAGATCGGAAGAGCGTCGTGTAGGGAAAGAGTGTCATAAAGGTAGTCCTTTCCTCTCTCCAGTCCGCGTTTTTGCAGTTTCGCTTCCTTTGCGGTTTTGTCGAAATCGCAGAGGATGATTTTGTCATAGGATTTGTGGGAGAGAGCTTCTTCCAAAGGCTTAATCTGGTATCCAAAAAATTCATCCACATATTGGTTCAACACACACTCATCATCAACAATAAACAAAACATTCAAATGCTCAAAAATATAAAGAAAATCCTTTAAAATTCTATTTATTCCATATAAAATATACCTCATATGACTATTCCTCATACTTCAAAATGTACTTTCAAAAAATGTTAGGGGACTGTAAAATAATTCCAAATTTTTTTCCAGCTCCTCTTCTGACCAGTTCCACCACTGTACTTGTTTTAGTTTTTCGATTTCTTCTTTCGAAAATCGATATCGTATAACTTTCGCTGGCACTCCACCTACAATAGCATAGTCGTCAACATCCTTTGTTACAACTGCTCCTGCTGCCAAAATAGCGCCATCTCCAATATGCACGCTCGGCAAAATAATTACATTTGCTCCAATCCAAACATCATTTCCTATTCGTATTGGAGAGCCATTTCTCAACATACTTTCACCACAAAGGCGATTATCATGGTACTTCCCATATTTTCTAATCATTTCATCTCTTCTTTCAGCAGTTTCCCACGAAAAAAAAGCAATATGATCTAACAGCGGATGAGTTGTAATATAGTTTATTGGATGGTTGTTCCAAATCTTTGCAGTATTATTTATGGAACAAAATCTTCCAATTGATTCTGCTAACGGGTAATATTCCAATAAGTGTTCATATCCATATGTATATTTTCCAACATGACATCCGTTATAAACTATATCCTCTTTATTAACCATTTCCCCTGCCACAATATAATAATAATCCCTTTTGGAGAATCTGTTATTTTCACAAAT
>OFFF01000330.1_pt1 | contig 37089 bp, 29 predicted proteins | sample 1521301 | NCBI WGS metagenome assembly OFFF01 (sample SAMEA3504101, study PRJEB24116) | mouse gut metagenome | biome: mouse gut; feature: mouse-associated habitat; material: faeces | place: Denmark | collected 2011
GTTGATGAACTCACTATCTCCCCCCTCATAAGAAAATAGTAAAAGGGTCTCGGTGCAAGCCGGGGCTCTTTTACAGTATGCCCGGAATCTGCACATAGAGGAAATCAGCACGCCTGGATGCCTGGGGCCTGGGACTGTAAGTTTAGGAATGCTTTTCAGGTTTTTTAGATTTAAATTAGAATATGGACACACTAAGGACACAATTCCCCTGTAATATGTATATCAGATAGTTGATGAACTCACTATCTCCCCCCTCATAAGTAATAGTAAAAGGGTCTCGGTGCAAGCCGGGGCCCTTTTACATTCGCGCACCTTTCCGTCTTATATGCCCCAGTGCCTAACTCCAGTGCTCCACTGCAGCTCCAGTGCTTCATCGAAAAAAGCTTGCATAAATGCCAGGCATATACTAAAATAAATCTAAGAAGATTTTCTATATAAACGGCATTTAATTCTTGCCAGCCGCATAGCACAGCAAGTCATGCCGTTTATCTGATTTTTGAGCAAGATTTTATTGCTGCATATATAAGATATCGATTCTGATAGTCAAGAATGCAATTCATGGAAATCGGAAGATTCCTGCTGTCAATTTCAAGATGTAAAAACCGAGCGGGAGCTTCCGGCCCTGAGCCAGGTGCTCTGCAGACGGTACGACATTTGAGGGTGGAGGAGGCGTAAAGGTATGCCGGACTTTCATTTCACGAAAAGGGAACCAATCTATGAGGGCTGGTCTGATGACCGGAAATACTGTGCCACCGCGGAGCCGGAGGAAGGGCGTTCCCAGGGAACGAAATATTTCCTCCGCATCTCCCCCATGTCCCAGTATGACAGGAAGCAGACCGAATTCCGGATGATGGAGAAGGCTGCGGCCCTGGGCGTCCCCATGTGCAGGCCTCTGGCTTTCGGGGTCTGTGAGGAGGGCGTGTATTCGGTCCAGAGCTGGATCGAGGGGACAGGAGCGGAGGAAGCGGTGCCGATGCTGCCGGACAGCGGACAGTATGCCTGCGGGCTGGAGGCCGGACATATCCTTCGCAGGCTGCATTCCATCCCCCTTACAGAGGAACGGGAGGCGGGGTCTGCCCTGGAGGACTGGGAGACGCGGTTCAACCGGAAGATGGACACGAAGATCAGAAAATACAGGGAATGCCCCATACAGTATCCCGGGGGAGAGGCTTTTATCTGGTATATCGGGGAGAACCGCCATCTGCTGAAAGACAGGCCCCAGACCTGTCAGCATGGAGATTACCACATCGGGAACATGATGCTGGACGAAAGCGGGCAGCTTTATGTAATCGATTTCAATCGGTTCGATATCGGGGATCCCTGGGAGGAGTTCAACCGCATCGTATGGTGCGCCCAGGCCTCTCCGCTGTTCGCGTCCGGCATGGTGAACGGGTACTTTGAGGGCCATGTCCCGGAGGAATTCTGGAGGCTGCTCGCCCTCTACATCTCCAGCAATACCCTGTCCTCCATATACTGGGCAGTCCCCTTCGGGCAGAAGGAGATAGATACCATGCTGCGCCAGGCGGCGGAGGTGCTTCAGTGGTATGACAATATGCGAAACATCGTACCGTCCTGGTATTTCCAGGGATATTACCTGCAATATATAGACGGAATACCATATAAATTAAAATGTCCCTTCGACTTTTCCTTCCTCCGTAAATACGGCAGGGTGTTTCAGGTATACGATGACCAGGACTCCGGCAATATCTGCTTCGGGATCGAGAGAGACGGAGAACGCTATTTCGTGAAGTTCGCGGGAGCTCCCACAGAACGGGGCACGGGCACGGCCCGGGAGGCAGTGGAGAGGCTGCGGGAAGCCTGGCCGGTCTACAGGGATCTGCGGCATGGGAGCCTGATCGAGCTGGTGGAGGCGGAAGAAATCGGAGGCGGGTTCGCGCTGGTATTCCGCTGGGCCCAGGGGGACTGCATGGGCAGAATGTACCCGGCGGCCCACCGGAGGTTCATGGCGCTTCCCACGGAGAACCGGCTGCAGGTGTTCGGAGACATCCTGCGCTTTCTGGAACATACGGCTTCCAGGGGATACGTGGCCATCGATTTCTACGATGGCAGCATCCTGTATGATTTTGACAAAGGAAAGACCACTGTCTGTGACATAGACTTTTTCCGCAGACAGCCCTGTGTCAACGACATGGGGAGGATGTGGGGGAGCTCCAGGTTCCAGGCCCCGGAGGAATACCGGCTGGGGGCGGCAATCGACGAGGTGACCAATGTCTATACCGCGGGAGCGTTTGCTTTTGCGCTGTTTGGCGGATATGGGCGCACCCCGGACAGCTGGCAGTTGGGGGAGGGGCTTTTCGCCGTAGCCGCAAAAGCAGTGGAGGAGGACAGGAGCCTGCGCCAGCAGTCCCTGCGGCAGTTCAGGGAAGAGTGGGACAATGCGCTTTCTGGCCTATACGCTTCCGGGCGGCCAGGAGATACGGTTCTGGGACGATGCCAGGGTATACCTGGGGAACCAGGTCCACAAGAAGGGGAGCGACAGATGCTACGGGCTCACGGCGGACGAGAGCTACCTGCTGGTATGCGAGTACGGCGAGGGCGGCTCGGATGCCGAGATTGTTGTATACAGGAGACGGGAAAAGGGTTGAATTAAGGTTCCAGGGCCCGGAGGAAGCGGACATTGGCTGACGGAAGCCAAGGGACATGGCAAGCGGCATGACAGGGAAGTCTCGGCAGAGGGAGAAAGAGTGGCTGCCGCATCAGGGAAATCTGTTTTCCTGATGCGGCAGCCATATCCGGTCAAAGGGGGCTACGGCCTCACAGGGCGGAAGTCGAAGCCCTTGTCCAGCTCCTGGGACAGCCGCACCAAAAATGTGCTGAGCAGCCGGACGCAGTCCTCGATGTCCTTCCAGCTGCCCACCTCCACGGAGCTGTGCATGTACCGCAGCGGGATGGAGACCAGAGCCATGGGGATGCCTTCATCGGCCTGGTTCACCGTGTCGCCGTCCGTACCCGTGCGGCCTCCGGCGATTTCCCACTGTACCTTCATATCCAGCTCCTCCGCCACCTGCTTCAGCAGGGCGTTCAGGGGCTTGTTCACCGCAGAGCCCATGCACAGCACCGGCCCGCCGCCCAGCTTCACCTCTCCGGTGTCACCCGGATTGGTGCCGGGGGCGTCGCTGGCCCAGGTCACGTCCACGGCGATGCAGCAGTGGGGCTTCAAGCGCGCGGCGGCATGGTAAGCGCCTCGGCCCGTGGTCTCCTCGCCTGTGGTGGTGGCGGCGTAGATGCCCAGGGAAGCGCCCTGCTGCGCGGCCTCCCTGGCGGCCTCCAGCACCACGAAGGCTCCGGTGCGGTCGTCCAGGGCGCGGCAGGTGAAGCAGTCGTTCATCAGCTCCCTGACGGGCACGTCCGCGCAGACCATGTCGCCCACGGCCACTGCGGCAGCGGCTTCTTCTTTGGAAGCTGCCCCGATGTCCACCAGCAGGTCGGAGACATCTATCTTCTCCTTTTTCACCAGGTCCGAGGAGGTGGCGATGATGCCGTTGACCTTGCTGCCCTCATGCCAGACCTGTACCGGCGAGCCTATGTACAGCCTGGGGCTGACGCCGCCTGCCTTAGCCAGGTGGAGACGGCCGGAGTCGTCGATATGGGTCACGATGAAGCCGATTTCATCGATATGCCCGCACAACAGCACCCTGTGGGCGGCATCCGGATTCACGACGGAGACGGCATTGCCGCTGGGATCCGTGAGCTGGGCGTGGGCGAAGGCCTTGCCGTAGGCGAGGGCCTTCTGCTGGATAGCCTCCTCGTATCCGCTGACGGACGGAGTGGAGAGCAGGTCTTTCAGGAATTCTCTGTTCATAAGCAATCCTCTTTTCTTTGATAAATCGTATGGCAGCAAATCTATTTGATGTGCAGTATGTATTGTACCACAGGAGAAAAAAATTGGCAATGGAGCCGTCAGGCGTGAAGCATTTCAGCCAACCTTTTTGTTGATAAAATCCGTCCTGTATTTCGAATACACGATTTTCTGGCTGTGATAGAGGCCGTGATATCCTGACAGCATATAGCTGAAGGCCACGGTCAGCAGGAAATAGGGCATGCCCTCATAGCCGAACAGCTCGAAGCTGATGAGCAGGGAACTGACAGGGCAGTTGGTCACCCTGCAGAAGAGGGCGGAAAAGGCGGCGCTCATGCTGCACATGGTCATGATGTTCCTGTCCTTCTCATCGCTGCCGATGGCATTTCCGATGCTGCCGCCCAACTGTAGCGCCGCGCCCTCCCTTCCGGCGGAACCTCCCAGGAGATGGGTGATCAGTGTGGAGAGGAAGATCAGCGGCGCCACCCGCAGGGGCAGCCTGTGGCCGGAATGGATGGAGGAGAGCACCAGGTTCGTCCCGCTGTCCTTTTCATGCTGGAGCAGGCGGTAAGCGCATATAATAAGGAGACCGGCGAAGGGCAGCAGCCAGATGAGCCAGGGGTGCTCCGCCCGGGACTGGGTGACGCCCGCCAGGCAGTAGTGGAAGAGGGTGCCCACAAGTCCTACCGCGGTGCCTGAGATTGCGGCGAACAGAATCCATTTCAGGGAGATTTTCAACTGTTGCAGATTTTCCAGGAGCCAGTCTCTTTTCTTCATGGGCGGATTCGTCCCTTCCTTTTATCGTTGTAATCTGATTGGTGCATCAATCATATCATCTTATCCCTTTTTTGACAAGCTTCGATTCCCGGCAAAGAAATGAGTGACAGATTGTCCAGGTCAGTGTATAATGGACATAAAATCGAGTTGAGGTGAGAAGGATGGAAATGTTGAAGAAGTTTTTTGCGCCGGTGGACATGACGGAGGGCTCTCCCTGGAAGAAGATCGTGTTCTTTACCGTGCCCATGCTGGTGGGGAATATAGCCCAGCAGCTCTACAACACGGTGGACAGCGTGGTGGTGGGCAATTATGTGGGGGACAATGCCCTGGCGGCCGTGGGGAGCGCAGGGCCCATATTGAACCTGCTATTGGTGCTGTTCGTGGGGATCAGCGTGGGTGCCGGCATCATCGTGTCCCAGTATTTCGGGGCCAGGGAGCGGGAGAAGCTGTCGGTGACGATCGGGAACTGCATCACGCTGACGGCTGCGGCCACGGTGCTGGTGATGGTGGTGGCCTCTCTGGTGTCCAGGCCCCTGCTGGAGCTTCTGGACACGCCGGAATCCATCATCGACTGGTGCCAGTCCTACCTGCTGATTCTGTTCATCGGATCTGCCGGGCTGGCCTTCTACAATATATTGAGCGGAATCCTGCGGGGGCTGGGGGACTCCATGTCCGCGCTGGCCTATCTGCTGGTGTCCACGGTGGTCAACATCGTCCTGGACCTGGTGTTCGTGGCCAAGCTGGGCATGGGGGTCAGCGGCGTGGCCCTGGCTACGGTGATCGCCCAGCTGATTTCCGCTCTGCTGTGCTTCTGGAGGCTGAGCAAGATGACGGATCTGTTCGACATGAAGCCCCGTTATCTGAAACTGGAGAAGCAGCATGCCCTGAAGGTGATCCAGCTGGGGCTGCCCTCGGGCATCACCCAGGCCATCTTCTCCATGGCCATGATCGTGGTGCAGTCCCTGACCAACAGCTTTGGGGAGATGTTCATCGCCGCCAACGTCATCATCATGCGTGTGGACGGCTTCGCCATGATGCCGAACTTCTCCTTCGGCACGGCCATGACTACATATGCGGGACAGAACGTGGGGGCCAGGATGTACGACAGGGTGGAGAAGGGCGCGAAGCAGGGCACCTGGATCGCAATGGGGGTATCCGCCATACTGACCTCCCTGATTCTGATATTCGGCAAGGCATTGATGGGGATTTTTACCAAGACGCCGGAGCTGGTGGATCTGAGCCGGGACATGATGGGCATCCTGGCGGTAGGGTATGTGGCCATGGCGGTGACCCAGAGCCTGTCGGGCGTCATGCGCGGTGCCGGGGATACGGTGACGCCCATGTGGATTTCCATTGCCACCACCATATTCATCCGTGTGCCGGTGGCCTATGGGATTGCCTTCCTGACCAGGTCCGCGGAGTTCCCGGGCGGGCGGCAGGAGTGCATCTTCATCTCCCTGCTGAGCTCCTGGGTGGCGGGCGCGGTGATTACGTTCTTCTTCTATAAAAGAGGAAAGTGGAAGGAGAGGGCGGTGTAGTCCTGAATACCGGAGCATGACATAAAAAAGCTGTCGCATGGAGCGGCAGCTTTTTTGTTGTGCTTTTTGTCTTTATTGATGTTCTTCAGAAAACCATGTGGTCAATCGTGCTAATTTCCATATACTATACTTTTTGGTACTCGTTCAGATATGTCAATTTTACCAAATTGTATCAATTGTTCATTGACTTTTTTATACTTTTATAGTAAAATATATACATAATTTGTTTGGTTGAAAAAAATTCCCAAAAAGTATACATTTCAGGAATGACTAAAACGCAAGGAGCGAAGGACGATTCGTTCGTGAAAATAAATAAGGGGGGAGGCTGTGTGGGACAAGAGGGTCATGCCATATGTATGCGGAAGGGCTGCGGATGCCATTAGCGAAATTTCCGAAATCTAAAAAGAATTGGAGGAATATATGGAGACGAAAGGAAACAATGGATTAAAGAAAGGAAAAGAAAAGGCAGGGAAGAAAAAGTATGGCAAGGGCGTCATCAGCGAGAATCTTCAGATTTATGCCATGATGCTCCCGACGCTGATATTAATATTTGTCTTCTGCTACATCCCCATGTACGGAATCGTGATTGCTTTTCAGGACTATGTTCCGGGAGCTTCTTTTTTTGGGGAAGGTGTGAAATGGGTAGGCTTTAAATGGTTCGAGAGATTCATAACAAGCCACTATTTCTTCAGGCTCATCAGGAATACCCTGATCCTGAGCGTGCTGAACCTGCTCTTCGGTTTCACGGCGCCTATCCTGTTCGCGCTGCTGCTGGATCAGATACGCCATGCCGGGTTCAAGAAATTCGTGCAGACCACCAGCTACATGCCTTATTTCATTTCCACCGTGGTAGTGGTAGGTATGGTGATTTCGTTCATCGACATCAATGGCCTGATTACCAACCTGCTGGCATTTTTCGGCGCGAAGCCGCAGAATTACCGCACCTCCACAGACGCATTCCCGTGGATCTATACGTTCACGAATGTGTGGAAGAGCTTCGGTTTTTCCAGTATTCTGTATTGCTCTATCATATCGTCCATCGATCCGGGGCTGTATGAGGCGGCCAAGCTGGACGGCGCGAACCGGTGGAAGCAGGTATGGCATATCACGCTGCCCGGACTGAGGTCGGTCATCGCAATCAACCTGATCATGGCAGTGGGCTCCGTGCTTTCGGCGAACTCGGAAATGATTCTGCTGCTGTATACGCCCGCGACTTATGAAGTGGCGGATGTGGTAGGCACTTATGTCTACAGGCTGGGTATCCTGGAAGCGCAGTACAGCTATACCACGGCGGCGGGCCTGTTCGTCTCCGTGATAGGTTTCATCTTTACCTACATAGCCAATCGGATCAGCAACACATTGACCGGATTTGGACTCTGGTAGAGTAGAAAGGACGCATATGAAGACAAAGAAGAGAAGCGGAATAAGGGAAGGCAACAGATTTGCCACGTTCCTGATGTATTTTGCATGTGTGATGATTGCGTTCATCACGCTGTACCCTATGTATTATGTGCTGATTCTGTCGCTGAGCTCACCGCAGTATGCCAGCACCATGAGAGTGTACACCATACCGAAAGGCTTCGACCTTTCTGCCTACAAAGTGCTGGTGCAGAACAGCACTATGTGGCGCGCCTATCTCAATACGATTGTATATGTACTGCCGAATACGGTCCTGATGATCATCACCAGCTCTGTGGTGGCCTATGGGCTCAACTACAAAAAGCTGATAGGGCGGAAATGGCTTACCATGTTCCTGCTGATCCCCATGTATTTCGGCGGCGGCATGATTCCCACTTTTTTGCTGATCGTGAAGCTGGGATTGTACGACTCGCCCCTGTCCCAGATCATACCCAGCTGTTTTTCCATCTGGAACATCATTTTGATTAAGGCGTATTTCAAATCCATTCCGGATTCGCTCTCGGAGGCGGCCAAGATTGACGGGGCGGGAGTCCTGCAGGTCTTTACGAGAGTGATGATACCGCTTGGCAAGCCTATTTTCGCCGTGGTGGCGGTATATACGATCGTGGGCGTATGGAACAGCTGGTTCGGCGCTATGCTCTATCTGCCGCATACGGACTGGCAGCCGCTGCAGTTGTATCTGCGCCGCCTTTTGATCGAAGCAACACAGTCTGTAAAGGAGGTGGTAGATGCAGCAACAGCGAGAGAGATAGCGGAGCGCCAGCTTTCAAATGCGCAATTGAAATATGCGATGATCATATTTACATCGCTGCCGGTATTGTGCACATATCCGTTTTTCCAGAAGTACTTCATCAAGGGTATGGTGCTGGGTTCCCTGAAAGAGTAAGATGCCAATGGCAAAAGCAGAAAATTCAGAAATGTGAATCAGAATGGAGGAAAGTATGAAAAGAAAAGCAATGGCTGCTTTTATGGCGGCAATCATGACAGCATCCCTGCTTGCAGGGTGTGGGGACAATGCTTCCCAGAGTTCCGGGGAGGGCAGCTCCAGCGCCGGTGGGGATTCCGCCGGTGAAGAGAGTAGCGCCGGTGAGGAGAGCTCCGGTGGGGGCAGCGGCTCGGAGGAGGCCTCCGGGGATCTGAAGACCCTCCACATCCTGGGCGTGGACCACTCGGGAACGGACGGAAACGGCCAGACCGTGAAGCTGTCAGATTGGGTGAATGGAGACAGCAAGCTCTGGGAGAGGTTCACTTCGGATTTGGCGGAGCGCGGACTGAAGCTGGAGCTGGATCTGATCGAGAACGACCAGTACGACACTACGGTGAACAATCAGCTGGCTGCCGGATTGGACTATGACTTTGTCTACATCACCCCTTTGAGCACGAAGACCAGGATAGGCCTGGTGGAGCAGGGGAAGCTTCAGCCTCTGAATCAAATCTGGAATCAGTATGGACAGGAGGCCACGAAGGAATTCTATGAGCAGGGCGCGGGCAGCGAAGTAGTGAAGCTGAATGTCCTGGAGGACGGGAATATCTATTGGGTATCTACCGCCATCATCGGTACATATGGCGATTCCAATTTCGGTTCCTTCACCATGCCCCAGATTCGTAAGGACTGGCTGGATAAGCTGGGCCTGGAGATGCCGCAGACCACGGATGAGCTGTATGAGGCTCTGAAGGCATTCCGGGAGAATGACGTCAATGGCAATGGGGAGGCCGATGAAGTGGCCCGCCTGTCCCTGAGCACCTTCTCGGGCGGCATAGCGCAGCTGTTTGGGCTGGGCAACTCAATCGCCTATGTGGATTATTATACAGGGAAGGTGAGCTCGCCCTGGTATGACGAGAATGTGAAGGAGTACATCCGGTTCATGCAGAAGCTGTATGAGGAAGGGATGCTGGTTGACGGCGACTCTGAGAATTCCACTGAGGTGGCCGAGAATAAAGCTGCCATGATCTTCGACTGGGCTCTTCAGACCTGGCAGGAGCCTACCATAATGGTTCCCGAAGGAGAGGCTGCGCCTTATTATGTAGGCGTACACTGCAAGGCTGTGGAGGGAGTGGAGCCTCTGATTGCGAGACAGCGCGGCATCCAGAAAGCCGGCTACGACTATGCGGCCACCGACAAGGCAGACCCTGAGGCAGTTGCCATCTATCTGGATTATATTGCCAGCGAAGAGTACGCACTGCTGAGCGAGTTCGGCATCGAAGGATTCAGCTTCGAGTATGACGAGAACGGCGAGATGGTCCAGTATTCGGACAGTGAGGACAGCGAAGTGCAGATGATCGTGAAGACGCCTGCCCTGTGGGTGAACAATGGTATCGCACCCCGTGTCCAGAAGGTGGACCGTAAGCAGGAGGTCGATATGACCAAGGGCGCCGGCTATGACATGGGATATCCGGAAGAGGGCTTCGAGGAGAAGGTGAAGCTGATCAGGGATATCTATGAGAACGAAGAAAAGTATTCCTATGCGGCGATGAGCGTGGATATGGCTGTGGCGACTGTGGCGGAAAATGACGAAGTGGATTCCTTCTATACAGATTTGGACACCCGTTCCAAGGAAATCCTGATGAACCTTATCATGGGTACGTATTCCCTGGAGGATTGGGATACCTATATCTCGGATCTGCAGAACCTTGGCCTTGACAAGCTGATTGAGATATATCAGAACCGTTATGACAGAGCCTGGGGGAATTAAGGCGTAGATCGGGAAATATAATCATTGGTCCTATACTGCATAACGCTGAATACTGCCTAATGTAATCATGCGATTGAACCAGTCAGCGTTATGCAGTCTGGTTTCACGGCAAGTGAAATCGTTAGGCAGTATAAATGTCGGAATGGCGGCCTGCGTAAGCGGGTCGCCATCCTCTTATGTACGAATATGTTTTTTCCGGACTTAATCGGTGGGCAAGGTGAAACGGTTCACCAACTGGTTCAGGCCTGTGGCCTCCGCGGAGAGCTGTTCGCTGGCGGATGCGCTCTGCTGGGCGGTGGCGCTGTTGTTCTGCACTACCATGGAAATCTGGTTAATCCCCTCAGAGACCTGATGGACCGCGGAGGACTGTTCATCGGATGCAGCCGCTATGTGGTCCATGGAAACTGCCACGGTCTGGATGGAAGCAACGACCTCCAGCAGGCTGTCAGCCGTTTCCCTCGCGATGCCGTTTCCTTCACGAACTGCCTCCGAGGAGCGCTCGATGAGCACGGAGGTATTCTTTGCCGCCTCGGCGGATTTTCCGGCCAGGGTGCGCACCTCCTCTGCCACCACGGCAAAGCCCTTGCCCGCTTCGCCTGCCCTTGCGGCCTCCACGGCCGCGTTCAGGGACAGGATGTTGGTCTGGAACGCGATGTCCTCTATTGTCTTCAGGATCTTCCCGATTTCGTTGGAGCAGGTCTGTATCCTGTCCATGGCACCAGTCAGCGACTGCATCTGCTGGTTGCAGTGGGAGATCGCTTCCCCGGCCAGATGGGTCTGGCTGCGGACGTCCACTGCGCTCTTGGCCGTCTCCATGGCCTGCTCGGAGATTTCCGTGACCTGTGATGCCAGCTCCTCCACCGCGCTGGCCTGCTCTACAGAGCCCTGGCTCAGGGTCTGGGCGCCGGCGGAGAGCTGCTGGCTGGCCGAGGACACCTGGCCGGCAGAGCCGTGGACCTGCATCAGCACATTGCTCAGCGATTCCTTCATATGGCGCATGGAGAGCAGGATGTTCTGGAAGCTGCCCACATAGGCCTCCCCGTGCTGGGTGCGGATGTTCAGGTTCTGATTGGCAAGCTGGGTCATCAGATAGCTGATATCATTGATGACTGTGCCTAAGCCTTCTACCAGAGAGGCGGTGGAGCGGGCCAGCATGGCTGTCTCGTCCCTGCCGGAGACTTTTGGCACAGGGGTTTCCAGGTCGCCTTCCACCAGAAGCTGCATCCTTTTTGCGCAGGCCTTCATGGGCTTGCTGATGCTGCCGGCCAGCAGCAGGGCCACTACGATGGATATCACCACCGACGCGGCCATCACGATGATATTGATGGTCATGCCCTGGTAGGTGGAGGAGAGGTAATTGAGCTGGGGCGCGGCGACGGCGATGCTCCAGCCGTCGGTGCCGTTCACGGGCGCATAGGCCAGGAATATTTTGCCCTCCGGGCTGTCATAGCTTCCGAATCCGTTCTCTCCCCGGCACATGGCTTCATGGATGGCAGCCAGGTCCTTCAGGGAGGAGTCGCTTTGGGCCTCGGCGCCGATGTTCTGGACGGTGATGGTATCAAGGACGATGTCGGCAATGGTATCGCCGGTCTTGTTGATCATGTAGGCCCGGCTGTTCTCGCCGACTTGGATGGAGGATACGATATCGTTCAGGAAGGTCTCGGGGGGAACGAAATACACCACGCCCACGATGGAGGAGCCGTGAATCCCGTTTTCGTACAGGGGGGCTGCCACCATGATGGACAATTCTCCGGTGATTTTGCTGATCAGGGGCTCAGATACATAGACATTGCCCTGCATGGCCTGCTGGACATACTCTCGGTCGGAATAGTCCTTTCCGTCGAAAATGCTGATGCCGTCCATGCCGATGAGGTTCCCGCGCTGGAAATTGTGCATGGCGCAGCGCTCATCGATGATGGCCTTTTTCTCCTCCGCCGATGTCTCCGGATCGGAGAGCTGGGGGATGCAGCCGGTATCCATGGCTACATTCCTGTAAGCGGTCAGCTCCTGTTCCACGCGCCCTGCCGCCAGGACCGCCGTTTCGCTCATCATGTAATCCACAGTGGCAAGGATGCTGCGGTAGCTGGGAATGATGCCGGAAATGCCCGCTCCTAACAGCGCCGTGACGATGGTCACGATGAGACACAAGGTGATTTTGGTTCGAATGCTCTTCATTTCATTTCGCCTCCGTATTATGGCTGACGCATTGTCCGATCAGCCGTGTATTTATTGATATTATATAAAAAACAGGGTGCTGTTGTCAATATCCGCTGGTGACATCCGGCCTGCCGCCGGACGCTGCCTGCCCGTGTGGAAGCCAGGCTTTCAGGAACCTGGGGGGCCGTATGGGGGAGCGGGGCAGGATATGCGTAAAAGCGGGCAAAACCGGGATTGACACGCTCCGGGGCGAGGCGGTACAATAACACCTGGAAAAGCAGGACTAAGAATGGGAGGGGAATCATGCGGGTAAATCGGGAAGACATGCTGGAGCTTACCAGGAGGATGACGATCGCGAGGAACTGTTTCGGCAGGATAGCCGGCGGATATATGGACGGGGAGGGGTATGTGGACGGCACCTTCAACACCCATTTCCAGAAGCTTTCAGGTGCGGACAAGACGAAGAACCTGCGGATCGCCAAGGCGGTGCCCTTTTCGGAGACGAACCGGCAGCTGAAGGGATTCCGCTTCCGGCCGGAGGGCCAGGGGCCGGGAAGCGTCTGGCAGCTGCTGATGGCGCTGCGGGAGTGCGAGCTGAAGAATGACGCGCTGCTGCTCTCCCTGTACGAATACATAGGGGAGCGGTATCAGCCGGGATTCCCCTATGGCATTTACGTCTTCCATGGAAATTATGACATTCCCCTGAAGGGCAGTGACAAGGTGCAGCAGCGGGAGTCGGAGGAGATTTACAGCTTCCTGGTCTGCGCGATCTGTCCCGTGGACGGGGACTATGAGGCCGGGGAGCCGCAGCAGGGCTTCCTGTTCCCGGCCTTTTCGGACAGGGCCGGGGACATTGACGGCATCGATGTATTCTCGGCGGACGGGAATCCGGAGGCGCTGATGGCGCTGCTTTTCTGAGGTTTTCTTCGGCCTGTTCGGCGACAGGCGTAAAAAAGAGGCATCGTCCCGGGGGGCCGGGCGCGGGTGCATCCCTATGGAGGATGGGGCCGTAGTTTTTTGGAGAGGGTTCTGGCAAAAAGGCCAGGGCCCTTTTCCCATGTCCTGAGAAACTCCCCCTTGACTTTTGTACGAAATCGTACTAAAATGGGGATGCACAAAAATGGTACGATTTCGTACATGCGGACGGCATGCCGGATGTATGCCCGCGGGAGGGAACGCGGAGGGGAAGAGGAGCGGATATATGGACATGGAAATGGGAGCGGAGACGGCAGCGGCCATGGTGGAGGCTTCCGCAGAGCGGGGGAGCCGCGCGGGCGGCATGGAGGGAGGCACGGCATGGAAGGCGTGACAGGCATCAACGGAGGGAGCTTTTCGGATGTGGAGGAAGCAGAGGGCGTGGCAGGTACGGCAGACGTGACCAGCGAGGGAATGAGGCGGTTCAACCATCTGGTGAGCGAGACGGATGCGGTGTATCATGAGGCAGCCCTGCGGATGGGCATGTCCGACAGCGTCATGCAGATATTGTATGTCCTCTGTGACAAGGGAGGCAGCTGTCCGCTGGGGGAGATCTGCCTGGTGACCGGAATCAGCAAGCAGACCATCAACTCCGCTCTCCGGAAGCTGGAGGAAGAGGGCTTCGCCTACCTGGAGGGGCTCGGGGGCAGGCGGAAGCAGGTGTGCCTCACGCAGAAGGGACAGGAGCTGGCGGAGCGCACTGTGGTACGGCTGATAGAGATTGAGAACGGCATCCTGGCATCCTGGCCCAAGGCTCAGCTGGAGCAGTATCTGGAGCTGACGGAACAGTATATGACAGCGCTCAGGGAAGGGGTCAGGGAGCTTAAGAACGTATGAACGGGCATTGATCGGTGTGCCGATGCACACAGGGAGGTTAGAATGAAGATTCAATTGTCAGACAGCTTTGATTACAAAAAATTACTGAGGTTTACGTTCCCGTCCATCATCATGATGGTCTTCACATCCATCTACGGTGTGGTGGACGGGTTCTTCGTGTCGAATTTCGTGGGGAAGACGCCCTTTGCGGCGGTGAACTTCATCATGCCCTTCCTGATGATCCTGGGCACGGTGGGCTTCATGTTCGGCACCGGCGGCAGCGCCCTCATCGCCATCACCATGGGGGCAGGGGATAAGGAGAGGGCGAAGAGGCTGTTCTCGCTGTTCATCTATATATCTGCCATATGCGGCATCCTGATCGGTGCGCTGGGCATTGTGGTAATCCGCCCAGTCGCTGCATGGCTGGGAGCGGAAGGGGAGCTGCTGGACAACTGCGTGGTGTACGGGCGAATCATCCTGGCAGTGCTCCCGGCGCTGATTCTGCAGTATGAGTTCCAGAGCTTCTTCATCACGGCGGAGAAGCCGAAGCTGGGTCTGGCCGTCACGGTGGCGGCCGGGGTGGCCAATATGGTGCTGGACGCTCTGTTCGTAGGGGTGCTGCGCTGGGGGCTTGTGGGCGCGGCTGCGGCTACGGCCATCAGCCAGTCCGTCGGCGGCATCATCCCGCTGATTTATTTCGGCCGCCCCAACACAAGCCTGCTGCGGCTCACCAGGACGAAATTCGACGGGCGGGCATTGCTGAAGGCCTGCGCCAACGGCTCCTCCGAGCTGATGTCCAATATCTCCATGTCTGTGGTGGGCATGCTGTACAATATCCAACTGATGAAGTATGCCGGGGAGGACGGCGTGGCGGCATATGGTGTACTGATGTACGTAAATATGATATTCCTGGCGGCCTTCATCGGCTATTCCGTGGGCGTGGCCCCGGTGATTGGATATCATTACGGCGCGGGGAACCATGGGGAACTGAAAGGCCTGCTGAAAAAAAGCCTTGTCCTGATCGGCATCTTCTCGGTGGGCATGGTGGCGCTTGCGGAGGGCCTGGCGCGGCCTCTGGCCCTGATTTTCGTGGGATATGACCCGGAACTGCTGGATATGACGCTGCGGGGATTTCTGGTGTACTCCTTTTCCTTCCTGTTCGCGGGGCTGGCCATCTACGGCTCGTCCTTCTTTACCGCCCTGGGGAACGGCCTGGTGTCGGCGCTGATCTCTTTCCTGCGGACGCTGGTGTTCCAGGTGGCGGCAGTGCTGATATTTCCCCTGATATGGGGGCTGGACGGCATTTGGTTCTCCATCGTGGCGGCGGAGCTGGTGGCGGCCCTGGTGACGGTGGCGTTCCTGGCCGGGAAGCGGAAGAAATACCATTATTGACGGGGCGGCATCGGCGGCAGGGGTTTCGCGCAGCGTCAGGGGATTCCTGCGCCGACGGCGGAAAAGGCCGGATCCCTCCACGGAGGTCAGTCCGGCCAGTCCTGTATCAGCCCGGCGGTTTCGTCAAGGTCGATCTGGAGCTCGCCGCCATAAAGGGCGAGCCCGGCTGTGCCTGTCAGGGGATAGATGCAGGGCAGATAGTCCCGGGTAAAATCGTATGTGAGCAGCAGCCGTTTCCCGGGGTCGATGATCCAGTATTCTTTGACGCCGGCATCGCTGTATTTCTGCAGCTTCTTGATGCAGTCCTTTCTCCGCGTGGAAAATGAAGAAGAGCATTCATGGGAGAGGATTTCCAGGATGAAGTCCGGCGCGCCCATGATGCCCCAGCGCTTGATTTTATCTCTGTCGCACAGGATGATCAGGTCGGGCTGCACCATGGTCTTGTCGTCGCAGTCCAGGCGGACGTCTATGGGGGAAATCAGAGGGATGCATTCGCCGCCTTTTTTCCGAAAATAAGTTTCCATCTGTGAAAATATTCTGCCCGCAAGCCTCTGGTGTACAAAGCCGGGGGCTTCCATGACATAGATTACGCCGTCAATCAACTCTATCCGTTCCTCCTCCGGCCAGGCATAGTAATCCTCGATGGTATATTCGCCCTGGCGCTTCTCCGGCCTCGCCTCATACGCGATGGCATTCTCCTGTACGCCGGGCCGGGATTCCCGGCAGCCATAGCCGCAGCGGGCCGCCGGGGCGTGCCCTTCCTCTGACGGCCGGTTCCGTTCTCTCCCTGCGCTGTTTCGCCCATTGCCGTCGCCGGGACAGGGTTTTCCTGCGCCGAACATTTCTTCTCTTCCTTCATCCTCATGTCCTCCTTTCGATGGCTATATACTCTCGGAATCTCCAGGCCGCATATCATGCGGCTTTCCGAAGCTCCTCTGAGCCGATTCCCCCGCTTTTCCAGGCGTTGTCCGATTCCCATGCCGGATTCCGGCTCCAAAGATTCCGAGAGTCTATGGCTTTGATTTATATTGCGCACCGGTTAAAGCTGCAGTACACCCCGACTGCAGACCGCCGGCCAGGTGCTTTCACGGGGACACCACTGTAAATCCTGGCGGTCTGCAGTATATATGGATTGGATATTGCTTTCCCCTCCGGTGTGCGTCAGGCAGTCCTGGCGGATTCCAGGAATGCCGCAAAAATCTTCCGGCTCCCCTGGTTTACCTGGTAGGAGAATTCCGGGTGCCACTGGACGCCCCAGACGAAGCGCTTCTCCGGCATATAAATGGCTTCAATCAGCCCGTCCGGCGCAGCGGCCATGGCGCGGAAAGGAGCGGCCAGCTCCCGGATGGCCTGATGGTGGCAGCTGTTCACGGCCAGCTCCTCGGATTCCAGCAGCCGGGCCAGGGGGGATTCCGCCTCCAGGCGCACCATATGGGCACAGCCGTCATAGGGAGGCTGCATGCGGTGGTCTACCTCCGAGGGACACTCTGCGGGGATATCCTGATACAGCGTCCCGCCGTACACCGCGTTCATCAGCTGGTGCCCGCGGCATATCCCCAGCACCGCTTTGTCCCGCTGCACCGCGCCTTTCAGCACATAGGCATCCATGTCGTCCCGGAGAGGCAGCGTGAGGCCGCAGCGGGCGGAGGGTTCCTGGCTGTAGAGCCGGGGCGAAATGTCGTGGCCGCCGGTGAGGACGAAGCCGTCGCATTCCTCCAGAAAGAAGTCCAGCTGCGTCCGGTCGGCATTCAGCGGGGGCATGAGAGGGATTGCTCCCTGCTCCTCCAGGGCTTTCATGTAGCCGGGCAGCATCCAGTAGCTGTCCTTTTTCTCGTCATACAGCGGCATCAGCGCTATGATGGGTCTTCCTTTATACATTGGGTGGCCTCCTTTGATAATTTTTGATAGATAATTGATAAAAATTTTGCTGTTTATCTTGATTTCAGGATGAAAAATGGGTATAATGTACTTATCAGGACAGCCGGAAGGTGAGTGCGAGTCACCCGTCCCGGCGAATAACTATATTAGACTGAAAGAAAAAGTCGTCCGGTCATTGCGAGTGAGCAGGACGGCTATTTCTTATGCGTCAGACTCAGAATTGCCACAATCAGCAGCGCCACAGTCAAAATCACCATGAATTCCTCGTATGTACTCATAATGCTCACATCTTTCCATCAGGATCTCGGAATGGGTGAGAGCACGTCCCCCGACTGCCCGGAGAAGCACATTACAGCATGTCCCTCAGGCCGGCTCCTCCAGTTTTCTCTGGAATTTTGCTGCTCCGGAAAGAAGATCAGCGTATTCAGCCACTTTGCAGCGTCCGTCCTCATTCAGTGGCTCGTACGTTTTTTGGCACCACTCAACATACTTTCTGATGTGTGCGATCAGACGTTCATGGGACTTGTCCGTTCCCGTGCATTCAATGATTATGAGAGGGTTTCCGGCTTCATCTTTTATCATGAAATCACATTGGGGCTCTTTGGCGGCTTTCGGAACAGTTCCCTTGGAACCGCCCCTGTCCTCCCACGACGAACCGTCTGTTGTGGGAGCCTTTCCCGTTGAGAATTCATCCAGGAACCGGAGCGCGGTCCGATATATTTCATTTTCCGCGAAAAGATATGCTGCCGATACCTGGAAGTAATCGGCTATTTTGCGGATCATTTCCATGCTCGGCTCACGCTTTCCGTTTTCCCAGTTGAAAATAGCGTTCTGGGTTACCTGAAGCTCCCTCGCAAGTGCCGTCTGGGTCAGGCCTCGCTCCATCCTTAAGTTCTTTAGTTCATCCGCAAAACAGGACATCATATAGGCCTCCTTGATAATAGCAAAAAGGTGTGAAGATTGATTGGATTATAGCATAATGGAATGCGCAGCGCAATCATAAATTGTTAGTGTATAATTTATTTTTCTTGTATTGGCAGCCGCATTGTTGTATGATAAAGTATCAAAACCCACAGGGACGGGCAGGAGGTACGGATATGAAGATAGGAGAGATCGACAGGAATCTGGCAGTGCAGTCAAAGCTGGAAATCAGTGGGCTGAAATACCGAAGCGCGCTGGAGGAGCCCTTTGAAATCTATGGGCTGTACCGGCCGAAGGAGACAGGGCAGTACAGGCGCATGCCCGCGGAAGTGGCGGAGCGCGTGAGCGAAGGCGTCGCGGGCCTGAGCAGCCATACGGCGGGAGGGCGCATCCGCTTCCGGACGGACTCACCCTATGTGGCGGTGAAGGCAAAGCTTACGGGCCAGTGCTTTATGTCTCATATGCCCCTGACCGGCTCCCACGGGCTGGATTTATATGTCTATGACGGCACCGCGGATATCTTTCAGGGAACCTTTGTACCGCCCATTGACTCCCCGGAGGACTATGAATCCGTGGTATATGTCCGGAACAGAGGGATGAACGAAATTACGATACATCTCCCGCTGTACAGCGGTATATCGGAATTGTATATCGGGCTGGACGAACATGCCGAAGTGGGGCAAGGGAGGAGATATTGCCCGGTGGAGCCTGTGCTGTACTATGGCTCCTCGATCACCCAGGGAGGCTGTGCCAGCAGGCCCGGCAATCATTATCCGGCGGCGATCGCCAGGGCGTACAATGTGGACTTCCTCTGCCTGGGCTTCTCCGGCGGTGCAAAGGGGGAGGCCGAGATGGCGGACTATCTGGCGGGGCTTCCGGCCAGCGTGTTCGTCTGCGATTACGACCACAACGCGCCGGATGCGGAGCATCTGGAGGGCACGCATGCTGCCCTGTACAGGCGCTATCGGAAGTCGAATCCGCAGACCCCCATCGTCTTCGTGTCGAAGCCGGATATCCGGCCGGACGACAGCGGAGATGTCCGGCGCAGGGATGTGGTGTACCAAACCTATATCGAGGCTTTGAGGGGCGGGGACGAGCGGGTATATTTCCTGGACGGCTTCCACCTTTTTGCGGGAGACAGGCGGTATGACTGTACGGTGGACGGATGCCACCCCAACGATGCGGGGTTCTTCCGGATGGCTGAGGCAATCGGGGAGCTGGTGCGGTATTGCCTGGCCCTGTGACGGCGTCCAGAGACGTTTTGGACGACAGACGGAATGGCGCCCGGCAGGAGAAAATAAGGGACGGGGAGGGACATGATGGGATATGACTGCCTGATCATAGACGATGAGAAGCTGCTTGCGGACAGCACCGCGGAGTATTTCAACCTTTTCGGCGTCAGTACCGCAGTGGCGTACAGCGCAGGGGACTGCCGCAGATTTTTTGAGACCGATACAGCAAAGCTTCTGCTGCTGGACATCAACCTGAAGGACGGCAGCGGCTTCGCCCTGTGCAGGGAGCTGCGGGAGAGGACGGAGATTCCGATCCTCTTCATCTCCGCCCGCAGCAGCGATGACGACAAAATCATGGCGCTGCATATCGGCGGGGACGATTATATCCAGAAGCCCTACTCCCTGGGGGTCCTGCTGGCCAAGGTGCAGGCGGTGCTGAAGCGCTACGGCAGACAGGAGGAATCCTCCGACCGGGAAAAGCAGGGATACCGCTGCGGCAGGCTGGAAATCGATTTCGGGGCCAGGAAGCTGCTGGTGGAGGGAAAGCCTGTGAAGCTCACTGCCCTGGAGTTTCGGCTGCTGTCCTATCTGGCGCAGAATGAGGACAGGGTGGTGACGAAGCAGGAGCTGTTCGAAAAAGTCTGGGAGGATAAGTTCACTGGAGACGGCACGCTCAACGTCCATATCAGGAAGCTGCGGGAGGCCATTGAGCCAGACCCCGGGAATCCGGAGCACATACTCACGGTCTGGGGGGAGGGGTATCGGTTCTGCGGATCGTCACAGAAGGGGTGACGCATGGATCGGCGCTGTTATACTGCATAACGCTGAATACTGCCTAATGCAATCAAGCGATTGAACCAGTCAGCGTTATGCAGTCTGGTTTCACGGCAAGTGAAATCGTTAAGCAGTATAAGATGGCGCTGCCGCCACATGGAGCATCTCAGGAAGAAGGGAAATGAAAAAACGTTATTTTATAATCGCTCAGATAACCGCCCTCGCAGTGGAGGCGGTTCTGCTCCTATGCTTCGCGCTGTGGGACGCGGACAGCGCCCAGGACGCGGTGGCGGTGAACGAGGTGCTGCAGTCCGTGGAGTCCGGATGGGGCAGATTGGAGAGCCATGAGAGACGGACAGGGCTGAACTATGTGGTGCTGGACGGGACAGGAGAAGTTCTGTTCCGGACAGATACGGACTTAAGCGAAAGCGTCAACAGGGCAGTCGCCCACAGGGACACGATTCTGGACATAGAAAACGCAGGCCTCGTGGTGGGAAAACTCATTGTATTCAATGACAGCGCCGAAATCCTGGAATCCGGAAAACGCACCATGCTTCTGGCCGTCCTGGCCGTGATGCTGGCGCAGTGGGGCATCTGCATAGCATATGGGATGTATCTGAACCGCGCTGTGGTCAGGCCTTTCCGGCAGCTGAAGGATTTCGCCCGCAGGGTGGCTGGGGGCAATCTGGATATCCCTCTGGAGATGGACAGGGGGAACCTGTTCGGGGCCTTTACGGAGAGCTTCGACATCATGCGGGAGGAGCTGAAAAAGGCCAGACTGGCCGAGGCGAAAGCCAATGCCGAGAAAAAGGAGCTGGTGGCCAAGCTCTCCCACGACATCAGGACGCCGGTGGCCAGCATCAAGGCGGCCTCCGAGGTAGGGGCGGCCCTGGCGCAGAGCGGCAGAATCAGAGAGAATTACGGCCAGATCATCCGCAAGGCAGACCAGATAAACGCGCTGGTGAACAATCTCTTCACGGCAGCTCTGGAGGAGCTGGAGCGGCTTGCAGTGAACCCTGTGGACATGGAGAGCGGGGAACTGGCGGCGATGCTTAAGAGCGCGGATTATTTCGGCTGGGCACAGATACCGCCCATTCCCGAGTGCCTGCTGCATGGGGACAGGCTCCGCCTCCAGCAGGTGTTCGACAATATCTTCGCCAATGCCTATAAATATGGAAGGAACGCATGTCAGGGAGAAGGGGGATTCCAAGGACAGTCCGCACAGGGTTCCCCTTGGGGCGGGAAAATCAATGTGACCATGCGGCGGGAGGGTCAGTGCCTCGCCGTCTGCATCGAAGACTGCGGCGGAGGCGTGGACGAGGAGGAGCTGCCCCTCCTGAAGGAGAAATTCAGGCGCGGGAGCAATGCCGGGAACCGGGAGGGCGCGGGCCTGGGCCTGTATATCTCCGATTATTTCATGCGGGAGATGGGTGGGGAGCTGCTGGTGGAGAACGGAGAGGAGGGGCTGCGGGTGACGGTGGTCATCCGGCAGAGCGGTATATGACCGCGGGGAAGCTGCTATACTGCAGACCGCCAGGATTTACAGTAGTGTCTCCGGGAAAGTACTTGGCTGGCGGTCTGCAGTCGGGTTGCACTGCAAATTTAACCGGTGTGCAGTATATTTGCTATACGGATATTCTGAATCGCCGCTGCTTCATTCCTCAAATTCTTTAAAATCAATCCACAAATCCTCATAGATGTTGACCTTTACGCTGTCCTGGAAAGTATAGGATATGACTTTGAAGCTCTCCTGTTCCAGAAAATACACATGGACAGATTTCTGCACAGGGTCTACAATCCAATACTCCCTTACCCCGGCATCCGCATAGAGATTCAATTTGCGGATATAGTCATAGCTGGCGGTGCTGGGGGAAATGATTTCTATGATCCAGTCGGGCGCTCCGGTACATCCCCGGTCAGTCAGCTTGTTCGGGTCGCAGATTACGCTTATGTCCGGTTCGACTATAAATTTGTCGTCGTTTGCGAACAGCTTGACAGCAAAAGGGGCGGGGTAGACTTTGCAGTTCCCTTTTTTTGAGCGGATGTAAAGGTTGATTTCAGTGTTCATAAAATTGAGTACTTCCTGGTGGATTCTGCTGGGTGCAGCCATATAATAAAACTGTCCGTCAATCAACTCTGCCCGCACATCCTCCGACAGACTATAATAGTCCTCTTCTGTATAGGTCTTTAACTGTGCCGATGCCATAATCCCGATTCCTTTCTGGATGGTGTTATGTGGTTCCGTACATCATACTTATCATACCATTTTCACGGCGGAAAGGAAAGAAGAACCATGACAGATTTAAGACATATTTAAGGATTCAGTAAAGACATTTAAGGTTTAAAATAGGAAAATAGAATCCATAAAAGCCGCAAACATGAGAAACGGACAAATGCGGCGAAGAAACGGAGGGTATGGATTCATGAAGAAAATCCTGCTGGAGACAGAGGGCCTGAGCAAATCTTTTTCAAGCGGAGGAGCCATGCAGCATGTACTGAAGAACATAGACTTAAAGCTCTACGAGGGAGACTTCACCGTCATCATGGGGGCCAGCGGCGCCGGGAAGTCCACGCTTTTGTATGCCCTGTCAGGGATGGATACGCCCAGCTTAGGCACCATCCGGTTCGGGGAGGAGGTCATATCCGACTACAGCTCTGACAGGCTTGCGGTGTTCAGGCGGGACTCCTGCGGCTTCGTGTTCCAGCAGATTTACTTGATAGACGGCATGAGCGTCATGGACAACGTGCTGGCGGCAGGGCTTCTGGTGAGTCGGGACAAAAAGGCATTGCTCCAGCGGGCAGAGGAACTGTTCCAGGCAGTGGACATCCCGCAGTCCGCCTGGAAGAAGTTCCCCACCCAGCTCTCGGGAGGCGAAGCCCAGCGGGTGGGCATCGTCCGGGCCCTGATCAATTCGCCCCGAATCCTTTTCGCGGATGAGCCCACCGGCGCGCTGAACTCCAAGACCGGCCTGGACGTATTGGATACCCTGAGCCGCTTCAATGAAAAGGGGCAGAGTGTGGTCATGGTGACCCACGATATGCGCTCTGCCAGGCGGGGCAACCGCATCCTGTACCTGAAGGACGGCAGCATCCTGGGGGAGTGCGATTTGGGCAGATACGTATCCGGCGACAGGGCGCGGCATGAGAAGCTGTCCTCTTTCCTGGAAGAGATGGGCTGGTAGGGGGTGAGGGATATGAGAAAAAGTTTACTGTTAGCGGCATCCAACCTGCGCAGGGCAAAGGGGCAGACCATTGCCATCATCGCGCTGATTTTGCTGGCATCCGCCATGATGAACCTGGGGCTGATGCTGTCGCTGGACTATAAGCGCAATTTCGACCGCTGCCATGATAGGCTCCATGACGGCCATGTGACCCTGGCCATAGACGGCAGAAGGGAGGAGCTCCTGGACTTCCTGACGCGGACGCTGGAAGAAGACGGAGACGTAACGGAGTTTTCCTGCGAGGACGCGCTGTCCATGGTAGGCAGCTTTGCCTACAACGGGGGCGAGGTCAACACAGAGTTCGTGATACTGGAAAGGGAGACGGCATTAAGCCGTCCGGTGGGCAGGATGGAGATTGTGGAGGAGGGAGCGGGGAAGAGTGGCGTCTATCTGCCCATGCTCTATGGAGCTGACGGGAAGATAGACCTCGGCGATACCATGGACATCAACATCGGCAGCCATGTGATGCAGTATCAGGTCTGCGGATTCCTAAACAGCGCCATGGCAGGCTCCCACAACTGCAGCATGAGCGCCCTGTTGCTTACGGCGGACAAATATGAGGAGCTGGAGGAGTCCGGCTACGCGCCGGCATCCACCCTTGTCTCGGTGCGGATTCGGGATAAGGAGCAGAGCGAGGGTTTCGAGGCCGCGCTGAAAAACAAGGTCTCTGCCGCTTATCCAACGAGCCGGCTGCTGAGCAATTCCTATGAAATGGTTTCCGCCTCCCGGTATATTTCCCAGATGATATGCTCCAGCGTGGTAAACGCCATGGCATTTTTCGTGGCATTGATTGCGATGGTGGTGATTTCCTCCAATGTCATCAACTATATCCAGGAGAACATGAAGAATCTGGGAGCCATGAAAGCCATCGGCTACAGGAGCGGTCAGATTGTGGCAGGGCTTCTGGTACAGTTCCTGGGAGTGGCGGTGGTCACTACGGCGGCTGGTATCGGCCTTTCCTACTGTCTGTTCCCGTCGGTGAATCAGATGATGATTGCCCAGACAGGGATTCCTTACAGGATGCGGTTCCAGCCCCTGTCCTGCGTGATGACAGTCGCTGTCTGCGGGGGAGCCGTGGCCCTGTCCGTGTGGCTTTCCTCCCGCAGGATACGAAAGATTGAGCCCATCGTGGCCCTGCGGCAGGGTGTCCTGACCCATAGCTTCAAGCGCAATCATGTGGAGCTGGAGGGGACGCGGGCACCGCTGCAGCTGGCCCTTGCGCTGAAGACCTGCCTTTCCGGGATGAAGCAGAATGTCACAGTGGGCATCACCATGCTGGTGCTTTCGCTGGTGGTGGTGTTCTCGGTGCTGATGGTGGAGAACGTCATCGTGGACATGACGCCCTTTATCAACCTGATTGTAGGGGAGACGGCGGATGCCTGCGTAAATGTGAACCCCGGGGCGGATGCGTCGCTTTTGCAGGCGGCGGAGGAAGAGGTCTGCGTAGAAAAGATTTATCTGTACAGTTCCACGGAGGTGTGTCATGTGGGAGGCAGCGCCCTGATGGCTACCATGGCGGAGGACTTCTCCCAGGTGAACAACCAGGATGTATGCTATCAGGGGCGGTTTCCTCTGTATGACAACGAGGTGGCCATCGGGGCCAAGTATGCCAAAGAGCAGGAGTTAAGGATTGGGGACGAGATTGCCCTGACGGCGGAGGGGAAGGAGGTGGATTACCTGATTTGCGGCTTCACCCAGATTTCCAATAACCTGGGCAAGGACTGCCTGTTGACCCGGGAGGGCTTTGAGCGCATGGGGGCGTTCAACAACATGAGCTATTATGTCAACCTGGTACCCGGGGCGGACAACAAGGCTTTCCGCGAGAGGATGGAGGAGCGGCTGGGCAGCGATTTGAACATGACCATCGATATAGCGTCCGTGATAGAGGGCTCGGCCGGGGTCTATGTGTCCCTGATGGCCGTCATCGTGGTGGGAATCCTGGTGCTCGGCGTGGCTGTCATCGCATTCGTGCTCTATCTGCTGGTGAGGCTTTCCCTTGGCAGAAGGAAACGTGAATATGGCATTCTGAAGGCCCTTGGCTTTACCACAGGGCAGCTCGTCCTCCAGACTGCGGCCAGCTTCCTGCCGGCGGTGCTGCTTTCCACCGTGACAGGGATTGCGGTGAGCGCTGCAATCATCAACCCGGTGGTGGCGCTGTTCCTGGGCGGGATCGGCATCGTGAAGTGCACGTTTACCGTTCCGCTGGGATGGACTATCCTTTCGGGGGCGGGGCTGGTGCTCACAGCCTTTGGGCTGGCGTGTCTGTTGTCTCTGCGGATTCGGAAGATTGCGCCCGTGGCTCTGCTGGCGGGGGAATGAAATTAGAAATAATAATGCTTGCAAACCTCCCTCTAATGTGTTAGAGTAGAAATATACTCTAATGGGTTAGAGGGAGGTGTTCTATTATGGAGATACCGAAGGTTTTTGAGAGCGAATATCGTTTCTGTCTGATTCTATGGGAGCATGAGCCGGTGCGCAGCAGCGACCTGGTGCGGCTGTGCAGGGAGCAGCTGGGGTGGAAGCCTACCACCACCTATACGGTGATCAAGAGGCTGTCGGAGCGGGGCGTGCTGAAGAATGAGGACAGCGTGGTCACGGCGCTGGTCAGCAAGGAGCAGGTGCAGGAAGCGGAGATCGACGAGCTGGTGGAGAAGAAGTTCGGCGGCTCCCTGCCGGCGTTCGTGGCGGCTTTCACAAGGCATGGGAAAATGACAGAGAAGGAGATTGACCAGGTACAGCGGATGATAGACCGCTTCCGAAAGGGGGATGGGCAATGAGGGATGTTTTTTGGGAAGTATTGAGCAGGAGCATAACAGCGGGATGGCTGGTGCTGGCAGTGGCGGCCTTGCGGCTGATTCTGAAGAGAGCGCCCAGGAGAGTGAGCGTGCTGCTCTGGGGCATGGTAGCCCTGCGGCTGCTGTGCCCGGTCTCCATCGAGAGCAGGTTCAGCCTGGTTCCCCAGGTTCAGGCCTTGACCCAGCGGCTGCTGGCGGAGGCGGGATTGGATCAATATGCTGGGACGGCCCTTTCGCCGGGAAATGTGTCTGGAAATCTGTCAGGAGACATGCCTGGAACCGTGCCTGGCATTGTGCCGGGAGACGCGGCCGGCACTGCGCCTGGAAAGGCGGCAGGGGAGGCCGGAGCGCCTGAGCCCGGAGCGGAGGACGGGCCGTTTGGAATCGGGATGCTGTCCACAGACAGCAGGTTGCCCAGTGGCGGGCCTCTCCTGTTTGGAAAATGGAATATCATAGATGTTTTACCGATTGTATGGATGATTGGCGCAGTGTCCATGGGTCTGTATGCGCTGCTCGCCTATCTGCGGCTGCGGAAGCTGGTGAGCACGGCGGTGGTCATGCGGGACAATATCTTCCAGAGCGAAGCAGTGGACTCCCCCTTCGTGCTGGGGGTGGTTCGGCCCAGAATCTACATTCCTTTCCGGATAGAGGGGAGGAATCTGGTGCATGTGGTGATGCATGAGCAGGTGCATATCCTCAGAAGGGACTACTGGTGGAAGCCCCTGGGCTTCGTATTGCTGTCCGTGTACTGGTTCCACCCGCTGATGTGGCTGGCCTATATATTGCTGTGCCGGGACATCGAGCTGGCATGTGACGAGAGGTCGATCATGGGGCTGGACGACGGGCAGCGGGCGGACTATTCCCAGGCGCTGCTGGACTGCAGCGTCAGCCGCCGGAGCATCGCGGCCTGTCCTTTGGCTTTCGGGGAGACGGGGGTGAAGACGAGGGTGAAGTCGGTACTCGGCTATCGGAAGCCGGGGTTCTGGATCCTGGCGCTGGCGGTTGCGGCCTGCATTGTGGTTGCGGTGTGCTTCCTCACCGACCCTGCCCGGAATCCGGGCGGCCGGACTGCTCTTGCCTGGGCCAGGGGGTTTTCCGCGACGGAGGTGGAAGCGGCGGATCTGGTCGTCCTTCCCAGGTCTCCCGGCAAAGAGTTCAAGCACCTGTCTCAAAGGGAGATCGTGGCCATGACGGGCCTGTTCAGCCGGTGCGACGGCGAGTACCTAGAAGAGGAGGTGTACGTGGAGGGCGGCAGCATTTTCTTCTATTTCGCCATGAAGGACGGCACTGTGCACCAGATAGGCAATCTGGGGAATACCTATCTGGTCATCGATGGGAAGTATTATAAGGCGGATTACGAATGGCTGGCTTCCTGGGAGGATGCTTTTCCGGAGGGGGACCAGGCGCTGCCGGAGGGATATCTCGAACAGCCCCGGCCGGGGCAGCCCCAGCGGGGGCAGCCAGAGGCAGGGCAGGCCGCGGAGAAACGGCAGTGGGATGCCGCCTGGTCCGCTTTTGGCGCAGGGATGCCTCAGGATACCCCGCCTCTGGAGTTCAGCCAGGCAGCGGACTTCACATCCTGGGGGACTGACCTGACTTTGCATCCGGACGGTTCTTTTGAGGGGATTTATTATATGGACAAGGATTTCGTGGAGAAGTTATCTTCCTATGCCATGCCTCTGGCGCAGCCGGATTATGAGGCAGGGGTGGACGAGGAATATCCCAGGGGGACACGCTATTACTGCAAATTCAATGGAGAATTTGACGAAATAACGAAGATAAACGAATATTCCTATTCCATGCGTCTGGCAGAGCTCCATTATGAGACGGAGGTGGGCAGGGAATGGATCGAGGATGGGACTCGCTATATCGGTGCGGAACCAGTGGGCCTGAAAGGAGAGACGTTCATGTTCTACCTGCCGGATACACCTATAGCAGAGTTGGATGAAACTTACGGATCCAAACCGCCGAATTTCTGGTCGTGGACCATGGGGCTGGTTGAGGAAATGTCCTGCTATGGAATCTACAATCTGGAGACAGGGCATGCATTCTTCACTTCCGAGACGGAACAGTCCCAGTTGGGACAGGAAGGGCCTGTGCAGCCGGAGCCGGGCCAGGTGGACACTGTGGTCTATAAGGACGCCGATTTGGATCGGGACGGGGAGGCGGAAATCATCCGCGTCCGGGAGCTTACGGAGGGAAAGTCCTATATCCTGGAAGTGCTGAAACAGGACGGCACGGTACTGTGGAGCGAGGAGGCCGGGACGGCCCATACGGGATGGAACACCATTTTGCTGTGCCAGAGCGGCGGGGAAGATTACCTTATCCGCTATCACCCCAATCTTTCTCAGGGGATGGGCAGCTACACCTGCGAGCAATTTACCCTGGAGGGTGGTCAGGAGGCCCGGGAAAATTTCTGGGAGGCGGACTTCGAACTGGCTTCCGCCCTACAGACCACCGGAAAGATGCGGGCCTTTGCGGAGGCCGCCAATGAATTTCTCAAAAACGGCACAGTGCTTTTGAGCACCTGGGAGGGGGAGCTGGTGATAGGCCCCAGGCCGGCATCGGAACTACAGACATTGTATCCCGTCAGGTTCGGCCAGGAGGATGGGGAGGGCTATCCGGCAGAGGATGTTTGGGCTGCTTTCGATACAGGGCTGCCTGAGGATACGCCGCCATTGGAATTCATCATGGCCACCGGCGCCAGCTCCATGTACACCAGCCTGACCTTGCATCCGGACGGCTCTTTCGAGGGTGCCTATTGGAACAGCGAGAACATCGCGGCGGAAGAATATCCCCGGGGGACGGCGTATTACTGTGAATTCAGCGGAAGGTTTGACGAAATAACGAAGATGGATGAATATTCCTATTCCATGCGGCTGACAGAGCTGAACTGCGGGACGGAACGGGACAAAGTGTGGATTCAGGATGAGATCCGCTATATTGGTTCGGAACCCTTTGGCGTGGAGCAGGGGGAGACATTCCGCTTCTATCTGCCTGGCGTGCCCCTGGCGGAGCTGGACGAGGACTTTGCAAAATGGTCGCCGGATTACTACCTGTGGCGGGAAGACTCTATTGGACGGGACGAATCTATTGACAGGATGGATGCATACGGAATCTACAATGTGGAGGGCGGGTACGGATTCTTCACTTCCTGGCTGGATTAAGGTTGCGCCGCGCGGACGTCACCAGGCTCCTGGCCAACCGGGTGAACCATCCCACGGAAAACATGCACTGGCTCTTCGCGGCATCTCTCTTCGAGACGATGCTGTTCGGGGAGATATGATCAGTATAAAAGAATCGTTGCGGGTCTTGTATTCGGCTCGCCAAGGGCAGACACCAGGTGCCTTTGGCGGGCTTTTTACAGAAATCCTTTTATCGGAAATGCATCTGCCGCCAAAAATTATATTTGACAAGTCCTCTCATCTGTATTATGATAATAGTGTCAATATTTTTCTGTGAAGAGTGCCAATCGCACGTTCAGGCAGTTTCTGCCGGATTTATTCACATGTAGTGGCAGGGACGGCCTATGGGTCATGTATGTCCTCTGCCGAATCATTTTTATAAAGAGAGGATACCATATGAACCGAAGAATGGAATTCGTTCCACGAAGAAAACGGCTATTCCGGCTGCCGCTGCGGCGGTTCGTCGCCAACCGTAACGTAAAGGACAGGCTCTTCTGCTACATCTTCGAGCGGGACAGGGAGGCTTTGCTGCAGCTGTACAACGCGCTGAACCGCACGGACTACCGCGATGCCCAGGCGCTGCAGATTGTCACCCTGGACAATGTGGTCTACATGTCCATGAAGAACGATATGGCTTTTCTTCTGGCCGGAGCCCTGAACCTGTACGAGCACCAGAGTACGTTCTGCCCTAATCTCCCGCTGCGCTTCCTGCTCTATATCGCCGCGGAATATGAGAGCTTGGTGGCAAGGACGAAAGCCAGCGTCTATGGGCAGACGTTGATTCCGCTTCCCGCGCCCCAGTGCGTGGTGTTCTATAACGGGGACGATGCGATGCCCGATGAGCAGTACCTACAGTTGACGGATGCTTTTCCGGAGGTGCCGGGAGCCGGATTCTCGCCCTGCCTGGAGCTGACAGTCCGGATGCTGAACATTATACTGCATAACGCTGAATGCTGCCTAATGTAATCATGCGAATGAACCAGTCAGCGTTATGCAGTCTGGTTTCACGGCAAGTGAAATCGTTAAGCAGTATAATTATGGACATAACAGTCAGCTGACTGCGGGCTGTAGGCGTCTGGATGAATATTCTCGTTTTGTGGCTTGCATCAAGGCATACCGCCAGGATGGCGGTTCTGTGAATCAGGCTATTGAAGATGCTGTAACATACTGTATTGACCATGACATCATGGAGGATATTTTAGTGCCCTTTCGGGCGGAGGTGACGAAAATGCTATTGACTGAGTACAATGAGAAGAAACACATGAGGATGTTCCGGAAAGAGGCCCGCGAGGAAGGATTGAAGGAAGGCCGGGAAGAAGGCCTGAAAGAAGGCCTGAAAGAAGGCCGGAATCACCTGATTAAGACCATGCTTCAAAACGGAGCGTCTCCTGAGCATCTCTCGGAAATAACAGGTCTGCCGCTTTCGGAGATCAACGTTATATCACAGAATGAAGAGAACCGGTTCGATTTGCTCCAAGAGGCAAGGGGCAAAAGGAAGAGGCGTTAGATAACAGAGCATCCTCCCGGGAAAAGAGGGCATTGGATTCATGCTGATGAATCTGGGGCGGGAGTCATATTCCTTTTTGCCTCCAGGCGCGTTGTCCGCCTGGGAATGAGGAGATATTGCAGCGCCAGCAGCTGAGAGATTTACGATTATTCGAAATATTTGCTTATTGGGACAAACTATGACATAATGGTGTCATAGTTTGTTTGCTATACTGGGGGATAGAAAGGAGAACAGATGAAGATTGTATGAGACTTTTTGGTGTGGGGTGATTCTTTCCTTTGGAAACAAGGCCAGGATCGTCGAGCCGCAGGAGATAAAGGAGCGCATTCTAAAGACCTGCAAAGAAATACAGACGGAATATAAGTCAGGAGGACGGTAAAATGGGAGAAATCAGAAGATATGATGTGAATGAGGAGTGGGCACATTCGGGAATCGTTCAGGCGGGGGACTATTGCTTCATCAATTACTGCGTCCGCAATATAGGCGGCACGGTCGAGGAGCAGATCGAGGGCGCCTTTGATGAAATGGAAGAGCGGCTGGCCTTGGTGGGACTGAACCTGGAAAATGTGGTGCAGATGAATTGTCTGTTCAAGAATATCTGGGATATCCCGGTCATGGAAAGGGTGGTCAAGAGAAGATTCCATGGCAAAAATCCCGCGCGCAAGTCCATTCAGACTGAATTCGCCGACCCGGGGAAGCTGTTCTTCCAGGTGGACGCAGTAGCCTATTCAGCTTCTCCAGGGTGAAAGCTGTTTAGGGGAGGGGCATAACGGATATGAGAAGCATCAGGTAGTGTATCTCCAATTATTCGCATGTGGAATTTTCTGCTCCTCCAAACCGCGCCTGCGTCCAGTCACCCCGCAGAGGATTCCTCCTCCCCGCCAGGACGGGTCAGCTGCCGAATCCAGCGGAAGCTGTTGCCGTACACGGCAGCCGGGATGCACTTCAGGTACTGATCCGCGTTCAGCACCAGCAGCACCACCACCGGAGAAGCGTTCCAGAGGAAAGCGCTGGCAAAGGACAGTGGGATGACGATGCCCCAGATGACAATCAAATCCATGACCATCACGTACCGCGTGTCCCCGCCGCCGCAGATGACGCCGGTATTCATGCACATCTGGTAGGACATTACCACCAGCACAGTGGACTCGATCAGGATAAAGGCGTTGGCCAGCTCCCTGGTCTGGGGCTCCAGCGAATAAAGCCCCAGGAGGGGGATGCGGATAAAGAACAGCGCCGCACCTAACAGGATGCCGATACCGAGGAACAGCGCCTGGAACGTCCTGGTGTATTCCCGGATTTTGGCCAGGTTCCCTGTGCCCACAGTCTTCCCCGTCAGCACGGCGGCAGCGGAGGAGGCTCCCACGGACGTCACCTTCAAGAACAGGAAGATGGTGGAGGAGATGGAGTGGGCCGCGATGGCGCTGGAGGACATATGCCCCAGGATGACGGTCTGCAGGGCCGTGTTGCAGCCCCAGAGGAACCCGGTGGCCACCACCGGGAGGCTGACGCGCACGTAGTCTTTCGCCAGCACCGAGTCGATGCGAATCAAATCCCGAACGCGCACCCGCAGCCGCCTATCCTTGCACAGCACATAGAAAGCCACAATCAGGCATTCCACGATGCGGGCGGTGAGCGTGCCGATGGCAGCGCCCCGGACGCCCATCTCCGGAAAGCCGAAACGCCCATTTATCAGGGTGTAGTTGATGGAGCAGTTCAAAAACAGCGCCACGATGGACACGTATAGAGCGATGTTCACTTTTTCAACCACCCGCATGCCTCCCAGCAGAATCGTGGTCACGGCGAAGAACAGATAGCTGAACCGGACGATTGCCAGGTAATCCATGCCCTGCCTGACGATAGCCTCGTCATTGGTGAAGATGCCCACCGCTCCATGGGGGAAGAGGCTGACCAAAACGAAGAGGAGCGCGGCGATGGCCAAAGCGGCCCAGAAGGCGACTGCCATCAGCCTGCGGACAGGCTCCGCCTTCTTCTGGCCCCAGTACTGGCTGGCCAGCACCACCATGCCATTGCTGATGCCAAAGACCAATTGCTGGAGGATGAACTGGATTTGGTTCACCGCCGCCACCCCGGAGAGGGCCGTCTCCGAGTAGCCTCCCAGCATCACATTGTCCGCCAGGTTCACGCTGAGCACCACGGCCTGCTGGAGCATAAGGGCGCTCATCAATCTGAGAAAGGATCTGTAAAAGTCTTTGTCTCTGGTCAGTAGCATGGCTGAGACTCCTGTTTCTATGTTTAAATTTTTCAATCATCAGGCTCTGATTTCCCGTAGCGCCGTCAGAGCTGTTTCCCGGTAATCATCCCAGCCCGAAAGCCAGTCCGATCAGCCTTACGATAAATGCCGCGACCCACGCAATGGCGCACTGTCCTGCGACCACCCCCACAGCCCATCTCCAGCCCATTTCCCGCTTGATGGCGGCGATGGCGGCCACGCAGGGGGTGTAGAGGAGACAGAACACCAACAGGCTTGCGGCGGCCAGGGGCGTGAGGATGGCGAACAGCCTCTCGGCCGTCCCGAACAGCACGTTCAAGGTAGAGACCACGCTCTCCTTGGCCATGAACCCCGTGATCAAAGCCGTGGACATCCGCCAGTCCCCGAAGCCCAGGGGCTTCAAGGCAGGCGCGATGACACCCGCTGCCGCGGCCAGCATGCTGTCCTGGGAGTCCGCCACGATGTTCAGGTGGAAGTCAAAGGTCTGCAGGAACCAGATGACGATGGTGGCCACGAAGATGACGGTGAAGGCCCTCTGGAGGAAATCCTTTGCCTTGTCCCAGAGCAGCCGCCCTACGTTCTTCGCCCCGGGGAGCCGGTAATTGGGCAGCTCCATGACGAAGGGCACGGCCTCCCCCTTGAAAGCCGTCCCTTTCATCAGAAAAGCCATCAGGATCCCCATCACGATGCCCAGCACGTACAGCCCGATCATCACCAGGGCCCCCCGCCCCGGAAAGAAGGCCGCCGCAAAGAAGCCGTAGATGGGGAGCTTGGCCGAGCAGCTCATGAAAGGCGTCAGCAGGATGGTCATCTTCCGGTCCCGCTCCGAGGGCAGCGTCCTGGTGGCCATCACTCCCGGCACCGTGCAGCCGAAACCGATCAGCATGGGCACGATGCTGCGGCCTGACAGGCCGATTTTGCGCAGAAGCTTGTCCATCACAAAGGCCACCCTGGCGATGTAGCCGCTGTCCTCCAGCAGGGACAGGAAGAGGAACAGGATCACGATAATGGGCAGAAAGCTCAACACGCTGCCCACGCCGCCCACAATGCCGTCTATAATCAGCGACTGGAGCACCTCGTTCACATTGGCCGCTTTCAGGGCGGAATCCGTGATTCCCGCCAGGGCATCCACCCCCATGGCCATCAGCTCCTGGAGCCAGGCTCCTATCACGTTGAAGGTCAGCCAGAACACGATGCCCATGATGCCGATGAAAGCAGGGATGGCAGTGTACTTTCCCGTCAATATCTTATCGATTTTTGCGCTTCTGACATGTTCCCTGCTCTCCCGGGGCTTTACCACGGTGGCGCTGCAGACCTCCCGGATGAAGGAGAAGCGCATGTCGGCAATAGCGGCGGCCCTGTCCATACCGCTTTCCGTCTCCATCTGGCAGATGATATGCTCCAGCATCTCCTTTTCGTTCTGATCCAGCCCCAGGGCCTCCAGGATGCGGGGGTCTCCCTCGGTGAGCTTGCCGGCGGCGAAGCGCACGGGGATGTCGGCCCGCCTGGCGTGATCCTCGATCAGGTGCATGATGGCGTGGAGGCATCTGTGCACGGCCCCGCCGTTCTGGTCTTCCTTGCAGAAATCAATCCTGCCGGGGCGCTCCTGGTACTTCGCCACATGGAGGGCATGGTTCACCAGCTCGTCTATGCCCTCGTTCTTCGCCGCGGAGATGGGCACCACGGGGATGCCCAGCATGTCCTCCATCTCGTTGATCTGGATGGAGCCGCCGTTGCCCCTGACCTCGTCCATCATGTTCAGGGCCAGCACCATGGGAATGTCCAGCTCCATCAGCTGCATGGTCAGATAGAGGTTCCTTTCTATATTAGAGGCGTCCACGATATTGATGATGCCCTTGGGATGTTCCCGCATGATGAACTGCCTGGTGACGATCTCCTCGCTGGAGTAGGGCGACATGGAATAGATGCCCGGCAGGTCTGTGATCAGGGTGTTGCTGTGGCCTTTGATGGAGCCGTCTTTCCGGTCCACCGTGACGCCGGGGAAATTGCCCACATGCTGGTTGGAGCCCGTGAGCTGGTTGAAGAGGGTGGTCTTGCCGCAGTTCTGGTTCCCGGCCAGGGCAAAGGTCAGCTGCTCATCGTCCGGCAGGGGATTCTCCGTGGCTTTCACATGGTACTTGCCGCCCTCGCCCAGGCCCGGGTGCTCGATCCGCTTCCGCTCCGCCTGGGAATCCGGCGCAGGCGCTTTTGGAGCATCGTCCCGGACATTTTCAATCGTGATCTTCTCGGCATCGGCCACCCGCAGGGTCAGCTCATAGCCGTGGACCATGAATTCCATGGGATCCCCCAGAGGGGCGTATTTTATCAACAATATATCCGTGCCCGGAATGACGCCCATGTCCAGGAAGTGCTGCCGCAGCGCGCCCTCGCCGCCCACAGCCTGGATGGTGGCCCATTTTCCGATTGGCAATTCTCTTAAGGTCATGATGTCCTTTCCTCGCTTCCGTAGATGTATGCCCAGGTCATGAATGCCGCGAGGGTCAAATACCAAAGTGTCCGAAGGACACTTTCTGCTCTGCAGCGTTGCAAGCTTGATTGCCGTGGAGAAAAGAAAAACCCAGATACAGCCGCCTCGCCATACCTGAGCTTTCGCTTCCATTGCCTGGAGATGTCAGACCAACAATGCGGTCAATCTATGTCGAACTAAATATACTGCATTTCGGCAGGCTTTGTCAAGGGGGGTGACCGGAAAAAGGTACGCCGGATTTTTAACACTTGTAAATAGAATAATATGGCAGAAACCGCATAACTGCGGCTTTTTTTATGTCAAGTTTATAAAATTTTAATGTTGTATGGTGAAACTTTGGTATGACAGAAAATCAAAAGACCCGACCTATTTCGTCCAGCTGGGAATCAGGAACGGCAAAAAGACAACTACAAAAAACATCGCAAGGATCGGCAGGCATTCAGAGCTTCTGGGGATAACCGACGACCCTCTCTCCTATGCAAGGGAGCAGGTCGCTAAATATAATGAGGAGGCTAAGAATAATAACCAGGTTTCTCTGGAACTCAAAATCAACTTTGCCGAAAAACTTAAGGCCGACAACGCCACAGCCTCTTCCAGCAGGCAGCTTAACATCGGCTACTTTTTTCTCCAACAGCTTTACCATGACCTGGAGATCGGCTCCTTTTTTGACACTGCAACGGCCGGCTCAAAGATTGCTTTTGACCCAAACCTGGTAAACAGATTCCTTACCTGTGCCCGTATCCTCCATCCGGATTCCAAACTCGGTACATACCGGCACCTGGCAGGCTTTTACGAACAGCCCCGGTTTGATTACATGCATATCATGCGGACCATGGATATCATGGAGGAACATTATGACGAATACATCACCCACCTGTTTGAAAAGAGCAGGAACATCGTAAAAAGGGACACTTCCGTCTGCTTCTATGACTGCAGCAACTATTATTTTGAAACAGGAACGGAAGATGACGATTATGTGGATGAAGTGACCGGGGAAACGGCCAGGGGCCTGCGCAAATATGGGCCGTCCAAAGAACACCGCCCCAACCCCATCGTGGAGATGGGGCTGTTCATGGACAGGGAAGGCATCCCCCTTTCCATGTGCATCACTTCCGGTTCCGACAACGAACAGACTACCGCCATCCCGCTTGAGAAGAAGCTCACGCAGATGTTTAAAGGAAAAAAGTTCATATACTGTGCGGATGCAGGGCTCGGATCCCTCAACATAAGGAATTTCAATTCCATGGGCGGGCGTGCCTTTATTGTTA
>OFFF01000334.1_pt1 | contig 36575 bp, 26 predicted proteins | sample 1521301 | NCBI WGS metagenome assembly OFFF01 (sample SAMEA3504101, study PRJEB24116) | mouse gut metagenome | biome: mouse gut; feature: mouse-associated habitat; material: faeces | place: Denmark | collected 2011
ATGCCGCCTATCAGGATACTTTCGTATCCGAATTTCTTAAATTCTATCCTGATCCCTTTGTACTTCCCAAAAGCACCTGGGATTATATCGTGCAGTTTTCTTCCATATACATCTCTCCTGGCTTTTCTCCCTTCCTGTCACACATTCTTCCCCTCTCTTCCATACCGCTCCGCCAGTCTTACCAGCAACTCCGTGACCTTTTCCATGGACTGTACACACACATACTCAAAGCGGCTGTGTGCATTGGAGCCGCCGGTACAAAGGTTCGGGCAGGGCAGCCCCATATAGGACAGACGCGCCCCATCCGTACCACCGCGGACAGAACATACCTGGGGTTCGGTTCCCATTTCCCGCATAATTTCCGACGCATTATCGATCAAATGTCTGTGCGGTGCCAGAATTTCTTTCATATTATAATAGCTGTCCTCTATCTTCACCTCCGCGGTGCCCCGGCCGTATTTCAGGTTCAGAAAATCCGCGCACTGCGCAAACAGCTTCTTTTTCTGTTCAAACAGACTTCTGTCATGATCACGGATAATATAATCCGCCTCTGTCTTTTCCACATTTCCCGTGATCTGTTCCAGATGGAAAAATCCTTCCTCTCCTTCCGTGCACGCTGGATTCTGGAATGCCGGAAGCATGGACTGAAATTCGCAGGCAATCAGCATGGAATTCACCATGCAGCCCTTCGCATCCCCCGGATGCGCACTCTGCCCCCGGACAGTCAGTTTCGCGCCTGCCGCATTGAAGGTACCGTCCTGCATTCCCCCAAAGCTGCCGCCGTCCACGGTGTATGCAAAATCCGCGCCGAACAGTTTTACATCAAAATACTTTGTGCCCTCGCCGATCTCCTCGTCCGGTGTGAAGCCTATCCTGATCTTCCCGTGTCTGATTTCGGGATGCCGCAGCAGATATTCCCCCGCCGCCATAATCTCCGCAATGCCTGCTTTGTCATCCCCGCCCAGCAGAGTGGTCCCATCCGTCACAATCAGGTCCTGCCCCTTGAAATTGCCCAGTTCCGGAAATTCTTCCACTTTGAATACAATGTTTTCCTTTTCGTTGAGCACAATATCCTGACCGTCATAATTTTCCACAACCCTGGGTTTCACATCCTTTCCGGATACCACGGGGGCTGTGTCCATATGTGCCACAAAACCCAGCACCGGCGCACTCTCGCAGCCTTCCGAAGCCGGTATGGACGCGTACACATAACAATGCTCCTTATCGTAGGTAATCTCCTCTGCCCCCATTTCTTCCAGCTGCACTGCAAGGAGCGCTGCAAGATGATGCTGTTTCTCCGTGCTGGGGGATGCAGCGGCTGTACTGTCCGACTGGGTGTCAATTTTTACATACTGCAGAAACAGTTCCATGGTTTTCGACATTCTGCTGACCTCTCTTTTTCTTTCGCCTTATTTCATGCCCGTCACGTACCGTCTCCGTTCCGCGGACCTCCCCTCAGTGAACAAGGGGATTGTCACACACGTATATTGGACGGACATGACAGCTTCCACGCTGTCATCATATCATAAGTCTGCCATTCCCACAATGCTTTTCTGGCAGGCCCTTTCTTCCATCCCGTGAACCTACACCCCACGCCGCGCTCCGGTGGGAAGTGATTCCGGGCAGATCCGGAAGATTCCCATCCGGCAGCCCGCCGGAAGCATCCTCATTTTCTTTTTCCGTCCGCCCCGTATTCCCGGATTTCCCGGCAGGCTTCCCCCGAAAGCGCCAGGACACAGATCAGGTTGGGAACCGCCATCAGGGCATTGCAGATATCCGAAAAGTTCCACACGGTCTCCAGGGAACAGATACAGCCCAAAAACACCACAAGCCCATAGACAAACCGGTACCACAGATTATATCTTGATTTTCCCCCCATGAGAAATTCAAAGGCCCGCTCTCCCTGGTATGCCCAGCCGATGATGGTGGCAAAGGCAAACAGCACAATGCAGATGCTCACAAAACTGCCGCCCCACTTTCCCAGGGTGGTGGAAAACGCTGCCAGGGTCAGTGCGGTTCCCGTCAGCGGAAGGCCGTTTGCATCCGTGCTGCCCAGCACCCCGGAAGCCGCAAAAGCAAGCCCCGTTATGGTACAGACCACCATGGTGTCCAGAAATACTCCAGTCATGCTGATATATCCCTGTTTCACACAGTCATCCGTGTCCGCAGCCGCCGTGGTGATGCCGGAAGCGCCCAGCCCCGCCTCATTGGAAAAAATTCCCCTGGACACACCCCAGCGCAGGGACTGAAACGCCGTCACCGTGATACTGCCGAACATACCGCCCGACACGGCCTCCGGATAAAAGGCAGCGGCCAGAATTCCCGCCACTGCCCCCGGCAGGTTCCTCCAGTGAGTCACAATCACCGCAAGCGCGCCCAGCAGGTAAAAAACGCCCATAAATGGGACAAGAATCTGGGTGACTTTTCCGATGACACCGATTCCCCCCAGCACCACCAGTATGGTTACTATGGTCAGAAGCAGTCCCGTGTTTTCCTTGGGAACCCCAAAGGCAACCCATATGGCATCCGCTATGGAATTGGACTGGGTCATGTTCCCCATGCCAAAGGATGCCGTCACGGCAAAAAGCGCAAAAAGAAACCCCAGCGCCTTCCCCGCACTTTTCACCGGGAATCCCCGGAGGCAGGTGTACATGGGGCCTCCCGCAATCTGTCCCTTATCGTTCATTCCTCTGTATTTCACCGCCAGCATGCTCTCCACCAGCTTGGTTGCCATACCCACAACGCTGGTGATCACCATCCAGAATAAGGCTCCGGGCCCGCCCAGAACCATGGCCGTGGCAACGCCCACAATATTTCCGATCCCCAGAGTGGTTGCCAGCTCCGTGGTAAGGGACGCCAGGGATGTGACCTTCCCGGAGGACGCCTTTTTTCCTTTTACCTTTCCTTTCTCTGCCGGCCCGCCGCCAAAAGCACATTTTAAGGCAAATTTCAGATTTTTCAGGGGAAGAAGGTCCAGACGCAGCATCAGATAACAGCCGCTTCCCAGCAGGAGCACCAGCATCCACGGCCCCCACACAAGATCATCCAGATATTCCACGGCCCGGGCCAAAGAGACTCCTGCCAGAATTTCCCCGCCGGACATCCTATGTACGAAAGCAAATCCTCCTAAATTCACAAAAACCTCTTGTATCACATATCTTTTTCTAAATATATTGGTACAAGAGCGGCTTTATGCAAACTCGGGAATCATTTCATAAATCTCATACACCCCTATGGTGATATCGGGATACACATAAAAATAAATGGGAATTTCCTTCTGGTCCGGCACCTCCAGTACGATTTCCAGCGTTCCTTCCCCGAACGGCATCCAGAAAACCATCTTGTCATTCCCTTCCATCCCATAGCGGATTTTCTGCTGCAGCCCCATCTCCGTATTCTCTGTCCCTGTCAGAACGGCATCCGGCTCAATCGCCGCCGCGTCGCTTACATCCCATTCCTCTTTCCAGCCCATTTTCTCTGCCAGCTCCCAGAAATACGCCATCTCGCTATCCTGCAGCGCTTCAAAATGGAAGGCAAGGAACCCCCACATTTCCACTGCCACCGACTCATCCCAGAAGGCTTCCCGGAGATAATCATATTCCCGCTTCGGCACCTTATCCATGGGTGTATTGTTTTCCGCCTTCACGGCATATATCGTGCCATCCTCCGCGTCGCAGAGGAGCTTCAGCACTTCTCCCCCGTAACTTTCCAATTCCACATACCAGAGTATGAAATTGACTCCCTTGGCATAATTATCGCTGTAAACCACATACTGCTTCCACTGGGTGGGAGTATATTCCGACCAGATATCCGGTGACAGCAGGTTGTTGCCGATAAAAATGGTAAAAATTTCCTGGCCCAGCCCCGATGCCGACGCCAGATAGTTTGTCAGGACCTCACTGATGGAAAGATTCTGGGAGGTCACATAATAACTGTCCCCCTCCCCCAGTCCTTCCGCAAAGCTTTTCATTCTCTGGGCCAGGGACTTTTCATAAGTAGTGCTGAGGGCTTCCACATCCATGCTCTCTTTCTGTCCCAGAGTGGTATCCCTGCACAGAATCCCATCCTGGAGTCCGAATATAATCTGGGGAATCCACAGCGCCGCCAGCACCACCGCCCCCAGCACAGCCGCCTCTGCCACATAGCCCGGCATTCTCCCTTTTCTTTTTTCCCTGCCTTTTCTGCTTTTTTTCATGCAACCCCCATAATGCCTTACGGCAGCGGAAAATGTATCTGCCGTTTTTTCATTGTAATGAACAGCGCAAATCCCTGCCGCCTAACGCTTCCATAGTCATGAATTATGACTTGTAACTGGTTTTCTGCCGCTTCCCGGATACCGTCTCCCTGGGAAAATGTATCTTTATCACGGTTCCCTCTCCCAGCCTACTGTCAATCTCCATCTTTCCGTTATGAAGCTGGATAATCTTCTGGCACAATGCCATGCCGATACCGGCGCCTCCCTCTTTTCTGGAACGGGATTTGTCCACCATGTAAAAAGCTTCCGTGATACGGCTGATCTCCTCCGCCGGGATCCCCCTGCCATTGTCCACAATCTTGATCTCATAGGAATCTCCCTGACAGCTCCCTTTCATGAGAATAAAACTTTTGTCTTCCTTGTCAAGGGCCTTCACGGCATTGTCCAGCAGATTATAGAGAAGGGACAGAAGCAATTCATCATCCCCCCTGAGAACCGCTTTTTCCAGATCCACCTTGCCCTTGACCCCTCTCTGTCTCCACACCGGCCGGAGGGTGGTCCTGATATTCTGTTCCAGGTTTTTGGTGGGAATGCTTTTAAAAGTCAGGGGATTTTTATCCATGCTTACCAGTTCCAGCAGTTTATGGGAGAGACTTTCCAGACGTTTGCCCTGAGAGTAAATATAAAAATAGGCCTCGTGACATTCCTCATCCGTCAGCTTCAGGGAATTGAGCATATCCGCATAACCGATGATAGACGTCAGGGGCGTCTTGAGTTCATGTGCAAAGGCGGCCGTAAAATCCTCCTTCTGCTTTGCCTCCAGTTCTTTTTTCTGCATCTGTTCCACCAGACGGTCGGCCATCCTGTTAAAATTCCGTGCCAGTTCCCCGATCTCGTCAAGGTTTGTGTTGTGGGATCTCAGGTCATAGGCTCCATCCGCGATTTTTCCCGCCAGCTTGTCCAGATTCCTTATGGGCTTTGTCATATAATGGGCCAGCACGAAAATACAGGCGCCGCCTGCTATCAGAAGGCACACCAGCGCGATACGGTATCTGGAGAGCAGCTCGTCCCTCTCATCATAAATGGAAGTCAGCTCCCTGCACATTCCCAGATAAATGCGGCTGGAAGAAATATCCTTCACGGCAGCCGTAAACATGTAGTAACCGCCGTTGATCCTGCGGACACAGTGCGCGTAAGTGTTTGTGGCATCCAGGGAGCCGGTAAGCTTTCCCACTTCCTCCTCAAAGCCCATTCCTCCCACATACTCCCCGCCATAGAGATAGCTTCCGTCATCTGCCGTCACAAACATATGGCTTCCGTCCCGCTCCACACTGCGGGAGATGCTGTTCAGTGTGCGGCTGACGGCATATTCCTCGCCGAATTCCTCCGTGGACTGAAATCCCATCTCGAAAAGAAAGTGAAACATCCTGCTTTCCTTATTTCCCTGCTCGATCTCCCTGTCCAGAAGTCTGGAAAAATCGGAAAAAAGCATCCAGATACCGAAAAAGGCAAACATGACGGTCAGCAGTATTGTCATGGCAAGAAACAGTTTTTGTGCAAATTTCATTTCACCTTCTCTTCCCCTTCCAGCCGGTACCCTACTTTATAAACCGCCGCAATCTCACTGTCCCAGTTCAGCTTCTTTTTCAACCTCTGGATATGCAGGTCCACTGTCCTGCTCTGACCCATGTATTCGCCGCCCCAGACTGTCTCGTATATGGTTTCCCTGTAAAGGGCAATATTCCGGTTTCTGGCAAGCAGAAGCAAAAGGTCAAACTCCTTCATGGTAAGGGAGACCGGCTCCCCGTTCTGGGTCACGGAGCGGGATGCCGTGTCAATCATCACATCGAATACACGCAATAGCGTCTCTGTCTTGTGGTATCTGCGTAAAACCGCCTCCACCCGGGCCAGCAGTTCCACAATTTCAAAAGGCTTGGTCAGGTAATCGTCAGCCCCCATCTTCAGGCCTTTTACCTTATTTTCCGTGCTCCCCAGCGCCGTCAGGAAAATCACCGGCAGCTCCAGCGCCCTGGCGTAGTCCATCAGTTCATAACCGCTTATTCCGGGAAGCATCACGTCCAGCAGCAGCAGGTCAAACTTTTCCCGGTCCATGAAATCCGCCGCTTTCTCCCCATCCGAAGCCCAGGTGCACTGATATCCTGCCCTGCGCAGATTCATCCTGATCAGGTTTGCGATAGGCTCCTCGTCTTCCGCGATTAAAATTTTCAGCATATACACCACTCCCAAAAGAAAAATTAATGTCCATTATGTGCCCTTGTTGTATCTTTTTTGTATCCCCTTTCCTCCCTTGTCAATTCTTAAAGCTGTGTATGGGCGCCGGGATTCTTCCTCCCCTGTCAATAAATGCCTGGCAGGAGAAAGGATTTACCGGCATAATGGGCGCATATCCCAGAAGTCCGCCGAATTCCACTTTTTCTCCCACATCTTTTCCTATGACCGGAATAATACGCACCGCCGTGGTTTTCTGGTTTACCATGCCTATGGCCATCTCATCCGCAATAATGCCCGATATGGTGGATGCAGGCGTGTCCCCGGGGATGGCTATCATATCCAGGCCCACGGAGCAGACGCAGGTCATGGCCTCCAGTTTCTCCAGGGTCAGCGCCCCTGCCTGGACAGCGTTGATCATTCCCTGATCCTCGCTGACCGGTATGAAAGCGCCGCTTAACCCGCCCACATAGGAGGATGCCATCACACCGCCTTTTTTCACCTGGTCATTCAATAATGCCAGAGCTGCCGTGGTGCCGGGAGCCCCCGCATATTCCAGCCCGATTTCACACAGAATGTCCGCCACGCTGTCACCCACGGCAGGCGTGGGCGCCAGGGACAAATCCACGATCCCAAACGGCACGTTCAGCATTGCCGAAGCCTCCTGCGCCACCAGCTGCCCCACTCTCGTGACTTTAAACGCCGTCCTTTTTATGGTCTCGCAGAGCACTTCAAAATTTTCTCCCCGCACCTTCTCCAGGGCAGTCTTCACCACGCCCGGGCCGCTGACTCCCACATTGATGATCTTGTCTGCCTCCGTCACGCCGTGAAAAGCCCCCGCCATAAACGGATTATCGTCCGGCGCGTTACAGAATACCACCAGTTTGGCACAGCCCAGGGAATCCTCCTCTTTGGTGTATTCCGCAGTGGATCTGACAATCTCCCCCATCAGTTTTACGGCATCCATATTGATGCCCGTCCTGGTGGAACCCAGGTTCACCGAGGCGCAGACCCGTTCCGTGGAGGAAAGCGCTTTCGGAATGGAGCGGATCAGCATGGTATCCGCAGGCGTCATGCCCTTGCTCACCAGCGCGGAATAACCGCCAATGAAGTTCACCCCCACATCCTTCGCCACCTGGTCCAGCGTCCGGGCCACACTGGCAAAATCCTCCTCGGATTTGCAGGCGGCGCCTCCGGCCAGGGCTATGGGAGTCACGGAAATCCGCTTGTTTACAATGGGAATCCCGAATTCCCTGGATATTTCCTCCCCCGTTTTCACCAGATCTTTTGCGGCGTCATATATTTTACGGTAAATATTGCTTTTCAGTTTTTCCAGATCAGAGTCAATGCAGTCCAGCAGACTGATGCCCAGCGTGATGGTGCGCACATCCAGATTTTCTTCCGAGATCATTTTGTTGGTTTCGGTCACTTCATGTAAATTTATCATCTTGCCCTCCATGATACCGCCCCGGGGCGGCCCAGAATCTTCAACGCCCGAAAATATGCTTTTCCTCAAATACGGTGCATTTTGTCAAAGATCTCTTCTTTCTGGCACTTGATGGCCACACCGATGGTCTCCCCCAGGGCTGTCAGCTGGTCTGCCATGTCGCCGAAAGACTTTTCCATGCCGCTGGTATCCACAATCATCATCATATTGAAATATCCCTGTACAATCGTCTGGGAAATATCCAGAATATTGATTCCATTGTCTGCCAGATAGGTGCAGACCTTCGCAATGATACCCACAGTATCCTTTCCAACCACAGTAATAATTGTCTTTTTCATAAACGCCTCCATTCCGCGAGTCTGTCATACCCCTTGACGGGGCTGTAAACACATCTATAACACCACTGCCGGCGTCACTTCGCTGCGCCTGGCCACCCGGATGTCAAAATCACTGGCCTGATAGGGATTCTCCCCCATATTGATTTCCATGCGCACCGACTCATAGGCCAGTTCCGGCAGATTGTTCTCCTTGCTCAGATGCCCCAGCAGCACGCACTTCAGTCTGTCATGCAGAATCCGGCAGAGAAGTCTTCCCGTGTTTTCATTGGAAAGATGTCCCCTGTCCCCCAGAATCCGCTGTTTCAGATAATAAGGATAGGGACCCACCTGAAGCATATTTACATCATGGTTCGCCTCCAGCAGAAGCGCGTCCATTCCCCTGAGGCATTCCACCGTATAGTCATTGTATACTCCCAGGTCCGTGCAGACCGCCACCTTTTTATTGCCATAGGCAATGCGGTAAGCCACAGGCTGGGCCGCATCATGGGAAATCCGCATGGGATTTATGGTCAGGTCCTTTATGGTGAATTTACGGTCCTCCTCCACCTCCCGGAACAGCCCTTCGTCCACGCTGCCCAGTCCGCTGCAGTTTTTGATTGCCCCTATGGTGCCCTTTGTGGCATATATGGGAATCTCATATTTTCTGGAGATCACGCCCAGCCCCTGGATATGATCCGCATGTTCATGGGTTATCAATATTCCGTCAATGTCCCGTCCCGTAAGTTCCAGTTCCTTCAGTCCTTGTTCCGTTTTTTTTCCGCTGATTCCCACATCCACAAGCAAATGGGCAGCTTCCGAACCCACATAAATGCAATTCCCGCTGCTGCCGCTTGCTATACTGCATAATCTCATTTTCTGCTCCCATCTGTCCGTCCCGGCAGACACCAGGCCCGAAGGATATCCCCTGCCCGCCCCCGCCGGCACTGATTTCAATATTTTCCGGCAATGCTTTCTCTTCTTCATGTCCTTTATGTCCAGGGCAACCGCTCAGTGTCCGGCCTGAACAGCGCCGTCTATGTATCCGGCTTACATGCCGGCTTTGCAGACCCGCAGCCCTTTAGCCTGCGGTCAATCTGCCTGCAGCTTTCTTCCAGACCGCCGCTGTTGTCTATGACAAAATCACTGTTTTTCCGGAACATTTCTTCCGTCAGCTGGCTTGCCATAATCCGGGAAATCTTTTCCTCACTGTATCCCCTGGATCTGCGCAGTCTTTCCCTTCTGACAGCCTCGTCCGCATAAATATACCACATCTCGTCCACCAGCGCAAGATATCCCCCCTCGATCAGTAAAGCGGCCTCCACAAAAAACAGCTCCGTTTTCCCCGAAGCCCTTGCTTCCTCCAGACGTTCCAGCAGATATTCCTTCACGGCAGGATGCAGAATTTCATTGACCCGCTCCAGCAGCGCAGGCTCCGCAAAAATTTTGTCTGCCATGACTGCCTTGTCGATCTGTCCGTCGCTTCCGGCCACATCCTGTCCCAGCAACGCCGTCAGCTCCCCGTAGGCCTTTGTCCCGGGCTGTTTTACCAGATGCGCCACCTGGTCTGCCAGATAGATCTCACATTCGTAATTTTGTCTGATATATTGCAGTATTTCGGACTTTCCGGCGCCCACGCCTCCTGTAATCCCGATAAAACGCATATTTCCGTTCCTGTCCGCGGCGCTCCCCCGTAAATTCCGGGGCCGCCGCTGCCTTATTTCTTTCTCACTTTGCCTCATACCAGTTCCCGCCCGTGTGAAGGTCAATTTCCAGCGCCACGGCCAGGTCTGCGGCGGCGGTCATATTTTCCATTAGAATCCCTCTCACCGCTTCTTCCTCTTCCCTATAGGTCTCGATGACCAGTTCGTCATGTACCTGCAGAATCAGCCTGGATTTCAGCCCGGCCTCCTTCAGCGCCCGCCACACCCTGATCATGGCAATCTTGATGATATCCGCGGCCGTCCCCTGTATGGGAGAATTCATTGCCACACGCTCCCCGAAAGAACGCTGCATATAATTGGAGGAAGTCAGCTCCGGAATGGGACGCCTCCTGCCGAACATGGTGGTAATATAGCCCTTCTCCCTGGCCTCGCTGACCAGCCTGTCCAGAAATTCCTTCACCCCCGGGTATGTGGCAAAATACTGCTCGATATACTCCGCGGCTTCCTGCCTGCTGATACTTAAATCCTGGCTCAGTCCGAAAGAACTGATGCCATAGACAATGCCGAAATTCACCGCCTTGGCGTTCCGCCGCTGTAAATCCGTCACTTCCTCAAAAGGAGTGTGAAACACCTTTGCAGCCGTGATCCGGTGAATATCCTGGTCCATATGGTAGGCTTCTATCAGCTGTTCGTCCCCGGACATATGGGCCAGCACCCTCAGCTCAATCTGGGAATAGTCCGCATCCATGAAAACGCAGCCCTTCCTGGGCACAAACACCTTCCGGATCCGTCTGCCCAGCTCCATCCGCATGGGGATATTCTGCAGATTGGGCTCCGTGGAGCTGATACGCCCCGTGGCCGTGATGGTCTGGTTAAAATTGGTGTGGATTCTTTTGTCCTCCCCGATAAAAGCCGCCAGGCCATCCGCATAGGTGGATTTCAGTTTCGTCAGCTGCCTGTACTCCAGGATATCCTTTACCACGGGAGCTTCCTCCGAAAGCTTCTCCAGCACGTCCGCTGCCGTGGAATAGCCGGTCTTGGTCTTGCGGCCCCCGGGAAGCTTCATGGTCTCAAAGAGCACCTCCCCCAGCTGTTTGGGGGAATTGATATTGAATTCCACTCCCGCCTGGGCATGAATGGATTTTTCCAGCTCCCCGATTCTGGCAACCAGCGCGTCCCCGTAAGTTTTTAACTCCTCCCGGCGCACTTCCACCCCTTCCCGCTCCATATCATGGAGCACCAGGGAAAGCGGCATTTCCATGTCCCGCATCAGTTTGTCCATACCGGCCTTTTCCAGCTTTTTCCCCAGGACCTCCGCCGCCTGCAAGGACACATATGCCCCATAACAGCAGTAAGCCGAAAACTGTTCCGGCCTGGAGCCTGCCGCCTCTGACATTTTCATTTTCCCGAAGGTCTCCCCCCGGTCCGGAATGGTAAGTCCCAGGTGTTCCCGGGCAATGGTTTCCAGATCATAGTCACTTTTCAGCGGATTCAGCAGATAAGATGCAATCAGAATATCGAAATAATGTTCTGTGGTTCCCTGCTCCAGATACGTATATTGATGCTTGATATCAAAAAAAGAAAGTTCCGCCCTGGCAGAAAGCTCCCGCAAAGCTTCCGTAACCGGTGCCATCGGCAGCTCTTCTTCCCCGGAAACCGTCTCAAAAAAAGAAAGCTGCACATTTTCCTGCACCGGCGCCGGATAAAAGCAGGTCTCTTTTCCCACGGACACTGCCACACCCAGAAGCCTTCCCCCTTCCTGCGCCAGAAACACTCCCGCACGCTGGCCGGCCCTGATTTTTTTCAGCATGCCCACGAACTCTTTCTGGTTTTCCATCCTCCGGAAAGTTTCCGATATATCCGTCTCTTTTTCCACATTCTCTTTCTCAAAACGGCCCAGCATATGTTTAAATTCCAGCTGCCGGAACAAGCCATATGCTTCCCGGGTATAAAAGCCCTCCGCCCTGGCCGCTTCATAGTCCAGCGATACCTCCGAATCCGTCTTTATAGTGGCCAGGGTCTTGCTTAAGTCTGCCAGGTCCCGGTGTTCCTTCAGGGATTCCCGGATGCTCTTTTTGGAGATTTCCTCCACATGGGCATAGATGTTTTCCAGGGAGCCATACCGGCGCATCAGGTCCGTGGCCGTTTTGAGCCCTACTTTCGGCACCCCGGGAATATTGTCGGAGCTGTCCCCCATAAGCGCTTTCAGGTCAATAAACTGCTGCGGTGTCACCTGATAGGCCGCGGCCACATCCTCCGGATAATAATCCTCTATCTCTGTCCTGCCCGATTTTGTTTTGGGAATCCTGATCTTGATATGCTCATCCGAAATCTGCAGAAGATCCCTGTCCCCGGACACCAGCGCCACTTCCATGCCATCCGCCGCGGCCTTCCTGGCCAGGGTTCCCAGAATGTCATCTGCCTCCAGCCCCTCCTGCTCCACAATCACCACATTCATGGCCCGCAGTACGTCCTTCATCACCGGCACCTGCTCCCGCAGTTCCTCTGGCATGGGCTTCCTGGTACCTTTATACGCTTCATACATCAGATGTCGGAAGGTGGGGGCATGTACGTCGAAAGCCACCGCCAGATAATCCGGCTTTTCCTCTTCCAGAATTTTAAACATAATATTCAGAAAGCCATAAACCGCGTTGGTGTGCAGTCCCGCGGCATTGGTCAGATCCGGCACGCCGTAAAACGCCCTGTGCAGAATGCTGTGTCCATCGATCAGTACAAGTTTTTGGTCTCTCATCATATACTCCTGCCATTCTTTCTAACAATTTTCCGGCACACACGCCTGCAGCCTCCGGTACCGTTCCCTCTCAGCCATGGGGCGGGGCGGCTTTCGCAGGCAGAAGGGACCGTCACAATAATATCCAGATCACCACTCCGCCAAGCAGGCATGCCGCTATCAGTTCCATGACAATCCCAAGATACAGAAAAGCGCTGTGGAAATTTATATTTCTCCTGGTCTCTTCCAGTCTCTGTTCCAGTTCCGACTGAAAGTCAAAAGCATTGCCATCCTCCAGTCTCTGGATTCCTTCCGTCACCAGAAATCGAATGTCCAGTTCCTCCCTGCAGTCCCCGCATTGTCCCACATGCTCATACAGCCTCTTCAGGGTTGGAAAATCCAGTTTACGCCCGATAAAGTCCGGAATCAGCCTCTCGCATTCCCTGCAGTCCATTTTTTCTTTTCTGCCCCGTATCTCCAATCTGCCTGCCCCTCTCCCGTGTCCATCTTATTTTTCGCAAACAATTCCCGGACTATACCGCCTCCAGCGCCTGGGCCAAATCCGCTATCAGATCCTCTTTGTCCTCGATACCGCAGCTGATGCGGATCAGCTCCGCAGGTACACCGGCCTCTTTCAGCTGCTCATCCGTCATCTGGCGGTGCGTGCTGGACGCGGGATTCAGACAGCAGGTGCGTGCATCTGCCACATGGGTCTCAATGGCGGCCATCTTCAGGTTTTTCATAAAGATGCCTGCGGCTTCGCGCCCTCCCCTGAGGCCGAAGGAAACCACCCCGCAGCTGCCATCCGGCAGATATTTCTGCGCCAGCGGATAGTATTTGTCCCCCGGAAGTCCGCAGTAATTCACATAAGCCACCTTTGTGTGTCCGGATAAGTATTCGGCCACCGCAAGTCCGTTCTCACAGTGCCGCTTCATCCGCACATGAAGGCTTTCCAGGCCCAGATTCAGGATAAATGCGTTCTGGGGACTCTGAATGGAGCCGAAATCCCGCATCAGCTGGGCGGTACATTTTGTGATGAATGCACCCTCTTTGCCGAATTTTTCCGCATAGGTGATTCCGTGATAGCTGTCGTCGGGTGTGCACAGACCGGGATATTTTTCCGCATGCGCCATCCAGTCAAAGTTGCCGCTGTCCACAATGGCTCCGCCCACTGCTGCGCCGTGCCCGTCCATATATTTTGTGGTGGAATGGGTCACAATATCCGCCCCCCATGCAAAAGGACGGCAGTTTACGGGTGTGGCAAAGGTATTGTCCACAATCAGGGGTACCCCGTGGGCATGGGCACACCTGGCAAATTTTTCAATATCCAGCACCGTCAGCGCCGGGTTCGCGATGGTCTCCCCGAACATTGCCTTCGTATTCTCCCGGAAAGCCGCATTCAGCTCTTCCTCGGAAGCGTCGGGGCTCACAAAAGTCACATCAATGCCCATCTTTTTCATGGTCACCGATATCAGATTGAAGGTTCCCCCGTAAATAGTGCCGGAGGCCACAATGTGGTCCCCGCAGCTGCAGATATTGAATAACGCGTAAAAATTCGCCGCCTGCCCGCTGCTGGTCAGCATGCCTGCCGTCCCGCCCTCCATCTGGGTAATTTTTGCGGCAACATAATCGTTTGTGGGGTTTTGGAGTCTGGTATAAAAATATCCGCTGGCCTCCAGATCAAATAATTTTCCCATATCCTCGCTGGTGTCATATTTAAATGTGGTACTCTGTACAATCGGTATCTGGCGGGGTTCCCCGTTACCCGGGGTATACCCGCCCTGTACACATATGCTGTTCATCTTCATTTTGTTTTTCCTCCTCACATCCTTCCGGCGCATTTCCCGGATATTCCCTTTTGTCCCGCGGATTTATCTGACGATTCCCCCGGTTCCCGGTGCCGGCTTCTGGCAAATATTGCTGTTTTCACTTAAGTTCCAGTATACACATCTGATCCCAGAAATTCAACCAGAAAATAACCCCCTTTCAACTGCACCGCAATCGTCTTTTCTAAAGAATTCCTATTTTCAGTACAATCCCGCCGGTTTCCTACATGGAAAGCACACTGGATATAAATTGATAGTCTTCCCCGTTTTTTCTCAGGGTTACTACCCTTTCCATATCATCAATAACATATTCTTCCGAAACGGAACAATGGATTTCATAAATATCTTCCCCCAGATATTTCCCTCCGGTACAAATGAAAAGACAATAATTTGTATCTCCGTGCTGGAAGATATAGCTGTCGGACTCCTCCAGGTAAAACCAGTCCAGTTTTTTGGTTACATTTTCCATGGTAATTCCGGCTTTTCTTTCCAGAAACGCATCTATCTGGGTTCCGGTGAGTCTGGTAATGTCCGTTTCAATGGGAAGACATGCCTCCTCATATTTTTCCCGCTCTTCTTCCGTCAGCGGTTCTTCTTCCATTCCCGCCCCGTTATAGAATACCTCATTTAAATCCAGTTCTTCCGGACCCGCAAAGGGTACTGTCAGAAATCCGTTATTTTCCTTCCGGTTTACAAAATCTGTAAACTGCTCCAGCTCCTCCGAAGTCAGGTCCCTGGGCGCATCCGCACGATTCTCTTCACCCGGGTTCCCACTGCCGCCCGCGTTTTCTTCTTCCTCTCCAAAGTCCGCACTGTCTTCCCCAGTGCTATCTCCCTCTGCAGCGCTTTCCCTTCCTGCATCCGCAATGCTTTCTTCCTGCCCGGAAGGGTTCTTGGGGATGTTTCCCTGTCCATCAGGCATGACGTTTTCCTTTCCCCATGCGCACCCTGCCAGCAGCAGCATGGCACAGACCGGCCCCGCAAACGCAAAAGCACTTTTTTTGTTCCATGTCATAAGTCTCTTCTCCTCTCTCTCTTTTTTTCTAATATTTTTCCAAACTTTTTAAGCTGTGCCTGTGCCCATGTTTTTCATCATTTCTGTAATGATTATGCTTATGACTATGGACAATAGTGTGGGTATGCCTGGTCCCGCCGTGCGTATGGGTAAAGCTGTGTACATGCTCATGGGTGTGACTGCGGACAAGCGTGTCATATACCACAAATGCCGTACCAAATATCATGACCAGCAAAGCGGCAGCATAAACGGCCGAGGGCGTTTCCCGAAGCAGTATCATTGACAGCAGGACGCCGATAAACGGGGCTGCCGCATAATATGCGCTTGTTTTTGCGGCGCCCAGTGTCTTCTGCGCCCTGATATAAGTAAAAATACTCAGACCGTAGGACACAAAGCCAAGCAGCATCGCGGGCAGAATCAACTGCGCTGTGGGCAGCTCTTCCCCCATGGCCAGCGCGATTACAAAGGATCCTGTGCCCGAACACAAGCCTTTTATGGTAACGATCTGGTAAGTGCTTTTTTCGGAAATACTGCGTGTACAATTGTTTTCCAGCCCCCAGCAGACCGTTGCGCCCAGCACAAACAAAGAACCCGGCGAAAATGTCAGACTGCCTCCCGCTTCAAATGATAATATAACACTTGACAGTGTGATAAAGCCAATGGCAGACCAGAGCATTTTGGACACTTTCTCCTGAAAAAGCAGAAGCGCAATCAGGGTGGTGGCAACAATCTCAAAATTTCCAAGCAGAGAGGCATTGGAAGATGTCCCCAGGCTTACCCCTGCCATGAGGAAAATGGGCGCAATGATATCAAGTACCACCATTCCCGCCGCATAGGGCAGGTCGCGCCTGTCCAGCCTTTCTTCCTTCCTCTCTTTCTTTCGATGGAAAAGATACAGTATTCCCACACCGGAGCCTGCGCCAAGATACAAAAAAGCAGCCATAAATGTGGGTGCAATATTTTCAAGCATCAGTTTGGAACATGGCACATTGATGGCATAAAAAGATGCCGCGGCAAGCGCATAGAGAATTGCGGTTATATTCTTATTCTTCATTTCATCACCTTTTCGTTTATGGTTCTTTTTCTCTCTCCTGTTATTCCCGGTAAAAGTATACCATATCTGCCGGAAAATGTAATGAAAAATTCTTGCTTATTTCCCTTTATCCGTTATAATGGAAATACAAGTTTCAAAAAGCAACCGCGCCTGACAAAGGCCGGAATCAACAGAGACAAAACAGGAGAGATGACATGAGCAGACAAGAACTTAAGCCCATCAAAGATGGCAAAGTACGTGAGATTTATGATAACGGCGACAGCCTGGTCATAGTGGCAACGGACCGGATCAGCTGTTTTGACGTGATCCTGCATAACAAAGTGGAAAAAAAGGGAACCGTACTGACCCAGATGTCAAAATTCTGGTTTGACATGACAGAGGATATTCTGCCCAACCACATGATCTCTGTGGACACCGGGGATATGCCCGAGTTTTTCCAGAGTGAAGAGTTCGCCGGAAAGAGCATGTTGTGCCGCAGGCTCGAAATCCTTCCCGTGGAATGTATCGTGCGCGGCTACATCACAGGAAGCGGCTGGGCCAGCTACCAGAAGGACGGCACTGTGTGCGGCATCCGGCTGCCGGAAGGATTGCGGGAAGCCGACAAGCTGCCGGAGCCCATTTACACCCCTTCCACCAAGGCCGAGATCGGCGATCACGATGAAAATATCTCCTTTGAGCAAAGCATCTTGTGGCTGGAGAAGTTTTTCCCCGGAAAAGGCCGGGAATATGCGGATAAACTCCGCGATTACACCCTGGCGCTTTACAAAAAGTGCGCGTCCTACGCACTGGAGCACGGCATCATCATTGCCGACACCAAATTTGAATTCGGGCTGGACCAGGAGGGCAATATCGTTCTGGCGGACGAAATGCTGACACCGGACAGTTCCCGTTTCTGGCCCGCAGACGAATATGAGCCCGGACATGCACAGCCTTCCTTCGACAAACAGTTCGCAAGAGACTGGCTGAAGGCAAATCCCGGCAATGACTGGACTCTGCCGGAAGAAGTAGTACAAAAGACCATCGATAAGTATCTCCAGGCCTACAGGCTGCTCACCGGCCAGTCCCTGTAAACAGTCTGACGGACATGCAGCGGGGCACGCCTGTCCCCGCTGCCGCCAGAATACAGGATACCAGAACGGGAGCCGGATCCTCTGTCTGAAAATCCGGCTCCCGTTTACGCTTTCCGCCGCTTTGCACTGTTTTTCCCGGACCTGCCTGCTTTATCCCGCTTTCCGGGCACGAATTTCTCCCTCGATCCGGGACTTTACCAGTTCCGCAATCTCCGAAGTCTTCATTCCCCCATACTCTTCATAGGTTATCGGCGCCAGAAAATGTACCTGCGTCCTGACCCTGCGCAGGGAATTGATCCCGAAAGGCTTGTACGAATCAATCAGGGCCACCGGGACAATGGGCGCCCTGGCCCCCATGGCACATTTGAACGCCCCGGCCCTGAAATCCTGGAGAGAATTTTTATTATGGCCGTATCCCCCTTCCGGAAATACGATATAACGTCTTCCTGCCTTCACTTCCTCCGAGATTTTCAGTATGGTCTTCATCTGTTTCTTCATATCCTTTTTGTCCAGCCTGCTTCCCTGGACCAGACTGATGAAGGAATCCACAATGGGCATCCTGGAGCGGTTCGCATCCATCACTATGGTGCAGGGCCTGGGATGGGAAATCATAATCCCCAGTGTGTCAAATTTCCCCTGGTGGTTGGGATACATCACATAACCGCCCTCTGCGGGAAGAAGTTCCTGCCCGTGGCTTTCTGTTCTGATCCTGCCATTATGCATCATAATGGAAATGCACCGTCTGGCCATCCGGTATCGTTTCTCCTCGGTAAACTTGTCGCCATGCCGTTCCATATAGTGCACCTTACAGATATAATATATCACAAACGGCAGGGAAACCAATATCACATAGTACAACCTTAACACAATAAACACCTCAAAATCCGATGGCAGAAGCTTCCTATTCCGCGCCGTCCCAGCAATAGGTACAGAGTTTGTCCCTGTCAATCCCCACGGACGCAATCATATCGTCCAGCCTATGGTAACGCAGGGTCGTAAAATTAAGCTTTCTGCCGATCCGTTCCACCATCTGCGCATACTCCGGCGTATCCGGATTCACATAGTTTTTTAAATCAATTTTTCTGTCGTCCTGCTCTATCTCCCTGATCACTCTCCTGGCGATCAGATCCATCTCTGACGTAGAGCGGGAAAAATTCAGATATTTACAGCCATACATAAGGGGCGGGCAGGCAGGTCGGATATGTACCTCTTTGGCACCGCTCTGGTACAGAAATTCCGTGGTCTCCCGCAGCTGTGTTCCCCGCACGATGGAATCATCGATCAGAAGCAGGCTTTTGTCCCTGATCAGGTCCTGCACCGGAATCAGCTTCATCCTGGCGATCAGATTCCTCTGGGTCTGGATCACGGGCATAAAGGAACGGGGCCAGGTGGGAGTATACTTGATAAAAGGTCTGGAGAAAGGCACCCCCGAAGTATTGGCATATCCTATGGCATGGGCAGTGCCCGAATCAGGCACCCCGGCCACCGTATCCGGTTTCACGTCATCCCTCTTTGCCAGCAGCGACCCGCAGTTGTAGCGCATCTTTTCCACACTGACGCCTTCGTAGGATGAGGAAGGATATCCGTAATATACCCACAGAAAAGTACAGATTTTCATATTCTTGCCGGGCTGTACCAGCGTGTGAACCCCCTCCGGGGTCACCACCGCGATCTCGCCCGGGCCCAGCTCCCGGTCAAACACATATCCCAGGTTCAGATAGGCAAAACTCTCAAAGGAAATGCAGTACGCCCCCTCTTTTTTTCCGATGGAGACCGGCGTTCTGCCATGGAGATCCCGGGCCGCGTAAATGCCCCTGGGTGTCATCACCAGCACTGTCATGGAGCCTTCAATCACCTCCTGCACATACCGCAGGCCCTCCACCAGATTATCCTTCTGGTCCAAAAGGGAAGCCACCAGCTCCGTGGCATTGATGTCGCCGCCGCTCATCTCCAGAAAATGCCCGTGCCCGCCGGAGAACAATTCCTGGGTCAGTTTCTCCGCATTGTTGATCCGTCCCACCGTGGCAATGGCATAGGTACCGTGATGGGAACGGACCATCAGGGGCTGGGGTTCAAAGTCAGAAATACAGCCGATCCCCACACAGCCCTGCATTTCATTCACGTCTTTGTCAAATTTTGTCCGGAAAGGGGCATTCTCAATATTGTGGATTGCCCGGTCAAATCCCCGGTCTCTGTCATAGACTACCATGCCGGCCCGTCTGGTTCCCAGATGGGAATGGTAGTCTGTCCCGAAATACAAGTCAAATACACAATCCTCTTTGGCAGCAACACCAAAAAATCCTCCCATGATATCCTCTCCTTACTGCATCTTTGCTTTCTGTGGTATGGCGGCTCTCCTGCACGGTGTGTCATACATTGATTTCCGCTTTTACGCCCAATATATCCTTGTTTTCCTCCAGCAGCGGACGGATCACCTCTGCCAGGAAGGCGTCCACCTGCTCCCTGGAACGTCCCACATATTTTGCCGGGTCCATGGTTTTTTCCAGTTCCTCCAGCGTCATGTGGAATGCCGGATCGGCTGCGATCAGCTCCAGCAGATTGTTTTCCTTACCTTCCACCTTCACATTGCGCCCGGCTTCCATGGACAGCTCCCGGATACGCTCGTGAAGTTCCTGGCGGTTTCCGCCCATTTTCACCGCGTCCATCATAATGTTTTCCGTGGCCATAAAGGGCAGCTCGCTCATCAGGCGCTTCTCGATGACCTTCGGATAAACCACCAGCCCGTCCACCACGTTCAGGCACAGATCAAGAATCCCATCCACCGCCAGAAAACCTTCCGGAATGGACAGCCGCTTATTGGCCGAATCATCCAGGGTTCTCTCAAACCACTGGGTTGCGGAGGTGATGGCGGGATTCAGCGCATCCACCATCACATATCTGGCCAGGGAGGCAATTCTCTCGCTTCTCATGGGATTGCGCTTATATGCCATGGCCGAGGAACCGATCTGGCTCTTCTCAAAGGGTTCCTCCACCTCTTTTAAATGCTGCAGGAGCCGGATGTCATTGCTCATTTTGTGGGCTGACGCGGCTATTCCCGCAAGCACATTCACCACCCTGGTATCCACTTTTCTGGAGTAGGTCTGTCCGGACACGGGGAAACATTCCTGAAATCCCATTTTTTCCGCGATCATGGGATCGATTTTATCGATGGTCTCCTGGTCCCCGTCAAAAAGCTCCAGGAAAGAAGCCTGGGTGCCGGTGGTTCCCTTGGAGCCCAGCAGCTTCATATGGTCCAGGCAAAAGTCCAGGTCCTCCAGGTCCAGGTAAAATTCCTGCATCCACAGAGTGGCCCTCTTTCCCACCGTGGTGGGCTGGGCCGGCTGGAAATGGGTAAAGGCCAGCGTGGGCTGGGATTTGTACTTTTCCGCAAAATCCGCCAGCTTTGCGATGACATTCACCAGTTTTTTCCGCAGCAGCCTCAGCCCCTCCGTCATGACAATGATATCCGTATTGTCCCCCACATAGCAGGATGTGGCCCCCAGATGGATGATGCCCGCCGCTTTGGGGCACTGTTGCCCATAGGCATACACATGGCTCATCACATCATGGCGCACCTCTTTCTCCCTGGCCCTGGCCACATCATAGTTGATGTCATCCGCATGGGCTTTCAGCTCCGCGATCTGTTCCTCCGTGATCACCGGCCTGCCGTTCTGGCTTAAGCCCAGTTCCTTTTCTGTCTCCGCCAGGGCAATCCACAGCTTTCTCCAGGTGCGGAATTTCATGTCCTGGGAAAAAATGTACTGCATTTCCCTGCTGGCATATCTCTCTGACAAGGGACTTACATATCTGTCTGTGCTCATCTTATTCTCCTGTTCATGGCAATCGAAAATTACGTTTTCCAGTTCTGCAATATCCTCAAAAATCCAACAAAGCCATCATAGCTTACAGAGAGGGATTCGTCAAGGGGCTTTGTCTTCTCCTTTATACCGTTCTACCATCTCCATTATTTCGGGGGCATGGGCCGGGTATTTGTCGGCCACATCCATAATCTCCCGTCTGGCCGTCTCCGCCACATTATTGTTGTAGTCCAGCTGCTTGCGCAGCGCCTGCCGGCGCAGGATCATGTCATGGCGTATTTCCACCATCTCCCGCTTATCCAGCAGGGCCGCCGGCTGTCCCAGCCATTTTTCCGGACTGGATATCCGGTAATTGGACAGTTTATACAAAAGTTCCTTCCGGTAATATTGCGCTTTGGATTCCGCTTCCGCAAATTCCCGCCGCTCTTCCCGCTCTTTCTGGTAAAGGTTCCACATGCGCTCCAGGTTTCCGCCGCTGTCCGTGCTGTATTTCATACAGAGATAATCCGTCAGATTCCGATTGTTCACATAGCGTATCTTCACCTTATTCTGCAGCTGTATCAGCCTGTTGATATTCAGTTCCACCCGGTGCAGTTCCCTGTCCCCGTCCGTGTACTTTACCCAGGCGCAGGTCACTGCCAGGGCGGCTGCCGCGCCCGCCAGCAGAAAGCCCAGTTTCGTGTTCATCTCAAAACCGAACTGCAGAATCAGAAGCAATACCAGGCATAGGATAAAGGCCGTCAGAAAGATCACGGACATGCCCCTGAGATTGTTCATGATGGCATCCAGTTCCTGTCTGCGGAATTCATAGGCATTGCGCTCCCTGTCCAGACGCTTTAAGTCCTGCTTCACCTTCGCCCCATACTCCTCGCATTCCTTCAGCTTCCCGATTCCCTCCTGGATCTCATCCTCCTGTTCCCGGATCCGGTAATAGTCCGCGTCCGTCATACGGTTTTTCTTTTCCCGGTATTTTTCCCCTTCCTGTTCCAGCGTCACAAGTTTTCCCGCAATATTGTTCAGCTCCTGCCTCTCTTTTTCCGGAAGCGCTTCGATCTCCTCCATATCTGTCAGGTAAGAGGTGATCAGGGAATACTCTCCTGTAAGCAGATTGATCTCCCTGGCAGCCTCCCCCATCTGTTCCAGGCAGTTTGTGATATAACCCGCACGCTGTTCCCCGTCGCCAAAATCCACGCCATCCCTGGCATAGACCACATTTTCCCAGTCGCCGGTGTCGTTTTCACTGTATTTTCTTTTTCTGAATATTTTGGAAAAAAATCCCATTTTAACTAACCTCCATACCGGAATATGAACCAGTTCCCGGCCTCTGTGCAGAATACGTCTCCCTCATTCAGGTCCCGTTCGACGCAAACCTGACGCACAGCATCCGGAAAGCAATATCAGGCACACCTAGCGGTAATTGTCTTTCAGGGCCTGAATCAGGCTTTCACTCTCCCGGTGGTACCGCTCCCGGTCCCTGCCTTTGTCCTCCCGCAGATGAAAAAGCCTTAAGTATTCCGGCTGCTGTTCCCATTCCCCGGAAGCTTTTTCAAATTCTTTCTCCAGCTCCAGGATATATTGGCGCCATTCGTTCTGGGTACCCGCAAAGGCAACATAGTCCGCCTCGGACAGCCCCATCCTCCTGGCCGTCAGGAAAGCATACGCCTCCCCTGCGCTGCCGGATAAATCCCAGGCCTGCCGGAAACACTCTGCCGCCCTTTCATAAAGCATCAGCCCGGTGTAGGCCACTCCTTTATTATGCCAGATTTTCGCGAGAAATTCTTTCGCCGGCACCGCTTCTTCCTGTTCCGTCCACTTTTGCTCCAGCTCCTCATATCCCCGCAGCGCCGCTTTATATTTCTTTTTCCTGACCAGGTAGTCAATCTGGTTCTTGCGCCTCTCAATGCCGCTCAGCCCGATTCCCTGCTTTAAAACCTGTTCTGTCTCCCGGATCACCGCTTCTTCATAAAATCCCACATACCGCAGTATGGTCACCGCAAAAGCGCTTAAGGATCCCTGCCTGTGTACCAGGGGGTGAAGGGCCTTTGCCAGTTCTTTCAGGCCGCACTCCTTTTCAATCCACTCTATCAGCCTGCCGTCCAGAAAGGAAAAATCCAGCAGGAACGCATTTTCCCTGATGCAGCAGCACAATTCTTCCATGCTGAATACATTTACCAGCAATCCGGGAACACGATATGGCGTTTTCGCATATTCGCCCACGCATATACTTACCCGCATCTGACCTCCTATTCCGCTTTCCTATTATTCCACCCTGTCACGGGCGTGTTTTTCGCGCCGTTTTTGCTTCCATGCCCCCCGGAGGGCCTCATTTCCGGCCCGCGGGACGCATCCGGAATTTTCCCGGGGCTTTCCCGCTTCCGGTCTCTATCCTCCGTATATTTCGATCTCTTCCTTCCAGACACGCCCGGAAGGCACCCTGTACTCTCCGAATCCAAGGTCCTCCGCCTCTACCATCAGGCATTTTTCCGTTTTCATGAAAAAATGCAGACGCAGCCTGGCCACATTTCCCGAAAGCCCTTCCAGCACGATCTGTATGGATCTGCCCACCTTCTCCCCGGAGGCCGCGTTTCCCACCAGGGGCGCCAGCAGCAGTAAAAAGGCATTGCCGTCCTGTACATAGACTTCCACCGTCCGCTCCGCCTCATACCAGTTTACCCCGGCATCCAGCAGGGCATAATAGGATTCCTCTCCCTGGCGCAGTATCTTCATCCCAATGTTGGCCTTCAGCTTGTCATTGCCCAGAAAGACATGTTCCTTTCCAGCCTCCGAAACCGCAAGCCTCTCCTGCATCCCGCTGCAGGCCCCTTTGCTGAAAAGATTGTTGCCCTGGAAAACCCGCCTGCCCCGGCACAGAAAACGAAGGGAATCCTTCATCCAGCCCTCCGCAAAGCCATCCCCGATGAGAAAGATACTGCCGATAATCCCTCCCCCGCAGGCTTCCTCCGCGATTTTCAGGAAAGCCTCATCGGCTTTTGCCTGCTTTTCCGGACTTATTTCATTTCCTTCTCCCGCATTTGGCTCATATTCCGGAAATGCATATTCTTTTTCTTCGATAAAAACCACTTTGGGCTTCGTTTTTTTGTTGGATTCCGTGCGGTACAGCCTGATGTTTTTCTGTCCCAGTTCAAACAGCAGGGCGGGATAGTTCCACAATTCCCGGGGCTGCCGGAGCAGATATCCGTAAAAGCTTTCCGCATGACTCTGGAAGGCAATTTCCCCTGCCTTCAGCTGGCTTCCCCCAACCACACAGCTTAAAGTTTCCACAATTCCCCTGTCCAGTCTGGGGCAGGTGACCATAAGCGCCGTTATCTTTGAACCGACCCGGGAAAGCAGGCCCAGGGTCCGCTTAAAAAAAAGCGCCAGCAAAGCCACCGGATCATAGCTCTCTCCTTCGATTATCACCGGTTCCCCGTCCAGAGCCAGGGACAGCAGGTTTTTCACAAGAATGCCGTCCCCCTCACATCGAAGCGCCTCCCTGCCGAAAAACCACTGGTTTGTATTCTGTTTTTTGCACAGCACCGTGGGAATATTGTAAATCTGCTCTCCTGCCACCTGGGAAAGCGTCTCTGCCTCCCCTTTCTCGGAATAGGCATAGCTGATCTGGGAGTACTCGTCTCCCAGGTCATATCCCACTATCAGTTTCTCACCGCTAAAAAAACCCATCTCATTCTTCCCGTTTCCTATTTTATTTTAAAGAAAACAGTCTGCCGTTGAGAAATTCCTTTCTGTAGTATTCCTCCAGCAAATCGTCCATGGTATTAAAATCCTGCAGGGAACGGGCCATGGCGATATCGTTGATCAGCCGGTATCTGCTTTCCTCTTCCTCTGTCTCCTCAGCCTTTTGCAGCGTTCCGCTCTCCGTCAGCTGCGCCTCCCCGTCTCTTTCCTCCGTGATATAGTACTGGAGGCTCTCACCGAAAAACAATATGAAATCCCGGAAAAACACGCCCCCGTAGACTTCCTTCATATATTCCGACCGGTATCCGTCCGCCTCCCCGTTTTCGTGGAGCGTGGCGTAATGGACACATACCTTCACATTCGTGTCCGTCCGGTATTCCAGTATGGTCTTGTCGGCAAGCTCTTCCTGCTGCCGCCTGCACTCCCTGAACTTCCGGAAGAATTCCAGGTAAATCCCTTCCCCCATCATCTCTTCCAGCAGCTTTCCCGCAATATCAAACGTTTCGCCGTCCATTTCCTCCCGGTTTTCCGAAAAATATTTCAGAAATGCCAGTTTGCAGACTTTCATCACCGGTTCTCCCCTGAGATACATCTGCCGTATCTCCCGGAAAACATCCTTTTCCATGACGCGCTCCCGCACAAAACAGTCGTAAGCGCACTGTGCCAGGAACGCCTCCTCCACTTCCATTCTTGCCCCCTGGGAAATGTAATAGCGGAATATCTCCATTCTCTCTCCCACAAACGCCCCCGAATACAGCATCTGTATCAGAATTTTCTCCGTCAGCCCGTAGCAGTCCGTGCCGAAAGACCTGGCCGCTTTCCAGATTTCCCTCATATTTCTGGTCATTCCCTCATAATGCCGTCCCAGGTATTCCAGAATCGTACCGTCATATTTTCCTCTCTGGAACACATATACCGCAGCAGCAAGCAGCAGGGGATCCTTTTCCATATTGCACTGTTCGGCCAGCACTTTCACCAGCCGCACCAGAATCTTGGCATCCATAAAATAAGGGCCGTAATTCTCCAGCCATCTGGCCGCCAGCCCGTAATTTCCCCGAAGCACCATATATTTTACACACAGGCTTCTCTCCCTGGCCGAAAAATTCCCGCCGGGAATCTCCTTCAGATGCGCGTCCAGCGCCTTCATGTCGTCCGTCTCATAATAATACTGCAGAATCCGCAGATACAGATCTTTCTTCACGGTATCATCCGCATAGTCGGAATGCAGGACCCGCAGCTGTCTTTTCAGATATCTGCCGGGCTCTTCCCTGCAGGCGCTTTCCCCATCGCCAAGATACAGATCCAGTCCCGGGGCCACCTTTTCAAAGGGCAACAGAAAACGAAGGAATTTTCCCGGAACCATCAGTTTTTCCATGGTATATTCCACATCTTTTATAAAGCGGTTCTTCCAGGCATCCTCAAAAACAAGGGTGTACCTGCTCCCGTACAGGGCCACCCATGTACGGCCTTCCGACAATAAATATTCGTCCGGGTACAGATTTCCCGGCTGGTACACAAACACTTTCTGGAGCCCTTTTTCCTCTGCCTGTATCAAATGGGCAAAGAGCAGCCTTGACAAAGGCAGGCAGGTCTGTTCATCCACCATATCCGCACGGAGAAATTTATTGTACAGGTTTGCCAGGTGTCTGTCAATATGTCCCTTTCTGATCTGATCCTGCAGAAAATATTCTATTTTAAACCGATAGGCGTCAAACATATCCCCCAGTCTGTCGCTGTGCTGCAGAATGTGGTCATACAGGTAGGCGCTGCGGGTATAATCCAGATTGTTCTGATAAGAAAAATATTTCAGCACCGTCCTGGGAATTTCCTCCGCCTTGTCCAGGTCCAGGGACATAAAATAATACTCATAGAGATTGGTGATCCGAAGCTGCGCTTCCACGCCGGCCCTGTACCACTTATAATAAGGTTTTCCCACCCTGCCCGCTTTTATCAGCAGGGTGCAGATTTCCTGAAGCAGCTCCGGGTCTTTCTTTTTCCGGTAAAGGCCCTCCATGGTCTTAAACAGCACCTGGGGATACTCCCGCAGCCTCCCGGTGAGATAGAGCATCTGTTCCGCAGCCTCCCATCTCAGGACTCCCTGCCGGACGCCGTAATAAAGCACCTGGCGCTCGAATCTGCCCAGCTTTCTCAAAAGCGCGGGATTTCCGTTTAAGAGCACAAGCCCCTCAATATAGATCACCGGACTGGTACAGCCCTGCATGAACAGCCGCCCCAGCAGTTCCCATTTGTCCCGTTCTGACCTGCGATAGTCTTCCGACAGGTAGAGAAGCAGCCAGGCCACCCTCCAGTCCGAAGTATCCTGCAGAAATATATGCTCCACATCCTCCGCCACCTTGTCCACATATTCCTCTTCCCCGTGAATCAGAGTGGTCAGATAGAGGTAATAGGCCAGCAGTGTGTTTTCCGGCGCCTCCTGTTCAAAAAGGTCCGACACATGGTCCAGAATCCAGCCCGCCTCATGATATCTTCTCTCCGTGATCAGAAGCTGCGCCTGAAACAGCCGGAACCCCATGTCGTCTTCATTCATCTTCACCAGACGTTCCACCAGCCTGCCCGTCTCCTTCAGCCATGTGGCCGTACCGATCTTCCGCAGACGGAACGCCTGGTAAAACTCCATCAGATGCACAATACATCTTTTTTTCTCCACATCCTGCCTGCCGTGAAAGCCGCTTCCCCCCTGCCGGACCGTCACCGGAACCCGGATGGTCACATAGGGGCTGCGGAGAATAATCTCTCCGAAATTCCGTCCTTTTCTGCACATATTTACATCTATGTACACTGGCAGAACGCAGCGGTTTCCCAGAAAATCATCATCTGTCAGGACTTCCTTTTCCGTGAACAGAAAATCGCCCCTGCATTCCAGGTTCAGCTGGGTAAGTCCCCAGCCATTGCGCAGGATGGTCACTTCCCGTTCCACACACTCGGAATCACCGGCCTCCAGTTCCACATTCAGCTGGTCTTCCTGGAGAAGAAATTCCACTCTCTGTTTTTTATTGACCTGGATGAGAAATTCCTCCACTCCCTGCTCACGCCCATTGTATGCCGAAAGCGCCCGGTAGTCCTCTGCATATCTGGCATCGTTTCCGGTCAGAATCCTGGCAAAGCCCGGGGAATAAAACAGTTTCACTGCCTCCCTCCAGCTGCTCTTGGCCAGATTCGCAAAATGGAACAGGTTTTTTACGGTTCCCACGGAAGATTCCGGCATGGCATATTCCACAGACGCCACAAAGGGCAGATAGTACTCCCCGTGATTGCTGATAATGTCAAAGGTTCCCTTTACCACATCCCCTTCTTCCAGTTCTTCCCCGTGAAAACGGAATGCAATCTCCTCCTCCGAACCGGTGAACTCCCCGGTCAGACACTCCATTCTAAAGTCCGAGGACCAAACCGTACCATTGGTAAGCACTCCCTGGGGGCCGGATATGCGGAAACTCCCCTCATAAGTCTCCCCGGCGTGAATGGACAAATCTATTTTTGTGCAGGAGAAATCCAGGGAACCGTTTTCATAGTCAAAATTTCCCTCCAGTATCTGATCGATTATCTTCTGCTTCTGCATGATCTTCACCTGCTTATATCTTAATTCCCGCAAAGTCCGGCCAGGCGGGCGTACACTTTTCCGGCAGCGGTTCAGGCCGTTCCCCAAACCACTGCCGGTATTGCCGGTTTTCCCCCTGTACGGGGAGCGTTTCCGGTATTTTACTTTCCTTTATTCCATGTTCAGCTTATTGCCGGTAATATACCAGGCCACAAAATACAGAGCCACCGCTGCCAGGCAGTTGATAAGAATATTGGAATTCAGCGACACATTCATGTAAGTGCCGAAAAGAGAGGAACCGTTTACCGCCAGAATACTCCTGAGCAGGGCCCCGATGACCGATTGCGCCACCAGAATGCCCACATAGGTTACAATGGCCATCAGAATCCGGAACTTCGTAAAAAGCTGTCCGATGGATATGGCTCCGAACAATATGGTCACTGTGGCAAAGGGCGAAACCATGGACGTGACAAACACACTTATCACCCAGCTGCCCACATCCCAGCCCAGTTCCAGGCCTGCCCAGTATAAAATATCCCTCATCCCGGGAATCACATCCCGCCACAGGGAGATCTCCGGATACCCCTTGGGCATAACGGCCGTGAGCATGGCAAGGCCCAGAATCACCAGCGACAGGTAAACGGATAAAATCAAAATCATCATCCACAGACTGCTGACCAGGATTTTGCTGAGCAGAATCTGGTGTTTTGTCACCGGCAGCGTGTGGGTCAGGTATCCCTCGTCCGCATACATGGTCTTATAAAAATGTACTCCCAGATAAGCAAGAATACCATAATTCACTGCCACCAGCATTACCACATACAGCATCAGGGTCATAATCCCGAACACATCCAGCCATCCAAACTGGCTGCCGCCGTTGTCAAGGGCGTTCCACATGGGTGTCTGGAACCCCAGCCAGCCGAAAAAGGTGATCAGCGCCATGGCGCCCAGCAAAAGACAGCCCACCCTGGAGACACTTTTCCACTCATGTTTTATCAGCTTTCCTAACATGCAAACACCTCCCTGAAATAAGCGTCCACCGATTTTCCGTGCTGTTCCCTGATATTGTTCACGGAAGTATAGAGCACCAGATGACCGTAGCGCATAAATATCACTTCATCCAGGACCTGCTCTATGTCCCCGATCAGGTGGGTGGAGATCAGCATGGATGCCCCCGGATTATAATTGTTCAGTATGGTCCGCAGAATATAATCCCTTGCCGCCGGGTCCACCCCCGCAATGGGTTCGTCCAGAAGGTACAAATCCGCCTGCCGGCTCATGACCAGAATCAGCTGTACCTTCTCCTTTGTTCCCTTGGAAAGGGTTTTCATCTTCCGGGAGGGATCCACATCCAGGCTCCGCAGCATTCCCAGCGCCCTCTCCCTGGAAAAATCAGCGTAAAAATCGCAGAAATAATCCAGGATTTCGTTCACCCTCTTGTTTCCCGTCAGATAAGTCCTGTCCGGAAGATATGCCACCCTGGACTTGGTTTCCACTCCCACAAACTGCCCGTTGATTCGGATGGTGCCCCGGGTAGGGGTCAGAAGACCGTTCAGCATCTTGATCAGTGTGGTCTTGCCGCTGCCGTTGGGACCCAGGAGCCCAATAATTTTCCCCCTGGGCAGTGTCAGCGAAATATTGTTTACCGCAATGCTGCGGGTATCATAAGCTTTGGTCAGTCCTGTCATCTCGATAAGTTCGTTCATCTCATCCACCTCCTGGTCCGCTTCCGTATGTATCAGCGACGCCTGCTTCCGGCCCCTACACCTTCCGCCGTCTTCCCCCGGGATCCTTTCCCGGCCTGAGTGCAGCATCAGCTCAATAACATAATAATACACCGCGTCAGCCCATTCGTCTATCTTTTTTTGCCGGCAGGGAAGCTTTTTTCATACTTTTTCGGCACCATTTTAAAAAAACAGCATATCATATCGCAATGAATCATTTGCGCCGCCGGGCGCGCGAGGACAAGATTGAACATTAAAATTTTCAATCGCGAGATTTGTGTCTGCGCGCTGCAAAGCCATACATGGCTTGCCACAAACTCGATATGCGCAAAAAGCAGCGCAGAAATGGAGAAAATTATGCCTGATACAAATTTAACTCCCACACAAGACATCCCGGACAACTCATCTTCTGCTGCGGGAACCATAAAAATCAGCGTGGTCTCTTCCATAGGCCTGATTCCTGTGGAAAACGCCACCGTCACCATTTCTTACACCGGGGACCCCATGGAACCCCTGAACGTACTTACCACCGACATTTCCGGCCAGACGCCCGTGATACAGCTGCCGGCGCCTCCCCGGGATCTGTCCCTGCAGCCGGAAAACGATCAGCAGCCCTACTCCGAATACAATATCGAAGTCACGGCGCAGGGGTATGAGCCGGTTCTGGTATCCGGTTCCGAGATTTTCGCGGATGAACTGTCCCTGCAGCCGATACAGATGAATCCCCTGGCCGCTTCGGAGGAAGACGAAAAGCATGTCATCATCCCTGCCCACACCTTGTTCGGGGATTTCCCGCCCAAAATACCGGAAGAAGAGATCAAGCCCATGGCAGAGAGCGGCGAAATTGTCCTCAGCCGTGTGGTCATTCCCGAATACATCATCGTCCACGACGGTGTTCCCTCCGATTCCACCGCGCGCAATTACTGGGTGCGGTATAAGGATTACATCAAAAATGTGGCCTCCTGCGAAGTCTATTCCACCTGGCCGGAGAACGCACTGTACGCAAACATTCTGGTGATCATGTCGTTTACCCTGAACAGGGTGTATACCGAATGGTACCGGAACCAGGGATATGATTTTACCATCACTTCCTCCACCGCATATGACCAGAAATGGGTCTATGGAAGGAACATTTTTGAAAATATCGACTACCTGGTGGATACTATCTTTGCCAACTATCTGTCCAGGCCCGGGGTGCGCCAGCCCATTTTTACCTCTTACTGTGATGGAAAAAGGGTCACCTGCTCGGGTTTGAGCCAGTGGGGTTCCATGTACCTGGCAAATGAAGGCTATTCCCCCATCGAAATCATAAGGTACTATTACGGAAATGATATGTATATCAATACGGCCCAGATCATTTCCGGCGTGCCTTCCTCCTGGCCCGGATATGATCTGGGGCAGGGTTCCTCCGGAGATAAAGTCCGTCAGCTGCAGATACAGCTGAACCGGATTGCCCGGAATTACCCTGCCATTCCCACAGTGACGGCAGACGGCATCTACGGTCCCGCCACCGCCCAGGCCGTACGCACTTTCCAGGGAATCTTCAATCTCCCCCAGACCGGTGTCACGGACTATGCCACCTGGTATGAGATATCCGAAATTTATGTGGGTGTGACCCGGATTGCAGAACCGGGCTGAACCCGCAAACTGTGAAATCCGTCCCCTATGGAAACATGGAATGCACCCGTGTGCAATCAAGTAGGGGAGCGCTCTTCTCCTCTACCCGCCGCGCCGGGTGCATGTTGCGTCAGCAACAATTTTCCTTATGCACCCGTGTGCACAAAAAGCCGTCCCCTTTTCGGGTGGCGGCTTTCATCAGTTTCCACGACGTATTAAGGCACTCTGGCAGGGCTTAATTTCTCTCCCCGGCGAGAACCATATTTCCAGACATACTTTTTAGCTTTCACTCCTTCACTCACAGAATCATACTTCGTCGCGACATGCCCCAACACTTTGTTCGGCATGTCTGCAATGGTGTATTTTGTATATTCACTGATAACACCAGGTTTAGGGACTCTTTAAACTGTTAGTAAAGATCTGATATTTTTACAACTAAGACATTGTCTATTATTGCCATATACCCATTTTGTGGATATATGGGCATATCTTTTATACGATTTGATTGTATAATGTTTAAATAAGTATCGTCCCCACAAAATGGCAGGGATATTCCACAGAAAATTTCTGTTATACCATTCCAGGTAACCCTGTTATTTCTTGCATCCGTACTCCATCTACCAAACTGCGCATATTCATTTGCCATTTCATAGGCCGTACTCTTATAAAATAATGGATTTTCAGCTGCTCTTCCTATAAATGCAACACTATCAACATTTTCTAATAAACCAGAGGAAGCAGCTTGTGTCAATATGTCTTCCGTAATCCTTTCCGTAGCTTTTATACCTTCTTTTAATGCTATTTGATCATTTATAACTGCTGAAACCAAATACCATGAAATTATGATCAAAACGCAGTTCATTATGAGTTTCATGCATTTTCTGTCATCCACAAAGGTATAGAACATCAGCACTGACATGAGAATTCCCATTGCCATTAATCCGGAAATTAAATTGCCAACAGCAACAACGCAGATAACTGATGCAGCAACCGGCAAGAATATTACTATAGCAGCTGAAAACGCCATATGCTTCTTACTTGTTTTGAAAAGGTCATAAAGTGACATGATCGTAAATATTACAATTGTCACATATGTAAGAATAATGACAATATTCGAAAATTCCATTTTTGCGTTTAATCTGTCAACCCAAAAGTAATTCCATGACTCCTTATAAGCCGTTATGATTCCCATAGGAATATTTTTTATTATTTCTATGATACCGATATTGTTGGCCCCCCTATAGGCAGCCATCTCTGTGCCAGCCCTCCACAATAATAACTGTGTTATTGTATAATAAACAATACCCCCTCCCATAAATATTACAATACACAATATGCTTTTTTGTGCGGCTTTCAAAAGAGCCTTTTCTTTTTTAAGTATCACTAATATGAGGTAGATACATAATACTGCATAAACACAGATATAAGCCTGATAAAACGCCATGGAAATCCCAAATGCCAAAGAGGATAATAAACATGTGAAAAGGATCTTCTTTTTTGTTTCTGCATTACCGGAAATAAGCATAAATGATAAAACAGAAAAGAAATATGCAAGTCCAAAGTTTACCGACATATAGCAGTAACTCAGCGACTCGCATACAATAGGATTAGAAATTGTAGCGAAAACCAATAAATATGAGAACAAAGTATCTCTCAGCCGAAACCGCGCTATGATAAGCGAATCAGCCGTACCAATTAAAATAAAGACAATAATAGAATTCCACGCACTTGTTACAAGTCCAAACCTTGCTCTGTCAGCATATCGTTGTAATCCTCTTCCAAGAGATATCTCCCAATTTCCGGCAATAAAATTAGATGAATGCCATATTCCATCCAGATTATTTACGAGATTATTTGACATTAAGGAAAAGTAGACACATATTCCTGTTAATACTGCAAATCCTATGTATTTCAAATGTGATTTTAAGGTACTGTGCACTTCATCTGCAAATCTCATATTGACACAACCTCCTTTACGGTTCGGGCCCGTCCACATTTTCTGTATTCATATTACCCCCCCGAGGTGCTTTGTCAACATGTTTCTACAGAAGCTCAAAACTTTGAAGCCCAAAACTTCCACTGCATTTTTGCCAACTGTCTGTCCAGGCCCGGGATGCGCCAGCCTATTTTTATCTCTTGCTGTGATGGAAAATCCAGGGAATCTTCCGTCTCCCCCGGACCGGTGTCGCGGACTATGTCACCTGGTATGAGATATCCGAAATTTATGCGGGTGTGACCCGGATTGCAGAACCCGGATGAAACTTGGGCGCATCAAAATGGGGACGCCGTTTTCAGGCATCCCCTGTAAAAACAGATTTCTTCCGTCAAATCCCCGGCAGCTTTCCGCACTATCGGCCCTCACTCCACTTTCACGCAGCTTGTGATTCCGTTTTTGCCCCTTTGTTTTGTGACAATGATTTTCCGCTCTATTCTTTCCTGCAGTTCTGCCACATGGGAGATAATGCCCACCAGGCGGTTGCCCTGGCCGAGCTGCCCCAGGGCTCTCACGGCCTGCTCCAGCGCCTCTTCGTCCAGGGAACCGAATCCCTCGTCCACAAACATGGAGTCCATCTGAATCCCTCCCGCCAGTGACTGGATTTCGTCCGCAAGCCCCAGGGCCAGGGAGAGGGATGCCTGAAAGGATTCTCCGCCGGAAAGCGTCTTCACGCTTCTTTGGGAAGCATTGTAATGGTCAATGACACACAGTTCCAGTCCGGCCTTTTCCCTGCGGTTAGTGCCCTCTTCCTCCCGCTTCAGCTCGTACTGCCCGCAGCTCATGGTCAGCAGGCGCAGGTTTGCACGCCGGATAATCCGGTCAAAATAGGTCATCTGGATATAGGTTTCCAGCTCGATTTTCTGCTTGCCGCTCAGCGTCCCGTTGGCGGTGTCGGAGAGCGCTTTCATCCACACATATTTCCGCTCCACCGCCTCGATATCCTTCTGCCGCGTCCTGACCTTATCCAGAATATCCCGGTTCCGGAAAAAAGCCCTGTGCTTCCCGTCCCGCCGGAAGCTTAATTCTTTTTTCTCCCGCAGACGCTCTTCCTTTCTGGCCAGCACCTCGTCTTCCGACGCGCTTCCCGCCTCCCCGGCCGTATCCAGCTGCTTTTGAAGGGTTTCCGCGGCTGCCAGGAGCCTATGATTTTGTTCACGGTATTCCGTCAGTTTCTGTTCGGACGCTTGCAGTGCGGTTTCCAGGGCCGATTTGCGGCTCTGAAGCTGCGCAATCCTTCCTTCCGTCTCCTCTCTGGTCTCCTCCCCCAGCTGCTGCCTCTGCCCGGCAATGCTTTCTTTGCGCATCTTTATCTCCGTGGCTTTCGTCACCAGACTGTGATCCGCTTTCCGGATTTCTTCCTGCACCGCGGCTATCCGGGCCTGTGTCCGGGGGATCTCCTGCTCCAGTTCCTGCTTTTTCAGAAAATCTGCCTGGTTCTGTCTTAATTTTTCCTCCAAAGTCACCATCTGGTCCTGAAGGAATTCCAGCGCCCTCAGGGCAAGTTCCATGAGCGCTTCCTGGGACACTTCGGTCTCTTCCGGTTCCGCGGGCACAGGCCTTCCCGCGTCCTTTTCCTTTTCTCCGGACAGCAGGGCTCCTGTTTCCGGCGCTTCCTGCGCCATAAGTATATCCGCGAATGCCCCGATACTGTCTGTGAGCTGCGCCCTTTTTTCTCCTATACGGCTGCGGATCCCCGCCAGCTGCCTTTCCAGTTCATTGAGGCGCTTTCCTATGTCCGCCAGCATCTCCTTTTTCCGGGATTCCTCTTCCTTCAGCTGTTCCCGGAATGCAATGTCTTTTCCGATAGCGGCTTCCCGTTCCCAAAGCAGCCCGATCCATTCCTGCATCCGCAGATTTTCCGGGGACAGCCCTTCCTGCGTCACTGTGTGCGGCGTCATTTCCCCCGTTTCCCGTTGTGCCTGCAGTCCGGGCAGTTCCCCCAGAATTGTTCCTGTCTCTTCCGGCTGCCCTTCCAGCATCTTGCGGGCTTCCCGAAGAAATTCCACCGTCTTTTGTGTCTCCCTCAAAAGCTGTTTTCCGGCTGTCTCTTCCTGTCCTTCCAGATTTGACAGGCGGCTCTTTTCTTCTGCCTTTTTATCCTCCAGAAGCTGTCGTTTTCTCTCGGCCTCTTTGCTTTCCCGCTCCAGTTCTTCCAGACGTTTTTGTGCCTCCTTCGCCTCTTCCAGCTGACGAAGGCTTATTTCCAGCTGTTTCTCCAGATATTCCGAAATCTCGTGCGCCCAGGGCCCGCCCTTCCTGAGTTCTTCGGGCAGGTCCGTTTCCAGAATGCCTTTCTCCCACTGCTTCCTCTTTGCCTCCAGCTGCCCCCTTGCGCTGTGTAAAAGCTGCCGGCTCTCCTGCCCTCTCAGCTCCAGCTTATTTTGTTCCTCCTCCGCTTTTTGTATCAGCTTATCCAGTTCTGCCTTCCGGCGTCTCTCTTCCTCACACCGCTGTATTTCGGCAGACAGCCTCCGGGTCTCCTCCCCGGCTCTCCCCATGGTCACTGCCAGTCGTTCCCGTAAAGCGGCATTCTGCAGGCATTCCACGCCCGGGGCCCACTCTGCCGGCACTCCGGCAAAGTAAACCTCCGCGTCCTCCTCTATCTGCCTGCGGTCCTCCTCCA
>OFFF01000335.1_pt1 | contig 36501 bp, 31 predicted proteins | sample 1521301 | NCBI WGS metagenome assembly OFFF01 (sample SAMEA3504101, study PRJEB24116) | mouse gut metagenome | biome: mouse gut; feature: mouse-associated habitat; material: faeces | place: Denmark | collected 2011
TAATTATATTATAAGTATATGTCAATGTCTGACCACCATTTCTTAACAAGTATCCCGCATTTTCCCACTCTCCTCGGTTTATCCCTTGACGCAGACTCCCGGATTGTATATAATTTAGTACAATCAGTATTAATAAGTATTAGTATAAGAAAAAACCGTTCCGGAATATTCTTGCGCGGAGGGACTTAAATGGACGGATATCAGATAAAGGCATATGCCAAAATCAACCTGGGGCTGGACGTGGTGCGGCGGCTCCCAAACGGCTACCATGAGGTGAAGATGGTCATGCAGAGCGTAGGGCTCTGGGACGAGCTGACGCTGGAGCGGGCGGAGGGCGGGATTACCATCACTACCGATGCGGACGGCCTCTCCACCGGGGAGGACAACCTCATCTACAGAGCGGCCAGGCTCATGCTGGACAAGTACGGCTGTCCCGGCCTACGCGTGCATCTGCAAAAGAACATCCCCATCGCCGCCGGCATGGCGGGGGGCAGCACCGATGCCGCCGCCGTCATGAAGGGAATCAACCATTTATACCGTCTGGGCCTTTCCCCCGCGCAGCTCATGGAGGACGGCGTGGCCATCGGCGCGGACGTGCCCTACTGCATCCTGGGCGGCACGGCGCTGGCAGAGGGCATCGGGGAAAAGCTGACCCCTCTCCCGCCTCTCCCCCCCTGCCATATCCTCATCGCAAAGCCCGATATCAGCGTATCCACGAAATATGTCTACGAGCACCTGGACGCAGACGGCCTCGAAGCCCACCCTGACATCGACGGGATGGTACAGGCCATCCGGGACGGAAGCTTGCGCGGCGTGCTGGAGCGCATGGCCAATGTCCTGGAGACGGTCACCGTCCCGGCCCATCCCGTCATCGCGGACATCAAGGCCAGGATGCGGGAACTGGGCGCGGCGGACAGCCTCATGAGCGGCAGCGGCCCCACCGTGTTCGGCATTTTCCGGCAGGAAGACCGTAAGCTGGCAGAGGCGGCGCTGGAGCAGTTTGGACAGGAAGATCTGGCCGGACAGGCGTTTTTGACTACGCCGGTGTAGCGTATCCGTCTGGCCAAACACTATGGCCTGGCGGCAATATGGCATATCAGCGATACAGTATCAATTTCCCGTCTACAGGGGAGGTCACAGTTCCGCTTACAGGCAGGATGTTCAACAAAAGGTGAGAATGGAGGATTCGTATGCAGATTGATTTTCAGGCAGATTTACCGCTCCGGGACGTGGTATTCAATACATTGCGTCAGGCCATCCTCACCGGCGAGCTGAAGCCCGGCGAGCGCCTGATGGAACTCCATCTGGCGGACAGGCTGGGGGTCAGCCGCACGCCTGTCCGGGAAGCCATCCGTAGGCTGGAACTGGAAGGGCTGGTCACCATGATTCCCCGCCGGGGCGCGGAGGTAGCCCGGATTACGGAGAAGAGCATGAGCGACGTGCTGGAAGTCCGCAGAACCCTGGATGCACTCTGCGCAGAGCTGGCCTGCGACCGGATTACAGAGGAGGGCCTGGCCCGGCTGCGGAAGGCCTGCGACCAATTCGAGCAGTGCGTGGCCACCAAGGATTCCAGGAAAATCGCCCAGGCCGATGTGGCGCTCCACGACATTATTGTAGAGGCCACCGGCAACCGGCGGCTGGTCCAGATGGTGCACAATCTCTCCGAGCAGATGTACCGCTACCGCTTTGAGTATATCAAGGACAGCAGCCAGCATGAAACACTGGTGAAGGAACATAGAATTATCTATGAGAGCATCGTGAACAAGGACAAGGATACGGCGGCTGCCGCCGCGAAGCTCCACATCGACAACCAGAAGAAGGCCATCATCCGGCAGATCCGCCTGGAGAACGGCAGGGACGCCCGCGACTGAAAGACCGCAGACAAAAAGAAGCCCCCCATGTATAGCCGCCTCTGTCGAGGGCAATACTCCTCAAAAAGCGAAAAGAGGAAAACCCATGAGAAAGAAGTGGCTCGGAATCCGTGTGGCGGCGGGATTATGCGCCGCCCTTGGCTGGTGGGGGCTGTTGTATCCGGAGCTTGCCCTGACTCCCGACACTGTGAAGGTCAGCGTGGAGGACGAAGAGGGCGCCCTCACCGAACTGCCCCGGGAATGGAGCTTCGACAGCGCCCTGTATCTGGATCTGCTGGACGCGGACCAGGGCAGCATCACCCTCCGCAGCAGACTGCTTACGGAACTGAAGGAATTGTTCAAAAGCTTTAATAATTCCTAGTTGGAGGCTTTTCATGACAGAAACGGAACTGAAGCAAAACAGCGCCCTCAGGGACGCCCCCATCGGCGTGTTCGACTCCGGTGTGGGCGGCCTTACTGTGGTGCGGGAGATCATCCGGCAGATCCCCAACGAGAAGATCGTCTACTTCGGGGATACGGCCCGGGTTCCCTACGGCAATAAATCCCGGGAGACCGTCACGCGGTTTTCCGAACAGATTGTGCGTTTTTTACGTACATTCCAGGTAAAGACCATCGTGGTGGCCTGCAATACCGCCAGCGCCTATGCCATGGAGGCCCTGGAGCGGGACTGCGACATCCCTGTCATCGGCGTGGTGAAGCCGGGAGCCAGAGCCGCCGTCTCCGCCACCAAGAACGGCCGGATCGGCGTCATCGCCACCGAGGCCACCATCGGCAGCCAAATCTATACCCGGTACATACAGGAACTGAAGCACGCGGTATCCATCTACGGCAAGGCCTGTCCCCTCTTCGTGCCCCTGGTGGAGGAAGGGCTTCTGGAGGATCCCGTCACGGACGAGATTGCGCGCAGGTATCTGACGGAGCTGATAGATATAGACATCGACACCCTGATCCTGGGCTGCACCCATTATCCCCTGATCCGTTCCACCTTGGGCAGGATCATGGGGGATCGGGTGGCCCTGGTGAATCCGGCCTACGAGACCGCCATGGAGCTGCGCAGGCTCCTGGCCTCCCATGACCTGCTCTGCCAGACCCCTCCGGCCCTGGGCAGCAACCGCTACCAGTTCTACGTCAGCGATAAGGCGGATAAATTCATACGGTTCGCCAACTCCATCATCAAATACGGCATATTGTCGGCCAAGACGGTGAACATCGAAGCATATTAGGAGGACAGCCATGGCACGGAAAGCAGAGCTGTCGCTGACCGGACGGCAGCGCGACCAGGACGGGGAAGAATCCGTAACGGAGAGCCGCATGACGGCGGATTACTATGAAAAGGAAGGCAGCTCCTACATCCTTTATGAAGAGACACAGAAGGATTCCGGAGACATCGTCAGGAGCATCATAAAATACAATGGCAGCACGCTGGAGATGACCAGGCGGGGCGCGGTCCGCTCCCGGATGATCTTCCAGGCGGGACAGGCCCACAGGACAGACTACGTCACCCCCTATGGCACCCTGCCCCTGGAAGTCGCCACCCGGGAGGCTTCGTTCTCCCGGGAAGAAGACAGAACGGTAATCCAGCTGGAGTACACGCTCTCCTCCGGCGGACAGTTCCTCTCCCACTGCACCATGGACATCGTCCTGCGCTTCCTGTGAGCTTCCCCGGTAAAATTGCGATCAAATATCTCCGCCAGCACCTAAACATTTCCAATCCATATGCCGAAATAATGGATAGAGCACCTATCAACCAGCGTCATGGATGATGCGGGACATTTCGTCAGAAGGAGGATACTATGAGTGTAAATGGAGTTACATCAAGTCAGGCTGCGGCTGCCTACAGCTATTCTGCTACAGAGAGTGTAAAAGCCGACACAAAGGCAGCGGAAACTGCCGCGTCAAAGGAAACATCCAAATCGGAAGAGACCTCTGCCGATAAGGGCGTCGTATATGAGCAGTCAGGCGCAAAGGACAATGTAGGGAAGACCACCTATAAGCCCGACACCAACCTGATCAACAAGATGAAGGCTGATGCCGACGCGCGCACCGCCCAGCTGCGCAGCCTGGTAGAGAAGATGATGACCGGACAGGCCACTGCCTACGGCAAGGCCAACGATATCTGGTCCTTCCTGCGCAGCGGCAACTATACCGTGGATCCCGCCACGAAGGCACAGGCCCAGGCTGACATCGCCGAGGACGGCTACTGGGGCGTGAACCAGACCTCCGACAGGATCATCGACTTCGCGAAGGCACTGACCGGCGGAGACCCTGACAAGATCGAGGACATGCGCGCCGCTTTCGAGAAGGGCTTCAAGAAGGCCGGCAAGACCTGGGGCGGCGACCTTCCCGACATCTCCCAGCGCACCTACGATGCCGTCATGGAGAAATTCGACCAGATGGCTGAGGAAGCGAAGAAGACCAGCTCCACGCCGGTGGACACCGAGGGCTGAACGGGGCGATTATAGCAGAACAGGAAAAGGGCCGTCCGCCATGGACTGCCCTTTCTTTCTGTCTCCACATTATCTACATACTGCCTCTATTCGTCCTGCCACGACTGCTCCAGAGCCGCATCCTCCTGCTCGCTGACTGTATCCAGGGCGCTGGCCACCAGCTTGATCATCTCCCAGATAGAGCGGAAGTAGAGCGTCCTGTTCCTGTCCATCCAGGTGATCCTCCCCTGCCAGCTACTGTTCTGTCTGTGCTGGACACGGATGATGAATGTCCCCAGATCCCCGTGCCTACTCAGCAATTCGTCGTCCCTCATGATTCTCGTCCTCTCTTTCCTGGATTCTGTGTGTCCCCCCCGGTTGATGAATGTGCGGCTGTCGGTGGTAGGATGGGGGAAATTCAGGGAATCGTAGAACCTCTCCAGTTGAAATATCGCCTCTTCCATATTCGAAAAGGATGTGCCTTCCCGGGCATAGGCATGATAGAACCTGCCTTCGGGCTGTCCTGCCCCTATACGGTCCACACACAAGACCACACTGTTCGGCGCTCCCAAGTACCACTGTGTCTTTTCCATACCCCTACCTTACCCCTGTTCAGAACGTCCCTTCCCTTTCGGCGTGCAGACGACGCTGTTCACGTAATACTGGATGCCCGTGCGCTGTCGCCTGACGATGAAATGATAATTGATGCGCCGCTGGATGACGCCGCAGTTCTCCCTGGTCGTGTTCACAAGCAGCACCAGATACTGGCCCTTGCCGTATCTGCAGACGGAATCGCTGTGGCGCACGGCCTGCTGAATCGCCTCCCCCAGCCTGTGGGTCAGCTCCTCCAGCACGCTCCCCTCCTTCATGGGATTCCCCTTGCTGTCCACCACCATGCACAGCATCAGGTACACGGACTGGCCGCCCCGCTCCATCATCCGCTCCACCATGCGGTAGACGCCCTGGAACACGGGATATGTGCACAGATACCCGCCGTAGGCGTTTTCCCCTCCCTCCGAAAGCTTCCTCTGGATGTCGTCCAGCGCATCGTACTGATGCTCCATCTGGGTGCCCAGCTTCTCGAAGAGCTCCATCATCCGGGAGGAAGGCCGAAGCCCCTGCTCCTGGAAATACAAATCTACGGTGTCGTCATACAGCCTTCGGGCATCCTCATAGCGGCCCATGGCCACCAACGCCTCCATGGTGACGGTCTCCCAGTCCGACAGCGGGTTGATTGCCGTGGCGTAGATTCCCAGCTCCTCCATCTGCGGAAAGTCCTGGGTGAGGCGCAACTGCCGGACGGCGCGTTCCACACAGGAACAGAACAGCGCCCTGTAGCGCTTGGCCTCCTGGGCCACCCACACCACGCCCGTCTGCTGGGGCAGGAACTCCCCTGTGTAGAGGTGGCACGCCTCCATGTACAGTTTTACCTTCTCCTCCCGGTCCGAGGCCTCCTCCGCCTGCCGATAGAGACGCTCGAACTCCGCCGCGTCCTCCTTCACCGGCACCTGGGGATTCCAGTAGCAGATGCCCTTCCTCTGTTCGATGTAGTTCACGTCCGGCAGACCGGCTGCCCTCAGCTTCCTCTTGGCATTGTAGATCACGCTGCGGGCCGCATGGTGGATGTCCTGTATGTCCCTGTCCTCGAAGAGCACCCGCTCCAGCATGTCCCGGCTGACGCCGTTCTCGCCATGGTGCAGCAGGAGCTGCATCAGATAGTTGAACTGGGACTCGCTGGACTTCGTGCTGCCCGCCACCAGCTTCCCGCCCCAGGATAAGGAGAACCCGCCGAGCATCTGTACCTGCAGACATGGTTCCTCCGGATTGCTTGTCATCTTCCTATCACCCCCATTGTTTCCTGGCCGCGCTCCAACGGTTCCCCTTCCTCCCGCGCCCCATCGCCTGCTCCCGCGGCGTTGTCCACGGGCACCGGTCTGCCATGGAGCACATACCTGGCATCGGTGAATGCGTAGACGCAGGTGCACAGCGTGACGTACTGCCCACTGCCATCGGCGCGCCTAAGCCTCCTGCCCATACGCGCCTCCCGCAGCAGCCAGCACGGCTTCACCGCCGCCCGGGCCTCCTGTACCGCCCTCCCCCACAGCCGTGGGCATGGGTATGGCGGCCATGTCGGGCCCCGGCAGAGCCTCCGCTTTCCCCTGGCGTCTGCCACGCACCCCCGAAACCATCCCGGGCCCTGCGCCGCTCCCGATGGCTGCCGCCAGCAGCCCTTCCTGTCCTTCCATGGGCGCGTCCTTCCGCCCCTGCCCCGGGGCACCTGCCGCCTTCCCGGCGTCCCCCTGCCGCTCCAGGAACTCGTCGAAGACCCGCTCCGCCTCTGCCCTGGCCCGGGCCGCCTCCTCCAGGCTGTCGAAGCTGCCCAGGTAGCGCGTCCTGCCCTGGAAGGTGATCTGGGCCGCCCAGCGCCCTGTCCTGCGGTTCCTGTAGACCCCGCGGATGCCGCTCTGGTTGCTGGCGGACACGCGGCGGCTGCGGATGCTCTCGATGCAGGTTCCCTCCACGAAATGCCTGGTCCCCGTCGGATCCGACAGGCAGCCGCAGCTCTTCGTGTGCCCCGCCTGCAGGTTGGACTGGCTCACCACCGCGCTGCCGCCGCAGAGGCACCTGCAGCGCCAGTAGTGCTTCCCGCCCCGCCTCCCGTCGTAGGCCACCACGGTAAGGCTCCCGAAGGTGCGCCCCACCCAGTCCTTCAGGGCAATCCGCCTGCCCCTGTTCTTCTCCGGTCTCGCTCCCATCCCGGTGCCCTCCCTTCCTCTCTGTCCTGTCCCTGCCATCCTGCTCCTGCCCTTCCTCCTGTCCCTGTAATCCTGAACTTGCCTCCGGCAGACCACAGCCGTTCCTCTGTCCCTGTCTTCCTGCCCTTGCCTCCGGCGGGCCGCAGCCGTTCCTCTGTCCTCTTCTGTCCCTGTGCTCCCGCCCTTGCCTCCGGCGGGGCGCAGCCGCTTTTCTGTCCCAGTCCTCACCGGTTCCGCAGCCGCCCGGCCAGCATGTTCAGCATGGCCCCGCAGGCCGCAAAGCAGATCAGGTACACCTTCCCCACATTGCTGGTGCACACCTCCAGGAACGCGCCCACCACCGGATAGTGCAGACACACCCTGCCGATCAGCTCATTGTACCCCACGGGGTTCATGTCGTTCTCCTCGTTGGCGTCCCCCTTGGTGATGAACTCCCCCTCGCCCACCCGGTTCTTCACCACACGGTGGGCGATGACGGAGTTCCCGCCGTGGAAGGCGATCACATCCCCCTCCGCCACGTCCTCCGCCCGCAACGTCTCCACGTAGATCACACTGCCCACGGGAATCGCGGGCTCCATGCTGCCGCTGACTACATTATAGACTTCATATCCCCTGGCATGGGCCAGCGTAATCGGCAGATAGAGGGCGATCACGCTCACCAGGATCAAAGTGCCGAATATGTTGCAAAGGGCGGGAACCAGCTTCCCGCCCCGCCTATTCGCTTCCAGTCCCTGTGGACTACTGCTCATCTTCCTTCTTCCCTTTCTTCCTGGCCGCCACGATCAGCCAGATGCCTACACCCGCCAGAGCCGCCAGCACTGCCAGGATGCCCGCCTTGGCCGGTGTGGGAAGCACTGCCAGCGGCGTGGCGATATCGTCCAGGATGGATGTCATGATGCCCTTGTCATCGTCAGTCCCATCCTCCCCGCCATCGTAGCCGCCCAGCGGCGTCTCCTCATCGTCAAGGTTCCGATAGTCATCCGGCGGCGCCAAAGGCGTCTCATCGTCCTCTATGTCGTCCCCCACAGGCTCTATGGGAGCCTCCGGGCCCTCCTCCGGCTCCACCACCGTAACCCCTTCAGGCTCCTGTACCACAGGCTCCTGGGGCTCGGCAGGCTGCCCCGGAACTACCACCGTGTCGGTGGTGACCACTGTGGGTATCCGCGTATAGATGAAATCGAACACGTTCTGGGAGGCATCCGCCACCAAAGTCTTGCCCAGGTTGTAGGCCTGGGGCTGCCAGCCCTCGATGTACTGGTACGCCACCACAGGCATGTCGCCTACGTTCCCATAGTATACCGCGCTGGGGTACAGCTCGTTCCCCTCTGTGTCCTGGTAGGTGACGGTATAGGCCACCGTCTCTCCCTGTATGCCGTAGGCCACCACATAGTCCGCATCCCCGTTCACCGTGACGGAAGGATTCGCCAGCCGGTTGCTGTTCGTGTCCTCCCCGCTGACCCGGAAGCCCTTGCGGTAATACTTGCTCCCCTCCTGCAGGGCTACGCCCCGCTGTATGTCGAACACCACCTGCTCCCCATAATGGAGCCCGCTGACCACGCAGACCTCCCCGTCCTCTATGCTCACGGTAGCGCCCGCGTCAGAGAGCCGCTGCACCACGGAGGCATCGATGGTTCCCTGGGCCCCCGCATAGAGGCGCAGCGTGTAGGTATAGTCCTCCGCGGCCTGTGCCGGGACGGACATCCCCCACGCCAGGCTCAGCGCCAGGCACAGGGCCATGGCCTTCATGCCCTTCTCTGCCTTCTTCCGCTCCTTTATGCCGATGATGGCCAGTATCAGGAGCAGCAGGCCGCTGACCCCGGCGGCTGCCACATAGGGCAGCAGATCGTTCTCGTCCCCCGTGCGGACGATTCCCGTCCGTGCATGGCTGCCGCCATCGTCATCCGCCACCGGGTCGCCATTGTCGTCCACCAGTATGGGGTTCCCGTTCTCATCCACCACACGGGTCACCGTCTGGTTGTTTACGGTGGTGGTGTCCACCGCGAAGTTCATCTGCAGGCTTGCCAGTGTGTTCTGGTAGTCGTTGCCCTGAGTCTCGCCGTCCAGCGCCACCCGCAATGTGACCACGCCCCTCTGCCCCGGGCTCAGGGTGTCCAGGTACAGGAAATCCTCCAGGCCGCTGGTGGCAGCCTTCAGGCCCACCCGGCTGCTGCTGTTCTCGCCGCCCACGGTGTCGCTGGTGAACAGGACTTCCCGGGCCCCGGCGGGATCCGTGTAGATCAGTTCGTATTCATACGCGCCTCCGCTGGCCCCGCTGCCCGCGGTCTCCTCCAGGGACTGCAGCACCTCGTTGGTCATGTACCAGTTGGCCGCAGACGCATTGTCGTTTTTAAGGTTCAATGTAATCGTGATGTCGTCGCCGGGCTGCAGTTCGTAGACCGCGCTGTTCATGTCCGCCGCCGAACGGTCCTCCGACAGCTTGTTGTCGCTGGTGAAGGATATGTTCCTCTCCGAGGTCAGCGTCTCCGCCCGCGCCGCAGCCGGAGCACAGATGAGCGTCCCCGCCAGGAGGACCAACGTCAGTAATCTTTTCCTCATTGTCTCTCCCTCCTAGTTCAGGCTAAGCACGCCGTTGTCTATGGTCACCCTGCGGCCCCAGGCGCTCCAGATGGCATCCTGGGCGTTGTGCTCCTGCACGCCGTCCACCTTGGCCTCGATGCAGAACCGGGCCCCGTCATACTCGTAGGTCACGGTAATCGTCGTATATCCTCCGGAGGTCTCCCTGGTCTCCCCCACCCTGTCCGCTATGCTGCCGTCGATGGTCAGCTTATCCGCGAAGAGAGGGGTCTCGCTCTGGGAGGCCAGCAGCTTGTTGTAGTAGAGCACTGTGCGCTCCCTGGTGGAGGCCTCCTGGTCAATCAGCCAGTCCGTCCCCAGGTTCACCAGGTTCAGTCCGATCAGCTCAGGCGACAGGGTGCGGATCTTCTCCCCCTCCGAATCCACCCAATACTTGTGGATGCTGACCCGGACGTACTCGTTGATGACGCCGCTGTTGTATACGTTCAGTTGTTCCTGATAGGCCGTCCCCAGCTTCAGCTCCTCCCCTTCCGCCAGGAGGCCCTTCAGCAGCTCCCCTTCCACCGGGGCTCCGTTCTCCACCAGCGTGACGCCGATCTCGTGGAGCTGGATGTTGGCCGCATAGTCATCGGAGAAGTAGGTCAGCGCCGCCCTGGCCCCGCCTATGGAGCTGAACAGCAGCAGCCCTGCCGCAACGGCGAAAGCGGCTACGGTGGTGACCGGGGAGGCAATCATCTTCTTCAACTTCTTCATCAGTCATTCCCTCCTTCCGTGCTGCCGCTGACCAAAGGCACCGACCAGTCCGCAGCCTGAGGGGCCAGGGCGTTACCGTCCGCGTCATACTGCACCGAGATGGACTCATAGATGACGACTACATTGCACTCGTCGCCCTCTTCCGCGTCCGCCGGAAACTCTATCTGGACCAACAGCTCGCTGGTCCTGGCCCTGCTCACCGTGCCGTCCTCCGCTGTCACCGCCCCGGCCAGTGGTTCACTGAAATAGTAGTATCCGTCGTTTCCCGCCTGCCAGCGGCCGTCCTCGCTGCTGTAGGCCAGCGCGCACTGGCTGCCGCTGAAGGCCCTGGCCCTGACGTACACAGGCCGGGTGCCGTCATTGGTCACCACCAGGCGCTTGGTATGATTGGAATATTCCTCTACAATCTGCGTCTCATTGTTCAAATCAATGGTATAGCCTCCGGAAGCGCTGGTGTAGGTAGTGAAGTACGCCCAGGCCTCCCCCATCCCGGCGGTGAGGACAAGGCCCGCCGCAAGAGCAGCAGCGGCACATCCTGCTGCCGGAAGAATCTTCTTTCTTTTCATCTCGTCCCACCCCCTTAGTCAGCTACGCCCGGCGTCCGGCCCGGATTCTGCGTCCAGTTCCAGATCAGGCCTTCCCCGTCATCCATGTATTCAAAATGGTTCGTGATCGCCGCGCCCTCCCTGCCGGAGCCGTCGTAAACGTTCTGGAAGGATGCGATATTGGCAAAGTCCGCGCTCCCGGCATCCGCGTTCGCCATGGTCACGGTCTGCACCTGGGCGCTGCCCGCAGCCACCTGGTAAGCGGCTCCGGAGTAGACCTCCGTGACGGTGACCTGGGCTCCTACCGGAATCCTGTCCGCTATGAGCTCGCTCTGGATCCCCGGGCCGTCAAAGGTCATGGACACCGCGTTGCTGTATACTATGTTGTCATGGAGTACGGCTTCCACGGTGAAGACGAAGGTGGCCGGGCTGCCTGTGCGGAAGCTCAGCAATTCCTTGTCGATGCGCAGGTCGGCGAAGCGCCCGCTGAGCGCAGGTTTGGACTCGGCTGCATCCGTCCCCGTCAGTTCATATATCCACTCCCCCAAATCGGAGGTGGCGGCAGAGCCCTCCACACCCTTTCTCATCGGCAGCGCCACCAACTGAGGGCTGTAGGTAAAGGTATAGGAATCCGAATAGGCCACGGTCTGAATCGTCTCCGTGCCATCCTCCCCGCCTGTATCGCGGAAGAGATAATCCTCCTGTTCCAAATCCGCCCCTCTGGGAACCATCAGGTAAAGGCCCGGCTCCAGGTCTGCAAATCCTACCTCGCTGGCTTCATCCGCTTTCACGGCGGTGGCAGACGGCTCCATGGAATTTCCCTCTGCAAAAACAATGGACGCAGCCTGTCTTGCCTGCCCCATCCATACCTGCGCCGCATCCGCTTCGCCCACGGCGATATCCACGTCCAGACCGGCAAAGGAATCTATTGTCTCAAACCGATAGGCATCATAGCCCTCCAGCTTCACGGCATCCGCCACCTTGTACAGGTCTATGGCCACCTCCGGTGCCTCCGCCTCCCCGCCTTCTTCCATCGCCTTGGGCTCTACCTTCACCTGCAGCACGCATTTCCTGGCTAAGTCCAAAGGCTCGGCCGCATGGGCCGTCCCGCCAAGCGCCGCGATGATACAGGCCGCAGTCATTACGAATGCCAGCGCAATCCCCGTCAGGCGATTCCTGAACCGCTGGCGGCTCTTCCATCTCGTTTTCATGGGCGTTTCCTCCTTATTATACCGACACTTATTTATATCCATTGTTTTTCTTGAATTCCTCCAACAGCTCTTCGCCCGTTTTCTTCGGCCGCTTCCTGCCGGAGACTGTCAGCATGATAATCAGCGACACGAACAGGAGCGGTATCCCTACGGCGGGTATGACGTAATAAGTGGGGATCCTCCGGGCTTCCGCAGCAATAACTACAACCTTCTCTTCCTCGATATTGTCAATCCGGTGCCCCCGCACGAACATCCGATGACTGTTGATTCCATAAGGGGTACATGTCAGCAGGGTGCAATAGTCCCTTCCATCCGTCACATTCAGCGCCTCCATCTGGGTCGGCTCCACAATCAGTATCTGATCCACCTCATAGGTCAATATCCGGTTCAGCACCGTAACCGTAAAAATATCCCCCTTCTCCATTCGGTCCAAGTCCGTGAACAGCTTCGCCGAAGGCAAGCCTCTGTGGGCGGACAATACGCTGTGCCGCCCCTCCCCGCCTATGGGAAGGCTGGATCCTTCCAGGTGCCCCACTGCTATGTTCAGGACGGCATCGCTGGTACTATGATAGACAGGTAGGCTGACGTTGATCTTCGGAATAGCGATATGGCCTATGATTCCATTACCCGCCACATCCAGGACATCGTAGTACAGCTCTTCAATCTTTTCATGCTCCGAGAAGGGTGCACCCAGTTCACACAGTTTCTGATTGTACTCCTCGGCCGCGGCGAAGAGCGCTTCGTAGTCAGTATCATCCAACTCGGCCACAATCGCATCATAATCGGCAATGGCCCTGGTCTGGTGGAAGGAGTTCCAGTAGTCGCTGACCATGGGGTAGAGCATGACACCCAGCCCTGCCAACAGAATCATCATCAACAGGATGGTGGAGAGGGTGCCCTTCCTCTTCGCCTTTCGAATCTTTTCTTTCTTCTTCATCGGTTTCCCCATCAGTTGCATTCGAATCCCTGCCCCGGAAGGGAATCTTCCGCAGGCTCTTCGCTGAGCTTTGCCGGACACGCGCTGCATTCATCATACAACAGCGTTTCCGTTGCTCGCCGCACACCACGGGAAGGTGTCAGCTAAGTGCGGCATCCTCCGGGGCGGGAAGGTCGGATTTTTCCCCGCCCCAGAGGCTTTGGTTCTTATTTGGCGCTAATTCGGTTCTGTCTTATCGTCTTTGTCTTTTGTGGCTTATTTTTTGCCTTTAACCTGATTAGTCACGTCCGCTCATGCGCTTCTTGGTAATCAGAAGGATGCCTGCCGCTGCTACCAGGATGCCGCCTACTACGTAGAAGATCGTGGTGCCGATGCCGCCGGTGGAGGGAAGGATAGCACCTGTCAAGTTCACAATCACTGCAACCGAGGCCGCTAATGTGTCATTATCACAAATTACAGTATTTACTTTCTCGTCCTCCCCTACCTCATTTCCATCCGCATCCAGATAAACCGTCTTCGTTGTCGTCGTCTCAGATGTAACTGCCGCAGTAACCGGCTTTGTGCCCACCAGTTTGTTATACCCGGCGGGAGCTGCTTCCTCAGTAATCTGATATGTTCCACTGGCTACACCCTTTACAATCAGAACACCATTGTTATCTGTCGTCATCACAGTGTCTGTTCCGCCCTCAGCAGTCAGACCTGTTACGGTATATACACCGTTGCTTCCTTCAGTCTGCAAGCCACCCACACTGAAAGTTGCTCCTGTCAGATTTTTTCCGTTTTGATCCACTTTTTTGATGAGCAGCGCATAGGTTTTGATTACCTCTGTAGATTCAGACTGTGTCGGTGTTTTGTCAGTATCGTCATTTTCTACCTTATAGGTCAGGCTGAAAGTATTGCTGCTTCCCGCTCCTGCAATCTGAACCTTTTCATTTACTTTGGCCGTGTAAGTCACTTCCACAATCGCGCCATTCTTATACAGAGATTTGTTATCTGCATCAATCCAGGGAATGGTTATGGTTCCGGCACCTTCGCCATCTGTTCTCACGAATTGGGGCACCTGACCATCTACCTGATATTTCTGGTCTGCTTCACCATTCTGCTTAATGGTTATGTCCGTTACTGTTACATCAGACAGGTACTCCGGCAATGTGTCATGTACGGTATAGGACACGATTTTCTTTGCAGCCTCTCCGCTCCCGTCATAATTGGATGTTCCAAATGTCAGTTTATAAGATACAGTCTGGCCAATGTATACATCATCATCATTTACCTTCTTGCCTTCATCCGGGTCAACGGAGGGGGTAGATGCATTCTTGTCATAGACACTGGCATCAGGGTTCGTGCTGGTCACAGTCAATGCATTGCTGCCCTGAGATGTAGTCACGACATAGTAGCCATATTCGAGTCCTACGAAGTCCAATGCGGAGCCATCGGATACTGCTGTCGCTGTAGCAGTCTGGCCCTCTGCCCAAGCTGCCAAAGCATCCTGCAATCCCTCTGACGCGTTTCCAGAAGCGTCCTTAGCCGCAGCAGTCGCTGTAACATTGCCTGAAGCATCCTTTGTAAAATATGTGGCTAAAGAGTCGGGAATATCGCCTGTGTAAGCTATAGAGCCGTCTTCTGTTCCAGTTACAGAAGCGCTGAACAGCTTATATACCGCATATGTTTCACCCTTCGATGCGTTGTTGATTGTAATAGTGGCTGTATTATCAGCCCCTGTTCCTACTTGCTGTGCCGAAGCAGTCATGCCCATGGCCAGGACCATGATTGTTGCCAGCATAAAGGCAACCAGCTTTCTCATTTTACCTTTCATAAGTAAACCTTCCTTTCTTTCCCTCTAATGATTTGTTTTTAGTTACATAGATTTATTTGGTCTTGCAGTCGGCGCGTATCAGCGTCGAGCGGAGGCTTTATCTCAGAATCAGGTCCGACCTCCTTTCTCTTTTCTGCGCCTCATGCCCAGACCGTACATAAGACTGGCCGCGATTACCGCAAGCCCGCCCAATGTATACACTACAGTGCCGGAGCCACCTGTTTCGGGAAGCATGATTCCCTTTGAATTAAATATTTCCAGGACATATACTGTACTGCCTGTTCCTTTATCTGGTGTGACTGTTATCGCCTCGCCGGTTGTTCCTCTTTGAGCCGAGACGCCATTCCCGTTTACGGTAATCCTGATCGGCTCTGACAGCCGGTTGTACCCATCCGGCGCTTTCTCTTCATACAGATAATAAGTGCCGAACGCAAGGTCTCCTATCTCACATTTTCCATCTTGTCCAGAAACAATATCTTTTTTCACAATCGATGTCTTGTCGATATCAGCATAAAGGGTAAACTCTGCGCCAGCCAGAGCCTGCTGTCCATCATCGCCACGCTTCTGCAAGGCCACCGGCAACATGCCGCGCTCATTCTGCACTGTCAATTTGTAGCTGTACCTTGTTGCGGGAATATTGTCCCCATTCACATCCTGGGTGGTCTGTACTACGCTTGCATCGACAGCATATCTGCTCTTGTCAAAGTCCGGGACCTCCGCCCCATCTATCTCCACTTTCGTAACCACCATTCCATTATTGTAGTCACCGTCCGCAACCGGGTCGTTGATTTCAAAGTAAACTGTGGTTTTTCTATAGCCTGCAGGGACCTTAGTCTCTTCCAGCTTGTATCTGCCATAGGAAAGTTTTGAAATTTCTTTAAAGTCAAATACGCCCTTCGCATCAGATTCAGAACTTGTTCCTATTTCCTTATACTCACCCTCTTCTTCCCTCCACAGCGTGAACTGTGCACCGGCCAACGGCGCTCCAGTCTCATCCGTCTTTCTGAAAAAGACTTGTTGCAGAATCGCCTCATCCTTGATGGTAAAGCGGATATTGGCGATGCCTCCTGTACCCGATGTGCCGCCTCCTGTATATTGGGTTTCCAGCCACTCCGGGTTTTCGATTTCCTGGGCATTGGCATCCAAAATGGAGATAGACATCACTTCCTGCTGGATTGTCGCGTTCTCCTGTGTAGAAGCAACTACGACCGAAAAGTATATTTCATTCCGCTGTTCATAGCCATTCGGCGCATAGCTCTCTTCCAGGCAGTAATAGGTCTCATTCTCCAAATCATGAATCGCCAGTATGCCTCCTTCGCTGACCGCGCTGCCTCCTGGTGCTGTCAGCTCCCTGCCTTTTTGCAGCCTTCCGTCTGTCAAGGCGCATTCATACAGTTTGAACTTTGCGCCTTTTAGCGGATTGCCCTCTGTATCCGTCTTTGCTACCGTCAAAAGGTTCGTACCCTTGGCCCATTGCGGGTAGAGGATGACTTCATATATGCCATTGGCCTTTTTTGTAGCGAACAGGCCATCCACCTTTTCACCATTCTTATAGACCTGGCCTTTCCCGGCATCCTGGCCCTCTGCAATCACCTCTACGGTAATGGTATCATTGTCACTGAAATCAGTGTCCGCCGCGCCATTTTCCGACTGATATGTCCCTGCCGTGAACCAAGTTCCGCTGCCATCCGGGCTGGTATTCCATCCGGCGAAGTTGTATCCTGTCTTCTTCGGAGGGATATCGCTCTGTAAAAACGCATCTCCGCTGGCTGTCAAGGTATTGTGCACTGTCGCCAGGCCGCTTTGATTTCGGAACGCATACTGTGTGCCCGGAATGATGCTGTTCTTATCTGTTATTCCATTATCAGCGTATACCAGGTTCCATTGCTCCGTTTTCTTCAGCAGTACGCCATCGATATGCCAGCAGTCACCAAGCTGGTTTCCAGCGTCATCCATATCTCTTCCGTCTTTACATACGTACCAGGCGACATAATAGTTTTCTGTAAACTCTTCAACTGTCATCTGCGAGAAATCAACTGTCTGACCCGCTACCTTTATAAAACCGTTCTTCGCCTTAATTGCCTCCAACAAATCCTCATCTGTTGGCTTATATGCCAAATTGGCTTCAACGGCATCTCCATTCTGGACACCGTATATATGCATCCAATATTTGAGCGGCATTCTCTTTACCTGGCCCATGTCATCCTTCGCAAACACATGCCCTGTATAGTTGGCTCTGTTCAGTATCCCTTCCTGGCCCTTATTTGCCGGCTCGTTGGGAATCTGTCCGTCAAGCCTTACAAAGAACATTACTCCTCTTCCTTTGCGCTCCTCGTCCTTAGCAGAAGTGTTCAGTTCTTTATAGTTCGTGCCGTAATACTTAACACCATCGGATCCAGCGACATTACTGGGCGCAGCCCATATTGCATGTAAATCTATTCCACCTGTCCTACCTGTCACATCCATGGTAAGCATACCATCGGTCACATAGGTCGGAACAGTGCAGCCATTGATTTGAACCGGGGTTCCGCAATATATCAAATAATCAATGTCCGGCCTGTAATTGGAATTGCTTCGCAGGGACCAGCCGTAAAATTTGTAGGTATTGCCATTGAATGAATAATCTTCCAGAGCTCCGATGTCATTCTCCTCGCCGCCCTGCCCCGTCACGGTTCCTGTGAGAGGTATCCGGATAATATCCCTCCCGTCTATCTCCTCCACTGCCACCTGCATGCTTCCAAGCAAAGTCCCCTTCTCTGATTGATCTCCTGCTTCGGTCTGAAAGCGTGTAACGCTATTTTCGTTCTTATAGTAGTTCACCTTGATGGTTTTCTCGATTTCGAGGGTCTTAAACTTCCAGGTGGTTGGTTGAGGTATATTTTCGTCTGTGATGTGACCATTTGAATAACACAGGCTATAACCCTCTATACCGCTAATACTAATTGCATCGGTACTTGCCCCCCAAAAACTCAACACCCTAATTTCATTGTTTGTCACAAACCATGTTTTACTACCATACGGATCATTCGGATCATTCCGCAAATAATATGTTACATTGGCGCTGTCATACTTTAATGTAGCCCCATATCCATTATCCTCATACTCCCACACAAAGTCTGCCTGCGCATAGCCCGTAGGAACTACCACGCCACTGGCATCTACCTCAACCGCAATAGCTTCCAATTTATTATCTTTGTGGGACAATGCCACCGCATTGCCCCCACTTTCACAGTAAATCTGATACGACCTTCCGTTTTCCAGAAGGGAGCCGCCTTCTCCGCTTCTCCCAAGGGCATAGGGCGAAAAACTGCTCGCCTCGAAGCTGGTGGCCTTATTCCCCTCTTCGTCTGTCCTGATTTCAGAGGCATCCAGTTTCTCCGTGGCATCATCCCCAAAGTGGACTACGCTCATCTGCTCGCCGTCCTCATACTGGTCATCCAGCATCTGAATCGTGATGGAGACAGGTTTCTTTGGCTCAATCTCCGCACCGTCCGCATCGTAGAAGCCAATATTCAGGAGCATATCCATCTGGGCCCCCTGGCCTGCCTGCTCCAGATATTCCGCCTCACATTGGGCATAGTATTCGGGATTGCTTTCCGGTGTAATCGCTTCTGCTTTCAGCTCTGCTTCCTCTGGAATCTCAGCCTCCAGATCATATTCGGCAATTACGATGATGTTCAGAGCATCAATTCTGCACTCTTTCCTGACGCTGAAGTTCCTTGGTTCCGCCTTACCAACCGCATAAGTCGAAGGAATGCTCTCCCGGAATCCTGCGGACTGCTTTCCTGCCTCATCTGCCGAAACACAGTCCTCCATCTCTTCAGCCCCGTTTTCGTCAAAACGGACTACGTGAATCTCTTCGCCCTCTTCCGCGAAACCTTCTGGTATCTGAATCGTGATAGATACCGCTGCCTCCGGCTCTATCTTGACGCCTCCCACATAGAAGCCGATGTCAAAAAGCAAATCCATAGTGGCGCTTCCGGCAATCTGTCCAAGATACTCAGCCTCACGCTGTGCATAGTACGCAGCATCATTTTCTGCCGTAATCTGCCTTACCCGAAGCTCTGCCTCCTCAGGAATGTTCGCAGCGGCATCGTATTCCACAATCACAGATATATTGCCGTCCTGGGCCTCTTTGCGGAATTCATGCCGCACCTCTGCTACCGTTTTCCTGACAAGAGTTATCACCATGGCATCTTGGCTGTCGTCCTTATCGCATACCAGTATCACAGGTTGCCCTGCATCATTTCCATTTTCATCCAGGCCCTGTACGGTGAATGTCACTGTGCCCTCCGGCCGGATTTCTTCTCCATCGATAAGGAAGCGGAGCCTGTAGGATGCTTCTTCTGTCGCGGTCTCCATGCCATCCTCTCCCGGGACGGTCCCGGCATCTTTATCCTCTGCCTCCGGCGCGTCGGGAAGTTCCTGTCCGTCCCCTGCAGATTCCATGTCCTGTCCACCCGCCGCTTCATCCCCGTCTTCCTCCGCAGCCTCCGGTGCATCGCCCTCAGCCTCCGTGCCGATGCGTTCTGCCACAAGCTGCGCTTCCTCCGGGATGTTCGCGGACTTATGGTATTCCGCCACTACCCTGATTTCCGCGTCCTCATATGTCTTCCGGAAAAGCTCCTCTTCTCCCTCGCTGTCCTCTGGCTCTCCCTCACTGTCCTCTTCCGCTTCGCTGCTCTCTGCCCCGGACTCATCCGCAGCAGCATTCCCCTCCTGGGATTCCTCCGATGCTCCGCTTTCCTGATTGGATTCTTCGCTCTCCTCGCCGGAAGCGTCAGGCTCTATGATTTCGAAGCAGTCGTCCGCGTGCACATGCTCCAGGAGCTCGATCTCCTCGCAGATGAGGTTCCCCTCCTCGTCATAGCAGCCGTCCTCATGTGCATGCAGCTCCAGTTCGCCGCAGATGTAGTTTTCCTCTATGGTATAACAATCCTCCGTATGGGCATGTGCGTCCTCTCCCTCCGGTATCTCGCAGTTTAGCTCCTCGCTCCAGGCGTAGCAGTCGTCTGTATGCTCATGCGCCTCCTCGGCGAGCCCGCAGGCCAGCTCCTCGCTCCAGGCGTAACATTCGTCCGCGTGCTCATGAATCTCTTCCGCAAGCCCGCAGGTCAGCTCCTCGCTCCAGGCGTAACATCCCTCGTTGTGCTCATGGCCCTCCTCGGCGCTTGCGCAGGTCAGCTCACCCTGCACTTTTGCATAGCACTCCGGGCCGTGCCGATGCCCTGTCCCGTCTGTGCCGCAGATTGGCTCGCCCTGTACCTTCGTATAGCACTCCGGGCCGTGCCGGTGCCCCGCCCCGTCCTGGCCGCAGGTCAGCTCGCCCTGTACTTTTGTATAGCACGCCTCGTCATGCTGATGGCCATGGGTTTCCTCCAGGGTGCAGGTCAGTGTCTTCTGCTCCTCCAGGCATGCCGCGTCATGTACATGGGGCTTCCTCTCAGGCAGTGCGCACACCAGCGCGCCGTCCTCCCCATAGCAGTCGTCATTGTGGATATGGATCACATAGTCCGCCTGACCGCAGACAAGCTCCCCTTCGCTGTCCCGGCACTGTTCCGTATGCTCATGCACATCCAACCCGCAAATCAGCAGCTTCTCCTTGCGGTTCAGCGCCTGGCCGTTCATGGTCAGTGCCGCCACTGTTCCGGCTGTGACCAGTACAGCCATGCACAGGAATGCCGTCAGCCAGAGCTTATATTTCTTCTTCTCCCGCAATATCCTTGCAGCCTGCTTCCTCAATGATTCCATCATGCCGTCTCCTTCCTTGTATCTAAATCCGTCAATCTGTCAGCCTTATGCAGAACGCCCCTGTGCGTTTCCGGTATTTGTACGTTACCTCATAATAAACATTACGTGGTACCGCACAGCCGGAAATATATACTGCGCACTGGTTAAATTTGCAGCGCAACCCGACTACAGACCGCCAGCTAGGTACTTTCCCGGGGACACCACTGTAAATCCTGGCGGTCTGCTGTATAAGCTTTTGGTTGGAAAACCCATTTTTGCCGTAAATTTAGACGTATCTTTTGACTAATCATCTGTTATAGTGGATTTGCAGACAGCAAAAGAACAGCCACACCCCATCCGGGTGGCTGACAGAAAAGCTCTGGAAGGAAATTCTTTCGGAAATTCCCCCTCAGATATTGAAATATAGGGACCGGGAGAGTATAATAAGGTAAGATAGAATCATTTTCCGAATGTTACCGCATAATGTTTATTATGCGGTATTTGTGTCGATGAGCACCAGCCCCAGCCCGTCCAGGCGCTGTTCCTGCATCTCGCAGCTTATGAGGGTGTAGATGCGGGTGGTGTTCACATTGGAATGCCCCAGCAGATCCGCCAGGTGACAGATGTCTTTCTCTACATTATAATAAGTGACCGCGAACAGATGGCGGAGGTTGTGGGGGAACACCTTGCCCGCCGCCACGCCGGCCTCCTGACAGAGGGCCTTCATGGCATGGAGGATGTTGCTGCGGTCCATGGGCCTGCCGCCCCGGGTCACGAAGACGCTGCCGGACTGAATCCCGCTGGATTTCACATAGCGCTTCAGCTCCCGGCACAGCTCCATGGGCAGGATGACGGTGCGGGTCTTGCCTTTCAGGGAGACCCGCGCCCGTCTCGTATGGAGGGACTCCACGGTGACGAAGGGCAGCTCGCTGATGCGGATGCCGGTGGCGCAGATGGTCTGCATGACCAGGCACAGGCGCCGGTTCCCACGCCGCTTCGCCGTCTCCACCAGGCGCACATATTCGTTCCTGGACAGCTCCAGCTCTCCGGAGCGGAAGACGGCCTTCTGGACCTTGAAGGTGCGCACCACGCAGTCGGCGCATTCCAGGAAGCGCAGGAAGCTGTTCACGGCAGCCAGCATGGAGTTGGCGCTGGCCACCGCGTAGTTTTCCGACAGGTGGCTCTTGTATCGGATGACCGCGTCCTTTGTGACAGGGGCATCGCCCAGGAAAGCGGCAAAGGCTTTCGCGTCCCGCAGATATTTTTCGATGGTGGCCCTGCTCTTTTCCTCTTCCTTCAGTCTGCTCTCGAATCGCTCCATGATTGTCTTATCTGCTGTAAGTTCCATCTGCGTACCTCCCTGGGCTTTTTTGTCCTCCTGTATCCCCCGCAGGGTCTCTGCGGAAAATATTTTCCATCGTACCATATCCGCCCGGGGTTTGTCATCCTTATTTCAGAGATGGTGGATTCAGCTCCCTTTCACAATCAGCAGCTTCTGTCCCGCCTTCAGCTCATCGCTGTCCAGCCCGTTCAGCTCCCGGAGGGCGTCTACAGGCACGTAGTACTTCTTCCCGATGTTCCACAGGTTGTCGCCGTCCTTTACCATGTAGACCACCATGCCCGGAAGGCTGCTCATCTTCCCGCTGTCCAGCTCCGACACGTTGACGGCGCTGATCAGCTCCACGGGGATGGTCTTGAACACCACGGTGGAGAAGCTGAGCACGGCCTTGACGTCCATCTCCTCCCCGTCCAGCATGGTCACCTGGAGCTGTTCCACCTCCGCGCGCACCTCCCCCATGTCCTCGGGCGCGATGTCGGGCACCTCCAGGGTATACTGGTATGGGATATTGGCCTGGGCGCTGCCGTAGGGCGCCTCGTCCTCCCCTGTGACATACATCACCCGCACCTGCAGAGCCCCCTGGAGCAGGATGCCGTTCTCCACGGTGCTGCGCTGCTCCAGCGCCACAGACCCTTCGCTGTGCAGGAGCTGGAGCACTGTGCCGTCCGTGACATGGACATGGTCCGTGACCTTGGTCTTGCCGGTGACCCTGGACAGGAGCCTGCGCAGGTCTGCCTTGTGGGTCACGGTGCTGACTTCCTTGGTCACGCCGTAAAGGTCGGAGATGACCTCCAGCTTCTCCTCCTGGTAGATCCGGATGGCGATGTCCAGCACCAGCTCCAGGCCCACGCTGCGCTCTTCCCCGTCCAAATCCGGGCGCACGGACAGCTCCTGCTGGCCCAGGCGGTAGCGGATGTCCGGCAGCATCCCCTCCCTGCAGCCATGGCATTCCAGCGCGCCGCTGAAGGGAATGGTGGTCTCGAAACTGCGGCAGGGATGGTCCTCCCCCTCGCCCTCATATAGGAGGAACAGGTGGATGTCCCCGGAAATGGCCAGCTTCTCCTCCATGACCTTGAACTCCATATCCCCCAGGGAGATGTTGCTCCAGAGAATCTGGAAGATGTTGGGATAATTGGAGGGCAGCGCCACCTCCTCCTTCAGGCGGAAGATGTCGTTCTTCGCGATGGCGATCTGGGCCAGCTCCAGGGGCATGCGGCGGTATTCCACCTTTTCGTCCCCGTGGACGGCGATGGGGGCCTCCTCGTCGTAGAGCTCCTCCACCCTGGCCGTCAGGGTGATCAGGGACTGGATGCCCAGCTTGCGGGAGTTTATCATGTTCACGGAGAGGTCCTCCACCTCGCCGTCCACGGCCACCGTATCCGAGGGCACCACGCCCTGCATGTTGATTTTCTCCTCAAAGGGCATCCTGCCCTCCAGCACCACCAGGCTGCTCCCTTCCTCCATGGTGTGGTAGAGCGCCACAAAGGAGAGCCTGCCCCGGACAGTGACGGAGTCCGTCCCCGGCCTGATCTCGTCGATGACCAGTTCCCCCTTCTCCAGGTTCAGCGCAGCTACGTCCGGCTTGTTCTCCGGGATGTTCACATCGTCCTCCAGGGTGAACTGGGTGACGGCCTGGACTCTGACGCGGTCCATATGTATATTTCTCTTTAATAATTCCACGAAAAATACCTCCATATATACTCGTATAGGAATATATATGAAGGTATTCCGCAGGATATGACTGGGGCGATTCCCTCGCCCGGCATTCTTTCAAGGAGATTCGAACCTGCCCCGCTGTAAGGGCAGCCTGAAAAGGACTGAATCCGCTTGCGTACCTGGAACTTCAGCCCCGCACCGCTCCAATCAGGTCCGTCACGTCCTCCACATGGTACTGCTCCATGTAGCGCTCTATGCCCTCCACCACCTCGGTGCAGGTGTAGGGGTTCACGAAGTTCATGGCGCCTACGCTGACGGCAGTAGCCCCGGCCAGCAGGAATTCGATGGCATCCTCGGCGCTCCCGATTCCGCCCATGCCGATGACAGGAATCTGCACCGCCGTGGCCGCCTGGTAGACCATGCGCACAGCCACCGGCTTGATGGCGGGGCCGCTCATGCCGCCGGTCCTGTTGGCCAGGGCGAAGGTGCGCTTATGGATGTCTATCTTCATGCCCGTGATGGTGTTGATCAGGGAGATGGCATCCGCCCCTGCCGCCTCCGCTGCCCGGGCCATCTCGGCGATGTCGGTGACATTGGGGCTGAGCTTCATGATGACGGGCTGTCTGGCGTGCCGTTTGACTTCCCGCGTGATATCGAACAGGGCGTCCGCTTTCTGACCGAAGGCGATCGCGCCCTCCTTGACGTTGGGGCAGGATACGTTGATCTCCAGCATGGAGACCGCGGGCTCCTCTCCCAGGCGTTCCACTACTTCTACGTAATCCTCCACGGTCTTGCCGCAGACATTGACGATGACTTTGGTGTCATGCTGCTTCAGGAAGGGGATGTCCCGCTCCAGGAACACGTCGATGCCCGGGTTCTGGAGGCCGATGGCATTGAGCATGCCGCCGTAGACCTCCGCCACCCTGGGGGTAGGGTTGCCGGGCCAGGGGACATTGGCCACGCCTTTGGTCACTACGGCTCCCAGCCGGTCCAGGTCCACGAATTCCGCGTATTCCATGCCGGAGCCGAAGGTCCCGGAGGCTGTCATGACAGGGTTCTTCAGGGTAATGCCTGCGATGGTTACCTGCGTTTTCATATTTGCACCTCCTTCGCTTCGAAGACGGGGCCGTCGGTACAGATGCGGGCGTTGGGCACATGGGAGTGGTGGTGGACTTCCTTCGTCTTCACCACGCAGCCCAGGCATGCGCCCACGCCGCAGGCCATGTGCTCCTCCAGGGAGATGTAGGCCGGGATGTCCCGCTCTGCCGCGTATGCCTTGATGGCCCGCAGCATGGGCATGGGGCCGCAGGCGAAGATGACCTCCGCCTCCAGGCCGTTCTCCCGGATGGCGTCCATCACGTTCCCCTTCGTCCCGGCGCTGCCGTCCTCGGTGGCTATGTGGAGGGTGCCGTATTTCTGCAGGTCTTCCTTCAGGAAAAGGTTCCCGTCACGGTAGCCTACGACAATCTGCTTCTCCGCTTCCAGACGCCTGGCCAGCTCCAGGATGGGGGGCACGCCGATGCCGCCGCCCATGAGGAAGGCTTTTTTCCCGGCTCCCTGCTCTAAGGGGAAGCCGTTGCCCAGGTTCCCCAGCAGGGATATGGCATCCCCCTGGCTGTAGCCTGAGAATTCCCTTGTCCCTGCCCCGGCGACGCGGTAGACGATGCGCAGCGCGCCCCTGGCCGCGTCTGTCTCGCAGATGCTGATGGGGCGGGGCAGAAGGGTGCTTCTGTCCCTGGGATAGACGCCCAGGAACTGGCCGGGCTTCGCGTCCGCCGCAAGAGGGGTCTCTATCCACATGTCGAAAATGTCCGGTGCTATCTCCCGCTGGGAGAGCACTTTTGCTGTGTGCTTTTGTTTCATGAGTAGGGTCCTTTCTGAATACTACTGTTACAAATCATTTTACTACAAGTGCCTCTTCGTAAGCTGTCCTCCCGGCGCAGATCGTCCGCACCACCTTCCCCCGCAGCTTCCACCCCGTGAAGGGCGTGTTGGCCGATTTCGAGGCATAGCGTTCCGGGACGAATTCCGCGGCGGCGTCTACCAGGACGATGTCCGCAGGGCCCCCTTCCGCCAGGTATCCTGCGTCCAGGTGGTACAGATCCGCAGGGTTGGTGCTCATGAGCCGCAGGAGCTGTGCCATGGTCAGATGCCCGGCTTCCACCAGCTCCGTGATCCCTAAGGCCAGCGCGGTCTCAAGGCCGATGATGCCGCTGGGCGCTTCGGTGACGGGCTTTTCCTTCTCCTGGGCCGTGTGGGGGGCATGGTCTGTGGCGATGATGTCGATGGTGCCGTCCGTCAGCCCCCGGATGACGGCCAGCCTGTCCTCCTCCTCCCGCAGGGGCGGGTTCATCTTCGCCAGGGTGCCGTACCGGATGGCCGCTTCCTCCGTCAGGGTGAAATGATGGGGCGTGGCCTCCGCATGGATGTTGCCGCCCCGGGCCCGGGCGCGGCGCACCAGTTCTACGGCTTCCCGCGTGCTGATATGCTGTATATTGATATGCGCTCCCGTCTCCAGGGCAAGCTCCAAATCCCGCTCCACCAGGCCTATCTCCGCCTCTCTGGGAGAGCCGCCGATCCCGAAGTAGGCGCTGGCTTTTCCTCTGTTGATGCCGTTATTGTCTATCAGCGCCGGATCCTCCTCGTGGAAGCTGACGGGCATGTCCAGGGCGGCTGCGCGCTCCATGGCCTTCCGCGCCAGCTCCCCGTCCAGAAGCGGGATCCCGTCGTCCGTGAAGCCCGCCGCGCCGAGCTGCGCCAGCTCCTCCATGGGCGTGAGCTCCTTTCCCTGCATCCCCATGGTCACATTGGCGCAGGAGAGCACATGGATGCCTGTCCCACGCCCCTTCTCCAGCACGTATCCAAGGGTCTCCCCGTTGTCTATGGGGGGCCTGGTGTTAGCCATCATCACTACGGTGGTAAAGCCCCCGGCGGCCGCCGCTGCCGCCCCGGTCATTATGTCCTCCTTTTGGTGGAAGCCGGGATCGCGGAAATGGACATGGACATCCACCAGGCCCGGCGCCGCCAGCAGCCCCTCCGCGTCGATTACCTGGCAGCCCTCCTCCGGCTCCTCCAGCCCCGCCCCGATCCGCAGGATCCTGTCCCCCGCCGTGAGGATGTCCAGCTTTCCTTCCCGGCCGGATTTGGGGTCTATCATATATCCGTTCTTTATGAGCAGCATGTCATACCTCCTGTAGCCTTCTGGCCCGCTTCGGTTCGTTTCCTGTCTTCCAGTGTAACATAATTCCGCCGTAAAAGGCAAGAGCGTCCGAAATTCTGACGCAAAAAGGACGCGGAACCGCGAAGGCAAAATGGGGCGCTACCACAGCCTCCCCATTCCTTACAAAAGCTCTGTCCGCGCTTCTGCTGTGCATCAAGACAGAAGCCTCCTACAGAATCTCCGGATCCAGCGCATAAAACTGTGATTTTTGTGCGGAATATGGGCGGAGAGCGTCAAATAACGTCATTGAAATCAGAGATATAGACAAAAATAAAAACGGACTTGCGCAAACTGAACATTCGATATAAAATGTTCGCAGCAATAAAAAAGTTCGCCTTATATGCAAGTAAGGCGAACTTTCTTACTTTAATTTCATCCTTGTCGCTGTATCAGCACCGTCATTTCCTCAGCTTCTTCAGCGCCTTCTCCGCAATCAGGCACTCCCCATGCTCCTCCAGCTGCACTGTCTGGGAGGGTTCTGCCGCATAGAGGCTGGCGAATTCCAGCGCCTGTATGCAGGCCCTGCTGTAGCGCTCATAGGAGGCCCGCCCTTTGAGCAGATATAGGAAATAGAGCCCATCCATCTGGTACAGGCTGCTCTCCACCTGCAGGTTCGAGGGCAGCATGGCGGCGAACTCTATGATCCGGCCCAGCTCTGAAAAGGCGAACACAGCAAAGCTGGGGCGGCTCACCTGCTGCGCCTGTTTGCCCTCCGTCTGCTTTCCCTCCGCCTCCCCGGCATTCGAGCCAGGGCCGCTCTCCGCCGACTGGACGGTCCCCTCTCCGCTTATCTTCTCCCTAGTCCTCTGGAGGATCCGCTTCATCTCCTTCAGGCATTCGATGAACTGGTCGCTCTCCTTGATCTCCGGATCCCTGTCGGAGAAGGTCAGAATCAGGCCCTGATCCGGCAGCATCATGATCTGCAGATCAAAGGCGAATTTCGGAGGCTTGTAGCCCACCTCCTCCGCAGCCTGCTCTATAATCTCCTGCACCACTTCCCTGGCTTTATCGCTGCGAAGGACGAAATCTTTGTAATCAATCTCATACTCTTCCAGTTCTTCATTGGACAGGAAGCACTTTACCGTCTTTTCATCCACACGTTCTATTCTCATATCATTGTCCTCATAAAAATGTACCTGCCACATAACCACATTCCTATGATACCATGATATTCGGAAAAATACAATTATATTTATTTTGGATAATAGAATCATTTCTTATGATTCTATTATATAAGTTTTCCATTCTATGCATTATTTTATACCTTTTTTTAGACAATTTTTAGCCTGTTCCATCCCCGGCGGGCCTATAGCTCCAGGCCATAGCCGGCCACCTTCCAGCCGTCCCCCTCCTTCACCGCCGATATGGTCAGGTACTCCAGATAATCCGCATCCGCTGCCGGGCGGAACTCCATGGAGATTATGACATTGTCTTCATCCAGCGGCCCTGCACCGTCCAGCCCCTTTACGGCCAAAAGCTGTGCCTGCGCCGCCACATGGCCATCCAGGCCGTCCGGGAATGTCTCCACTCCTCCCCCGTAATCCGCCGACAGATACTGCGCCAGCTCCGCCGCGTCTCCTGCCAGATAGGCCTCCCAGAAAGCCGTTGCCAGCTGCTCCATCTGCCGGACGTCCGCCGACATGCCCTGGGCGTCCGCCGACAGGTCCTGGTTATCCTCCTGCCATATGGCGAAATTGGCGGCGATGACGGGCAATATGATTCCAAAGCCCTCCTCATATTCCGAGACCGCCGGATAAGCATAATGGATGCCCATGACCTTGCTTCCGCTTCCGCTGAGCCGGACAGAGAAGACCATGCCGTCTTCCTCTTTCCTCAGGACATCCGCGGCCTCTGTCCCGGCATAGCCCTCCTGTTCCAGGATATCCCGGGCCTCTTCCCATGTATTCCCGCTGTAATCGGCCACCCAGAACCGCACCTGTCCGTCGGATTCCCACATCCATTCGTCAGGCACGCCGGACTTCCACCCTGATTCGGGAATCAGCAGACCATAGCCCTGGCCCTGGTACAGGTATGCGGGCTCCTCCTGGGGAATGCCCTCCTGCATATAGCGCAGCGTGTATTTCCGCTCTGGATGCGCCTCCGTCCCAGAGTCCTCTCCGGATGCATCCCTGTCAATCACGGCGGGCTCTTCATTCCTGCCCTCCGCCGCCCCTCTGTCCAAAGGCGGATCCAGGGGCAGACCATCCGCATCGTCCCCGTAGGTATCGCTGTCCGCGCCGCTTTCCAGATTCTGCGTCTGCCCCTCTGTGGCCTGCGCCGTCCTGGCAGAGGTGGCGAACACCAGCGCCAGGCACGCCACCAGCAGCGTGGACGCCATGATGGCCGCATGTTTTATTTTCTTATATCTCATGATCAGGCAGACTCTCTCTTCGATGGCGTTTTTGCTGAATCCGTTGTACAGGGGCAGCAATACGCGCTTCCCCTCCTCCATCCCGATCAGCGTCATGGCATATCCCGCCCTGGCCTCCTCCCCGAAGCGGCGCAGCACGCCCTCGTCACAGGCCAGCTCCATATCCCGGTTCATGAGCCTGCACATGACCCAGACCAGCGGATTGAACCAGTGGAGGCACAGCGCCGCCACCATGGCCAGCTTCAGCGCCGCGTCGTGATGGCGGATGTGCACGAACTCATGCTGCAGGATATATCTCAGCTCCTGTCCGCTGCCCTCCAGCGCCCTTCCGGGAAGCAGGATGACAGGGCGCAGGCAGCCGTAGGTCAGCGGCGCCAGGATTCTGTCCGACTGCCTCACCGCGATCCGTCCGATCCGGCCCCGCCGCCGTCCCGCGCACCTGTCCAGCCACTGCTGCACCCGTCCGTCCTCCACAGGCACGGCCACACGGAACTGCCACAGGCTGCGGGCATATGCCGCCGCAAAGAATACGGCCAAAGCCAGGACCCCCGCGCCCCAGACCGCCCCCAGCAGCCCCAGGCCGTCCTCTCCGGCCAGAGCCGTGGGCTCCTGTCCCAGGGCCAGGTTCTGCACCACAGTCCACGCGGGCTGGCTGCCCGTAATCGTCACGCCCTCCCACATCCTGGCCGAGTACGGCTCCTGCACGGCCTGGCGCTGGACTGTCTGCAGAAAGCTGTACAGGCTGAACACGGAGGAAAAGGTGAAGGGCAACAGCAACCTGGCCAGTGCCAGGCACCAGAGGACAGGGAATGTCCTCTTGGGCAGCTTATCCAGCCAAAGGATGCGCACCGCGATGATGACCAGTATCAGCACGCCTCCGCAAAAGCTTCTTTGAATCAGTCCCATAGCCATCCTCTATTTCCCCTCCTCCACGATCCTCTTCAGCCTCTCGATCTGCTCCCCGGATAGGGCCTTTCGGCTCAGCAGGGAGGCGAAGAGCATATCCGCCGACCCATCGTAGATCCTGTCTATCAGCTCGTCCGTCTCCGAGGCCTGCACCTGGGCCTTGGAGACCAGCGCATGGCACAAAAAGCCCGGCTCGCTGCGCTGGATGGCCCCTTTCCTGACGCATTTCTTGATCACAGTATAGGTGGTGTTCACGTTCCAGCCAATCTCCTCCTTCAGGATATCCGAGATACGCTTTGCCGTGGAATCTCCCTCCCGCCAAAGCACGGCCATCACCTTCAGTTCCGAGTCAAATAATTTCATGTCAGATTCGTCCCTTTCTATACTACTGCAATAGTTGTTGATTTCATACTATCACGATAGTAAACGGCTGTCAATACTATTGCAGTAGTTTTCCAGTCAGCACCGCAGCCGCATCCGGCTCAGCACCGCCAGGATTTCATATTTCCTGGGCATGTCCATCCACCTGGAGCATTCTGTGAAGAAGGGGGAATAGGCGGTTTCCAGCCCTGCCTCCCCGATTTCCCCGAGCAGGCGCTCCACCTCCCGCTCCCTGCAGATCCCCCTGCAGATCCACTGGGGCGGGGCTGCGCCGGGCCGGTTTTCAGCCCCCTCGGCCGCCTGCCCCTCCAGGGAGAACTTCCGGAAGCGCTCCAGGGGGTTCACCTGATTGATCAGCTTCCTCACCAGGAAGGCGATGGCGTTGAGCTGGGGGATGGTGGCGATATCGTGGAGCATGCGGATGTCTATCTGCTCCTCCCCCAGGATCAGGAAGCCTAAGTCGGATACCTTCAGCACCTCCGAGGCGGAGCCCTCCGGGCGGGTGCTCAGGCGGGCGGCATCGATCTCATCCCGGAAGCTGAAATCCGCCGGTGCGGAAATCTGCCTGTGTTCCGGCCCTGTCCCCCGGCCATCCCCTCCAGGGCCTTCGCCGTCCTTCCCATCAGCCGCCCCAGGAGCGCATCTGCGCTGCAGGGCCTTCGCCGCCTCCGTCACCTGGCCGATGCAGTAGTCCTTCATCATATAGATCCGGTCCGCCGCCTGCAGGTACTCGCTGCTGCCGCCAATCACCAGTATGGTGGACACGCCGAGCCTCCCTGCAAGCTCCCGCACCCGCTCCACGAAGGGCGTGATGGGCTCCTTTTCGATCAGGGTCTTCATGACGGCATCCTGGATCATGAAGTTGGTGGCGGATTTGTCCTCATCGATCATCAGCAGCTTCACGCCCCATCCCACCGCCTCCATGATGTTGGCAGCCTGGGAGGTGGAGCCGGAGGCATGCTCCGTGGAAAAGTCCGCCGGGTCTCCCCCGGGAATCCATTTGATGAAGGGGGACAGGTTCACATGGCGGATGCTCCTGCCGTCCTCCGCGGAAATCTTCATGGCGGTGGCATCCGTTATCACCAGCTCCCTGCCGTCCCCCTCCACATGGTCGTAGATGCCTGCGCTGAGTGCGTCCAGCAGGGTGCTCTTCCCGGAATATCCGCCGCCCGTAATCACGGTGACGCCTTTTCGGAAGGCCATGCCTCTGACCCCGGCCACCCACACCGCGTCCTCCGGCGTGGACAGGAAAGGCACCGCCCCCTGCATGGGAGCGCCGCTGCCCTTCTCCCTGGGCAGGATGCTGCCGTCCGCCACAAAGGCGCAGCAATCGCTGTCCTTAAGCCAGGCACGAATCTCCTGTTGCTTGGCGTGGAGGGCCAGGGCCCGCTGTAGCCCGGCGCGGTCGAATTCGTTCACGAAGCAGTTCACCGCCTCCGGCAAGTCCTTGGTCAGCATCTGCACCGCCTTCTTGTGCTTGCCCAGGGGGAGCTGCACCTGGAGCATGATGCTGACGCAGCTATAGGCAGGCACCTCCATGGCCCCGTCGATGGGCGCGATCATGCACATCACAGCCGTGGAGGATTTTACGCCATTGTCCCCCAGCCTGTCCAGGATTTCTATGGTGTCCCCCTTCAGGATCCGGTAATACTTCTGGGGAATCAGGTTCACCGCCGCCACGTTCCGGGCCAGCACCTCGCTGCCCGGCTCATAGATGAAATAATGCCCGTTCTCCCTGGCCGTGCGCTTGCGGTTGTCGTTCCCTTCATTCAGGGCCCGCACATAGGGCAGGAACGCGCGGAAGATATAGTCCAGCGCGGCCACTCCCACCTCCGCCTCCTCCAGCTTCAGCAGGTGCATGGGGATGTGAATCGTCACCGTGGGCTTCGACAGCTCCAGGCGGTTACTCTTGGTGATCTCATAGCCGATCTCCCCGTCCCAGTACAGGGCGTGGTTGTGCACGATGGGGTCTTTGTCCATGAAGCTCTCGCACATCCTGCCCTCGTAGATTTCCTCATAGGTCTCGCTGGCAGACCTCATGTTCAATAGATAATATTTTAATCTCTTCAAATTCTGGTCTCCTTTTATGCAGTGTCGTCTTCTTGATTTCGTTTTCCTGATATTGTTTTCCCGTCATCCTGTCTCTCTTTTCTCTCATAGCACATCACCTTACCCTTTCCCGGAATCCCTCGCCCGCGGCCATGGCCTCCCCAGCACATAAAAGGCGCGGCAGACAGACCTTAATCTGCCCGCCGCGCCCGTTTTCCGCGCGCGAAAAAGGCACACCAATATGTGTGCCCTGTCGTCAACAGTTATGCATAAAGGTACTTAAAAAACGGCATCCGAAATGCCCTCTGTTCAGTTGATTCGGTCCACCATCCTTCTGCTTTTCTTCATATCAAGTCTCCTCCTTCAACTGAATTTTTTAAGTACAACATGAGTATAGCATTGCACGCCGGAAATGGCAAGCAGAAAATCGCATGTCTCTCATTTTTTATGCAGGGATTTCCGGTACTCACCCGGCGGCATGCCCTCCCGGTTCTTAAAGGCCCTGCTCATGTTATACGCGTTCGTAAAGCCGCTGAGCTGCGCGATGTGCTCCAGGGTCATGTCCGTAGTCTTTAAGAGCCTGCGTATGTAGGCCATTTTTTCTTCCATGATTAGATCGTTGACGCTTTTTTGAGCCTGTGTCTGCAGAATCCTATTTAGATGCCTTGCGCTGATATGCGCATATGCGGCGACCGTCTCTGTGGTAATGCCCTTGGACAGATTAGAGGCAATATAGTACCTTATATCCGAAACCAGGGATTCCTCGTTCACCTGCAGCCCCTCCGATGACGGCATGACCTGCCGGGAGAGCTCCAGCAGGAGCAGGCAGATATTGAGCGCCACGCCTGTGGGGAGATAAGGTTGGCTGTGCATCTGCCTTATGCAGTCCTCCATATACTGCCGCAGCGGCTGGCTAGAGGCAATCGGCTTCCATGGCACTACATCCTTCATCGCGTTCCTGATATATCTGCCATCGAAGCCAATCTCGGAAAAATCCAGATAGAAGCCTGCCACGAATTCTTTGTACTCCGGTGAAATCTCGAGAAAGGAATGGGGGCACTTTGAGGGGAGCAGAAGACAGTTCCCCTTTTCCAGGCGGGTCTCATGTCCGTCCACCTCCATCCTTACAAAACCCTCCAGGGCCACATGCAGCTCATAGAAGGAGTGGTGATGCCGCTTCATGTTCCATTTTAAATCATGGGCACAGTCGCCCGTAATCCGCAGCCATACCACTGATATATTGACAAAGTCTGACTGTAGAGACCCTTTGTATTCTTTTTCGGGAAATTCATCCGTTTTGAAGCCTGACATATATCCTCCCCGACCTAGAAAATATCAATTGTTGCATCTGCGCAATAAGTAAAAATCTTTAACTTATTCTACCATAATAGATGCGGGAAAGCAATCCTCCATATTCTTCAAGGCAAACAAAAATGATAAAATGATAACCCAAGATGATATCTATATGTCTGACAAGGCTACTTTATTTATGCCGCTCGCAGTGTATGATTTTTACTATAAATAGAAATCCTATCACAATATATTTGTATACATCACACATGCACATTCAATAAACCGGAATTGTATAGCGCAGATTCGACAAGGAGGTTCTATGAAAGAAAAGATTATTTATTCAAAAAGGAAATTGCGGATCCGTCTGAAACAGCACTGGCAACTCTATCTCCTGCTTGCTCCGCCCATGCTCTATCTGCTCATTTTCAACTATGCGCCGCTGTATGGACTGATCATCGCGTTCGAAGACTACAAGCCGTACCTGGGATACCTGAAGAGCCCCTTTGTGGGATTGCAGAACTTTGCCCGGTTCTTCAACTCCAACAAATTCGGGCAGGTGCTTCCGAACACCGTCATCCTGGCGTTCTATTCCCTGTTGGCAAGCTTTCCCTTCCCAATCATCCTGGCATTGTGCCTGAACTATATCCCTTCCACCAGGTTCAAGAAGGCCGTGCAGAACGTCAGCAATCCCTTCATCTGCCGCCTGGCGCCGCGGGAAACCGACTGCGAGGCAGAATGGCTGGGCGAGGGGGATTCCTTCACCCTCTGCTATTCCCTGCGCGGGCAGGATTCCTTCACTCAGGTGCAGACGGATACCCACTTTTATCGAATCGAGAACCTACAGGCAGACAGGGAATATGAACTATATGTGGTGGATTACAAGGGCAGACAGAGCCCCGTCCGCCTGATACGGACAGGAGAGTGCGTGGGGACAATCGTAAACTACCTGCACCCTGAGGACACCGTGTATGGCTTCTCGGGACAGTATCTCTGCTCCCCCTCCATCATACGGCTTCCGGGCGGCTCGCTTCTGGCCTCCATGGATGTGTTCCGTGGAAACGCCCCTCAGAACCTGCAGCTCCTGTTCGGCTCTGATGACGGCGGCGGCCACTGGCACTATGTCACGGACATTTTCCCCTGTTTCTGGGGAAAGCTGTTCTGGCATCAGGAAAAGCTCTTTATGCTCGGCGTCTCCAGGGAATACGGCGATCTGCTGATTGGGTGCTCCGAGGATTTGGGCAGGAGCTGGGGCACCCCCACCGTCATCCTGCGCGGATCTTCTTCCTCCGCGGAGGACGGAAACCACCGGGCACCCATGTGCGTGCTGCACAGCCACGGCAGATTGTGGACGGGGACGGAGTATGGCTCCTGGCATAACCGGCAGTTCTATGCCTCTCTGCTGTCCATAGAGGAAGGCGCCGACCCAATGGTGGCCGCCAACTGGAGCCTCACAGAATTCGTCCATCCGGACGTGGCGTTCCATGCGGACCTATCCGGAACGCCGGGCGGAATCGAAGGAAATGCCGTAGAGCTTCCGGACGGAAAGGTGGTGGACTTCCTCCGCTATGAAAAAGGCAAGGCCCTCCTGCTGGAAGCGGCCCCGGAGGATCCGGAAGCCCCCATGACAGCGCAGCGCATCGTGGACTTCCCACTGGGCCATACCAAATTCGACATCGAAAGGCATACAAGCGGCGTATACTACGCCTGCGGGAACCCCTTCCCCGGAAGAACTGTGCTGGCCCTGTATTCCTCCCGGGATTTCGTCCACTGGAAAAGGGAGGCAGATGTGATAAACCGCTCGGAATATGATATAAAGGAAATCGGATTCCAGTATCCCTCTATCTGCTTTGACGGCGATGACATCCTGATTTTAAGCCGCACGGCCTGGAACCGCCCCCATAATTTCCATGACAGTAATTTCATTACCTTCCACAGGCTTTCCCTGACCTGAAAGGCCAGAACCGCACCGGGGTTCCGCTTCCCGGTGCGGCCCTGTGCTTCAATCCTCCAGCACGTCAAAGGCCGTACCGCAGGCCCAAGGGCTTCCCACATCGCAACGGCCATGGTGGTACTGGCGAGCCACTACCTCTCCCTGTCCCTCCACTATGTCCAGCTTTATCCGGCTGTCCCCTGCCTGGGTACGGCCGTCCAGCAGGGCAATCAGCGCATCTACATCATTTTCCTGTATTTTCCTGTTCTCCATCGTTTCCTCCTCATCCTTTCCAAAAATACTCATGGCATAGCATCTGGTACAGCATTTATCGGTATAGCATTTATCCGCTCCATCCCTTGCAAAGAATCCCTTCCTATGATAAAATGACACCGTCTACAGCAACGTGATAGCAAAGGCATTGCGCCATCACATCCAACGAGAAAAACGAGGAATCCAAATGAGTGAGTTGAAGCTGAACAACAAGCGGACCGTCCTGGTGGGCCTGGCCTTCCTGTCCATCTGCTCCTTCTGGCAGATGTACGACAGCGTGGTGCCCCTGATCCTGCGGGAGACCTTCGGCATGGACGAGTCCCTGACGGGAATCATCATGGCCGCGGACAATATACTGGCCCTGTTCCTGCTGCCCTTCTTCGGCGGGCTGTCGGATCGGACCAGCTCCCGGCTGGGCCGCCGCACGCCATACATCATCGTAGGCACCGCGGCGGCGGTGATCCTGATGAACCTGCTGCCCGCGCTGGACAACAGCTACTCCC
>OFFF01000351.1_pt1 | contig 35915 bp, 30 predicted proteins | sample 1521301 | NCBI WGS metagenome assembly OFFF01 (sample SAMEA3504101, study PRJEB24116) | mouse gut metagenome | biome: mouse gut; feature: mouse-associated habitat; material: faeces | place: Denmark | collected 2011
TCTCTGTTTTTCACAAAAAGTCACATGGACTCTATCAGGGGTTCTGAATAGTTACCATTTTCTTTCTGTCTTTACAATCCAAATGAAGACTGCTTCACCATAATGCCGCCTCGGTTTATATCAAAACGTTTTGAGAGTTCAGCCGAAGTTCCTGATTTTCTGATGATAGCAGAAGTGTTCCTGCCCTGGGCGTCGGTATAAGATTTGGTAATGTCAAAGACTCTGAGTTCCTGGATTTTGACGTAATATTCCGCACAATAATCACCTCAACGGATAAATATACCATATACCAAACATATACCAAATATTTATTAAATTCCTTTTCATTTCATCCCCGAATCTGTTATAATGAATCAGGCAAAATAAGCTATCTAAAAAACAGGTTACTGTTTATATACCGCTGTTCCGCAAGATATTTCCGTATCTCTCGTGTGAAAATTCCTACTTTTTCAACGAGAAATTGCATCTTTTTGCGATTTCAGTGCAGCAGTCATCAGAACAGAGGGGCAAAGCTCTGCCTGATGGATTCCTTGTAAACCTGCAAAGCGTGTTAATGCTTACGAAGCCACAGTAACAATAATGGGGAAACTCTGACAGTTTCTGCAACAGAAAGCAAACAAAGACATGAAATATCAAATATTACACCTCAGCCTGACTGCGCTGGCACTGGCTTTGGCAATTGGCCTCTCCGCCTGCGGCAATTCACAGTCCGCCACCATGAAACTGACAAAAACCGGCGGTTCCATGAGCGTGTCCGTCGGAGACGGCAAGTCCGTTCCGGGCGCCTCCGGCATCGACGTGCTGAATCCTCCAAAGCCGGAGCCTGCGACCGATGCCCTGACAGCATACCGCACGCTCGTCCAACAGGCCGATACATATTTTACCGACGAGTATATCGGCAACGATGTACCCATGATAAACTATACCTATGCACTGATCCCAATGCAGCAGGAGCATCAGATTCCGGCATTGGTCTTGAGAAAGGAAACCGTCAGCAGCAAATGGGGGGACGTTATATGCAGCGCCGTTGTCTTTCAGTACGACCCCGGCCGCGGGACTGCGGTCCGGCTGGAAGGACTGTTGGAGGAGGGTGTTGGAACCGGCTACCGCCGAAGCCTGACCGTGCCCGGGGACGGAGTGGGCATTTTGGAAACATCCTGGTCCAGCGGAACCGGCGACGGTACTATCGTGAAAGTAACCGCAGAGGAAGGCAAGCTCCAATCAGAGACGCTTTTTGACGGCTCTATCTTTGATGAAACAAATGTGACACTGAATCAGATTACCTCTCTGATAATCGACTGGCATGGCATCACCGATTTGAGCTATCTGAACAGCTATCTTCAGCCGGAAACACAGCCGAAGACACAGACAGAGAATAAAAACACCGGCCTGTTGGCCGGTTACACCGGGACTTATACACCTTACGAAAACTTCCATAACTGGTATGGCGGCGGTGAACGGCTGCGTGATATCACATTGGATGAGAGCGGAATGGTTACCGGTGGAGGAACCAGTTGGGGTCCGATAGACGGCAACGGCCTGGAACCCTCCCAAATCCTCCAAAACGAGGATGGTTCCATTGAAATTACATTCAGCGGCTGCCCCGCAGTTTATACGGTTTATCCCGCCGGCGTTGTGCCGGATGGTTACGCCTCCGATTACACGGATGATTACTGGCAGGGAGAGCTTGATCTCAGCAAAATACACATCCTATACCTCTACATTGACGGCGGTGTAAAGGAGATTTTACCAGACAATTGAAGCTCCGATTCTCCCGGTTCCGCTGCGCCCCGAAGACATCATATAGCGGACGCGGCGGTCCGGAAAACCGGAAAATCCCGTTCATACAAAAATTTGAAAGCGAGGTATAACAGTTCCCATGAGAAACTATAAAATCGCATCCATACTAATGATCCTGCACGGCGCCTTTATGGAATTACTGGGCGCATTATCTGTCATTCCCCTCATAATAAGTAAAAACAATCAAATAGACCTAACAGAATATTTTGCCTTTAAGCTCCCCTATTTGCAGCAAAACCTTAACCTGGTCGTCCTCACAGGCGGAATTTACGGAATCGTTCGAATCACCGGCGCAATCGGGCTGCTGAAAAACAGACTATGGGGCCTCGTCCTATCCGTTATAAACTGCATCGTCACAATATCACTCATGATGTTTTTACTGCCCTTCGGGATCATAGACGGCCTGCTGGCCTGCACCTCACTGCTCTTAATACTGACGCAATATTTTGGAAAAAAAGAAATCCCCAGGATTAATAATTGAAAATCACACCAAAATACATTAAAACATATATGTTTTTTAGTACACCAATCAAATACGGAGGTTCAAAACTATGATAAAAGCAGTCTTTCTGGATTATACAGGCACAATCATTCAGGAAAAAGGGGAAGATTTAGAAAAAATTGTTTCCCGCATATGGAAAAACAGCCGCATAGAAACAGCAGAAGAAACCATAAAACTCTGGTGGAGCCTGTTAAAAACAATGGAAGAAAAAAGCTGCGGAGATACCTTTATGACAGAAGATGAAATTGTAGTCCATCTGCTGGAAAAGCTGGGCCGCGAAGTCGGCCTCACCGATAATTTTTCAGAGCTGCACAAGCTCTTTCAGCGTTTCTGGGCATACGCACCTCTTTTCGACGATGCAAAAGATTTTTTTGAACAATGCACACTTCCCATCTATATAATCACAAATAACGGAACCTGTTACGTAGAAAAATGCCTAAAACACAATCATTTAAAAGCCGCAGGAATCATTTCCGGAGAAACCGTTCGGGCATATAAGCCCCACAAAGAAGTATTTTCCTACGCACTGAAACAAAGCGGCCTCAGCCCAAAAGAAGTAGTTCATATAGGAGACTCCGTCATATCAGATGTAACCGGAGCATCAGCAGCAGGCATCACTCCCATTCTAATAGATCGAAAACAAAGAAAACAAGATTTAGAATACAAAGTAATTCATCACCTTACAGACGCCCTGCCATACCTAAAAACCCTTTAACAATTCCCACCAGAGCTAAACACCCCTTATCCCCAAACCACAAAAAAAATAAAATGCACCCTCAACCACCAGCAAAATAAGCCGGCAGACTTTTCCGGTATCCCAGTGTCCGGCTGTTCTCGCACGCCTGTCTGATATTGGCGGACTAACGTTCAAACCATCCAACAGGCGAAAGCCTGTCAAAACCTCCACCACGTTAGTCCTCCAAGAGCAGACAGGTGTGCGAGAACCGTCCGAACACGGGATATGGAAAAGTCTGCCGGCTTATTTTGCGTCCGTTCTACCAACTTATTTTGCATCCGCCTGCATCTGATCCAACCTCCCCAAACACTCCTCCACCGAAGCTCCCTCCAAAAGCTCCCGCACTACCAAACAAGTATTCCCCCACTGTTCCAGCTTCATCCCCGCATTGGACCCCAGCACAAAAACCCCGTCATTCACCAATTCATTCAGCGGTTTCAAAGCATCCACACACTCCACCTCCACATTCTTGGAAGGCGAGATCACCCTGTTCGTCTCCGCATAAATCTGAAGAGCCTCATCCGAAAGCATAATATCCAGCACCGCAAGCGTATCCTCCAAGTGCTCCGCATTCACACAAACCCCAAATCCCGACATAGACACCACCGGCATCTGTCCCCGATGGCTCGGAAATCCAATCACCTGCATATTAAAATCCGTCTTCCCGTAAGCCGTCTCCGTATTGGCCGCTCCCCAGTACGCCATCACAATCGGAGTTTTCTGAGCCAGAAAATCCTGCCCCTCCCCCTCAATCGCCTCATACGTCAAAGCCTTCTTGGCATCCACATACCCCAAATCAATCAACGTTTTTACAAACTCAAATCCCTCACGCATATAATCGCTGTACTTGGCCTCTCCGCTGTTAAGAGCCGCAATCTCCTTTTGCGTATTTTCCCCGTTATACAGATCCGCATAAGCCTGGGCAAATACAAAATTCTCCAGCCACCAGCGATTGGCTCCCACCGGAGTCTCTATCCCATTCTCCTTAAAAACCCGGCAGCACTCCAAAAATTCCTCCGGGGTATCCGGAAGCTCCAATTCATACTCGTCAAACATATCCTGATTCACAAAAAGCCCGTAAACCACAACCTCCTGAGGGATTGCAACCAGCTTTCCGTCCACCGTATTAGACACTTTCACAACTTCCCGCAGGTTGGCCGCGCTCTCAAGGCAGGACAGATCCACAAGCTTCTCTTCCGCACCGAGAATCTGAATCGTATCCGGATTCAAGAGGTAAACATCATCCATATCGCTGCGCGCCCTGGCCAAAGTTACATCATCATAAGTCTTATCTTGATAATCTTCCGCCGTATAAGTCCGATATTCCAGCGTAATCCCCAACCGCTCCTCCGCCATCATCACCGTCAGATCATGAGCGCTCCTGGCAGTATTATCCGCATCCGGATTGGACTTCTCCATCGGACCGAACAGGTTCACCACCTTCGTTTCCTCCTTCTCGTCATCTGCCAGATTCACCATACCGTTCTCATTGCTCTTGCAGGCAGCCGCACCCACAAGCAGCAGCCCCGCCAAAAACAGACTCAGACCTCTCTTAATATCCCTTATCATGAAACTAACCTCTTCTCTTTAACTCTTTAATCGTCCTCTTCAGCACTTCCATATCCACCGGCTTCGATACATGGGCGTTCATACCGGCATTCAGAGCTTCCTTCACATCCTCCGCAAAGGCATTTGCCGTCATGGCTACAATGGGAATGGAAGCCGCATCCTCCCGTTCAAGAGCACGAATACGTCTTGTGGCTTCATAGCCATTCATCACCGGCATCTGCACATCCATCAGAATTGCGTCAAATTCGCCGGGCTGAGCATTGGCAAAGCGTTCCACTACCAGTTCTCCGTTTTCCAAAATCTCGCAGTCCGCTCCCTCAATGCTCAATAGCTCCTCCAAAATTTCGGCATTGATTTCATTGTCTTCCGCTACCAGGAAATGCTCTCCCTCCAGGCCGGATTCCTCTCCCGTATTCCAGATATGTTCTTCTTCCCGGACGGTAAGCTCCAGAATCTTCTCCTTAAGCGCGGAAACAAAGAAAGGCTTGGTGAGAAATCCGTCAATTCCGGCCTCCCGGGCCTCCTCCTCTATCTCATCCCAATCATAGGCAGTCAGAAGTAAAATGGGAATATCCTCCGCAATCTCCCTTCTGATCCGCCTGGCTGTCTCAACCCCGTCGATTCCCGGCATTTTCCAATCCAGAAGAACCATTTGGTAAGACTTTTCCCCGCAGTCAGCATTTTGCAGTGCTTCCACAGCCGCCTCGCCATCCTGCAGTGTATCTGTCAGAACGCCCGTATCTTCCATAAGAGCCTGAATGCTCTCACGGACATCCGGATCGTCATCCACCACCAGGATCTGACTGATTCCGTGATTCTTCCAGAACCTTGAATCCTCCTCCTGCTCAGAAATGCGCAGCTCAAGGTCTACCGTAAAGATGGTTCCCTTATCTACCTCGCTGGCGACCTCGATGGTTCCTCCCATAAGCTCCACGATATTTTTCGTAATGGCCATTCCCAAGCCCGTACCCTGAACCTTATTGGTGGTGCTGTTCTCCGCTCTGGTAAATGCGTCGAAAATCACCTGCAGATATTCCTGGGTCATGCCGTAGCCGTTGTCCTCCACCTCAATGCGGATATGCTCATACTGACCGGAACGCTGCTCCAGGCCGATAATGCGTAACCATATGCTGCCGCCCTCCTGGGTGTATTTCACCGCATTGGAAAGAAGGTTGATCAGAATCTGGTTCAGCCTTGTTTCATCGCCCACCAGGTATTCATGGCGGATTCCCGTTACCTGTATGTCGAAATTCTGCCCTCTGTCCTTAGCTGCCGGCCGGATAATAGCATCCACGGAGGAAATCACGCTGTTCAGCCGAAATTCCCCAATGGTGAGCACCGCCTTTCCGCTCTCTATCTTGGACACATCCAGCACATCGTTGATAAGGCTTAAAAGGTGCTGACCGGAGGCTGTCAGCTTCCTGGTGTATTCCCGTACCTTGGCCGGATTATCGGCATCCTTGGCAAGCAGGGTGGTGAAGCCCAGAATGGCGTTCATGGGCGTGCGGATATCATGGGACATGTTGGAAAGGAAGGTAGTTTTGGAGTTGTTGGCTGCCTGCGCCGCCCGCAGCGCCTGCCCCAGCTGCTCATTGTGAAGCTCCCGCTCCGCCTCCCGTTCCTGCCGGAACTTATTCTGCTGCCGCTCGTAGAGGTAAAATACGATGCAGCAGATGAAAAAGGTGGAAAGCATAAAGACAACCACTATCAGAATATTCTGATTTACGGCATTGCCTTCTCTCTGAATGGCTTCCACCGGCACATAGCCGATCAGGTATACGGAACCGCCGTTTACGGCCCACATGTAGATCAGGGAATCTTTGCTCCGGATTTTGTGGTAGAACATCATATTCCCGTTGTGACTGATGCTTTTGGCTACTTTTTGTTGTATGTCTTCTTCCAAAATTTCATTGGCACGGTAAAAATCCTGCAGATTCAGATGACCGGCGTCGCGCTCTCCTATGCCCTTGGGTTTGAGCAGGAACCGCTCGGTCTTTCCGTCCATAATGTAGAGAGTGGCGCTTCCGTTGTAAAGTCTGTCGGGAAGGGCATTGTCAAAGGAATCATAGATGTATTCCACATACAGCCAGGCTATTTCGCGGCCGTCCTTGGTAACCGGACACTTTATGGTGTAGGCCCAGGTTCCCATGTCATTGATGTAGGAGACGGATACCGGCAGATCATCGACTGTTTCCTCATTGGAAAAGTCCAGCTCTTCCGGGTAAAAGGGTTCTCCTGTGTTGGAAATGCCTTCTGTCTCTCCGGTGAATACGAGGGACATTTTAACCAGGGTGCTGTTTCGATCATAGGAGAGAATAAATTCTTCCGGATCGCTGATGATGGACAGCTCCTCCGCCATCAACTTCTGATATTCGGCCTCTCTTTGATACAGTACTTCTATGGTGCCTTTTAGAAGCTCCAGGCTTTCGCTTAAGTTTCCGATGGCGGACTGGGACATTTCCTGTGATATTCTTGCGGCGATGAAGAATACGAAGCTGCCCAGAATTAGAAATACGGTTAAAATAAGAGTAATTAATATTTTTCTGCTGCTTTTTTTCTCTTGATTCTCTCTTTTCATCTTTTACCAATGACCTTTTGATAACGTTTTGTTGAACTTATGTGATGCTTTGGAATGAAGACTCTTTCCGGGCTGCGGGGGCTTAGCCTGGGAAGGGTGTTTACTATTATTATAGCAGTGTTGGGGCTTTAGGTCAAAATGTTTATTTGTAGAGGGGGACGGGAATGTCATAAAATGCGTCCTGCGGCTTTTCCATATCTGTGTTCGGACGGTTCGCGTACACAGATATGGAAAAGCCGCAGGACGCATTTTATGACATTCCCTGACTTTGGGGGTGGGATGTTTTTGTTTCTGGGTGGTTGATTTTAGTTGATTTAGTTGGGTTAGTTGCTAGGTTGTTTCTAGGATTACGAGTTGGTAGCTTTGGAGGGAGATTTGGCGGTTGGGGGTTGTTTTTAGGGGGGCGGCGCAGTTGTTTAAGAGGACTTTTTTTATAGGGGTTGGCAGGGTTATGGTTCTTGGTTTCGAACAGGTATTCGCCAGAACAAGAAGGGTTTTTTCTTGGCCTTTTCGGTAGAAGGCCGTTAGGTTGGTCTCTTCTTCCAGGAAGGGTTCTTGACTTCCGTAGACGATTGCTTCTTCATACTCGGGGTCTGTTCTTAGTGCTATGAGTTTTTTGTAGAAGCTTAAAACGGAGTTTTCTTGAGATTCCTGTTCTTTGACGTGGATGGTTTGACAGTTTTCGTTGACGGGGAGCCAGGGGGTGCCGGTTGTAAAGCCTCCGTGGGCTTCTTCGCTCCACTGCATGGGGGTTCGGGCGTTGTCGCGGCTCATCTCGGCTACAAGCGCCAAGGCTCCCTCCCCGGTATAGCCGTGCTCCAGGGCTACCTGGTATTCGTCCAGGGTGCTGATGTCGTCTACTTCTTCGATGGAGCGGAAGGTTTTGTTGGTCATGCCGATCTCCTGGCCCTGATAAATGAAGGGGAGGCCGAAGCTCATAAGGGAGATGGCTGCCAGGAGCTTTTTGCCCTGCTCGGTTTGGCCTTCGGCCGGAAGATAGCGGCTGACGCCTCTTGGCTCGTCATGGTTTTCGATGATGTTTGCCATCATGCCGATTTCCTGGGAAATGGCCTTGCTTGCAAATACGGCGTCCCGGAATTGGTCCATTGTGACGGGACGGCGGTTGTACCAGCCGTGATCGCTGCCTCCTAGGAGGTGGGGCGCGAAGTCGAAGATGGATTCGAAGCAGCCGTCTTCTCCGATATAGCGCTTTAGCTCCTGCTGATCGAAGTCAAACAGCTCTCCGATGGTAAATGCGTTGTAGGGGGCAAAGGCTTCTTTTTTCATTTCCATTAAAAAGTCCAGGATTCCGTGGGCGGAGGCGAGCATGGTGGTTGCGGCGCACATGCCGTCCTCCCGATCTGCGGGGAAATCCTCGAAACGCAGGTCTTTTTTGATGTTGATGATGGCGTCGATGCGGAAGCCGGCTACGCCTTTTTCCAGCCACCAGCGGATCATTTTGTAGATCTCCTGGCGAAGTGCCGGATTCTCCCAGTTGAGATCGGGCTGTTCTTTTGCGAACATGTGCAGGTAGAACAGGTTGTCATAGCCGGGAAGCGGCTCCCATACGCTGCCGCCGAAGTAGGATCGCCAGTTGCAGGGCGGGTTGCCGTCTTTTCCTTCGCGGATGTAGAAGTATTCTCCGTATGGGCCGAAGGGATCTTTTAGTGCCTTTTGGAACCATTCGTGCTGATCGGAGCAGTGGTTTACTACCAGATCCATTACGATGGCGATGTCTCGTTTTTTTGCTTCTCTCAGCAGTTCGTCCATGTCTTCCATTGTTCCGAAGGCCGGATCGATGGCGTAATAATCGGATATGTCGTAGCCCTGGTCTATAAAGGGGGATTGGTAAATGGGGGATATCCAGACGATTCCGATTCCCAGATCTTTTAGGTAGTCCAGTTTTTGGATGATTCCCCGAAGATCTCCGATGCCGTCGCCGTTGCTGTCATAAAAGCTTTTGGGGTATATCTGGTACGCCGTTTTGTTGTGCCACCATCTTTTTTTCATGTCTGCCTCCATTGGGAAGGGAGCCGCCTCATTTTACGGCAGCTCCTTCTTTTTCCTGTCTTGATTTACAATGTTCACCGCTATTCTTTATGTCCGACAAATTTTGTTCCTATTTGTTTTCCTTTTACTATGTCATAGAGAGCCGCCGGGTTGCTGCCGTTGGCTACAATGGTGTCGATGCCCTGGGAGGTTGCAAGGTCGGCTGCCTGAAGCTTGGTGCGCATACCGCCGGTGCCCCGCCTTGAGCCTGCACCTCCGGCCAGCTTGTATGTACTGTCGTTTATCTCGTCAATCTGCTCTATCAGCACCGCATCCTTGTAGAGACGGGGATCTTTGTTGTAAAAGCCGTCGATGTCGGAGAGGATGATCAGCTTGTCTGCGCTGCAGAGTACGGCTACGACTGCGGAGAGCATGTCGTTGTCTCCGAAGAGCTTTTCTTCGGACTCGATCTCCGTGTAGCTTACGGAGTCGTTCTCATTGACAATGGGGATGATGCCATGCTCTAAGAGGGCGTCGAAGGTGTTGGTCAGGTTTTCTTTTTTTTCCTCCTGGGTGATGTCCTCGGCATTCAGCAGGATCTGGGCTACGGTTTTGTCGTAGTAGCCGAAAAATTTGTCGTAGAGGAACATGTTGGTGCACTGTCCTACGGCTGCGGCCGCCTGCTTCATCCGCATGCTGCGGGGCTTTTCTTGGAGGCGCATTTTGTTGGCTCCTACGGCTATGGCGCCGGAGGATACGAGAATGACCTCATGTCCCATATTTTGAATATCTGAGATAGCCAGGGCAAGCTCCTCCATCCGGTGAAGATTGCTGTTGCCCAGTTCGTTGGTCAGGGTGGTGGTGCCTGCCTTGATGACGATTCGTTCTTGTTTTAAGCTCATGTTTTCTCCTATTTTAAGTCGCTGCGCGACGGCACTAAAGGGTAAAGTCGCTTCGTCACACCTGTTATGAGAGAAACTTTTATTCGAAAGGGCACTCATAAAAGTTCCTCTCGTGCGCCTTTGCGACTTTACCAGACGGCCAAAAGCATTTTTTATAAACAGGTGCATGTGTCTGTAAGTCAACTTTTTAAAAATCCAGCAGTATTGGCACCTGGTTTTCCATTGAAAACTTAACGGCCCTCCATAAGATGGAAAAGGCAAACTTTGCCAGGGATTCCGTATTGTAGACAGTGTGTTCTTCCATGCCGGCTTTTGTCAGCTTTCCGTTTTGGATCTCTGCGTCCGCCGGGTAGCCCTCTGAGCGGGACCAGCTTAAAATTGTTTCTTCGTCCGCATTCCAGCCGATGGTGTTGATCTGCTCCAGCTCCATTTTCAGGGCGCCTGTGGTAGAGAAGGTGATTTCCTCGTCTGTGGGGCAGGGGGCGTTGAAAGCCAGGCCGTCCGCTATGGGCAGCCACCAGCTTGCGCCGATAAACAGAGACCAGACTCCGTGATCCTCGTCCTCTCCCATCCGCTGAATCAGAGGATGATTTTCAAAATCCCAGCTCTTTTCCACGGTTTCCTGCAAAGGCTCCCCATAGGTCCTGGCTGCCGTGTACAGAAGCAAAGCTCCAAAGGCGTCCCAGTCGGGCTTGTCGGTGTAATAGGGGGTCTCATTGTCCTCGGTCCATGATTCATAGGGAGGACACTCCTTGGGAGAAATGGCCTCAAGAATCTGACTCTGCCAGTTTTTCATGGCATTTTTGATTTCCTGGGGATCTGCTTCTTCCTCCTGAACCGCCTGTTCTCCCCGGGGGGTGATACGGGAAAAGGAAAAGCCGTTGGTCTCAGCCCACTGCTGTGTGACGGTCTTCCAGTTGTGGGCGTAGTAGCGTGTGAGTGTTCCTGCATAAATGTCAAGTCCCATTTTATTCCTCCTGATTTCTGTTATTCCAGCGGACAATGAGCCACAATACTGGTTCTGATGTCTAACGATATTATACTAAGAATCCCTTTATTCTTCAAGATCCGTTCTTTATCCTTAAATCAGCATACGAAACGGCTGTAAAAGAAAGCCTACAACGCCCCAAGCCGCTCGTTTCCAGTAGGGTACTTCCTCCACCGTTATATGCTCCGGCACTTCATAGTTCCCGTCCGGCAGGACCCTGCGGCTGTCCGTCTCCATCTCCTTCATATAGCCCTCCAGTTCCCGGTTCAGCTCCCGGCTCTCCACCACCAGCATCAGTTCCGTATCCAGATAGGAGCTTCTCAAATCTAAGTTGTAGGAACCAATAACGGACAAATCGCTGTCTATCAAAATGCTCTTCGCATGGTTGGAAATACCGCCATCGTACTCATATAAGGGAATTCCCGTATCAAGAATCCTGTCCTTATTTCTCAGGTAATCGCTGGAAGCCACAAAATTGTCGCCGTTCTCCACGGAATTCAGCAGGATTTTCACATCCGGAACTGTCTCCTTCAGCATGGTAAGCTCCTGGCACATATAGGAATTCAGGACCACATAGGGCGACTGAATCACCACCCGCTCCCCGGCCTCCTTCATCAGCTGCACCAGCTTGTAAAATACTACCGGCTCTTTGGCGTAAATCCCCGTAGGATTGGAAATAAGCCGGATACTGCCCGCCTCATAGGTGTGCTGCTCGTAGTCCCATTCCGGATCAAAAAGCTTTGGAGCCTTTTTTGCAAGCTGCTCATAGCGTTCCTCCAGAAGGGCTCTCTGCTCCTTCACGCTCTCCTTTTTTGCCAAATCCTCATTGTTGTGGAAGGGCCTGCAGACTTCCAGATTCCAGACCTGTTCAAAATAGGCCTCCAGTTCACAAAGAGAGGTTTCCGGACTTCCCGGCTTTGTATTGTAAATCAGCACTTCACGGTCGCGGCTTACGTTTTTATCCGTGTACGTTCCGATAAAATAGTCAAAGGTGTTGCGGCCGCCCAAAATATAGGCTTCATCATCCACAATCACGTATTTGTCATGCATCCGGCCTTCAAGCTTCCAGGGAAACAGCAGATTCATAGGATTGTAAATCCGTATCTCCACATTTGGATGGGAGGAAAGGGCATAAAACAAGGAGCGCCCCTCCATGCGGACGGCGCCGCTGAAGCCGTCCACCAGAATCCGCACCTGAACGCCCTTGTCCGCCCGGTTTAAAAGCATTGCCAGGATGTCCATGGTGCTCTCTCCCGGACGCATGTCAAAGGTAGAGAGCACGATCCGCTCCCTTGCTCTGGCCATAAGACGGATTCGTTCCTCCCAGGCGCTTTCATTTGTCTCCAGAAGAGCTGCCCGATCCACGCCGGGCGTACCCTTGCGAAAAGCGGAAGCTTCAAAGTCCCCAACCGTCTCCGGGCGAAGCTCCGGAAAACGCATAAAAGGGACCGTGGCCCCTGTTATCAGATAGATAAATATAAGAAATACCAGGCATATCAGCTTATGTGCCCGGAAAAAACCTTTTGTTTTTTTGTGTTTCATCGACTGCTCCTTGTAAAAATCCTCATTCATATTTCCCGATGGAAACTTGATCTGTACCTGTCATTCTTCAAAATCAACCCAGAAATATCCCTCCGGAGCTTCCTCCGTGATTCTCCGGTTCAGATTAATCCAGCTTATGCATTTGTCCAGAATAATTGCATCCGCCGTTATCACATGATTCAGTGTCGAGAGAACGGTGTCCACATTGTAAATCACCTCTGCCTGTACCTCTAAGGAAAAGGCTTCCGACAGCTCCAGGATCCTCTGCCTCAGTCTTCCGGAGTTTGACACGGGTGAATCCAAGTAAAAGACAGCCTTTGCCGCATTTTCCTGCTCCAGCCTCTTTAAAATCCGGGTAATGGCAGTATCAGTCTTATCAATAAGGCGGTAAGTTCCCCTCAGCCCGGCCAGATCCCGGACAGTACCATCCATGCATTTCAGAAGAACGGAACCGGACAGAGCTACCTCCAGGGTTATGATAGTATTAAAGCCGTCTATATGAACGGTGCTCCCGGGCGTAAGTGCCTCTATCTCCTTTTCCTTCCTTTTTCGAATATGTTCATCCGATGAGACGGCTCTTGCCAGAGCCAGCCGCTGGCGTTCGGAGAGCTGATAGTGATTGCCCGTAAAGGCAGAAGCTCCCTTTATCTCATAGCCCTGATTCAGTAAATAGCGCAAATCATTGGCAGCCTTATGCAGTATTTCAGAGGATTTTGGACTAAACTCCCTCTCATCATCGGGGAAATAGCCTCGTTTCACTATTTTGCTCATATTCTTATACCATATGCTTTTTACTTCAGAGTCTTTTCCAGGCACACCAGACGCACGCCGGGGATGCCGTTGAATTCGCAGGCAACAATTCCGGCCTCACGGTAGCCCAGATGGCCGTACAGTCCGCGGGCCGCCTGATTGGAGGCATTGGTGTCCATCCGCAGATAAAGACAGCCGTTTTCGGCCGCATACTGCTCGTAAAAACGAACAAACCGGGTGCCGTATCCCTTTCCGGCAAAGACCGGGTCTACTACAAGGGTATGCAGCACCATAACCTCATCCTCCGGCGCATCGGGATATTCCCAGTCAGCACCCTCATACCCCGGCGCCTGAATCCGGTTGATTCTGGCAACGGCGGCTGTTGTCCCGTTCTCTGACAGCACAAACAGCTCTCCGGCCTCCGCGGCTTCCCTTGCTGTCTCTTCGGTTGGATAGACACCCCGAATCCACCCGGTAGCGGTCATTCCGGCCTCCTCTTTATCTAAAATATGCTCATAAATTTCCGCTGCCCTGGGAACATCCGCAAGCGTCCCCTTTCGTATCTCAATCATTTTCTGCTATCCTCCTGCCGTTTACAGCTGTAATTATCTGTAAATACTCATAAGTATATACAAAAAAGCGTATGCTGTCAAACACTTTTGATTCTCAGTTATGTAAGAATAATTCGTTCTTCTTGGGGGTGCCGCATGCCTTTTTCAGCTTCATGCTACCTGCCGTAAGGAATGCTTTGCTGACACTTCTGGCCTTCCGGGGGCATACGGCAATGCAGCGCATACAGGAAATACATGCGGAGGTGTCGGTCTTTGACGGATCTTCATCCGTAATTGCACCCACAGGACATTCCTTTGCACACAGGCCGCATTGGATACAGGCCTTTCCTGCCTTGGGCTTCATGGGCACGCCGCCATACTCACGATAAGGCCGGTTACCCGGAAAGTCTATGGGATCCGACAGTTCTCCCTCATCTATTTTAAAACGAAGCTCCCTGGCAAAGCCTCTAAGCTCCTCTTCATCCTGAGCATCCGGCCTCCCTGTTGCAAACTGGCGCATAATGGAGTGCTCGGCAATCGCCGCTATTCCGGCCACGCAGGAAAAACCGGAAGCTGTCAGGGTGTCCTGCAGCTCCGCAAAGGTATCATCATAATCCCGGGTTTCCGTATACTACCATCAAAACTTCCCTGGCTCCGTTTCCCTTCATCCGGTGCAGTCTGGATACGGCAATATCCGGAACCCGGCCGCCATAGGAGAGAACCGCTACAATACAGATATCATCCTTCTGAAAAGAATATGCGGAAAAATCAGGCCTGCAAGGTCAGGAAAATACTTTATGGGTCATTGCCGTTCATCAGCTCCGCTGTCCCCCATTCAGCATCTTCCTTCCTGATTCCCGATTGCAATCCAGCAGATACCGTCAGTCCCTCCGCCAAAGATTTTCTCCAGCAAGCTGCAGGCACACCCAACAATATGCGAGTTCTCCCCAAACGCCGGCCTCTCAACCCTCACCTCATGATAATCCCCAAGCAGCTTCCTCCGATTAATCTGCCTCTGCAGCTCATTCAGATAACGCTTTGGCAGCCAGTACCCTTCATGCCCAATCAGAACCTTCTGCGGATTATACAGATTCACCGCATTCGTAATACCGCACGCCAGCTTATCCACCAGATCCTCAAACACTTGGTTTACCCGCTCATCCTTTTCTTTCTCCGCCATCTCACAGAATCCTCTGAAATCACGGTTCTCCCCGGTAATCTCAGCCAGCCTCTTTGTAATAACCCTGCTGCCCGCATATGTTTCCAGACAGCCCCTTCGACCGCAGGTGCAAAGATTTCCGTTCCAGTCAATGCTCACATGTCCCAATTCACTTGTAAATCCGCTGAAATCACGGTTAATCTCTCCCCCGGACACTACGCCGGATCCGATTCCGTTGGAAATCCCCACAAAGAGAAAATCCTCCGCATCCCGGCCATTTCCATAATATTTCTCGGCCAGCGCCGCGCAGTTATACTGACTGTCAAAAAAGACCGGCAGCTTATATCTTTTCTTCAGCATGGAAACAATCTCTATATCCTTTTTCCCATAGAAATTAGGCGGGTTTAAAATTCTTCCCTGCCCAATATCCACCGGCCCCAGAGAGCCGATTCCTATCCCGTAGAGACGCTCCTCCCCGGCGCTTTGAAGGACCGCATCAATACTTTCATACAATTGCTCCCATATCCTGCCGCAGTTTTCCTTTGCCACAACAAATTTCCGGCGCATTATTACATTCAGCCTGAGATCGCACAATACCACGCTGCACTCATCCCGGAAGACGTGAACTCCTATCATTTTTGGCGCATTTTCAGAAAGGCAGAGACGGATGGGATTGCGCCCCTTTCCCTTCACCGGAAGCGACGCGCTCTCCTCAATGATACCCTCCTCCAGAAATTCACTGATAATGTGCGTTGCCGCCATTTTGGACAGCCCCGTTTTTTTTGACACCTCGATTCTGGAGGAACATTCCTCCGTGACAATCAGTTTTAAGACCAGTCCGCGGTTCTGCCTTCGAAGCGTCGTATTGTTCAGCCCTGCATCCTTCATTACTGGCACCAAACCTCAAAAAAGCATCTGCATTTTCGTCTGAGGCGCAAACATAAAGAGTGAGAGATCAATGTTTGCAATCATTCCTTTCTTCGCTTTTTCTTTCACCCTTTTCCCGAAGCAGCCGGGTAAACCAGTATCGGTGCTTTAAATGCTCTAATATCCGATGCATTTTAAAATCCCATCAATGATTCGGGCATTCGCCAGGGAAAATGCTTCCGATACGGCAGGCGTCTCGCCCTCCGTAATGCAGCGTCCCAGCTGTTCCACCTCCAACCGGTAATTCTGAGGGACCGCCACGGTTTTCAGCTCTTCCCTGCCTTCAAAGGTCTTCACCAGGTAGCTCAGCTCTCCCGGCGCATTAAAGCCGAATTTTACTCCCTGAATAGAGCCTTTTGTTCCGTGAATCTGAAAACGATCCAAAGCGGAATGTTTCTCCGTGGCAAGCACCATACCGCAGTCAAAGCTTGCCCGCAGACCATTTTCATATTCCATCAGAACCGTTGTGTACATATCTACATTTTCCCCCGAAAAAGAGCTGACCGCCTGAATTTTTTCCGGCTCCTTTCCAAGCATACGCAGAATCAGGCTGCTGCAGTAGACGCCCAGATCATAGGTACTGCCTCCCAGAGTTTCCCTGCGCATGCGGATATTTTTCTCTCCATAGTCCGATGTAATCAAGGCCGCCTCCATGTAGCGCACTTCTCCGATGGTTCCGTTTTCCAGCTCTTTGTGAATCTCAGCGATATAAGGGCTGTGCTGGTAGGCAAAAGCCTCCATCAGAAAAACCTTCTGCTCCCGGGCTGTCTCAAACATTCTTTGGGCCTCCTCCGCCGTGGGAGCCAGCGGCTTTTCGCACAGAACATGCTTCTTTGCCTTTAATGCTCTGATGGTCCACTCATAATGCATGGTATTGGGAAGGGGAATGTAGACTGCCTCCACCTGAGGATCCAAAAGCAGCTCTTCGTAGCTTCCATATGCCTTTTGGAAGCCGTATTTTTCTTTAAAAGCCTCTGCTTTTTCCATGCTGCGGCCTGCGATTGCATAAAGCTCACAGTTTTCTGCCTGCTTCATTCCCTCGGCCGTATCTCTTTCAAAAATATACGCTGTTCCCAAAACGCCCCATTTTACTGTTCTCATTTTAGTATCCTCCATATTAAATTCCGCAAAGTCCTGTCAAATCTCTTAAAGTGCCATCCGGTAAATTTCAGCCATATCTTCCTTTTTTAAGGGTACGACACAGCCGTTTGCTCCCCCCGAAGCCTGCTCGCAACTTGCTGCCATCCGCTCAATCTGTTCCTCTGTCGGGCTGATTCCAAGCTCTGTCAGGGATGTGGGCATGTGAATGGAGCGGTAGAAATCCTCCATGGCACGGATTCCTTTGTCAATGGTTTCTTCTTTTGTCCCTTCCGGAACAACGCCCAGTACATTTACCGCAAATTTTTCAAATCGATCCTTTGCCGCATGATTTACATACCTTGCCCAGCTTCCCCAGATTGCAGCAAGTCCTGCTCCGTGGGCTACGTCGAACATGCCTCCCAGCTCGTGCTCCAGATTGTGGCTGGCCCAGTCGCCTCCTCCTGTGGCACAACCCGTAAGTCCGTTATGTGCCAGGCTGCCTGCCCACATAATTTCTGCCCTGGCTTCGTAATTCTGAGGCTCATCCACAAGGATACGGGCGTATTTCATTACATTTCTCATCAGTGCCTCACTGATAACGTCTGTGATCTCCATATTATGGCTGTGATTGAAGTAACGCTCCATGGTATGCATCAAAATATCCGCAACGCCGCTTGCCGTCTGATAAGCCGGAAGCGTCATGGTCAGCTCCGGATTCATAACTGCAAATCTCGGACGGCACAAATCCGCATCATACGCCCGTTTCAGTCCTTCCCTCTCGTCGGTAATAACACAGCCGTCGCTCATTTCACTTCCCGCCGCCGCTATCGTAAGCACCACGCCCAGCGGCAGACATGCCTCTGCTTCCCGCTTTCCTTCAAAGAAATCCCACACATCTCCTTCATTTGCCACGCCGTATCCGATAGCCTTTGCCGAATCAATCACGCTGCCTCCCCCGACAGCAAGAATAAAGTCAACGCTTTCTTTTTTGCAGAGTGTGATTCCTTCATACACCAGAGAAAGGTGCGGATTGGGGACAACGCCGCCCAGGGTTACATAGGAAATCCCCGCTTCCTCCAATGAGTGCCGGATACGATCCAGCAAGCCGGAACGCGCCGCACTTTTTCCTCCGAAATGAATCAGAACCTTTTTGCTTCCCTGTTCCCTGATTAATTCGCCTGTCCGCAGTTCCGTCTCTTTTCCGAATATTACCTTTGTAGGGGTATAATACTCAAAATTTTGATACATTTTTTGCCCTCCGTTTTCATTCCGCAAAACCTCTCCGTGTACCTTTTATGAAAAAATTTCCTCCACAAATTGAGATTTTGCTGTTTCCAATTAGTACAACGCTTTTACTTTATACTTATATAATACACTCATTTTACTAATTGTCAAGGAATAATATTACATAAAACAGCCAAGTCCAGGTAAATCTCTCCTGTCCTTGGCTGTTTTACCGCTTATTTATTTTAATTCCAGCTCAAACCCCTCACCAACCTGCACATAATCATCACTTATCCGGCCGTCCTCCTCCGGGAGCTGCACCGCATACAGGGTCATGGCCGCACTTCCGGCATCCATATCCAGTCTGCCGTCGTCAATCACTTCCTCATTCTGCATATAACCCGATTTCTGATCCTGGGTACGTACGCCGAATTCCACCTGACGGCCAGCCGTGTCCTCCGCTTTTATCATTAAAATATAATTGGTCGGCCCGGAAATCTCATAGGAAATTCTCTGCTCCAGATCATTGGCCGTAAGCTCCTTAAGCGTAACCTTCACTCCATCCGGAAGCTCAAATTCCTTTTCTATGGCAACCCGCACCGTATCGGCAATCAAATCCGCACCGTCCGCCCGGAAAGCGAATTCCCATTTTCCTTTTACGCCATTCTGTAATCCAAGCTCATGAAATACGATCCGATAATCATTTTCCTGAGAAGAATCAATGCCTGTGTCTAACAAATTGTATTCCGCAACCACACCCAAGACCCTCTGCTCTTCGTCCAGAAAGCCTGCGCTTCCCCCTGCTGAAACCTTGAAATTATCTCCGTTGACATACAATGCTCCGTCCGGCGTCAGATACTCTTCCATCGGCTGACCGTCCTCACGCTGAAGGGTATAATTGATCACCAGCTTACCTTCGGAAACCACCGCCTCCTGAAGCGTTATCACATATCCCTTATCCGCCATGGGAGTATTGATTACCTCCTTGTAGTCGGAAAGCTCCCCGGAGAGCCCAAGGGCATTGCCAATGCTCCATCCAATCTGCTTGATGGCCGCATGCACTTCATCTCCGAAAGCCACTGTTCCGACTGTCAGAATCAGTGCGGCACAGGCTGCCACGGATACCCGGCGAAAAATTCCCTTCTTTGTCCGTTTTTCTTTTCGAATCTCATTTAAAACATTCTTCTGATATCTTTTCATTTCCACATCACTGGGGCACTCTGCCAGGTAGTCTTCAGGCGCTCCAAGCTCTGTTTTTATCTCATTTGCCAGTTTGTAGGCTTCCCTGTTCATATTTATGCCCTCTTCCTTTCTCCGAATTTGCTGCGGATTTTCTGCTTTCCGCGAAATATCCGTACATATACATTGTCTCTGCTGATGCCGAGGGCCTCTCCTGCTTCCTCCGGCTCCTCCTCTTCTATGAAAATCCGCCGGAACAGCTCCTGATCCTTGGGCTTTAAGCATCCTAAAATCTCCTCTGTTTCTCTTGAAAGCTCCTGTTCAGTAAGCTTACGGAAAGAGGGGTCCTCCTGAGGAATCTCCATTTCTTCAATGGGAACGGTGGTAAATTCCCGGCTCAGCCTGCGTAAGGCATCAATGGCCTCCAGACGCGCTACTCCGGCCGCCCAGCCCTCAAAGCTCCCTTTTGTCTCATCATAGCTGTCGATATTCTGCCAGATGCCCAGGAAAATATCATTCATACATTCCTCTATCCGGTCGGGAGCATTAAACAGGCGCTTCCTCACAATGGAATGAAGCAGGCCTCCGTAGGTTTCTATGACGTAGAGGATGCCCTCCTCCTTTTGCTTTTTGATCAAATCAATAAAATTATTTTCATTTTCTTTCATATACAGTTACCTCAAAATGAAATTCCGTAAGCTTACGCGGCGCCCGTCCGCTGCGCCTTTGGGGTTGAACATCATTGCTTTTTCCCGCCCCTTCACCTTATACTTCGTTTTAAAAATGGGAAATCTTACGGTTTTTGCAATTTTTTTAATATTTTCTGATTTTTGTCAGGGAAAAGCTTTGCGCCTTCAGCAAGCCGCCAGAACCGAAGGGACGGCTCATATTCTCTGCCTTGGTATTTATTTTTAGAATATATCAGCAAAAATAACGCTCAGATGTATGTCATGTGCATCTGAGCGTTTCATAAAAACGTATTCTATTCCATATATCCGCTTGAATCAATTCTAGTAGTCCGTACTGGAAATCCTTGTGCATATTTCTGAGGATATTTTTCCGAGAGTGCAGGTCAAAAAACGCAGACGTAGTGGTGCTACGGCGAGGCTTTTTGACCTGTGCTATCGGAGAAATAGACCGGAAATATGCACAAGGATTTCCGATACGGACTACTAGCATGAAGTCTCTTTTACAGAAGCATATAATCAAAGGTCCGCTTCAAATACTCATTGTACCCTGCCTTCTCCACAGCCTCCGAAGCAACAATGGAAATGCTCCCCAATTCCTTATCCCCCAGCATATAGGTAAGCTTCCCGATTTCCTGCCCTTCCTGTACGGGGGCGGTCAGTTCCTTGACGCAGAGCCATTTCTTTTCAATGGCGGTCAAATCCTCTCCTGTCGTGCTGAGATAGGCAAATGTCCCGTCATAGGTTCCCTTTACCTCCTCTTTCACACCGAAGCGAATGGGAACCACCACATCGGGCTGCTCCTCCAGATCCTGGTAGAGACTGCATTTGGCATAGCCGTAATTCAGAAGCGCCGTTGCATCCGCAAAGCGCCCTTTGGGGTCGGGAGCCGCCATGATCACGGCAATCATTTCAATACCGTCCTTCTCCGCCGTTGCCGACACGCAGTATTTTGCAAGGCTGGTAGAGCCGGTCTTTAAGCCTGTGGCATAGGGATACTGGCGGATCAGCTTGTTGGTATTGGCAAGGCCGAACTCCTCCGTTCCGCGTTTGGTCGTATGGGTGATATTTTCCATCCAGATTGTGGAGTAATTATGTATCTGGGGATATTTGGTAATCAATTCCCGGGACATCAGGGCAATATCGTAGGCCGTAGTCACATGGCCGTCCACGTCCAGACCGCAGCAGTTGACAAAGTGAGTGTCCTTCATGCCAAGCTCTTTCGCCCGATTGTTCATCATTTCCACAAAAAGCTCTTCCGTTCCGGCGATGTACTCCGCCATTGCTACGGAGGCATCATTCGCAGAGGCTACGGAAATGCACTTGATCATCGTATCCACACTCTGAGTCTCCCCCTCCTCTAAAAAGACCTGGGAGCCACCCATAGAAGCCGCATAGGTGGAGGTTGTCACCGTATCCTCCAGCTTAATCTTCCCCTGAGAAATGGCGTCGAAGATCAGCAGAAGTGTCATTATCTTCGTCACACTGGCCGGCGGAAGCTTCTCATGGGAATTTTTCTCCAAAACCACGGTTCCCGTAGAAGCCTCCATAAGAACCGCAGAGGGCGCGCTGATTCCAATGCTGTCCCCGGCGGCCGGCGCTGCCTCATCCCCCGGATCTTCACCGGCTGTCTCCGCGGCCGATTCTCCGGCAGCCTGCCCGGACTGAGCGATTTTACCCAATATGGATTCCTCTACCTCCTTCCCCGGCAGCTTTTCCCCCGGAGCCGCCTTCTCGGGAAGCTCCTGATCTGTGCTCCGGCCCTCCGCGGCTATTTCCTCTGTTTTGCGTTCCTGGTCTTTTGTCTGTGCTGCGGGTGCGCTTCCGCCGCTTTCTTCCTGCGCTTCAGCCGGATTTGAGTTCTCATTTTGCTCCTGAACTTCGGCCGGCGGCATATAGTTCTGAGCCTGGCTTCCCTCCTCCGTCTCCCCTCCCGATGCCTGCACAAGAAGCGCCGGCGACCGGAAGCCAAGGCAGAAAACAAGCAGGAAAATACAAACCTTCTTCATAAAATTCCCCTTCTATTTATTGCCATTACTATTAGTAATGTAATAGAAGGAGAAAATATGTCATTTTTGTGGAAACACTTCCGCGAATCGATTTCATTTCCTTTTCCGCCCGGCGCTCAAACTGACATCCCGCTCCAAATCAGCGAGCCGTGCTCCCTCATGGCATCATGCGCTTCGTCTGACAGGCCGTCAAGCTTATCCGCAAGATTTCGAATGGGCAGATAGTAAACCTCTGTCATCCGCGGGGTATATGCATAATTTTTCCAATTCCGCCGGATTTTCTTTTTCAAATACCGTCCGCACCAGAGCTTCCATTGAAGTTCCCCTCAGCGGACAAGGGATTCAGATCCCGAATCTCATTTTTGAATGGAAGAAAGCTTCCGCTCCTCCAATTCCTCATAATCCACATGATGCCCCACATACTTGTAAGCCGGACGGACAATCTTGCCCGCATTTGCCAGCTCTTCGATACGGTGGGCGCTCCAGCCGGAGATACGGGAAATGGCAAAAATAGGCGTAAACAGCTCCGCCGGAAGTCCAAGCATACTGTAGACAAAGCCGCTGTAAAAGTCCACATTGGCGCAGACAGGCTTTAAGAGCTTCCGTCCCGACATTAAGCACTCTCCGCCAAGGCGCTCCACGCGCTCGTACAGCTCAAATTCCCGGGTCAGGCCCTTTTCCTCGGAAAGCTTTCTCGCATACTCCTTTAAAATCACGGCCCTGGGATCGGATTCCGTATAAACGGCATGGCCGATTCCATAGATCAGTCCGGCCTTGTCAAAGGCTTCTTTTCTGAGAATCCGTATCAGATAAGCACGGAGAGCCTCCTCATCCTTCCAGTTTGACACATGGTCCTTGATGTCACGGAACATTTCCTGAACCTTCAGGTTGGCGCCGCCGTGCTTGGGACCCTTTAGGGACCCTAAGGACGCCGCTACTGCGGAATAGGTATCCGTTCCGGTGGAGGAAACCACATGGGTGGTAAAAGTAGAGTTGTTGCCGCCGCCGTGTTCTGCGTGAAGCACCAGGGCCACATCCAGTACTTTTGCCTCAAGCTCCGTATAAGTGCCGTCCTTGCGAAGAAGGCGCAGGATATTTTCTGCCGTGGAAAGCTCCGGCTTGGGATTGCGGATAATCAGGCTCTTGTCCAGGTGGTAATGGCGGTAGGCGTGATAACCGTAGACGCAGAACAGGGGGAACTGGGCAATCAGCCTTAAGGACTGCCGCAGTACGTTTGCAATGGAAATGTCCTCCGGGTTCTCGTCGTAGGAATAGAGGGTCAGCACGCATTTTTGCAGGGTGTTCATCATATTGGAGCTGGGAGCCTTCATTACCACATCCCGGACAAAGGTATCCGGCAGGCTGCGAAATTCTCCCAGGATTTCAATAAACTCTTTGAGCTGCTCCTCCGTAGGCAGCTTGCCGAACAGCAAAAGGTAGGTCGATTCCTCAAAGGCAAAGCGGCGGTTGGCGAAGCCCTTTACCAAATCCCGGACATTTACGCCCTGGAAATAAAGCTCGCCGTCAATGGGGACTTTTTCTCCCTCCACATAGCCGAAGGAAACCACGTCCGAAATCTCCGTAAGGCCGGTGAGAACGCCTTTTCCCGAGGAATCACGAAGGCCCCTTTTTACATCGTACTCTTCATAAAGCTTGCCGTCAATCTGACCGGAACGCATACTGTATTCTACCAGCTTTTCCAGTCTTTCATCTACATGTACTTCTTTTTTCATAATGTTCTCCTATTCCGGTTTCGAAATCTTACTCTTCACCTATGTGAAATGAATGTTCAGCCGCAAGCCTGCTCTATCCCATAAGCCAGCCGATCCATATTCCAAGGATTGCTCCCATAAGTACCTGCAGAGGGGTATGTCCCACAAATTCCTTCAATTTCTCCTCTGTCAGCTTCTTTCCCTCCAAAGTTTTAAAGCTGTCTAAAATCTGATTGAGCAGCTTTGCCTGCTTACCTGTCTCCAGGCGCACGCCCATCGCGTCGTGCATAACGATGATCGCAAGTATCGCCGTTACTGCGAAGATTGAGGAGCCGACGCCGTATTCTTTTCCCGCGGAAACGGCCAGGGCGCAGACCGTAGAGGCGTGGGAGCTTGGCATACCGCCGGAGCCTATGAGCCGCTCCGGATCAAATCCCTTATTTACCCAGGCATGGATCAGGGTCTTTAACACCTGTGCCACAAACCAGCCTGTGACTGCGCTTATTAATAGTGTATTTCCTGTCAGTGCTTCAAAACCGCTCATCTGTTATGTATTCCTTCCTGTCTGAAAAACATCTTTGTCCATTATAGCGGATCTTCTTCCTTCTGGCAAGCACAGGTAAATAATCCCTGCGGAAATCTATGAAAAGCCGCGACATGGCCGGCACGTCCCGCTTTGTCATAATATTGTCCCAATTGGGTTTCGCAAACTCTATATCAATCGGTGTGAAACACAGGGCAAATTTCACCTGTTTGTAAAATATATAGGCAAGTATCTTCTTCCCTTTAATCCAAACTTTGACGGATGAAGCCAACCCTGAAAGAGAATGTATTATGGTAAATCAGCAGGGTATGCTTTTCCAAGTGCCAATTGTGATTTAATAACTTGATAAAATCAATCCTTTTCCACAAGATATTTTAACATTTTAAACGCAGAAGACTTTTTTGCCTCTTTCTTTGATGAAGCTTTTGATAAAAAACTTCTATTCTTTTCCTCTATAAAACACTTACATTCCCAAATAGGATTTCCATTTTGATCATATTTCTGATAAAATTTGTAAACAGGAACCGAAAAATATCCGCGTCTTGCTAATGTTTCCAGCTGATTTATGGCTTCCTGTTTATTGGGATTTCGTATTTCATCCTTCATTAAATTTGTCAGATTATGTTTCTCCAAGTAATCATATGCAACATTACAGGCTGCCCTTCTCGCTTCGCTTTTGGAAATTCCAAATCCCCTGAATACTGGTAACTGTTCATCAATTTTTAGAAGACAGTAAAATTGAATTTTATGAATCTGGTTGTCTCCAAGCAAATTAAATGTTTGGGAAACTCCATGAAAAGGAAAGTACCATGTAGATTGATTACTTGCTTTCTCAAAATGATATAATGGGATGTTTCCATTTCTTTTACATGTCCAATCCTGTATCAAACTGACATAATCGGTGTCCGTATTTTCTGCCAGTTCGCTGTTAGGAGCAAGCATAATATCCACAACATCCTCAAGCTCCGATATATTCCATTGGGAATCCAAAGCCACAGCACCTAATATCGCTTCAAATAGGTCCTCTTTTACAGAGTCTTCCTCATAAACATGGTTGTTGACATCTCCTTTTCCCATAATCAGATATTCGTCTAGACCAAGCATATCCATTCTGCGTGCCAGCGTTTTTTTCTCAACTAATTTCTTTTTTAATTCAGTTAGTTTGTTCTCACGGTATTCTGTCACAAATTCATCAAACTCACTGTTCTTATCAAAATCTTCACATTCACTCAGAAAATAACCATATTTATTAGCAAGAAATTTTACAACAATAAGATCCAGAACTTTATCTCCTATAAATTCCAGAACCTCATTATCTTCCCCGCCGTTTTCCTTTGAATAAGAACGTCTTACAAATGCCTGCTGAAGCAAATCCAAATTTTTGAAGCAATAGCCAATCTGATCCTGAATAAAAATAAAATCCTTTTTTTCCATAAAAAATACCTCCCAGTAAGTTTTTTACTAAAAGGCAAATAATTGTCTACCAAAACAAGACATTGCCATAAAAAGCAATGCTTCTCCGGCTAGACATTTATAGATTAAATTTAATTCTTTGTTTTTGGATGTTTACCTATATTCACTTGCATAAATAAAAATAAACATACAAATACAATGTTTTAAATTTAAAATATTATGCCTGATAGCAATTAAAGCATATTATAAACCACTACATCTGTCAAGTATGGATCCGGCCGTTGCCGTTCACTTTGTGATCAGTAACTCGCTTCACAAGAGCACATGGAATCCACCTGGCAGGTTTGGTTCTCCTTATGATAACTGATACACAGAAATCGTAAAAAGATATGATTTTGCACTGAAAACTTGGAATTTCCTCGCAAAATGTGCGGAAACATCTCGCAAAACAGTAACCCAAAATGTCATTAAATTAAGCCTTCACAAGTTTTTCAAACTTAATTTAATGACATTGATTATATCATAGCTATATTTACATTATTATGGCAATGGAGTGTCAGAAAACAAAATAAATATGCCTGCAAAGGTAAACCCCTTCCAAACGGAAAAGTAACCTGTACTATATCTGCTATACTATATCTGCTATACTATATCCGCTTTACTTACTGTCCGCAGGAATAAGCTTCCTTCCCTCACCCCGTATGCATCCGCTTAATCACCTTAAGCCTTGTAAACTCCTCGCGCTCCTTCTCTTCCAAAGCGTTCGCAATATCCTTCACCAAGGTTTCATACCTGGGAATCGTAATATTCTGTAAAGCATTGGCCCTCTTCTGAGCCTTTTTGATGTTGGCCGCCAACAGATAGGCCGAGTTCTCCACCATAGAAAGCTTCACCGTCAGATCCTTCACCTTTTCAAAGGACACACGGGCAATATCCAGAGATTCCCTTGTACTGTAGAAGGCATACGCCGGGGTCCGGGTTGCCGCGTCGTAGCGCACCAAAGGAATCTCAGTTCCCATAATGCTTCGAAGCTTTACCTCAATCGTATCCTCTACAGGCACATTCCGGGCAACGTCCGACACGAAATTCACTCCCAGCTCCATGTTGGCCTTCTGGAGCGCCTCATATGCTGACTGGAAAGTGGTTCGGATCTCCTTTTGGATATCCCTCGCCTGCTCCACCAAGCCCATCAATTCCCGTATGAGGATATTCCGCTTCTTATCCATCAGCTCGTAGCCCTGCCGGGCCAGTACCAGAGAATTTTTTGCCAATATTAAATTACCCTTCGTAGGAAATGATTGGTTATCCATTTTGCCTCCTATAAAAGTCGCTGCGCGACGGCGCTAAAGGGTAAAGCCGCTTCGACGCACTTGTAATGAGAGAAACTTTTATTCGAAAGAGCACTCATAAAAGTTTCTCTCGTGCGCCTTTGCGACTTTACCGGTCGGCAGAAATTATTTTCAAAAACACTTGACATTTCTTAGCCGGACGATTCCGGTTTCGTACTGCCTCTTCCAATTCCGCAAATCCAACTGCTTATGCTTCCTCTGTCTGAGGCTTATAGTACTGATCCAGTATCTTCGTATCAATTCGATCCAGCTCTTCCCTCGGCAGCATGCCAAGCAGCTCCCAGCCGATGTCCAGCGTAGTCTGAATCGTCCGGTTATCCTCCGACCCCTGTCCTACAAAGCGTTCCTCAAATGCCTTGCCAAAGAGCAGGTATTTCTTATCAATCGGAGAAAGCTCATCCTCACCGATAACAGACGCCAAGGCCCTTGCATCCCCCACCTTTGCGTAGGAAGAAAAGAGCTGATTGGACAATGCCTGGTGATCGCCTCTGGTATACCCCTCTCCGATGCCGTCCTTCATAAGACGTGACAGGGAAGGAAGTACATTGATAGGCGGATAGACGCCCTGTCCGTTGAGAACTCGATCCAGTACAATCTGCCCTTCCGTAATATAACCGGTCAGGTCCGGAATGGGATGGGTAATATCATCGTTCGGCATGGTCAGAATGGGAATCTGTGTCACGGAACCGTTGATGCCCTGCACAATTCCCGCACGCTCATAAATAGTCGCCAATTCGCTGTACAAATAACCGGGATAGCCCTTTCTGGAGGGAATCTCTCCCTTGGAGGAGGAAACCTCACGCATAGCCTCCGCAAAGGAAGTCATATCCGTCAAAATAACCAGGATGTGCATATTGCACTCAAAGGCAAGATACTCTGCCGCCGTCAGCGCTACTCTTGGCGTAATCAGACGTTCTACCACGGGATCATTTGCCAGATTCAAAAACATGGTCACATGCTCGGACACGCCGCTCTCCTCAAAAGCACGGCGGAAAAACTCAGCCACATCATGCTTAACGCCCATAGCCGCAAACACAATCGCAAACTCTTCGTCGGAATCCTCTCCTAAAGAAGCCTGGCGCACAAGCTGCGCCGCAAGCTGATCGTGGGGAAGGCCGTTTCCTGAAAAAATAGGAAGCTTCTGACCGCGGATCAGGGTAGTCAGTCCGTCAATGGCGGAAAAACCGGTCCGAATATAGTTTCGGGGGTATTCGCGCATAACGGGATTCAAGGGCTGGCCGTTTACATTCCGGTGGATGTCAGACTCCACCTCGCCTAGACCGTCAATGGGCTGTCCGATGCCGTTGAAGGTACGGCCCAAAATTTCCGGGGAAAGGGCTATCTCCATCGGATGGCCTGTCAGCTTGGTATGGGTATTCCGAAGGGACATATTGTCCGTGCCGCCGAATACCTGGATTACTGCCTTATCCTCATAGCACTCGATAATACGGCCCAATTCCTTTTTCTTACCGTCAATGGTAACTTCCACAATCTCTTCATAGGAGGCATCCTGTACACCCTCCAGCGCAATCAGAGGGCCGTTAATTTCACTCAATCCTAAATATTCTATCGACATACTCTCTCCTATTCCAGTTCCGCAGAATCCAGCCAGTACACGGCTCCTAGAAGTATTTCCGGCCGCAATAGCATCCGTCCGTAAATCCTTCTGTGCACTGGCCGGATTCTGCTGTTTTTATTCCAGTTCCGCAGAACCTGGTCAGTACACGGCTCTGCTGATCTATGCATTCTTTTCCAGTACTCTCTCATAAAAAGCGTCTATCTCTTCCCGATAACCCTCAAAGTCCTCCAACTGGCTGTTGGGTACATCGTACTTGATGGCAATGACGCGCTCGAAGATATTCTCCGATTTCAGTACGGACATAGGCATGTTAAGAGCAATCAGCGCTCTCGCCTTGTCATAGAGATACAGGATAATCTGCATCATTTTCATCTGCTTCTCCATAGGAACACAGGTATCGTCAGGATGGAAAGCGTTCTGCTGAAGAAAGCCCAGACGTATCACCCTGGCAATCTCCAGGACAAGCTTCTGATCATCCGGCAGTACATCGCTTCCGATCAGCTTTACAATCTCCATCAGACTGCACTCCTGGTTTAAAAGCACCATAATCCGGTTCCGGCAGTCCATAAAGTCCTTGGACACGTGATCCTTATACCAAGGCGCCAGATCGGAGGTATACTCGCTGTAGCTGGTCAGCCAGTGAATGGCCGGGAAATGGCGTGCATAGGCCAGGGACTTATCAAGCCCCCAGAAGCAGCGGACAAACCGCTTGGTATTCTGTGTCACAGGCTCGGAGAAATCGCCACCCTGAGGCGACACGGCGCCGATAATGGACACGCTTCCCTCCGTTCCGTTTAAATTCAGCATCAGCCCCGCTCTCTCATAGAAGGCTGACAGACGGGATGCCAGATAAGCCGGGAAGCCTTCCTCCGCAGGCATTTCCTCCAAACGGCCGGACAGCTCGCGCAAAGCCTCCGCCCACCGGGAAGTAGAGTCCGCCATAATTGCCACATCATATCCCATATCCCGGTAGTACTCCGCCAGAGTAATTCCCGTATAAATGCTTGCTTCACGGGCAGCCACCGGCATATTGGAAGTATTGGCAATCAGAGCCGTCCGATCCATCAGCGGATTTCCCGTCTTGGGGTCGATAAGCTCGCCGAACTCCTCCAACACCTGGGTCATCTCATTGCCGCGCTCTCCGCAGCCGATATAAATAATAATATCCGCATCCGACCACTTGGCAATCTGATGCTGAGTCATGGTCTTTCCCGTACCAAAACCGCCGGGAACAGCCGCCGTTCCGCCCTTTGCAATGGGAAACAGGGTATCCAGAATACGCTGCCCCGTGATCAGAGGCTTTGATGCCGGATAGCGCTTTCTGGTGGGACGCGGAACACGGATAGGCCATTTCTGCAGCATGGTCAGCTCCTGCTCGCTTCCGTCGTCGTGCTGGAGTACGGCAATGGTATCCCGGATAGTGTATTCTCCGTCCGGCATTACCTTTACAATGGTTCCCTCCATATCGGGAGGAACCATAACCTTGTGAAGTATGGCTGTGGTCTCCTGAACCTCGCAGATAATGGTGCCGCCGCTTACCCGGGTTCCCGGCTTCACGGTCATATGAGCCTTCCACAGCTTTTCCATATCCAGAGAATCCACCACGGTTCCCCGGTTGATGTAAGCGCCGCCGTCCTTGGCAATCTCACTTAACGGGCGCTCAATTCCGTCGTAAATATTGTTTAAGATTCCGGGAGCCAGCATTACGGAAATCGGCGCTCCCGTACCCTCCACAAGCTCCCCCGGCTTGATACCGGTGGTTTCCTCATATACCTGGATGGTAGTGCGGCCCTTGTTCAGTCCGATAATCTCGCCTACAAGCCGCTCGCGGCCCACATAGACCATCTCAGCCATCTTAAATTCCGTATTGCCTTTCAGATACACGACAGGACCATTGATTCCATAAATAACACCTGTCTTATTCATATGCCGTTCCTCCCCTAAGCTTGAACTTTTCTCTGGCTTCCGCAAGCTTTGTCTCAAAGGAATTGTCTATCAGAATATTTCTTCCCGGAATTACTGCCCGGGTTCCGCCCATAAAGGAATAGCTGCTTACCGTAATCGGCGCGCCTGCCTCTACCTCCAGACTGGTCTTCCGCTCCGCATCGGAAGGATCGATGTAGAGAATCACCTCTTCTCCCCTGGCAAAAGCAATGGCTTCCTTCAATTGCCGCACCAGAAGACGCTGATAATCGGAACTCTCCGCAAACCGGGCCAGACGGTCCTTCATTTCCACAAACAGTTTTTCCTTCAATTCTTCCTGCATGCTGCTGAGGGTCCGGCGGAGCTTCACCTGCTCCTCGGAAAAACGCTTGTTGTTTTCCCGGATCAGATGCTCGCTCTCTGACTTAATCTCCAGATTTTCCTGGCGTTTTTTGTTTTCCTGGTACTCCTGGAAGATCTCCTCCATAGTATTTGTATATTCAAGGAGCACGCCGTCGTACTTTTTCCGCGCCTCCTCCATAGAATACTGCATCAAATGCTGTAGCTTCTCTTCGATTGTCAAAGGGGTCACCTTCTTTCTTAAACCTTCAGTCCTACGGCCTCATTTACATATGAGGTAATGAAATTCTCCCCGCGCTGTGTGCCGTGGCGGTCAGGAATCTCAATAAGCAAAGGCAGGCTGCGGCTTAAGCGTATCTCATCAATCAGCTCAGGATACTCCCTTCCGAACTTCTCCGTCAGAACGACAATGGCAATCTCCTTATCGGTCAGCACCCGGTCAAGAGCTTCCTTCAATTCCTCTCTTCCATGAGCCACAGTGCCCTCGACACCGGCCAGGCGCATACCTGTATAGGTGTCCATATTGTCGCTTATCAAATACATTTTCATAGGATTTTCTGCCTTTCCTGTTAATATGTAACAATTCGGACATCGAACCGTTACCTTGCTTTTTTCCTTTCGGCCTCTGTAAAACCGCTTTTGGCGGAATTTACAGCTTACCTAAGATCATAAAGGAAATAATCAGGCCATAGAGAGCAATACCCTCTGCCATAGCTACGAAAATCATGGACTTACCGAATACGCTCTGATCCTCGCTGATAGCGCCCAGAGCCGCACTTGCGGAGGATGCCACGGCAATACCGGAGCCGATGCCGGAGATTCCCGTTGCCATTGCTGCCGCTATATAGCCAAGACCGGTTGCCAGTCCGCCGTTTGCGGCTGCTCCCGCTGTCTCTGCCGCATGAACATTTCCGCCATAGGCCAGAATTGATGCCAGACACAGGGTGCTGAAAAAGAAAAAGCAGTTGCATGCCAGGGAGGTCTTATAACGCTTCCGGCTCTTCTCGCCCAGGAAATATGCTCCAACGGGAACTACAATGCTTAACAACAGTGCTGCTACCAAAGTTACCTTTACCAACATAGACATAATAATCTCCTCCTATTTTGAGTTCCGCAATATCCCAATCCATACACCTTTTAAGAAGGATTTCCGGCCACAGAAGCTTGCGTCTGTAAATCCTTCTGTGCATTGATTTGGATATTGCTGTTTTTTTGAGTTCCGCAATATCCCAATCCATACACCTTTTAAGAAAGATTTCCGGCCACAGAAGCTTGCGTCTGTAAATCCTTCTGTGCATGGATTCGGATATTGCTGTTTTTTGAGTTCCGTAATATTTTAATTCGCTTTTTTCATTTCATAAGGCACAAATTCGCGCCCCGTTCCTTTATAGTAACGGCTGAACAGCTCGTAATACTGAAGTCTCAGCACCTGGATTCCAACAATCAATCCCTCCATCGCACAGACAAACACATTGCCCAGGATAATGACGATCCAGTTGCCGCTTCCGCCCTCGAAGCCTGCGAGCATCAGCACCACTTCCATCATGGCCGCATGGCTTACTGCAAAAGCGCCCACACGGACAAAGGACAGGGTGTTGGAGAAAAAGCTCAGCAGCACCTCAAATAATTCAAAGAAGGACTGGACCAGGTACATGCCTACGCTCCCCTCGATGCCGCTGCCCTTCTTTTCGAGCCGGGCGGTCAAAGGCTCTTTGAAGAACATGGCCAGAAGTGGAATCCCGAATACCACTCCCAGTACAATGCCTGCCGGAAGAATCTGACCGGTCATCACCAGAATCAATACAATTGCCAGTGCGCCGTAGAAAATAAATCCGGCCACTCCGTTGGGGTCAAACCATCCTTCCGCATCCTTGTTTTTGATACTGACGCGGATGTGAAGCAGCATTGCCGTCAAAATCATAAACATGCCGAAGACCACGGCCACTACAAAGACCGTATTCATCTGACCGATAATGGGAAGGGTCATCATCGCCTCCTTGGGACTCAGCCAGATATGGTGAATCACCGTATCCTCAAAGCCAAAGAAGCTTCCGTACAGGAATCCGAACACAACGGAAAAGATACCCGCGCAGGAGACAATGGCCGCCAGGCTCATGCCCTTCTTCTTATAAAGAAGCGCGCCTCCCAAAAGAAGCACCAGCCCCTGTCCCACATCGCCGAACATGGCTCCGAAGATAAAGGAGTACGTCAGCGCCACAAAAATTGTGGGGTCCATCTCATTGTAGGCCGGAAGTCCGTACATTTTAATATACATCTCAAAGGGACGAAACAGCTTCGGATTCTTCAGTTTGGTAGGCGGTGTGCTGAATACATTGTCGTGATCATCCTCCACCACCACAAAGATCCGCTCGTCATCCTCAATCTCCGCCTGGAATGCATCCGCCTGATCCTCCGGCATCCAGCCGCACAGAATGTAGAACACCTGGTTCCGCTCCCGCGTCAGGGCTGCATATTTGCGTATCTCAAAGACTTCTCTGCGCCGCTCCAGGAGGGCACAGGCAGCCGCAAGCTGGTCCCCGTGGTCCGCCACAACACGATTCATCTCGTGTTCCAGAGCCGCAAGCTCTTCATTGATGCCTTTAAGCCCCTGCTTCAGCTTTTCCAAGGCATCCTTCGGCGTTCCCATGTATTCGTCAGGCATAAAGTAATGCTCAAAGTGCATGGAGGCATATACCGCGTCAATCTTGTCCGCAAAGGACACCGGCACAAAATAAACGCCCCACACATAATTATCGTCACACTGACATTTATAAAAAATGGTGTCTAAGGTATCGTATACATACCGCTCAAACTTTTCAAAATGTTCCCTGGAAATACGCCCGAAGCGGTATTTCACATAGCGGAAGCCCAAAAGCTCATGAATGTCGTAGGGGATTGTCTCAAAAGGAGTAATCATATCCATAGAATCCTGACACTTCTTCTGTCTGGCCAGAAGCTCCGCTTTCTTTTCCTGAAGCTCCTCCAAATCCTCCTCCGCCTTTTTCAGAAGCTCTATTGCTTCCTGTGGGGTCATCTCCGGAAACGACCGGTTGGTTTTCAAATCCTCCGGCAAGTATTCCTTTGCTCTCTTTAAGACCTCGTCATAGGGATTCTTATCCGTGTATGGCCTTAAATCGTGTACGGTCTTAAGCTCTGTCAGTGCATTTTCCAATTGTATCTCATATTTGGAAAGGTACTGCCCGGCTATTCGTTCGATATCGTCCTTAGGGCCGGTGATGCTTAAGAAATTCATTTTAACAACCACTACTATACCTCCTATTAAAAGTCGCTGCGCGACGGCACTTGCCTACCCTCTGATATACGCCAGGGTTTCCCGGGGCTCCAGGCCGTACCGGACTCCTTCCAATACGGTAGTCAGCTTGTCAATCTCCTCCTCCTTATCATGGAGATAGGACGTTACAACGGCCAGTGAATAGGGATTCTTCCGCCGCTCTTCCCCGTAAATCCGATTCAAAAGCTGCCGGTTCAGCTTTTCCAGCTCTCCGACCGCCACTTCCTCAAAATGCCTGCCGTAGTAGGTTCGGGCCAGAATTTCCTCCAGCTCCTTCTCGTCCGAAGCCGTAGCCATAGCCTGGATTTCCTCATCCCGCAGATGATAGGTCACAGGAATCACCAGGGCAAATACGGAAGTTGTGGGAAGCTGGTAATATCTTTTGGCCCGGCTGATCCAAGTCAGATTCAGCAAGTCAATCTGACTTCCGAAGGTCCGGGTCAGCATTTCAAGCTCCGCTCCCCGCAGAATCTTATCCTTCTGCTTCCACAGCTCTGAAAAATAGTAAAGGTCCAGGGTCATCTCATAGTCAAACAGCGTGATCTCCCGCCCATAATCCAGGCGCAGCAGCACCTTTTTATATCTCGTATCCCGCAATGCCTCAAGAAGCTCGGAAATCGTCCCGGCCTGGGACAATTCCTCCATGTGGATATTCGACAGCTTCTGAAAAAAGCCCCTCAGCTCTCTGGATTCCCCGGTCCGGTCCCCGTGATTGAAAATCCGCCGCAAGGCGCGTTTAATCACGGAAATCTCGAATTTTCCAAAGTAAAGCTCCAGCAGTTTTTTCTGCTTCTTATCACAGAACCGGTACAGCTTGGTAAAATCGTAATAGAGTGTTCCCACCACCAGGCGTTCCAACTCACTCCGGTGAAGCTTGGCCGCATCCTGTTTCTCCAGAACGATACGGTAGGAGGGAATCTGTTCCAGATAGGCAATCGCCTGAGAGATGTTTTCCATCTGTGCCAGATTTTCAAAATCCTTCTCTTTCAGGAGATGGCTTTTCATGCCCCGGATCTTGGTGGCAAGAGCACCGTAGCTCATCACTCCGCTCATATTACTCTCCTATAATATAATGAAACAGCTCGTCTACCAGTTTTTCGTGGTTCTGGGTGTATTCCTTCTTCATGGCTTCCAATGCCTGCTCGGTCTCACGGCGCATTTTAAGAAGCTCTTCCTCGGCTTCCGCCTTCAGCTTCTCATTGATCTCCTTTAGCTTTTCCTCTGTCCGGGCTTCCAGCTCCCGATCAAAGTCCAGGGTTTTCTGCTCATATTCCTTGGCAATCCGTCTCTTTTCATCGGCCGACTGCTTCTCCACATTCACGGCCGCCGCCTCGATCTCGGAAAGCCGGTTCAGCACAGTCACCATCTGTTCCATGCTATTGCCTCCATTCCAGTTCCGTAATATTCTCCCAAGACACTTGTTAGAAATCAATTTCCGGCCACAGGTCCATGTGTCCGTAAATCAATTTGTGTCTTGGCAGAATATTACTGTTTGATTCCAGTTCCGTAATATTCTCCCAAGACACTTGTTAGAAATCAATTTCCGGCCACAGGTCCATGTGTCCGTAAATC
>OFFF01000354.1_pt1 | contig 35810 bp, 22 predicted proteins | sample 1521301 | NCBI WGS metagenome assembly OFFF01 (sample SAMEA3504101, study PRJEB24116) | mouse gut metagenome | biome: mouse gut; feature: mouse-associated habitat; material: faeces | place: Denmark | collected 2011
TGGAGAGATTATGAGATTTACTGTCCATTAAGTTATGGAGATATGGAATATGCAAAAAAGGTAATAGAAAAGGGTAAAAAGATTTTTGGTAAAAGTTTTATTCCATTAGAAAAGAAACTTGAATATAAAGAATATCTTGATTTGCTATGTACTTGTTCGGTTGGAATATATAATCATGACAGACAACAAGGACTTGGAAATATTTCGATCTTGATTAGTTTAGGTAAGAAAGTATATGTGCGAAAGAATAGTGAGAATTGGAACCATTATTCAAAGTATGGAATACTCCTTAATGATATAGAGGAAATTCGTAATAAGACAATTGATGGGATTTTTGCATGGGATGATTCCTCGCAAATTCAGAATATGGAAGCATATGAAAAGAGAGGATTGGCCATGAATGAGGAGTGGAAGCGAATACTGGATGACTAAATTTCTGAGGGGAAGATAAAAATAGCACATATCACAATTGCTTTTGTAAATTTTCAAAAGTAGGGAACATCGATTTGGTTTCGGTGGACGCCAAGCTATGCTCTGACTATGTCATGCAAGAAGCCCTTGAAGGAAAGTACATGATTAAGCTGCGAAAGAAAAGAGCAAAAATGTAAATTATAGATGGATGTGTCAGAATATGGATAACAAAAACATAATACTTACAAATATGGCATGGCGATTTGGGGAACGTGTCGGGGCACAAGGAGTCAAATTGCTGGTAGAAATAGTCCTTGCTAGACTGCTCCTACCTGATGACTATGGAGTAATAGCTCTGGTTACAGTTTTCATTGCAATACTTAATGTTTTTGTGGATAGCGGACTTGGCAATGCGCTCATACAAAAAAAGGATGCCGATGATTTGGATTTTTCCAGCGTATTTTGGTTCAACATTGTTTGGTGCATTTTTTTATACATCATCTTATTCTTAGCGGCTCCTTATATTGCTGATTATTATGAGAGACAGGAATTAGTTCCTGTGGTTAGAGTTCTGGGATTGCAGGTTATTATTTCTGGTGTCAAGAATGTACAGCAAGCCTATATTTCCAGAACGCTCCAATTCAGACGATTCTTCTTTGCCACAATAGGTGGAACCCTTGGAGCGGCTGGAATTGGTATTTTGATGGCATATCATGGTTATGGCATATGGGCATTGGTTACACAACAAATCTTTAATGTGCTTGTAGACACAATCATCCTGTGGCTAACGGTTAAATGGAGACCAGCTTGGCGGTTTTCGATTTCTAGGCTTAAGGTTCTTTTTTCATTTGGATGGAAGATGCTCGCTTCAGCACTTATAGATACAGTCTACTCGGAGATTCGACAACTTATTATTGGAAAATTTTATACTCCTGACAATCTTGCATATTATAACCGAGGACAGCAGTTTCCTGCCTTATTTGTGGGTAACGTAAATAATGCTATCGACAGTGTTCTTCTGCCTACTATGTCGAAGGAGCAGGATGATAAAGGGCGCATTAAGTCGATGACGCGCCGGGCTATAAAAACCAGTACATATATCATGGCACCATTTTTGATGGGACTTGCCTTTATAGCGGACACGGTCGTAGAAGTGATATTGACAGAAAAGTGGCTAGAGTGTGTCCCATTCCTCCAGATTTTCTGTATAGTTTTTATGTTCTACCCGATTCATACGGCAAATTTGAATGCAATCAAAGCCATGGGAAGGAGCGACCTGTTCTTGAAGCTGGAAGTCATAAAAAAGGGGGTAGGTATAGTCCTCCTGCTCTCCACTATGTGGTTTGGGGTCATGGCAATGGCATATAGCATGCTGGTCAGCAGCATCACGAGCCAGATTATCAATTCGTGGCCGAACCGTAAGCTGCTACAATATGGATATCTGGAGCAGCTTAAAGATATCCTGCCGAGTATTTTGCTTGCCGTATTTACAGGCGCTTGTGCGGGCCTTATCGGAATGCTGGATTTGCCGTTGGGATTTACCTTGTTTGCACAGGTGGCGCTTGGCGCGGAGATTTATATTATTGGTTCAGCTGCCCTCAGATTGGATTCATTCGACTATTTGAGGAGGTTACTGAAGTCTGTTTTAAAAAAAGATTTTTGAATATATACCAGGATAAGGCGAAAAAGGATGGGATATGACGTGAAAAAGATATTGCTCCTTGGAGGATCCGCACAACAGGTCGTAGCAATTGAAACTGCAAAGAGAATGGGTTATTATACGATTCTGTGCGATTACCTGTCCGACAATCCAGGGCAGTACATATCCGATAAATTCTATCAGATTAGCACGACGGATAAGGAAGCAGTATTGGCTATCGCTTTGCAAGAACAGATAGACGGTATACTTGCCTATGCCTCCGATCCGGCTGCTCCGACTGCAGCTTATGTGGCTGAGAAGCTAAAGCTGCCTACAAATCCGTACAGTGCTGTGGAAACTCTATGTAACAAGGATAAGTTTCGTATGTTCTTGTCCTCGCATGGATTTAATGTACCGAGAGCTAAAGGCTTTATGGACAAGGAAAAAGCCCTATTGGAAATTGGCGGTTTCAATCTGCCTATTATCATAAAACCTGTAGATTCTTCCGGCAGTAAGGGCGTGACAGTGCTTCATGGTTTAGGCGGGTTAGGGAGAGCCATAGATGATGCGTTTTCCTATTCACGTGGACATAGAATCATCATAGAGGAGTTTATTGAGAGGAAGCATCCATACCTTATAGGCGGAGACATCTTTGTCGTAAATGGTAAGGTGATTCAATGGGGACTTATGAACTGTCATAGAGATGACAGAGTCAATCGGCTTGTTCCGGTAGGCAAAAGCTATCCGCCGTTGCTGGAGGAAAATAATCTCCAGTCAGTCAGGGATACATTGCAGAAGTTGGTAACTGATTTGGGAATCCGCTCCGGCCCCATGAACGTGGAGTTGATTGTGGACAGACATAATCGTGTATTTCCGATTGATATTGGTCCCCGCAGCGGCGGAAACATGATTCCAGAGCTTTTGAGTATGATTTTCAACTGTGACGTTGTCAAAATGAGCGTACAGACTGTAATGGGTGAGGATGTTGGAAACGACATACGGGAAGGCCATCCGTACTTTGCTACACAGAATCTGCACTCTGACCGGAAAGGCATTTTGAATAGGATTGATTTTTCTCCTGAGATACAGAAGTATATAATTCGTAAGAATATATATAAAAAACCTGGTGATTATGTAGATTTTTTTGGTAATGCAGCGAATGCTCTGGGAATTATTTTCCTTAGGTTTCCGGATCAGGACACCATGATTAAAATGGAAGAAAATATGAATGCGCATATCACGATTGTACTACGGGGAGACAAATGACAGGGAAACAGGAGGAGCAGTATGGAGGAAATTTTGGTGGCCCGGTCATCCATGCCGGGATTCAGTGAGTATATGGATGAGATTGAGGAACTCTGGGACTCCCACTGGCTGACAAATATGGGTGTCAAGCACAGGGAACTGCAGAAGGAACTAAAGGAATATCTCGGCGTTGAAAATGTGGAACTTCTGACGAACGGCCATATGGCACTGGAGCTTACCTTGCAGGCCATGAACCTTCAGGGAGAAGTGATTACAACTCCGTTTACTTTTGCATCGACAACACATGCAATTGTGCGCAATGGTCTGGAGCCTGTCTTCTGTGACATTGATTCAGACACATTCACGATGGACACAGAACGGCTTGAAGGCCTTATCACTGACCGCACATGTGCCATCTTGCCTGTACACGTCTATGGGAATATATGTAATATTGAAGAAATCGAACGCATTGCCCATAAATACGAACTGAAAGTCATTTATGATGCGGCACATACGTTCGGAGAAACATACAAGGGAAAAGGCGTAGGTACTTTTGGAGACGCATCCTGTTTCAGCTTCCACGCAACAAAGGTGTTCAATACCATTGAAGGAGGAGCCGTAACTTATAGGGATGTGAGATTGGGAGAAAGGCTTTATGACCTTAAAAACTTCGGCATCCACGGCCCGGAGGAAGTAGATTCGGTTGGAGCGAATGCAAAGATGAACGAGTACTGTGCGGCCATGGGCCTCTGCAATCTCAGACATGTTGAAGAGGAGATTGAGAAGAGGAGGCGGATTGTTGAAAGGTACAGAACACGCTTAGGCGGAGTAGAAGGGTTGAGGCTTAATGCCTTGCAGGCAGACGTGAAGAGCAACTATGCCTATTTCCCCGTGGTATTCGATGAGAAGGTATTCGGCTCGAGCCGTGCGGAGGTGTTTGATGCCCTGGCAGAACAGGGGATATGCGCAAGGAAGTATTTTTATCCGTTAACCAACACATTTGCAGCTTTCCATGGGAAATATGATGTGTCGCATACGCCGGTGGCGCTTCACATCAGCAAAAGGGTGCTGACGCTTCCCCTTTATGCGGATCTTGCAGTTGAGGATGTGAATCGTATCTGTGAAATTATCCTGAACTGTAGGAAGGGATAAAGAAAATACTGCAGTAGGAGGAAACAGGGAGGTGGAACAGATATGGATATAGGGGGTTACTTGGGGCTGGAAGAATTCATGGGAAAGGAATACTATCCCGACCTGATTGCGCTGAATACGGGAAGAAATGCGCTTGCATGCCTTATTCACGCCAAGCATATCAGAAAGCTGTATATTCCGAACTATCTTTGCGACTCGGTATTCAGGGTGTGCGAAAGAGAGGAATGTCCATACGAGTTCTATGAGGTTGGAGCCGATTTTCTTCCAAAGTTTGAGAAAGCACTGGGAAATGGTGAATGGATTTATATCGTCAATTACTTTGGACAGATTCTAAATGAGAGAGAGCTGAAGAAAAAGTACGACAGAATCATCTTCGACAATGCACAGGCATTTTTTCAGGAACCGGTTGAGGGCATCAGCACAATATATTCCTGTAGAAAGTTTTTTGGCGTTCCAGATGGCGCATATCTTGCGGCGGAAGATGTTCCAGAGCTTGATGTTGATATATCAAAACATCGGATGGCCCATATCCTTGGCAGATATGAGGGGATGGCATCCGATTATTACAAAGATTTCAGGGACAATGACAAGTCGTTCTCTAATCTTGCTCCGGGATTCATGTCCAGGCTTACCCATAATATCCTGAGAGCTATAGACTATAAGAAGGTAAAGGAGAGAAGAGAAGAAAATTTTCTGTCTCTACATGGGCAGCTAAAAGGGGCAAACAGATTGAATATTCAGCCGCCAGCGGGCCCTTACATGTATCCATTTTATATGGAGAAGGGGCTGGAAGTTAAAAAGAAGCTGGCAGCAAAGAGGATATACATACCGACGTTATGGCCCAATGCAGTCGAATTTGGTGGGGTGGCTAAAGACTACAGTGAAAATATACTTCCCCTGCCATGCGACCAGAGGTACTCATTCCTGGAAATGCGGACTATAGTGGATGCGGTATGCAGTTTCCTGTAATTGGTAAAATGTGATGGTAGAGAGAAATCCCTAGTGGTAGATATTGGAATTGCCACACAAAGGTGTTTACGAGTGGAGGGAGAAAAGTGAGATGAAAAAATTATTGATGCTGGGTACCTGCAAAGGCTCAATAGAAATGCTGAAGACAGCTAAAAAGAAAAAAATATATACCATCGTCACGGATTATTTGCCGCCAGAACAATCATTTGGTAAAAGAATTGCCGATGAATATTGGATGATTAATACATCAGATGTAGATGCGCTTGAAAAGAAATGCCGAGAGGAGAAGATTGACGGGATTATAACGGGGGTAAGCGAGTTTAATTTAGAGAGAACCATGGAGTTGACGAAGAGATTGGGGCTGCAGTGTTATTGCACTCCTGAAGCATGGCATTATTCGAGAAATAAGTATGATTTTAAAAAGCTGTGCAAGGATATTGGAGTTCAGGTGGCTGAAGGCTACGAAATTAGCAATCCTCCCAAGGAAACGGAAATGGAGAAGGTGAAATATCCTGTGGTAGTGAAAGCGATTAATTTGAGTGGCAATAGAGGTATGAGCTATTGCTATAATCAAGATGATTTGCTAAAGGCCTGTGAGCTTGCTAGGGAAAGTTCAGGCAATGAAACGATTATTGTGGAAAGGATGCTGCAAGGCCCTGAAGTGTCGGCCGTATATGTGATGGCAGGGGGGGCAGTAAGGCTTTTGTCCTTTTGCTCTATGTACCATCAACCAGGGGAACCGCAAAACTGTTATAGTATTTCAACGACTGAATCTAGGTATCTGGACAAGTTTTTAAAAGAGGAAAACGAAGACGTGATTCGTGTTCTGAAGGCCGTTGGATGCAAGGAAGGATTTGCTTGGGTAGAGATGATTATTGACGAGGATGGACATTTTTATTTGCTTGAAATGGGATACCGGTTGTGCGGGGATGAAATAAATATACCACTTAGGACTGTTGCGAAATTTGATGTCCATGAATGGATAATGGACTATGCCCTTGGAAAAAAGCATTCCCAAGATGATTTGCCGCAAGCTCAAGCTGCCTATTATCCCACTTGTGGTTGCGTATACTCTTTGTGGACCAACCAAGAGGGGAAGATTGAGAAGATTCAAGGAGTGGAAGAAATTACTGAAAAAGGAGATATCTTTTGGGATAGCCTGGTGCGTGAGGGAGATACAGTCCGTAAACATATGCTGATAGGGGAGTTTATGTTCGAAGCTTCTGATGTATACGAAATGTGCGACATCATCAAAGATATAAACTCAAAAATAGGCATAAAGAATGGTTTAGGGGAAGAGATGGTTATCCATTATACGGATTACGATTGTTTGATAAATACCAGCCGCCATTTCACTGTCTTAGGGGGTGGTACATATGGATAAGTTGTTAATGCTGGGTTCCTGTAAAGGCGGTAAAGAAATACTGGATGAGGCAAGGCGTAGGGACATATATACTATCATTGCCGATAACTGCGAAATAGAGGAGTCAAGGTTTCGAGTACAGGCAGATGAAAGATGGATGGTCGATACTTCTGAGATTGATTTGCTAGAGCGAAAATGCCGTGAGAATCGTGTTACTGCGGTCATCAACGCCATAAGCACTTTCAATGTTGGCGTGGCAATGGAACTGAGCAAAAGATTAAATCTTCCATGCTACTGTGCCCCGAGTGCATGGAACTATACTATAAATAAATTTGATTTTAAAGAATTATGCAGGAATAATGGAGTACCTGTTGCGCAAGAATACACAGCTGGCAATCTTTCTACAGGGGGGGTATTTTCCAATATCGACTATCCGGTAGTAGTTAAGGCTGTTGACCAAAGCGCAAATAGAGGAATGAGTTACTGCTATTCCAAGGAAGAGCTAATCCCGGCTATCAAGCTGGCTCAATCTGTCTCGAAAAGCGATAGAGTCATCATCGAAAGAATGTTGGATGGGATTGAGTATGGAGCACACTATGCCCTTGCAGATGGGAAAGCTTCCATGTTTGCATTTGTTTCGATGCTTTCCCAACCTGGAGAGCCTGGTAACTGCTATTCGATAACAACAACAGTAGCAAACCATTTAGATAAATATCTACGGGAGATAGATCCCTTTTTTCAGAAGGCTTTGTCTTCTGGCGGAATGAGGGAAGGCGTGGCCTGGATTGAAATGATATTGGATAGGGATGGGCATTTTTACGTCCTCGAAATGGGGTATCGCATGTCAGGCGATATGATGGCTATCCCGTTAAAGAATGTGACAGGGTTTGACTCCTATCAGTGGCTGCTGGATATTTCGATGGGAATCCAACATACAGAAGCGGATTTGCCCAAGAGCCAGACGGCTTTGTATAGGCGAAGCGGCTGTTCTTATATATTATGGAGCAAAGAGGCAGGAGAAATCTCCAGTATAATCGGAATCCCGGCTGTAAAAGAAAAACATCCAGAGGTACAAATCATTTATGATGTCCATGAAGGTGACAGATGCCGAAAAAATCAATATTTGATTACTTTCGTTTTTGACAGTGCCGATGTGTACGGAATGTGTAATACAATAAGAAACATAAATGAAAAGGTTCGCATTTTGAATGACAAAGGGGACAGCATTGCGATTTATTACGATGATTTTGATGCGATTAGTAGCATGCTCGATGAAGCTACCGATAATGCCCCTGTAAACAGATAGGAGGGAAATGCTATATGGAACTAGGAATTGCAATATTTTTAGGAATCTTCCTCGTCAGTATAGGTGTACTGGCCTATTTTAGGATTTGCAAAGATTTTAAGGAAGATAATAAGTTGTGAACCTAAGGGGCGAAGGTGCGCCAGGGCTATGAGGAAAGGTAGATAAATCATGAATGCATATTTAGTAGGTATGGTTTTTTCAATGTTTGTATATATAGTGTTAGGTATCGTGATTAGCAAACGAGTTAGAAATGTTAATGATTTTTTCGTTGCCGGTAGACAGGCGCCTACTTTTTTGATAGTTGGATCATTGGTTGCTTCGTATTGCTCTACTGGCCTATTCATGGGAGATGTTGGAGAAGCATATGATGGATTTTATGCCCCATTCATAATGACTGCCATGATGCTTGTAGGCGGATATGTGATTGGAGGCACTTTTTTTGGAAAATATCTTAGAAGAAGCGAAGCACTCACAATTCCGGAATTTTTCGGGAACAGATTTGATTCTAAACCATTAAGAATTATGGCCGCTATTACGGCCATAATTACAATGACGGTTTATTTGCTTTCGGTTATGCAGGGTATAGGAACACTTATGAATTATGTGACAGGGGTTGACTATAACATTTGCATCTTGCTTGCCCTTATAACATTTGCTGTTTTGACCGTTACATCAGGCTCTATAGGCGTATTAATAACTGACACATTAATGTTTGGCATTTTTACAGGAGCCTCACTTGTTGCCGTTGGCATAATCATAGGAAAGCTTGGAGGTTGGAATACTGCTGTTGAAAATGTGACAAAATTAAACCCTGTATTGCTTTCCTGGTCAGGTGATTTGGCTCATCTATATTCTACAGGTACGGAGAATATGATTTGGGCGGTTATGACGGGGTTGACTTGGGTTGCTGTATGTGCGGTGGGTCCCTGGCAGTCCAGCAGATATTTGATGGCGAAAAATGAGCATGTAGTTGTAAGGTCTGCCGTTTGGGCTGCTGTCGGAGTGACCTTGCTGGAGTTTTTTGTGCCAACGACAGCTGTATTCTTGAATGTTTTTCAAGATAAAATTCCAGGAGCCTCCTTGTCGATGATATGGGCTGCGATGAACTTGCTTCCAAGAGCGCTTGGGGTAGTAGTGCTTACTGGTGTTCTTGCCGCTGGTATTTCATCGGCGACAACATTCTTATCGCTGATTGGGTCATCAGTGGCAAACGACATTATGGTAATTGAGGATGATAAAAAGAAGCTTCGGAATGGTAGGATAGCAATTGCCATAGTATGCGTCATCGTAATGTTTTTGGCATATTTTAATCCGCCCCAAATATATGTCATCATGCTTTTGGGAGGAACAGTTGTAGTATGCTCCTGGTTTCCTGTTTGCATTGCCTCAGTTTGGAGCAAAAGGGTGACAAAGACAGGTGCATTTGCTGGGATGTTGCTTGGCTTCCTTGGATGCGCTGTGATGAAAATGATTGCCTCCATTGGAGGTGTTTCTTTACCAATTTATCTTGATTCTTTTTTTGTTGGTCTGCTGACAAATATCTTTGGATTGATAGTTGGCTCGGCATTGACACAAGTGACAGATACAGAAAAGGCATTTAGAGAGAAGCTGTTTATTATTCCTGAAGGAGAGAGGGTGGAAGCCGAAGTCATAAAGACTAAGCGTACAGTTGCGGTGTTTACTGCATTTGGCATAGTAGTTGCGATAGCAATGGTAATGCTTTGGGTAATTCCATATTATAAAGCACTTGCGTAAATCGAATCCTATCCGTCTCCAAGTGGGATACCTATTCCTGTTCCATCGTTTTATTGATCTCTGCCATGAGGATGTAGGCAAGGAGCCCGACAAACAGCTTTCCCTGCATTGCATTATCGCTGTGGACACGTAACCTCCCAAGGTCAATGCTGTTTTTGAGGCACAGGAAGCTTTTTTCCACAACATCCTTGTCGCGGTAGACGCACATGGCCTACAGGGCATCTGAAATGTCATTGCTGATTAGGACTACACCTCCTGCAGTACACAGGGATTTTTCAGGGGCTGCCTCCGCCCTCTGCTTCAGCAGGGCAACTTTTGCATACAGGTCTTCCCGGATCCCTGAGGCTTTTTTCGCGCTGTAGTAGACGTGGGTGTACAATTTATGCTCTTTGTCCCATGCCCGGACTTTGGAGCTGTGCCAGGTACTCCGGCTTATATATCGTCTGCCTGGTCACGGGGGCTATCTTCCCGATAGCCCTGCGCTTCTGACGTGTCTGCCCATTTTCGTTGCGGTAGCCTTCATCCATTCTCGGCAGCAGAAGGATCAAGACGCTGTCAGGCATAGAAACCTTCCTCATCCTGATGTGCGCCTACATGCACGACATAGGCATGCTCTATACGGAAGACGAGGTCAGGGAGCTTTGGAAAAAGGATGAATTCACCGCATTTCTGCAGGACGCATGTCGCAGGAGCCATGAAGCGGCAAAAGCCGTCAGCCTGGTGGAAGGGGCCATGATGCCCGAGGGCGACGGAAAGAAGCTCTGGGCATTGGAGGTGCGCCAGAGCGTGACCATTCATTTGATGGAATACTACCACTCCAGGCATGGGCTGCCTCAAAATAAGGGGATACCTGGATTCCGGGCGCTGCGACAAAAGGCGGGAAGCATGCCTGGAAGGGATTGCAGGCAGCAGGCGCTTCAAGGCCGTGACGAAATATATCTGGAAGAAGGGCCGCGAAAAGGGGCTGGGAGAAGACGGCCTGGCGCAGATGCAGGAGCAGTATAAGGAATTCGTCAGGGACTTGCTGGACGTATGGTTTGAGGAGACGTTAAGGGGGGAGCTCGAAATCCAAAGAAACCTGATTCTTTGTCTTGCGAATCCCCCTGTTTTATGTTACCCTGAAACCAGTAAAGAAGGAGGGCTGTCAATGGAACACGGTCAGTACGTCAATCCCGGCAACAGCGGGTTCCAAGTAATCCTGAACTCCGAATATATCGACAAGACCGGACTGATTGGGCAGATGAACAGCCGAATCGGCAGCTCCGAGGGATTGGTGTGCGTCAGCAGGCCCCGCAGATTCGGAAAGTCATATGCGGCCAAGATGCTATGTGCCTATCATCTTTATCATCGATGAATGGGATGCAGTGATTCGAGAAGCCGGGCCGGAGACACAGAGAGCCTACCTGAACCTGCTGAGGGGCTGGTTCAAGAACATCAGCTTTACCCCGAAAGTGGTGGCAGCAGCCTATTTGACGGGCATCCTTCCTATCAAAAAGGATGGCTCCCAGTCTGCCATTTCCGATTTTATAGAGTATCCGATCCTCTATCCGGACGGCTTCGCGGAATATACCGGGTTCACGGCCAGGGAGGTTCAGGAGCTTTGCCGGGAGCATGGACTGAATTTTGAGGAGTTCAGAGCATGGTATGATGGGTATGATTTTCCTGACTGCGGGCCGGTTTATAACCCATACTCGGTGATGCGCGCTGTCAGGGACAGAAAGTGCAGGTCATACTGGCAGCGGACATCGGCAGCGGAATCCCTGTTTACCTATATCAACATGGATTTCGAAGGGCTGCAGGAGCTGATTGCCCGCCTGATTGCCGGAGAAGAAATCGAAGTGGACGTGGACGGCTTCCAGAACGATTTTGAGAGCTTCAAGAGCAAAGATGACGTGCTGACCCTGCTGATCCATCTCGGATATCTGACCTATCATGAGGACGAAAAGACAGTGGATATTCCCAATGAAGAGGTAAGGATTGAGTTCAATAAAATTTTGAAGGGAACGAATACAAACGCAAAATGGATTTGGCTGATTCAAAAGTCGAGACGGCTTATCGAGGATACGATTGCGGGAGACGGCGGCAAAGTCGCGCAGGCAATATCAGAGATACGCGATACGCAATATGCCCCCACCTTTTACAATGATGAGCAGTCCCTGCGATATGTGGTGAAGTTCGCGTATGTGGCTGCAGTTGACCAATATATGAAGATAGAGGAACTGCCGTCCGGACATGGCATCGCTGACATAGCTTATATCCCCAAAAGGCGTTCGCCGTTGCCCGCGCTGATTGTCGAGCTGAAGTGGAACAAGTCGGCTGAGGGAGCCATAGGGCAGATAAAGGACAGGAACTATCCGGCTGTGATACGGAAATACGAAGGGGCGGCCGTTTTAGTCGGCATCAATTACGACCCTGAGAAGAAAGAGCATACCTGTGAAATCGAAAGGCTCCACATATAAGCAAGATCGACGAAGACCCTGGAAAAGAACGGCACATGGAAAGTTAGGAGGTATGTATGGAACCTGGCACGACACTCAGAGAGAAACTGAAAGGCAAGGAACTGAAGGCATTCTGCTTCTTCTCCATGGCGATGCTGTTCGTGGCGGCCATGGCCGGCATGATTCAGGAGGGGCAGGGGCCGCTGGCCCTCATCCGGGGCCTGTGGACTATCATAATCTCCCGGGACGCGCTGATCACGGACTACTTCGAGCTGGCAGGCCACGGGGCCGCTTTCCTGAACGGCGTGCTGGTGATGGGCATGGGGATGTGGCTGCTGTGCCGGGAGAAGGTCAAGTTCACCGGGCTCACCATGGCGGCGGTCTTCATCAACGTGGGCTACGGCTTCTGGGGAAAGAATCCTGTGAACATCCTGCCCATCCTCTTCGGCACGTCCGCCTATGCCCTGGTCCACGGCGCGCAGTTGAGCAGGTACATCTATACGGGGTTCTTCGGCACCAGCCTGGCGCCCCTGGTGACGGAGCTGGTGTACGAGCTGCCCTTCGACTGGAGGGTGAACCTGCTGATATCCATAGCGGCAGGGATGGCGATCGGCTTCATCCTTCCCGGCCTCTCGGTACATACGGCTTCCATGCACATGGGCTATAACCTGTTCAACGTAGGATTCTCGGCGGGCATATTGGCCTTCGTGATCGTCTGCGTGCTGAAGTCCTTCGGCATAGAGAGCGAGTCCGTGATGATCTGGCGGGAGGGGAGGCCCCTGTGGATCGGGGCGGGGCTGTATGGGTATTTTTTGCTGACTTTTCTGTATGGGCTGTACCTAAGCGGGTGGAAATGGAAGGGCATAGGGAAAGTGTGGAAGCATCCGGGCCGGGCGGTGGCGGATTTCGTCCTCATGGAGGGCGAGGGGAACACGCTGATGAACATGGCCCTTATGGGGGCGCTCTGCACCACCTACATCTGTCTGGTAGGGGGCGACCTCTCCGGGCCGGTGGTGGGCGCTGTCCTGACGGCTTTCGGCTTCTCCGCCTTCGGGGCCCATGTGCGCAACTATCTGCCGGTGCTTGCCGGCGTGTTCCTGTCCACCTTCCTGAACCGCTTTTCGCTCACCACGCCAGGCGTGCAGCTGGCCTCGGTCTTTGCGGTGGGGCTGGCGCCCATTGCGGGCCGCTTCGGCATAGTGCCCGGAATCCTGGCCGGCATGCTCCACACGGCCATCGTCATGTGCACCGCCCAGATGTACGGGGGGCTGAACCTGTACAACAACGGATTCAGCGCGGGCTGGGTGGCCATCATCATGGTGCCCGTCATAGAGAGCATCCTGATGGAATACGAGCGGCGGAAGCGCCCGGCTGGAGATCAAAAACGCGTCTGAAAACCTTTCATATGGACGGTCAAGCCGCGAAAGCGCATGAGAGAAAATTTCATGAGTGTACTTTTGCAAGAAATTTTCTCTCCTGGGAGTGCGCTGAAGGGACTTGACCCTTTAGCGCTGTCGTGTAGCGACTTTAAAAGGAGAGAAGGAAAATGCTTGAGGAACAGAGGAAAATCGTAAGGATCACAGCGGAGCTGACCATGTTCTTCCTGGAGGTCGGGGCCGGGAACATCAGCTCCCATGTGGAGATCGAGGGCAGTGTGGGAAAGATAAACTTCCGCGCGGACTATCGCCCGGGCTGTGAGGAAAAGCTCAGGGAGATGGAAAAATGCCTCAGCGAGCAGCGAAACGACGGCATCGAGGACATCTACTGGGAGCTGGCGGGCAGCGGGAACCATGGGCAGACCAGCCAACTGATGCTGGTGGGCATGATGGTGGACCGGGCGGAGGTCAGGGTGCAGGACGGCTTTGTGGATCTGACCTTATATAAGGAGCTGCGGGAGTAGGGGAAGGAATCACCACATCCTCCGGTACTCCCCCGGCGCCACCCCCTCCACCTTCTTGAACACCCGGCTGAAGTACCCGGGCTCCGGGATGCCCACCTCCCGGCCCACGGCCTCCACGGTGAGGTCCGAGAAGCGCAGCAGCCGCTTGGCGCGGGTGACCCGGAGCTGATCCAGGTATCCCAGCACCGTGACGCCGAACTGCTCCCGGAAGGTGCGGGAGAGGTAGAATTTGTTGATATAGAACCGGCCTGCCAGTTGGTCCAAGGTGATATGCTCCTGATAATGTTCCTCCAGATAGGATTTGACGTACTGGAGGGACTGCTTTTTCGAGGAGGTCTGGGAGCGGTTCTCCGGGTGCCAGCTCTGGGCCATGACACAGGTCAGGAGGCAGGTGATCTTCTCATTAATGCGCATGTCCCGGATATAGTCCTCCGAGCCCGCCAGGGCCAGGAGCTCGGTGAGCAGGCCGGAGAAAGCGGATGTGCCGTCTCCCTGGGCAATCACAGGCCCGCCGCCCCTCTGGACATATTTTTCGTAGATTCCGCCCATACTGGAACCATAGAAATGAATCCATTTCAATGACCACAGATTGTCTTCGGACGAGCTCTGCGCATAGGGCTTCCGGCAGTCGATGAAAGCGCAGTCTCCGGGCAGGAGGGGGTAGGTCTGGCCCTCATAGACCAGCTTTCCTGAGCCTGCCGCCACCAGGAAGAACAGGAAAGAGCGCAGCCCCAGGCGGCTGTTGACATGGGGCTTCAGGGCGCGCAGCTCCCCGGCCTCCTGCAGGTAGAGGAGGTTGGCCTTGGCAAAGGGGGAGGCCGTGTATATGATGCGGTTGGACTGGACGGAAGTTCCCTGGAACATGTGATCCATAGCTGTCCTCCTGTAAGCGGCTTCGTGACAGGGTGCCGGAAATAAGTCTATCACAAAAGTCAAGATTGTACAAGACTCCCGCAATATCCTGAATTGTAAAGGCAGGGGATTTTCCATATAATAATGAGACAGACTGGGTGCAGGATACGGCGCCCTGAAAGCACAGACCCCGAAAGGAGCAGATAAATATGGGAAAGACAGCACTGATCACAGGCATCACCGGACAGGACGGATCCTACCTGGCAGAGTTCCTCTTAGAGAAGGGCTATGCGGTGCACGGCATCATCCGCCGGGCCTCCCTGCCCAATACAGCCCGCATCGACCACCTGATCGCGGCCAGATCGATCACCCTCCACGAGGGCGATCTGTCGGATTCCTCCTCCCTGATTCGCGTCATCAATATCGTCCAGCCGGACGAGATCTATAACCTGGCGGCCCAGAGCCATGTGCAGGTGAGCTTCGACGTGCCGGAGTATTCCGGGGACGTGGATGCCATCGGCGTGCTGCGCATTTTGGAGGCGGTGCGCATCCTGGGCCTGATCGGAAAGACGAAGATTTACCAGGCATCCACCTCCGAGCTCTACGGCAAGGTGGAGGAGGTGCCCCAGAGCGAGACCACGCCCTTCCACCCCTACAGCCCTTACGCCGTGGCCAAGCAGTACGGCTTCTGGATCGTGAAGGAATACAGAGAGGCCTACGGCATGTTCGCCGCCAACGGCATCCTGTTCAACCATGAGTCCGAGCGCCGTGGCGAGAACTTCGTCACCCGCAAGATCACTTTGGCCGCCGGCCGCATCGCCGAGGGGGTGCAGGACCATCTGGAGCTGGGGAACCTGGAGTCCAAGAGGGACTGGGGCTACGCCAGGGACTATGTGGAATGCATGTGGCTGATGCTGCAGCAGGAGAAGCCGGAGGACTTCGTCATCGCCACGGGCATCCAGCACACGGTGCGGGACTTCACGGAGAAGGCTTTCGCCGCCAACGGCATCACTATCCGCTGGGAGGGAAGCGGCCTGGAGGAGAAGGGGTATGACGTCGCCACAGGCAAGATGTTAGTCTGCGTGAACCCTCAGTGGTTCCGGCCCACCGATGTGGACAACCTGTTGGGCGACCCCACCAAGGCGAGGACTGTGCTGGGATGGAATCCCCAGGCCACCAGCTATGAACGGCTGATAGAGATCATGGCAGAGCATGACAGGATTCTGGCCAGACGGGAGAAGGCCGTGTATATGGCAGGCTGCCGCTAGTACACCGGTGCAGGATTCCCGAGTAATCAGTGCTTGATGTCCGCACCAGGACAAGGCGGGAGACGACAACGCAGCACTGGGGTGGACAGCGAGTGCTGATTGCTCAAGGATTCATGCATCGGGGCACATGCCGCGGCGGCCATATCGGAATTCGTGAAGGAAATCTTATGAAAAAATTGACCAGGGATGAGATAAAGGAACGAGTGGAGAAAATCCGTCAGGGTCTTGGCGATGACGATGAGGTGAGCCTGTGGGTGGAAGAAATTGCAGCAAGTATCCCGAACTGCCAGGTCATCGGAACGATAATGGCCGGAAATGGCATCAGCGTGGACGAGATAGTAGACCGACTATACAGGCCGGATGTGATTTCTCTGTAATATTACCAAAACGATTTTCCGCCCGAGGATAATTGGCTCAGCGGAAACTTTTTTCGAAAAAGAAGATGTAAGAAGAGTAAGACATTAGAACAGAAAGGCATTATGATGGAAAAAAACGCGAAAATCTACGTGGCCGGGCACCGGGGCATGGTGGGCTCCGCCATCCTCCGGGAGCTGCGGCGCCAGGGCTACGAAAATATCATCACGCGCACCCACAGTGAGCTTGATCTGTGCCGCCAGCAGCAGGTGGAGGACTTCTTCGCCGCGGAAAAGCCGGAATACGTGTTCCTGGCGGCGGCGAAAGTGGGGGGCATCGTGGCCAACCAGGAGGCTTTGGCGGACTTCATGTGGTTCAACATGACCCTGGAGATGAACGTCATCCACAGCGCCTGGCAGAACGGCTGCAAGAAGCTGGAGTTCCTGGGCTCCTCCTGCATCTATCCCCGGATGGCCCCCCAGCCCATGCCGGAGAGCTGCCTGTTGACAAGCGAGCTCGAGAAGACCAACGAGGCCTACGCCCTGGCCAAGATTTCCGGGCTGAAATACTGTGAGTTCCTGAACCGCCAGTACGGGACGGACTACATCTCTGTCATGCCAACGAATTTATACGGCCCCAATGACAACTACCATCCCACCCACAGCCATGTGCTGCCCGCGCTGATAAGGCGGTTCCACGAGGCAAAGGAGCAGGGGCTTCCATACGTCACCTGCTGGGGGGACGGCTCGCCCCTGCGGGAATTCCTCTACGTGGACGACCTGGCCAACCTGTGCGTGTTCCTCATGAACCATTACAGCGGCAACGAGACCGTCAACGCGGGCACGGGCAAGGAGCTGACCATAAAAGCGCTCACCGAGCTGGTGGCGAAGGTCATCGGCTACGCCGGGGAGATCCGGTGGGACGCCAGCAAGCCCAACGGCACCCCCAGAAAGCTCCTGGACGTGTCCAAGGCCACGGGGTTAGGCTGGACTTACCGCACGGAGCTGGAGGAGGGCATAAGGCTGTCCTATGAGGACTTTTTGAGCAATCCCATGCGGGCGGAGCGATAGGAATGTAGGAGGAAGCCCGATTCTATAAAAATACCAGGCAGCTGCCGGAACTTTCTTGGGTTCGGCAGCTGCTTTAGGTTCGGGCTGTGAAGTTGATAAAGGTTTTATAGCAGACCTTGATTTTCAACTATAATTCAGATATCATAAAGGCTCTCTGCCGGACGATTCCCTCCTGGATAATTTGGAGGTGGATGAGTGGTGGATAACAGGCGGTTCTATTACCTGGCTGAGGGGGAGTGTTTGGTAATATATTTCAGGAGTATGGAGATTTGTGTATGGGAAAAAGTATTTGAAAAAATGTATGGTTAAAATGATGCGAATATGGTAGAATTTCATTGTTCGAGGCATGGAACAGGAATAGCTTTTTCCATCATTTTTAGGGAACAGATTAAGGATGATTACAACAGGCGGATACTCAATGTAGCGAACGTGTAGCCATTTATAATGGACATGTAGAAAGGAAAATACATGACAAAAGCGGAATACGCGCCCGGCATGAGGATTATCGTCCGGGGTGAAGAATGGATAATAAAAAGAGTCGAGAGGAACAGTCTGGGTAATCAGACCCTGCAGGTAGTGGGCATTTCCAGCCTGGTAAAGGACTATGAATCCAGGTTTATGACAGATATTGAAAAAGAGATAGAGATTGTAGATCCGGCAAAGGTGAAGCTGATACCGGATGATTCGGCATTCTTCAAAAAATCCAAGCTCTATATCGAGAGCCACTTAAGGCAAAAAATACCCACAGACACAAAGATACATATCGGAGATAAGGCGGCCATGGATTTGATGCCTTATCAGCTGGAGCCTGCGCAGATTGCCCTGAACCGTACCAGGCAGCGCATTCTGATTGCCGATACGGTTGGCCTTGGAAAGACGCTGGAGGCTGGAATTCTTATGAGTGAGCTGATTGCCAGAGGTAAGGGAAAGCGCATTCTGGTAGTCACTGTAAAGAGTATGATGACACAGTTCCAGAAGGAAATGTGGAACCGATTCACCATACCGCTGGTCAGATTGGATTCAGGCAAGATACAGAGGGTCCGCGCGAGGATACCGGCGAACTACAACCCGTTCTATTACTATGACAAGACCATTATTTCCGTGGATACGCTGAAGAATGACCTGGATTATCGTACTCATCTGGAGAACGCATGGTGGGATATCATCGTCATCGATGAAGCGCACAATGTAGCCAAAAGAAGCAAGCACTCCCAGAGAGAGAAGCTGGCGAAGCTCCTTGCGAACAAGTCCGATACACTGATTATGCTTTCGGCCACGCCCCATGACGGAAAATCAGAGAGCTTTGCATCGCTCATGAATATGCTGGATCCCACTGCGATTGCAAATGATAAGGATTACGGCCCGGAGGATATTGACGGCTTATGTATCCGCCGTTTTAAAAAAGATGTGCAGGATCAGGTGGCAGGTTCATTTATGGAAAGGAAGATCAGCATCGAGGAATGCAAGGCTTCCTTAAGGGAGGAGCATGCCTTTGATATTTTTGCGGAAATGTCCCTTCAGATGGATGCAGGGAAGGCAAAAGGCAGCGGCCAGCTCTTCAAGACCAGTCTGGAAAAGGCGCTCTTTTCCAGCCCGGCGGCCTGTATCAAGAGTATTGATGAAAGACTGAAAAAGCTTAAGAATAAGTTTGGCGAGAATGACATGCCGGATATCGTTGCATTGACGGAGCTGAGGGACGCGCTTTTGAAGGTAGGGCCCGAGGATTTCTCCCGCTATACCACACTGCTGAAGATATTAAAGAACCCAGATTATGGCTGGAATCCGAAGAATAATGACGACCGTATCGTTATCTTCACAGAGCGCATAGAGACCATGCGGTTTCTTGTAGAGAATCTTCAGAAAGATTTGGGAATTTCTTCGAATGCCATTCAGTCCATGTATGGCGGGATGAACGATAAGGAGCTTCAGCGTATCGTAGACGAGTTTGGAAGGCCGGAGTCGCCCATACGCGTCCTTGTGGCATCGGATGTGGCTTCAGAAGGCATCAATCTGCATTACCTGTCCCACCGGCTGATTCACTTTGACATTCCGTGGTCCCTGATGGTGTTCCAGCAGAGAAACGGCCGAATCGACAGATATGGTCAGAAAGAAACGCCGGACATCCGCTATATGTTGATAGGCTCTGACAATGAGAAGATTCGTGGCGATGCCCGTATCATGGAAATCCTTGTGCAGAAGGAGGAGCAGGCTTATAAGAACATCGGCGATCCTGCGGTTCTGTTTGGCAAGTTCAATCAGGAAGAGGAAGAGATAGAGACCGCAAAGGCCATTGAGAGTGATGTCAGTGCGGAAGATTTTGAGTCGCAGCTCGATATCCTGGAGGGTGGGTTCGACCCTTTTGAGATGATGATGCAGTCAGCCACATCCACGACAAAGATTGAGTACAGCGCTGAAGAAACACTGTATGACGATATGGAATATATCAAAACAGCATTGTCTGTATTCCCCGATACCGAAAGCGTTGAGGTGAAGGAGATGCAGGCTGTCAGGGGGCTTAACATTAAGCTCACAGACGATTTAAAAAGGAAGCTGGAAAAGGTTCTTCCTGAGGAGGCCATGCCGTCAGATGGTATCATGCGGCTTTCCCCGGATATTGATTTCTGCAAAAGGGAAATGCAAAGATGTATGGCGAATGCGCTTTCAGAGGAGGCCTGGCCCGCTACAGGTTTTCTTTGGAAGCTGCATCCGCTCTTTTCGTGGATCAATGATAAGGCGGGAATCCTTTATCGCAGGGGCGAGGTTCCCTTTATCGCTTTGGCGGATGGCATCAGCTCCAGGGAAATGCTGTTCATTGTGGAGGGGCAGATTCCGAACAGGAATTCAACCTCTGTCGTAGATGAGTGGTTTGCTCTTTCCTATGTGGATGGAAAGTATGCCGGTACACTTGCTTTGCCGGAGGTTATCGGGAGGACACATTTAGCCGCGGATAAGCTGCCGAACCAGAAAGCGGCGACTGCAGAAGCCGTGGCATTTGGGGAAAGCCTTCTTTCGGATGTTGTGGAAAAAACGAATGCGATTATGGAAGGCAAATATCAGGAGTACAGGAATCGGACAGATCCATACATATACAGTGAGCTGGAGAGGTTGGATGCATTGAAGGAAAAGCATAAAGACGCGCAGCTTTCCGTCTTTGATATGCTTGGACAGCAGCGCAGGAAGTCCGAGAGGGAAAGGGAGATTGATGAATTGTTTCAGGCTTTCTATGACTGGGAGAGGGATTCCATCGAAATCAAGAATAATCCCTATATCCAGATTGTAGCAGTCGTAACGGGGGTGAATTGATATGGCGATGGATTTACGGGGCATTTTGAACCAGAACGAATATTACACCAACCACTACTTTACGACTATCTTTGAAGAGAACGCAGCAGATACGATTTCAAATTGGAGGCAGGATGCCAGAGATAATCAGACTGCCACGCCCTGGGCGGCATTCCGTGATACGTCCAAGACCTATTACCGCATCCGGGAGAAATACCTGCAGCTTAAGGATGAGGAAGGAAGCCGTGAGCTGATTGAGAATCAGGCAGTAGAATACATTGCTGCCCTGGGATATGGACAGCCGGACAGCATTCACATAGAGCTGAATGATGAGATTACGGTTCCGGTTTTTCATGAGGTAAAGAAGCCCAATGGCGCACCTCTTTTATGGGTGCTGCTTTCCGTGGCTGAGGAAAGAAATGACGATATCCTGATGGGCAGAGTTTTCGGCAGGATGGATGTGGAAACAGAAGAGTATGGCGAGGTTCTTTCCGAGAACAACGATAATGTGCTGGCAAAGCTGTTTTTTGCCGGTGCGGAAGCGCCGAGATGGATTATTCTGATTGGTATCAACCAGATTGCGTTGCTTGACAGGAATAAGTGGGATAGAAAGAAGTACCTGCAGTTTGATTTGGAGGAAATCTTCAGCCGCCATGAAGAGACGACCTTCCAGGCGCTTACAGTCCTGCTGCACAAGGAGAGCCTGTGTCCTACAGAGGGAAACAGCTTGTTGGATGCCCTGGATGAGAATTCCTACAAGCACAGTTCCAGCGTATCCGATTCCCTGAAATATGCTCTCCGGGAGTGTATCGAATTATTGGGAAACGAAGTTCTCTATGATATGAGGACAAGGCAGCAGGTTGATTTCACGGAGCATCCGGTAGATGCAGGGGAGCTGACTATCCAATGTCTGCGCTATATGTATCGCATTCTCTTCTTGCTTTTTATCGAGGCAAGGGAAGAACTGGGCTTCGCGCCCATGAAATCGGATGTGTACCAGAAAGGCTACTCTCTGGAAGGGGTGCGTGATGTCTGCGAAAATGTAAGGGAGGTCTCTGCAGAGGCTGCGGACGGCTATTATATTGACGAGACGATTTCTACGCTCTTTGACATGATTTTTTACGGTTATCCCAGGGAGCCGGAAGCCTACAGGGATGCGCTGAAACTAACGTCGCCTCACCATATGTTTACGATGGAACCGCTGAAGGCGCATATCTTCGATCCACAATATACAACGCTCATCAATGCGGCAAAGCTCCGAAATGTGACGATGCTGGAGATCATAGATTTGATGAGCATTTCCAGGCCATCGAGCAACCGTGGGCGAAGGGGAAGGATTTCCTATTCCGCTCTTGGAATCAATCAGATGGGGGCGGTATATGAGGCGCTTCTCAGCTATCGGGGATTCATTGCGGAAGAGGAACTGTATGAAGTAAAACGTGCAGGGGATAAGTTCAATGAACTGGATGTAGGCTACTTCGTACCGGAGCGCGAGCTGGACAAGTACACAGAGGAGGAACGTGTCCGTTATGAGGATTATGAGCACAAAGGAGAACTTCGTAAGTATGAAAAAGGCGCTTTTATCTACCGCCTGGCAGGAAGGGAACGCGAAAAGTCCGCTTCCTACTATACGCCTGAGGTTTTGACAAAATGCCTCGTGAAGTATGCCCTGAAAGAGCTTCTGAAAGAGAAAAGAGCAGATGAAATCCTCAACATGACTGTCTGCGAGCCCGCAATGGGTTCCGCTGCTTTCCTGAATGAGGCGATATCGCAGCTTGCGGAGGCCTATCTGGATAAAAAGCAGGAAGAGCTTGGAGAGCAGATTGCTTTTGATAAGAGGGCGGCTGAACTTCAGCGTGTAAAGATGTTCATTGCCGACAGGAATGTATATGGCGTCGATTTGAATCCTATTGCTGTGGAATTGGCGGAGGTATCTCTGTGGCTGAATACTATTTATAAGGGAGCCCATGTGCCCTGGTTTGGAACGCAGCTTGCCTGTGGAAATTCCCTGATTGGAGCTAGACGGCAGGTCTATAATGCACTGAAGCTAAAGAAGGGCACCTGGTATAATGAAGAGCCGGAAAAGGTACCTGAGGAGTGGGTGACTGACCGACATGAGACACGCAAGGTCTATAAGCGTAAGCGCTCCGGCGGCTCCTATATTTATCATTTTCTGCTGGGAGACCCTGGCATGGCAAATTATACGGATAAGGTCATCAGGGAACTGGAGCCGGAGAACAGTAAGCTTATCAAACAAAAGGTGAAAGAGTTTTGTGTTAAGTACACAGAGGATGATATTGAGATTTTGAATAAGTTTTCTGATATTATCGACGATTTGTGGATGAGGACGATCCACGCCCGTCAGAGAGTGGAAATCCGTACAGAAGATGCCTTAAGTGTGTACGGACATGATGAGGGAGCTTACGAGGAGCATCTGACCATTCGTCAGAAAGATGAGATATACAAAAAAATATATAAGTCCGAAGGAGGAGAAAATGCAAGTCCATATGCACGTCTCAAGACGGCTATGGACTATTGGTGTGCGCTCTGGTTCTGGCCAATAGAGAAGGCTGATTTGTTCCCCACCAGGCAGGAGTTCTTTATGGAATTGTCACTGATTCTGGAAGGCGGCATCTCTCCTGTGGTGAAGAAAAACATCATGCCTGGGCAGATGGAAATGCAGTACGATACCGAGGGACAGTTTGTTGGTTTTGGTATACAGGGCAGTGAACTTGTCAACGAGATTCTGTCCCAGACTAGGGGGCTGGGTGCAGTGAACCTTGAACAAGCCAGAAGGATTTTTCCAAGGCTGCAGATTGCGGAGGATATTGCAAAGCAGCAGAGGTTTATGCATTGGGAGCTTGAGTTTGCGGATTTATTTTATGAGAGGGGCGGATTTGACCTTGTGATTGGGAATCCGCCGTGGATTAGGCTTGAATGGAATGAAAAAGTAGTATTAGCTGATAACGAACCTATGTTTGCAATTAAGGGATTAAGCACGTCAGATACTATCAAATATCGAGAAGCCACACTGAACAATGAAATAGTTAGAAAAGCATATTTATTAAATTACCAATTAATGGCAGGCCAACAGGGCTTTCTGGGAACGAAATGCAACTATTCAGTGTTAGCTGGTATGAAAGCGAATTTATATAAGTGCTTTCTGCCACTTTCATGGAGAATAGCGTGTGATGATGGAGTGGAGGCGTTTGTTCACCCAGATGGAAATTATGATGATTCTCGCGGAGGAGAATTTAGGGAACAGATATATCCAAGATTAAAATATCATTTCCAATTTATTAATGAACTAAAATTGTTTAGTGAGGTGCATCATAGTACGGCATTTAGTTTGAATATTTATAGAAGAAATAGCGATTGTATCGCGTTTGATTCGATAGCAAATTTGTTTGATGCTAGGACTATTGAGGAATGCTATGAACCAAGTAATCTTTTCGATGTACCTGGAATAAAGGATGAAAATGGTTGGTGTATAAAAGGACATCCAGATAGAATTATTCATATTGGAGATAATGAACTAGATATTTTTTCTAGGATGTTAGATGCAGGAAAGTCTTTAAAACAAGCGAGACTTCCTGCTGTGCATGCTGTTCAGCTGGTTGAGGTGTTGAAGTGTTTTGTATCAAAGCATAAAACGATTGCTGATTACCGAGAAGAGGTTTTCTCTTCGATTATGTGGGATGAAACTGCCAGCCAAAAGGATGGGACATTAGAAAAGAGAATACATTTTCCTGAGAATTCTATAGATTTGGTTTTTTCAGGCCCTAATGAATATGTTGCAACACCTTACTATAAGTGCGTTAAAAGAAATTATAAGAATAGCAGTGATTATGATTGTATTGATTTAACGGTAATTCCTGACGATTACAGACCGAGATGCCTTTTTGCCCCGAACTGCACGCTCAGTGAATATTACAATCGTATGACGGTCACATCATGGGGGATAAAATATGCAGACACATATAGAATAGTTCAAAGAGCTATGATAGGATCTAATTCTGAACGAACACTATCATCAGCAATTATTCCACCAGTTAGCGCACACATTGATGGACTGTATTCTATGACATTTAAGAAAGATACTGCATTAGTTGCGGGGATGTGTGCTTCCTTACCAATTGACTTTTTCATCAAGGCAACGGGGAAGAGTCATGCAAGATTTGATATATTGTCGATGATTCCGGTTATTAGTGAATCAAACATTAAAAATGAAATTACTGTAAGAGCATTACTTCTTAATTGCTTAACTACAGATTACGGTAAGTTGTGGAAGAAAGAATACAAATCAAGTTTTGCAAATACATTATGGGCAAAAACGGATAATCGGTTGAAGAATATGCATTTCTCAGAGCTGAATTCAAGTTGGACGAGAAAAACACCGTTGCGTTTTGATTATGAGCGAAGAGAAGCCCTGGTGGAACTAGATGTGTTGGTTGCCATGGGACTAGGAATGACGCTGAAACAACTAAAGACGATTTATCGTATTCAGTTCCCTGTTCTTCAAGCATATGAGTCTGACACTTGGTATGATAGAGATGGTCGAATTGTATTTACAGTGAATCGTGGTCTTGTAGGTGTTGGTTTTACAAGAACTGAGTGGGAGGAAATAAAAGATGCCAAGGAGGGTGTATTCACCCGCACCATCACCGACGACACCCTGCCCGGCGGCCCAATAGAGCGAACCATTGAATACATCGCCCCATTCGATCGATGCGACAGAGAGAAAGATTACGAAGAGGTCTGGGCGAATTTTGAGAAACGTTTTGCGAATCAGGAAGGCGGTGTATTATGAGTAAAACATACAATGTGTACTGTGACGAAAGCTGTCATCTCATACATGATGGCATTAATGACATGGTAATCGGTGCAATCTGGTGTGACCAGCAGCAAGTGAAAAAGGTGAACTGCGATATAAGGGATATTAAGAGGAAAAATGGAATCGCGCCAGGAGCAGAGCTTAAGTGGACGAAGGTTGCACCAGTGAAGAGAGATGTATATGAAGAGTTGATTCATTATTTCTTCGACAACCCATGGTTACATTTCAGATGTATCGTGATTCCGGAAAAAGATAATCTGGATCATGAGAGATTTTGCCAGACACATGACGATTGGTATTACAAAATGTACTTCGATATGTTGAAAGGGGTCTTTTCATCAACAGATATTTATGAGATATATATAGATATCAAAGACGCTCATTCAAACCAAAAGGTAAAAAAACTGGAAGAGGTCTGTAGAAACAGTATTTATGATTTCACTGGAGAAAGCATAAAACGGATACAGCCAATCAGGTCTGATGAAGTGCAATTGATGCAGCTTGTTGATGTCTTGATTGGTGCTGTCATGTATCAAAACAGGAGATTTCCGGAAGAACATAAAAAGAGTGATACAAAGCTGAGGCTGATTGAGCTGATAAAAAAGAGAAGCGGCTATGGATTGACAAAAACCACACTGTTGCGGGAAGATAAATTCAACATCTTTGTATGGCGGGCGAGGTGATTCAAATGCATAAAGTTCCATTGGCTGCGCTTATCTTCTTTGAGGATATGGAAGGCGGTTGGGCGGAGTATCAGGACAAATTATATTCTGTGTTCTGCCGGGATTTGAAGGATACAGGATTTACATTTAAAGGAAAGACTGTAAAAATCAGGTATCAACCCATTGAATTCGGAAAGGAAGAAGCTTTTTTCCATATCACCTGTCAGGATTACAAAAAAGACGGTGACAGAGTGCCTGATTTTCGAAGGTGTGAGAGAATCGCGTGGGTCAGACAGTTTGTCGAGGCGGCTGATGCAGAGGTTCCAGTGGAATTTGAGGGATCTACATATGAACTGAAGATATGGACAGAGCGTGTCAAAAATGATTTGAGATACCATATCTTGTGCGAAGAGCTTAAGTTTATGGTAGTAGTGGCGGAAAGGGACAGATACTGCCTCTTGATAACCGCATTTTATTTTGAGCATGGTCACTCGTTAAGGAAGAAGTTAGAAAAGTACAAAGAATATAAAGCAAAAAACGCCTCACAGTGAGTGAAACGTTTTCAGGAACTCCTTCTACAACTGGTAGATGAGCTACTTATATAATATGCCTTTTAGGTTAATTTGTCAATGATTTTTGAGTTTTTTCATTTACATTTTTTAGGTGATTTTTCCCATATTTTTCATTGATATGCCGATTTTGATTGGAGAAACGCTGTTTCCCCAATTGCAGAAATACAAAGGAGACATGCTATGATTCCATCGGTTTTAGCGAGACAGATACAAAGCGGCCTGAAGGACTACATTGATACGACTTTTCCAATCACGAATCTGGTCTTCAAGGATTCGCTTAAGCAAATGCTGTCGGAACCCAAGAAGGTCTTCCATGAGCCATATGTGGCGGTAAGGCTTCCGTTCCGCGCGGCGGATGGACAGCCATGGCCATTCCAGTCCATCCATCCTGTCTACACGCCCCATGTCCATCAGCAGAAAGCCTTTACCAGGCTGACAGGTGAGGATGGGCACTCCACCCTTGTGGCTACGGGCACAGGCTCCGGTAAGACGGAGTGCTTCCTGTATCCGATACTGGAGTATTGCTACAGGCATCGCGGGGAGAACGGAATCAAGGCGCTCATCATCTATCCCATGAATGCCCTTGCCGCCGACCAGGCGAAACGCATGGCTGAATTGGTGGACGGCAGCCCGGAGCTTAAGGCCGCAAAAATCCGGGTAGGGATGTATGTGGGCGGAAGAGAGAAGAACGCGGCAAAAATGATGATGCCGGATAAGGTGATTACTGACCATGATACGCTCTTGGCTTCCCCACCGGACATTTTGATGACCAATTATAAGATGCTGGATTATCTGCTTGTGCGCCCGAGGGATGCGGAACTGTGGAAATGGAATCAACCGGAGACCTTAAAATATATAGCTGTGGACGAACTGCATACCTTTGATGGGGCGCAGGGCACAGACCTTGCCTGTCTGCTTAGAAGGCTCAAAGTCCGTTTGAATATTTTGCCGGGACATCTTTGCTGCATCGGTACTTCCGCCACTATGGGCGGCGAAGAGATGAGCGGGAATATCAGAAAATATGCGGAAGATATCTTTGGCGAGGTTTTTGAAGAGGATTCAGTCATTATTGAGGACAGGCTTTCTCCGGAAGAATACTTTGCTGAAGTGGATGTGGATTATTTCGAGATTCCGGATAAGAAAACTGTGGAAAAGCTGGAAACCCTTGTACTTCAGGATGATTTGGATGAATATCTGAAGGTGGCTGCCGCCGCATGGCTTGAGGATTTTGGGACGGAGAATCTTTCAAGCGATGATGCCAGGGTGCGGCTTGGATCTGCCTTAAAGCGCCACAGCGTATTCCGTGAACTGATCACAAGGGCAAAGGGGAATTATAGGCAGAGCAGCGGTGCGGCAAAGGAGCTGGAAGGAAGATTTCCGCAATTTGCAGAGCTTGGCGCAGGGGGAGCGGTCGCCTTGGAGGCTTTATATGCGCTCATATCTCATGCGAGAACGGTAGACTGCCAGGGTGAGATGCGCCCGTTTCTGACGGTTCAGGTTCAGGTATGGATGAGGGAGCTTCGTCGCCTGATGGCGAAAGTGGACGATAAGGATATCGATTTTGCCCTTGCTTCCGATTTGAATGAGATGCAGGCGAAGCGCTATCTGCCAGTTGTGAACTGTCGTGACTGTGGGGAGACTGGTTGGGCCACTGTCGTGAACGAGATGGGAAGCATTGAATTGGGAGACCTTTCCACATTTTATAACCTGTATTTTGACTGTGATTCGAGAATTAGGATCATATTCCCTCATCTGAAAGAGGAAAGTGCAGAAGTATCCATGGATGAGAAGCAGGTGCTTTCCCCGGAAGATATGGAGCTTTCGCTGGAAGAGAGGGAAGGGCAGCTTTCCGGCAATGGTCATCGCACATTCCCGGTATGGACATTCCAACCGGAGACATCAGGAACAGGAAGAGGCAGGAATTTTGTATGTCCGTTCTGCGGAAGCCGGGGCGGCCTTGCCATCATGGGCGTGAGAAGCGCCACAGCTATCAGCGCAAGCGTTTCGGAGCTTTATGCCTCGCATTTTAACGATGATAAGAAGCTTCTTGCTTTTACGGACAATGTTCAGGATGCGTCACATCATGCAGGCTTTTTTAATGCCAGGACATGGCGGTTTGGTCTCAGGATGGCGATGCAGCAGTATTCCAGGAAGCAGGAGGAAGAGAAATCTCTGAAGGACTTTACGGAGGACTGCGTGCAATACTGGAAGGAGGAAATGGGAAATGAGAAATTCCTGTCCTACTTCGTCGCGCCGTCCCTCACATGGATGAGAGGCTATGATAATCTGATTGCAAAGGGCACATGGATTGCCGATAAGGATGGTACAGCCTTTATGGAGTCTGTCACAAGGAGGGCGGAATATGAGATGATGCTGGAATTCGGCATGTCGGCTCGTATAGGGCGTTCTTTGGAAAAGTCGGGGTGCTGTGTGACCTGCTTTCATCTGGATGGAGCGGCAGAGAGGATTCTGGACAGGGCTGTCAGTGAACATGGACTTTTGGATGGCGTCAGCAAAGAAGAATGTGAGCGGATGATCATGGGGGTATTGCTTACCATGAAACAGAACGGCGCATTTTCCAATCCAATCTATATTCCGTATGTGGAAAATGGCGGCAGCCGCTTTGTCTACAGGACGAATAAATGGCTTCCGGGCATGCGTGAAGGCCGTAACGCACCGAAGTTCATCGCCATCGGAGGCAGGGCAAAAAAAGGCTGGTTTTTTGACGATATTTCCAGACGCTCATGGTATGGGAAGTGGATCGGCAAATATCTTCCAATCATACATAGCGAAGATGCCTGCAATCAGGTTCTTTCCGTCATGCTTGAGGAACTGGCGGCAGCGGGAACCATTGACAGATTAAACGGTCCGGAAAATATCCCGGCGTGGGGAATCAGTTATCAGAAAACGACGGTCAGCCGTGATACGGTTCAAATGGTCTGTGATGTCTGCGGTAACCGCATTACCGTAGCAGGGAAGAATCACCAAAGCACGGTTGGAATGTGCTGCCTTCGTACAGCATGCCACGGACATTATGTGGAGGCTTTGGATGAAGGGCTTGATTTCTACGGAAAGCTTTACAACAATGGCGAGATGGTGCGCATCGTTGCCAGGGAGCATACGGGACTTCTGGACAGAGAGCCGAGAGAAAAACTGGAACGGGATTTTATGAAGAAAAAGGATGCGCAGATGCCCTGGGATGCAAATCTGCTTTCCTGCACGCCTACACTTGAGATGGGCATCAACATCGGCAATCTGTCCACGGTAGTGATGTGCTCCATTCCGCCAGCACAGGCACAGTATGCCCAGAGGGCAGGCCGTGGCGGACGGACAGACGGCAATTCGCTTGTAATCGCTGTGGCGAATGCAAGGCCTCATGACCTGTATTTCTATGCGGAACCGGAAGAGATGATCAGGGGGAGCGTGGAACCGCCGAAGATATTCTTAAGGGCCACATCCGTGCTTGCAAGACAGTTTATGGCGTATTGTATGGACTCCTGGGTAAAGGCCGGGAAGGCGGATGTACCGCTAAAGCTGAATCAGATACTGTCTGCTTTGGATGGCAAGGATAAGAAGCGTTTTCCGTATAACTACCTGAATTATGTACAGGACGATCTTTCCAGGCTGGTGAGGACATTTATTCAGACCTTCAATGCCAGTGCGGACGGAGAGGAGGGGCTGGATGAGAATGCAAAGAAAGAGATCGTTTCCTTCGCCATGGGTGACGGCCAGGGTGGTGAAACGCTTCAGAGCAGGATATTTGAAGAGTTCTGTGGCATCAAGGAACACAAGGAGGCCATCCAGGCAAATATTGATGAACTGAATGCCCTGATCAGGCAGCTGGAGGCAAAACCGAAGGATTCATCCTACGATAAGGAAATGCAGGACCTGAAAGAGGAAGCGGCTGCGCTTGGCAGGGTCGTAATGAATATTAACGAAAAGAATACTTTTGAGTTTATGTCAGACCAGGGATTATTGCCGAACTATGCTTTCCCTGAAGCAGGCATTGTGCTGAAGGCAATCCTCTATCGTGAGGAAACCCCGGAAGAGGGTGAGAAACCGAAAGGTGAGAAATATACCTATGAATATAGCCGTTCAGCATCCTCTGCCATCAGCGAATTCGCTCCGCTGAACAGCTTTTACGCAGGGGGCAAGAAACTGAATATCGATCAGGTGGATATCAATACCACAAAGATAGAGAGATGGAGGCTGTGCCCTTCCTGTTCCCATGCGGAGCTTGAAAGCTCCGGCAGGCCCCATATCGCCTGCGATAAGTGCGGAAGCCCGGGATGGGGGGATGCCGGACAGGTGCGCCCTATGTTGAAGGTGCAGATGGTATATTCCAACATGAAATATAAGGAAAGCATCAACAGCGATGACAGCGATGACCGCACCACAAAGTTTTATCATAAGGAAATGCTGGTGGAGATTGACGACGATAAAGATATCGATCCTGCATACAGTATGATTGATGGGGAGATTCCGTTCGGCTATGAGTTTGTAAAGAAGGCGACCATGCGGGAAATCAATTTCGGTGAGAAGGATTTCAGTGGTGAGAAACTGTTCGTTGCCGGTGAAGAAGCTGTCCGCAAGGGATTTTTGGTATGCAAATATTGTGGAAAGATTCAGCTTCCGAACAAGTCGCCGCAGCATACCAGATACTGCCGGGTGGTTAAGGATGCCAGGACGGATCCTATGCAGGAACCTTATGAAGAGTGCCTGTTCCTATACAGACAGTTTCCCACGGAAGCGATCCGGATTCTGGTTCCGGCCACATCGCTGGATACATCCAGGGTGAGGGTAGAATCCTTTGTCGCGGCATTTATGCTGGGAATGAAAAAGAAATTCGGCAATATTGACCATCTGGGCGCGACTGTCAGCCAGGAGCCGGTCCCTGATGCGGATTACAGGAATCAGTATCTGGTCATATACGATACGGTTCCGGGCGGAACCGGGTACCTGCGGCAGCTGATGAACGATAGGCATGGCATGATGAATGTGATGCAGCTTGCCGTGGATACCATGGAGAAATGTACCTGTAGGGAAGAGGAAAACAAGGACGGATGCTATAAATGCCTGTATGCCTACAGGCAGAGCCAGCATATCGGTGAGATTTCGAAAAGAGCGGCTCTTTCCATGTTTAAAAGTATTCTATCAGGAAAGGACAAGCTACAGAAAATCGAGAAGCTTTCTTTGATTGATACGAATCCGCTTATCGGAAGCGAGCTGGAGCGCCAGTTCCTGGAAGCGTTCAACCGTCTCGGGTCTGTGAACAGAATGGTGTCTGTCAATAAGAAACTGGTAAACGAGAAAGAAGGGTATTCCCTTAAAATCGGGGAATGCACTTGGGATATCGAGCCCCAGGTGGATTTAGGACCATCAGAGGGAGTGCCTGTTAAATGCAAGCCTGACTTTGTGCTCTGGCCTGTCCGCACCACCGGTGCACAGAAGCCTGTAGCGGTATTTACGGACGGCTTCACCTTCCATAAGGATAATGTGGCTAAGGATTTCCTGAAGCGCATGGCGATTCTCCAAAGCGGCAGATACCGGGTGTGGTCTCTTTCCTACAATGACGTGCAGGATGTATTCCAGTCCAGGGGGGATTACAAGACTGATACCTGGCTTTATGACAAGCTGCCAAACGGTTCCAGGATGTATATGTCTTATGTAAAGGCTATGAATGCGCAGGGGCTTATGCCGGCAAAGAAGAGCCCTTTCGAACTGCTGGTGGAATATTTGAGTCGTCCGGATGCGGAAGAACTGTTTGCGGTGCATGCGAAGGCTTTCGCGTTCTCGCTCCTTGATTATACATTGATGGACAAGCAGAATGTATATGATGTGCAGGTCCAGGAGTGGCAGAGCGCCTATAAGAGCATGGACAGCCTGTGCAGGGTTTATCCATATGGCAAGGCAATCTACGGCATATGGGAGCCCAGGCAGACCTTGGGAAATCTGCGGATATATTCCATGCTGTCCATGGATGACAGGGACAAAAAGATGGACGCTCCGATTCGCGTGCTCGCCATCCTGGATGACAGCGACAGCCGCACGGATCATTACAACAAGGACTGGAACGGTTTCTTAAGCTTTTCCAATAATATGCAGTTCGTGGAGGACGCGCTCTTTATGACAAGGAAGGGCATCAGCCAGTCTGTATACACGGCTCTTTTTTCAGAGAGTCATGCCGGTACGGATACCGACAGTGCGCCGGACTTTACGGCAGATGTGGATATGGGCGGATGGGAGGATATCTACGACTATCTGGATGATGTAGAGAAAGCCTGTGCTACGGAGATGATGAAGAATAAGATTCCGGCTCCTGATGGCGTTGGATACGAACTTGAGAGTAATAGGAACGGAGCTGTAATCGGTCAGGCTTCCATGGCATGGACGAAAGAGAAGGTTGTACTTCTTCTGCCGGGACAGGAGGAGCATTCCGAAGTGTTTCAGTGTGAGGGATGGAAGGTGCTTTTGGCAACAGAGAAACTGACAATAGACAAATTTGGGGGTGAAGGATAATGGATAAGCCTATGGTTGCGATTTCAACGGATTTTCTGACTTCTTTTGCGGCACTGCCCAGAAGCAAGCAGGGAAAAGCCACGGAGTTTTTTAATAAGTTCCGTACCAATCCCAATTCTTCCGGAATTCATTATGAGAAAATTGAGGAAGGGATTGATAGGAATATCTGCTCGGTTCGTATCGATGATACATACAGGGCTATCGTAGTCAGATGCCCTGATACGAATGTGTATATGCTGCTCTGGGTGGATCATCATGATGAAGCCTATGCATGGGCAAAGCGCAAGAAGTGCTCCATCAATAAGGTTACGGGCGGTGTCCAGGTATTTGACGTACAGGAAGTGATTGTGGAGAAACAGACTGAAAGGGAAACGGTTTTTGGAGCCTATACGGATGAACAGCTGATTCGCATAGGGCTTCCGGAAGAGCAGATTCCCATGGTAAAGAGCATTGAAACGCTGGATGCGTTTTATGCCATGAAGAAGAGCTTTCCGGAAGAAGCATATGAAGGCCTGGAATGGCTGGCTCACGGATTTGATTATGAAGAGGTAGTTGAAGCTTTGTTTGAGGAAGCGCCTGCGGCGATAGGAGACGAAGATATGGCCCAAGCGCTGCAGTCAGATTCCAGTAGGAAGAGCTTTGTGATAGTGGACGGAGAAGAGGAATTGAAGCAAATCATGGCAGAACCCCTTGAAAAGTGGAGAATTTTCCTGCATCCCACACAGAGAAGAATCGTCAACAGAGATTACGCAGGCCCGGCAAAAGTTCTCGGCGGAGCCGGTACGGGAAAGACTGTCGTAGCCATGCACAGAGCAAAGAGGCTGGCTGGAGAACTTCCTGTGGGAAAGCGATTGCTTTTTACCACCTTTACCAAAAACCTCGGAGATGATATTCGTGAAAACCTGAGAAAGATTGCGGCTGTGGATCAGATGAAGAAGATTGAAGTCATCAACCTGGACGCATGGGTGGCCTCATTCCTTCGTGACCAGGGCTATGAATATACTATTTCCTATGGAGAGGAACTGGATAGGGTTTGGGATGATGCCGTTGCCCGGGCGGGTGGAGCGCTGGATTATACAAAGAACTTCTATATCGATGAATGGATAAAGGTGGTTCAGGCACAGGAGGCTTATACAAAAGAGAAGTACATCAAGGCTTCCCGCATAGGCAGGGGGCTTCGTCTTGACCGCATGAAGCGTGTGAAGGTATGGAGTGTATTTGAAGAATACATGTGCCTGTGTGACGAGCGGAAGCTGCGCGACTCCGAGTATGCAATGTACGAGTGCCGCATCATTTTGGAGAAACAGTTTTCTGTGGGAAGATATGAGAATATCATCGTGGACGAGGGGCAGGATTTCAGTCCCAGTGCTTATCGCCTGATTCGGGCGCTTGCAGGTGAACAGCACCGGAACGATATCTTTATCGTGGGAGATGCCCATCAGAGAATCTACCGCAACAAGGCGGTTCTTTCAAAGTGCGGCATCAATGTTCGCGGCAGGGCAAGAAAACTTCGCATCAATTACAGGACTACGGAAGAAATCAGAAAGTATGCTTTTGGACTTCTGAAGGGTGTATCCTTTGATGATATGGATGAGGAGTATGATGATGGTGATAATTGCCAATCCCTGACACACGGTGAAGTTCCGATAATCAGGAAGTTCCACACACCGGAAGAAGAGTTGGAATTCATTGTAGGAGAGATAAAGGAGCTTGAGGCGATGGGGGCCCTCCAGAAGGATATCTGCCTTGTAGCAAGAACGCGCAAGCTGGTCAATGCCTATAAAGACGGTCTAAAAAATAATGGTTTTGATTTTTTTGAGATAAAGGCCAACAAATTGGATGACCGTTCTTATGATGGGGTGCGGATTGCCACTATGCATAGAGTGAAGGGGCTGGAATTCAATTACATCTTTGCGGCAGGCGTGAATGACAAGGCGCTTCCCAACGGAGCGAGAAGCGACTTCTCCGATGATGTCTCCCTTGAGGAATTTGAAACGGAAGAGAAGTGCCTGCTCTATGTGGCGCTTACCAGAGCAAGGGCAGGGGCTTATGTGACCTGTTATGGTACGATGTCGAATCTGATTGTGTAGGATGAAGAGGAGGGATTGAGGACGCTGCTAGGGAGATTCTGTTGGCGGCGACAGCATTCTGGGGGAAATTCTCCTCTTCAATCAGGCTTTTGGAAATCTCCCCAAAAGCCTGCTATACTTTAGCCAGGA